>Ga0257106_1000013_pt1 | contig 89308 bp, 71 predicted proteins | sample LP_taG_3_FD_190177 | JGI IMG/M metagenome (GOLD analysis project Ga0257106, IMG submission 190177) | Marine microbial communities from Northeast Subartic Pacific Ocean, Canada - LP_J_2011_P26_10m | ecosystem: Environmental > Aquatic > Marine > Oceanic | place: Canada: Northeast Subartic Pacific...
ACACAAAAACTTATATAATTACTTTTAAAATACATTACCAATACCACTCCATTTCACCACCCACTAAACCACCCACTATCTCATAACTATTACTATCCAATATTACATTACTACCTGTTTTTAAATAGGAAACGCCATTTATTTCTATTTTTTCAACTTCTATTGTCTTATCTTTAAGATCAGAAGTAATTACTTTTTTTGGTCTACCTCTTTTTTTTTCATCTATATTTTTAACAATTTCTATTTTAACAAAACTAATATCTAATTCTTTCAATATTTTATCTACTTTGGTTAAATCATAATTCATCTTAATAATAAAACTATTATAATTTATTTCTTTTTTTCCATTAGGAGTTACATATTTACCTAGACCATATAATTTCCTATCATATACCGATCCATATTTTCTTATCTTACATTTTTTACAATATTCATCTTTATCTATTTCTTCCATACATTGAGTATATAATCCATGATTATAAATCAACGCTTTACAATTATGTTTTATAATATTACCGTAATAAGGTAATATTATATTATCTTTTTTATAGTTAATATTATCATTATTAGTATTATTATTACTACTATTATTACTACTATTATTGCTAAATTTATCTTGTAAAACTTGTAAAATATATTGGGGTGTAGTATTAAATTTAATAGATAATATATTTAACGCTTCCTCCATATAATAAATTTTATTTATTATATGATTATATGATTATATGTTTATATGATTATAAAATCAATTTTATTTTCAATATAATCAATTTTATTTTCAATATAATTTATACAATCTCCAAATAGGTGTAGGGTTGCCTGTTGTCCAATTTGATAAATTTCGAACATAATGTCTACAATCATATACTCCCAAAATATACTTATAATTTAATGAACTTTCATATTCTATTATTTCAGTTAAAGATTTATTTGAATAATCCCAAAATATTGTTTTTTCTTCTCTATTTTTATTTAAAATACCTAAATCACCCGTATCAAATAAACCAATATCAAATTTAACATTATTATAACTATTATGAAAAGATATTCCTATATGATATAGATTTGTTTTATAAAACAATTGTTCTAAATGTAAATAAACTTTAGTTTTTCTATTAAATAAAAATAATAATTCATTTTTGATTTTATTATAATATTTTGAATATAAATGATTTTTATTATTATTTATTGTTATTATTTTTTTAAAATCATATTTATTTGGACTTTCAATTTCATTAATATTTATATATTTATTAATTTTATAATTATTAATATTATTAATATTATTATATTTGTGATTATTAATAATATTACCGTTATTATTTGTTTTCAATAAAAAATTCATAATAAAGAAATATAATATCATTTATAATAATATTATATATTCTGCTAGTTATTAATTCACATAAATATAATTTTCATTACTATCTTTTTCATATTTTGCTATAATATTAGGATTTGACATATTTGACATAATATCTTCTGTTTTATAAATATTGTTATCATTATCAATATAATATAAAATTCCATTAATTTCTTCAATCCATACTTCCACCTTTTTTGTGTTTTTAACAGTAACATTTTCACTGGTTACTACTCCATGTGGTCTATTTTTATCATGTGTTCCACAATATTCAAAATTATTTTTTTTTCTACGAGTACATTGTTCCCCATTTGCACGTTTTGCCATACAACGCAAATAATGAGGTACATTAGATTTTAATCGTTTACGTTTACTAAAATCTTCTTTTTCTAAATTTAGTTTATTATAATCAAAAATAAATTTTAACAAATCACTTTTAGAATTAAAATTAATTAAAGAATCTTTTTCTAACCAATCTTTTATTTCTTGTTTAAAATTATCCAAATATTCTTCAATTCTACAATTTATTTTTTTTTCCATAATAACTATTAATGTAAAAATTACTTATTTTTTTAAATCAATTTTTTAAATATTTAATTTTTTATTATTAATAAATCACAAAATATATTTTGTCTTTTTTCAAAATATTTTTTAATTATAGTTATGGCATCGGTATGATTATAACATGGTATATTATTTAATTTTAATATTATATCTCCTTCTCTCAACCCACTTTTATAACACGAATCTTTTTTATTTAATTTAATAACCTTTACACCAAAACCTTTTATATTACATATGGTTATACCAGGTGGTTGGTTATTATAAAAATTTATTTCTAATTTTTTTGTATAATCTTCTATTAATTTATTACTATTACACGGATTATTTAAACTATCAAATTCTTTGTCTAATTTAATTTCATATATATGAAATTTACATGAAGGACATATTAATCCACCAAAAGATATCCATTTAGTTAAACATTTATAACAAAAATGATGCATACAAGAACCAATACAGCTATTTTCTATTAATTCAAAACAAATTGGACAGTCCATTTATAATATAATACAATTTTTATTTAAATTATATTCTAATTCAATATCGCTGATACAATTATCTATATTTATTTTATTTATTTTATTTATTTTATTTATTTTATTTATTTTATTTTTAGTAATTTCAATATCATTTTTGGGTTCACTTAAATCTAAATGTTTATTATCATTAATTAAATTATTACTGTTATCAACTGTTTCAGGTGAATTACTAATACCACGTATCATTGTATTTAATTCTTTAGAAATATTATTTGTATCTATTTTTTCAGTTGTTTCGCATTTATTATCTATTATAATTCTTATATTTTTTTCGTCTTCTTCATTCAAACTAAATGAATTATCTATTAATAAAGTGGATGTAATATTCATTTTTGATTCTTCAAAGCGTATATCGCTATTTATTTGTCCATAAAATAATTTTGTTCTTAAAAAAAATCGTGTAAAATATTTAATATGAAAATTATTAAAAACACTTATATAGTTTGAAAATAAATCAATGTTATTTTTTAATAAATTATTATTATAAATAATACTGTTGATTAAATTATCAATATTTAATCCACTATCTCTCTTTTTTTTCTGTAAAATTAAATTATGTTCTCGTGTGATTAATTCATTATTTAAAATATCACATCCTTGAATAATATCGTTATATAATTCAATTGTAATATCAAAATTAAAACTTTGATTAACTTCTAAATCCTTATAAATCGGATAAACCTTATTTTCAAATGAACTTGTTAAATTTTTATTTTTTATAGTTTCTAATAAATATTTAACTATTGATTTAAATAATTTATAATAATCACAATATATTCTAGTATCTATAATATTAAAAATATTTACATTATTTGTGACTTCCATATTTATTAATTTACTTTGAAAATGAAAAGAATCTAGTCCATTTGAAGTTTCATTTATATGTTTGTCTAATATTTCTTGATAAAATTCTCCCAATAAATCCACTTTATCATTTAATGAAGTTAATAAATTATTAACTGATTCTCTCAAAAGTTTAATTTCATTAAAGTTATTTTTTAATTTTATTATATCAAACATACTTAAAATAAGATTATAATATTATTTTATAAACAAATGAATAAAAATATTTATTTTATTACAGGGGGGGCCGGATTTATTGGATCAAATTTTATAAACAAGTTTTTTAATTATTATTACAATAAAGATTTTATATTAATTAATTATGATGCATTATATTATTCTGGAAATGAAAATAATATAAATCAAGAAATTAGAAATGATAAACGCCACAAATTTATTCATGGTAATTTGCAAAGTTTTGATTTACTTAAATATGTATTTGAAAATAATAAAATAACCCATATTATTCATTTTGCTGCTCAAAGTCATGTCCAAAATTCATTTGATGATTCTTTACAATATACAAAAGATAATGTAATTGGCACACATAATTTATTAGAAGTTTGTAGATTATTTTGTAATAGTTTAGTCAAATTTATTCATGTTTCTACAGATGAAGTATATGGTGAATCAAAATTAGATTTTAATGAAACACATAAAACAGAATTATCCTTATTATGTCCAACAAATCCATATGCAGCATCTAAAGCAGCTGCAGAAATGTTAGTCAATTCATATAATCATAGTTTTAATATTCCAATAATAATTACTCGTGGAAATAATGTATATGGACCAAATCAATATCCAGAAAAAGTTATACCAAAATTTATAAAACAATTACAAAATAATGAAAAAATTACAATTCAGGGCGATGGACACTGTGTTCGTGCTTTTTTACACAGCGAAGATACTGCCAATGCATTTATTGTAATTTTAGAAAAAGGAATTATTGGAGAAATATATAATATAGGTTGTGACGAAAACATGGAATATAGTATATTAGATATAGGTAAATTTCTAATCAAAAAAATTAAAGGTGAAAATATAAACCCCGATAACTTTATAAAATATATTAAAAATAGACCTTTCAATGATGAAAGATATTACATTTCAAATAATAAATTAAAAGAATTAGGATGGAAAATAGAAAAAAAATTTGAAGAAGAAATAATGAAATTAATAAAATAAAAATTATATAAATATTATAGTATATATTATATTATGTTAATTAAAATAATTCATATATTTTGTACACCATATGTTTATAATATTGCAAATGCATTAAAATCTATTTTTGAAGAAATGAATATAGAAGCTAATCTATTCTGTAGAAAAATAGAAGAATCAGATATAATACAATGTAAAAATAATGAAAATTTATACATGTTCTTATTTTGCCCGCAATGGATTTATAATGGTGATATAAATAAATTACCAAAATATAAATATTTTTTTTACCAATTAGAACAATTTGATAAAAATAATTCACCCCATATAAAAAATAATTATGTAATCAATTTTATGAATTATTCTAAACATATTTTTGACTATTCAAAAATTAATATAGAATATTATAAAAATCCACCGTTTAATTTTACAAATAATAAATTCTCTCTTCTAATTCCACCAATTCCAGAAATCAATAAAGAAAATAATAAAGATATAGATGTTTTATTTGTTGGTACTTTAAATAGTAATCGAAGACAAAAAATATTGTCAAATATTAAAGAAAATAATATTAATATTGCAATAGCAAATAACTGTTTTGGAGAAAATTTATCAAATATAATTTCTAGATCAAAAATTTTTTTAAATATAAGATACAGTAATAGTACAATTTTAGAAACTTGTAGACTACATGAAGCGTTACTATGTTATAATACATATATCATAAGCGAATACCCAGGAAATTCAGTTGAAAAAGAATTTACTAAAAAATATAAAAAAAGAATATATTTTATCGATGAAATAAAAGATAACTCTAGTCAACTTATTAAAATGATAAAAACCATTTTATCTATATATGATTCTTCAAAAAAAAATTATTTTGATAAAAATGATTTACACTCACTAATAAAAGAAGAATTGATTAATGTATTCAATAAATGAAAATTCAAATATATTTAGATAAAATTAATATTAAAAACTATATTAATTAGTAATTTATATTAATGAACAATAAAGAAATTCATCGATTAAAAAGTATATATGGAATTCCAACAATTAGAAATATTAAACTTGAAAATAATAATTTTAATAATAACTATGAAACCTTTTTAATAGAGTTTAGAGAACTACCACATATTGAGTTTTTAGTTAAAAATACAATTATTAAACTACCTGACTGGAAACATTCAATAGTTTGTGGAAATAAAAATTATGACTTTGTAAAAAAAATATTTGATGGTTTAAATATAAATATTATAAAATTAGATATTGATAACTTAACAACAAGTGAATATAGCAAATTATTAATGACTGATAATTTTTGGAATAACTTTACAGGTAAAAAATTATTATTATATCAAGAAGATACATATTTATTCAATGGTAATATTAATAACTTTTTAGAATACGACTATGTTGGAGCAAGTTGGCCTATCAATCAAGATGATAATTCATATGGTGTAGGTAATGGTGGATTTTCGTTAAGAGATAAAGATAAAATGATTGAATGTATTAAAAAAATTAATCCAAATAAAGATATTATTTTAGGCAAATCAACTATAAATTTTATGAAAAATTCAAATAATTCTCATATACCAGAAGATGTTTTTTTTTCAAAATCAATGATAGATTTTAATATTGGAAATGTAGCAAAAAGAAATATTGCTAACAAATTTAGTCAAGAAACACAAAATTGTGAAAGTGTAATAGGCGGACATAATTATTGGTTAGCTAATAACGGTAAAACATTTGTGACAAATTTAATTTTAGATAATAATTATTTTCAAATAGTTAAACATAGAGGTGGTTGGAAACATGTTATACAAAATTTAATAACTAACAAAATTGTTTTCGATAAAAAAAATATACAATCTATAAAATGTATAGATTGTATAGAAAGTCGTTTTTCTAATTGGGCATCAAATGCAAAAATCCCAATAAATGAATATTGGATAGGTTTTTTTCATTATAGTCCAAATTTACCTAATTTTATAAAAGATGATTTAGATTATATATCAAATAACCAAAATGTATTAAATAATTTACATAGCTGTAAAGGTATAATAGTTTTATCTCAAAATAGCTATAATCACTTAATTAAAAACCCTAATTATAAAAATATAAAAATAACAAATTTAATACATCCTATTGAAAATATTGAGAAAAAATTTGATTTTAATAATTTTTTAAATAATAAAAATAATTGGAATATTGTTCAACTTGGTTTACAAGACAGAATATGCAGCACTATTTATAAATTAAATACTAAATATAATAAAATATGGTTACCTGGAAGAGAAAATGCAGCTCCACAATATTTAAAAAATGAATGCGTAAATTTAAATATAATTATAGATTTTAATAGTGTTAAAATTACAAGATTAGAAAATCATAATGATTTTGATAATATATTACAAAATAATATTGTTATTATACCATTATTCGGTGCATCCGCAAATAATTCTATATTAGAAATTATAGAAATGAATATTCCAGCATTTGTATCAAGATTACCTGCAACAGAAGAATATCTTGGTAAAGATTATCCATTATTTTTTAATAATAATACTGAAATTGAAAATATTATTAATAACGAAGAACTTTTAATTTTAAAATTAAAAGAAGGAAATAAGTATTTATTAAATCTTGATAAAACTAAATTTTCTTATGATTATTTCAATAGAGAGTTATATAAATTTATTAGTTCATAAATATTATATTAATATAAACAATTAATATATAAAAACTAATTATATTAATTATTTATTATTTATGGATATTAGATTAAACAATGAATTATTAGATAATTTTAAATTAATAAATCACGAATATTTGGTAGATAAAGATTATTATGATTTAGAATCAGGAAAACAAGAATATCGATTATATTCTTATTTATCAACTTTATTTGAGAATATTACAATTTTAGATATTGGGACATATACTGGAAGAAGCGCAGTATCATTTTCACATAATGAAAAAAATAAAGTTATATCATATGATATAAATGATTGTATAAACAATAATAATCATAATATATATACTAAATCAAATATAGAATTTAGAATTGAAAATGTATTAGATTATATAAATAAAGAATTTTTAAAAAATGTTAAAATAATATTAATTGATATTGATCATTTTTATACAATAGAAAAAGAAATAATAGATAAATTAAAAGAATTAAATTATGATGGATTAATATTATTAGATGATATTATACATCCTTCGCCAAGAGAATTTGAAGCTATGCAAAAATTATGGAATGAAATTAAAGATGAAAAATATAATATTACAAAATATGGACATTGGTCTGGAACTGGCTTAGTAAATTTAAGTAAAGATATTAATATTATTTTAGAATAAAATATATAATATAATATATTAAAATTATTCTAAAATAATATATAATGGAAGAAATTACTATTGGATATTTAAGTTGGAAAAGATATAATATATTTGAACAAACATTAAATAGTCATAAAAATAATGGTTTATTTGATCTCATACATCCTGAAAACAGAATAATATTTTTCCAAGAAATTTCTGATATTGATATAAAAATAGCTAAAAAATATTATTGTAATTTTATAGGATCCAATACAAATATTGGAATATTAAGTGCATTTATTCAATTAATAGAAAAATGTAAAACAGAATATTTTATATTTTGTGAAAACGATTGGTTTTTAATAGAAAATAAAGATATTGTAGAAAAATTACTTTCAGATTGTATTGATCTTATAAAATCAAATAATATTGATATTATAAAATTAAGACATCGTAAATTTCCAGGAAATCCACTACACTGTAAAAATATTTGGAATAATAATGATTGTGAAAATTTTCCTTATAAATTAGAAAGCTTACATTGGCTTGAAAATCCAAATAATATTTATAATAATAAATTACATGAATATACTTATAATTATAAATGGTACGCAACAGATTTAAATAATCAAAAATGGTCTAATAATGTTTTTATGGCAAAAACAAGCTATTTAAAAAAAATAATTTTACCATTAATAAAAAATGATAATACAGAAAAAAATCCATATTTATCATTGGAAAGTACTATTATAAATAATAATGATGAAAATTTATTAAAATATACAAAAATAGCAGGAGGTTATGGGTTATTTACACATAAAGATTATATTTAAATCGAAAAAGGCTCAAATAAAATATCTTGTGTAAAATTTTTAAATTCTATTTTTTTATAACCAATATCAAATAATTTTTTATATGTTTTTTCTACTACTTCCCAATGGGGATGGTTTGTTCCCCAACCAACTTCAACCAAAATATATGGTTTATATTTTTTTATAGAATTTAATCCACCTAAAATAACTTGGTCTTCAAAACCTTCCACATCAATTTTTATAAAATCTATATTATCAATATTATAATCATCTAATTTCTTAACTATACAAAATTCTTTTTCCATATTATCTATAAATCCTTCTTTTTGATTTGGATCATCTATTAAAAAAGTATTCCATCCTATATTTTCATTTTTACTTTTGTACAAATATAGTTCATTATTTTCAGAACCCAAACCATAATTATTTATAAAAATATTTTTATTATCATGTAAATATTCTTTACTATAATTACTATATTCATATGATGGCTCAAACATATGTATAGATTTATAATTTAAATTTTTAGTAATTGCTTTTGAAAATAATCCAATATTACTACCAATATCTAATATATCTTTATTATTTATAAATTCTTTATATTGTAAAACAATTTTTTCACAATTATCATAATATTTTTTTTTAAAATTTTCTATATTACTATTTAACATAATATATATATATATTTAATTATTTATTTAAATATATATATTTTAATTATTTATTTTTCATTGAAAATTTTATCATCTATTCTATATTTTATTGAATTATTTATTTTTTCTATATAATTTATATCATATTTACATATATTTAAATTTTCATAATCAGTCATATATTAAATAGTTAATATTAAAAAATATTATTAAATATTTTCACATTACAAATAAGTATATAGAATTCCAGATACTTTATCATTTAAAATAGATATTACTTCTGACGATTTTGGGATTATATTGGTATTTGATATATTATACTCTTTATATATATCTGTTAAAATTAAATCCATTGAATTTTCTTTCTTTAAACCACCAAAAAAATGATAAATAAAATGTTTATCTTTAATATTGTGATGATAATATGAAATGCCTTCATCGGTTGGTTTAAATCTACAATGTTTCCATATTGAATTTTCATTCTTTTTGCCATTTTCACATTTTGATTCTTTATGAAAATCAAACCCCAAAGAAGGTATAATATAAATATAATTTTTATACTTTGGAAAAAGAATATCTTGTAATACACCCTGCTCCCAAAGTCTAGTTTCTTTCAAATCATACCATTCAGACAAAATATTATCAATATATTTTAAATTTAAATCATTATTATTTATACCAATTACCCCGGAAATAGGAATCATTGGATGATTTTTTCTCTGTGCATCTTCCCAAAAAGTAAATATATTATTATCATTTAAAAAAATGCTGTCTACATTTTCCTGAAATGATGCAAAAATAGCATCAGAATCTATGTAAAGAATCTTTGTATTTGGATGTTCTTTACTTATATAATGTAATACTGCTACTTTACCCCATGCTGGGTGTCTTTCTTTATTATCTTTAGATAAACATTTACCTATTTCAAAAAACATAAATTTATAGTTATTTTTTAATGCATAATTATAATTAATATTAAATATCTTAAATAACTGAAGATCAGTATTTAAATCATATATTTTTCTATTATCAACCATACATATTATAGTATTCTGCATATATGTATATAAATTTATTTTTATTATATTTTTTAACGCATATTTGATAATTTAATTTCTAATCAAGAAAAACTTCTTTAAATATTTTCATTACTTTTTCTGGTTCATAATCTCTATATGCATTCCAATCTTTATCTTTTATATTATTTTTATTAAAATTTAATATTATATTTGTTAAATCTTTTTCATTATTATACCAAATTCCTTTATTACCTAAAAAATGAACATGTGCATTATCACCAATATTTGTTGCTATAACCGGTTTATTACATGTTGAAAATTCTCCAATTGCTAATCCAAATGTTTCACCATCAATTCTTGCCCATAACATTGCATCACATGTATTAATAAATTCCACTTTTTCTTCTAGATGAATAATAGTTGGTAAATGTATTATATTGGATAAATCAGGGCAAAACTTATTAAAATTTGCAAATAAAAAATATATGTTAGGATTATTTTTTGCAATATTATAAACTACACGATGAACATATGGAATACTAAAGCTTGTTTTTCCACCATATCCACCAAATATAATTGCATTTTCTGGTATATTTAATTTTTCTCTAATATTTCTATCATGTTTTGGTAAATTAATAATATGTGGAATAACCGGATATTTTTGATTATTTCCTTTAACCCAATTTGATATAGAGCAATAAACTTCACCATGTGGTTGATAACAATTAAAAACACAATGAATACAATTTTTTGCAACTTTACTTATATGATGAGTTCTCTCCCCGCCTTTAATTATAAAAATATGTGTTATTTTATATTTTATTAAGTAATCATCTACTTCTTTAAAATTGTCAGTTGGTGTTACAATAAAATGTTTTTTAAATTTTTCTATAACATCTTTATTATTTAAATTTACATAATTCTTATCATAAAAAATAAAGGATTTATTTTTTAAAATTTCTTGATTATAATATGCATAGTCAAATGTAGCAACAGATGTTCCTCTTTCACTTAATGCATTATCCCAAAAAGCTATATTCATTATAAATAATATTAAATATTATTTTAAATTTAAATTTTATATATATTTTAACATTCGCAGATCTTCATTATTATCTTTAAATCCTTGTAATGAATTATTATAGTACCAATTTAATGTATATTTTGGATTATTTATATCAACTCCAATTCCATAAGGCATATTCCTTTGTCTTTTTTGTTGCATAGATTCTATATCTAATGTCATATAATGAACTATTACAACCGGCGTATTACTTGATAATTTTCTATCTATAATTTCATTATCTCTTGGATAATTAAATTTAACTTCTTCATTATAAACATTTTTTGTTTTATATTTTAAATTACAAGTTGTATGTACATTTCCAAAATTTTCTATTAATTTTGGTCTTATAAATGATTTAACAAAATGATTCCAAAAATGAGTATAGTCTTCTCTCTTTGTAAATTGTTCAAATACCGATTTTGTATAATCAAAACGTCTATTTCCACCAGAACCAAATACCAACCAATTTATAACTATTGTTACTGTATCCTCAGAAAAATTATTTAAAAAATTTTTTATATTATTATCCTTACAATATATAAATTCATCCGGATCACATAATAATAACCAATCTAGATCTTTATTTTCATCAATACAATTTTGATAAATAATATGTTGACCATTTCCTATAAAATTATCAATATGTATAAATACTTTATTTTCTATTAATAAATTTTTATTTTTTAAAATTTGTTCAATACTAGGATTTGATAAATTATCATAAATAATTATTTTATCAAATCCTAATTTAATATAATATTTTACCCAATCACAAATTACTTTTTCTTCATCTTTACAACGAATACATACTCCAATTTTCATATTAATTAATAATATTATTTATAATATTATATTTAAATAATATTATTAATTAAAATTTTTTCTAATAAAAACACCATCCAAACAACTTTTTTTTATATCTATATTATTTTCCACTATATATTTACAAAAAAAATGTTCTATCCAACAACCAAAATCTGGATAAAATGTATCTTTACAATTATTTATAATATAAGGTAATTTTAAATAAAATTCCTTTAATTTTAAAATTAATTCTTGATTATGACACCAAAATTGATCGTTTAAATATGCATAATTTTTATAACAACCACCACCAAAAACATATATTATATTTGATTCACATTCATCTAATTCTATTTCAATATCTGAATTTTTTATTTTATTAATATTTGTAATATTATATAAAATTTTATTTTTATCATTATTCATTTTATCTAAATTATATTTTTCAATATCATTATTATTCCAAATAAATTGATCAAAACGTAATCTTAATATCATATCATAATCCACTTTATTATCATTTATATAATTTTCTAATAATTCATATCCTTTATATACATAAAAATATTGCTCAAAAATTTTTTTATAATGATATAAACTTTCATTTTTTAAATATTTATAACAATCACTATTATAATATAATGATTTTATAATGATTTTATTATCATGCATACTATAAATGCTATTTTTTATATTTTCATTAGAATCATTTATTTGTTTATAAATATTTTTATATACTTTTAATTTACCAATTTCATCAAAATTATATGTATCATTAATATAATACATTTTTGGGTTATAATAATCTAAAATTTCTTTTATTTCATTATCTTGTGTTTCTAATTTACTATTTTCATATTCATTTTGTATTGAATTATTTTTGTCAATTGATAAAAATATATCCACATCATATTTTTTTTTTATTTTATAAATAAAATATTTACACGCTGTCCATGATCTAACCTGTCCTGTTAAAACAATTGCTACTTTTTTCATTTAATAATATATTATTTATTATTTTAAATATAAATAATATATTATTTAATTATAATTATTTAATTATAATTATTAAATTCTTTTTCCCAATCTATTAATGGTGATAACCAATCAGTTTCGCCATGTGTAGAAACAGCAGGAATACAAGAAACTACTGTTCGTTTATGTTTTTTATTAAGTTCTAGAAACATTTCAAAATCATATGGATGTTTGCCCCCACAATATTTATTTATTATTGATAAATCTTCTTTTAATATCTTTAATTTAACAGCAAATGTCATACAACAACTATTTGTTATTTTCCAATGTCTATTTTCTGTTAACATTACTCTTGTAATTTCGCCACCACCTTTTATATATGGATTTGGACCCCCATCGCTATGATTTTTATATTTATCTAAATGATCATAACCTGATGAATAATCTCCTATTTGTAAACCCTCTAATATTATTTTGTCTGCATTTTCAGTATATAAATAATCATCTTCGGCAAAATATACTATTTCATTTATATCAAATTTATTTAAAGAATAGTTTACAGCATACATAAAAGCTTCAGCATTAGATAATTGTGTTCTAAATATTTTATCTTTATTTATATATTTTAATAAAAAATCATATGTTTCATCACATACATTATCCGCAACAACATAAATAGTATATTTATTAAATATATTATAAAATCTTTTAAATACTTCTAATTTATTACATACATAATACGGTTTTTTTTTATTATATCCACCATCACTTATTCTATAAAAAACAATCATATAATATAATATAAATTAAAATTTTTAAATATTAATTTATATTATAATGACTAGTGAAAAAAACGAAAAAAATAATAATGAAAATAATAACAATAATAATATAATTAATACAACCAGTGATGATATTAATGAAATAAATTATCAAATTGAATGGTCTTCACAACTTGAACAAATTTTAGTTGAATGGGCAGATAAAGCAATATGTTATAGATGGCTTCATTCTGCTTCACATATCAATTATTCATTCAAAAATAGATGGTTCACTATCCCTGTCATTATTATGAGTACATTAACAGGAACAGCTAATTTTGCACAAGAAAGAGTCCCAAAACAATACCAATCATATTTTTCAATTGGAGTAGGATCAATCAATATTTTAGCAGGAATTATTACTACAATACAACAATTCTTAAAAATAACAGAATTAAATGAAGCACATAGAGTTTCATCTATTAGCTGGGATAAATTTTATAGAAATATTAAATTAGAAATTGGTAAAGCAAGAAATGAAAGAATGCCCGCATTTCAAATGCTTAAAATTTCCAAAGAAGAATTTGATAGATTAATGGAAACTAGTCCGTCTATTGATAAAAAAATTATTATAAAATTCAATAACACATTTTCAGGTGGACCAATTAAAAAAGGAAAACCATTAAATACTAAACAAATAACATTTAATACTTTAATAAAACCAGAAATTTGTGATGTTTTAGAAAGCACACAAAATTATGTATATAAAGAAACAGAAGAAGATATTGCAAAGAAAAAAACTGTTAAATTGGTTGATTATGTAAAACAAAATAGTGAATTTAAAAGAAAATCATTAGTTGTAAATAATTTTATAAACAAATTCAATAATGAATATAAAAGAGAACCAACAACAGACGAAATATATGATAATCTTAAAAATAATGTTTCAAATGATATGATTAAAACAATTATAGAAGAAGGAAATGATTCAAATGTCTGATTTTTTCATAAAAATATTTTCATGATATGGTTCTAATATTATTCCAAATATACACAATGCTATTAACCATATTATATAAGGCATATATATATACATTTCCAAACCAAAAAATTTACCTAATAAACTCGCTGTTGTTATTAATATAACTATAAATACCAAAGATATTAAGATATGATTCATATTTAATTAATAAAAATATTATTTATTTTCTTTAATTACTAATGTTGCATTTTCTTTTATTGGTCTATTCTCTAAAATATAATTTCCAACATCATTTGTATCTACTTCTGGATATTTTTTAAAATAATCATCTAACATTTTCATCAAATATTCTTTATTTATTGCAGATTTTACTTTATTTTTTCTATATACCAATTTACCATTATTTATATCAAATCTATCTATTTCATTATTTTCCATAACACTAATTAAACTATTACTTAATTGCTTTTTTTGATTTCTAAATTCTTTTAATTGTTTTTGTATTTCATTTATTTTTGAATTAATTGTTACCCATTCCTTTATAGTAGCTATTAAAATTTGTTTTGATTCTGTCATTATAATAATTAATATAATTTAATTTAATATATTAATTATTATTTACATCATTTTTATTTATTATTTTTTAAAAATAATTCAGCTGCATATTTTATTTCATCACTTGCTTCGTCTAATTGACTATTTTTTATAATTAATCTTTCAACTAAATCCTTTTTAACTCCACCAACTTTAAGTTTATGTTTTTTTAATTCTTCTTTTAGTTGTGTAACATTCATTTTATTCAAATATTTATATTTTTCTACATTATAACCATTCAATAAGTCTTCCTCCTCTTGTGTATATTTAAAATGCTTATTGCAAAACATACCATATTTTGTATTACAAGCACTAGCATTACAAGAATCTTTCATTTTTGTTTGTTTATTTTTTATAATATATTCACATTTATTTAAATGCATTGTAAAATTTGACGGACCATTTACTCCACGAATATAATTAACACCATAATACTTATAAAATGGTAATAACTTGTTAGTTATATTTCTACAATATGGACATTTCATTTCATTTATTTTTAAACGATTATTATCCAATATTTTTTTAGTTTTCTGATATACAATTTCATTATATAAATCTAAATAATTATATTTATGTCCACAATCCAATTTTATATAATTAGATTCTAAATCTTCATTACTTATTAAACATTTTTCATTACTACTTACATCCATGCTTTCATCTTGTAAAAGTTCATTAAATAATAATAAATTTGTATTCATTATTTATTACTTAATTTTTATTTTATTAATTATTATTTATTATAATACTTAAATTATTATAATAAATAATATAAACTATATATTATTAATAATGGCATACTCAAAAGAAGTATGGGGAAATAATATATGGTACTTGTTTCATAGTATTGCACATAAAATTAAAGAATCCGAATTTAGTAATATCAAAAATCACCTATCATATTTATTTACTACTATTTCATCCAATTTACCATGTCCAGAATGTTCTGCTGATGCCATTTCTGTTTTAAACAAAGTTAATTTTAATAACATTAATTCTAAAGAAGAATTTAAAAAATTTGTATTTAATTTTCATAATCATGTTAATAAAAAATTAAATAAACCACAATTTGAATATGAAAATTTAGATGAAAAATATAAAAATGCAAATATTAAAGCATTATATCACAATTTTAATATTATTTTTACTTCAAATTCAAATATACCACAATTAATGAGCGCAAGTTTTCATAGACAACAAAATATGCCAAAAATTAACTTTGTTTTAAATAGTTTATTAGATAAAATGGAATAAAAAATAATTAAACTAAATACCTATTCTATGACTACACCCAAATTGGGAATATCCCATGGAATAACATAAATATCATCATTTACAAAGTATGAGTTATCTTTAAAATTATTTATAAGCATTTGTGCATCTGCTTGCCCAATCGAATCTATTATTGTTGATATTTCTTCATCACCCATATCAATTATATTATAATGTGTGATTAATTTATTACTATAAAAAGGTATATTTTTTAAACCTTTTAATAATTTTTTAACATCTCTTATAGCTTCTCCTTTCCATGCAGCCCTAGTTGTTTTTTTATTTGCTAAAATAATAAAAACCAATATTTCATCTAATTCATTATTTGTTAATCTTAATCCATTTTCTTCATTAGCAATATTTTTTTTTTGTATATACAATATACCATCTACACTTAGTTCTTCTTCACTATCTGAACCACGATTTCTCCCATATTCACTTATTGCTATTGTATTTGGAACACATTGTTTTACTTGATAATTTGCTGGATATTTATAGGGTTCAGCACCTTGACCTGGTTGTCTATACCAATCTTTTTTTGTATCTATTAATGTAGTATCCTTACTCATTATGCATTTATATATTTTTACTTTGCCCATGCGAGAATTATTAAATACTCCACATTTTAAAGCATTTTTATTCCAACTATTAAAAACTGGACCACCTCCGTGACCAAATGAACCATAACCTCTTTTATAACAATCTTTTACAGTTCTACAAGCTACACACTTATTATTACTACAATAACCACCTAAATCACATATTGTTCCACCTTTCATATCATCTTTACTTGATGGACATTTTAAACCAATCGGTATTTTACTTTCTTCTGCCAAAGAAGTTCCTTGTGTATATGTATCGGAACTTATATACATAAAATTGTCTTTTGCTTTTTGTTGAAATGGAGTAAGGATACCACTAGCACTACTGGAACCATAATCAATCGTTTCTTCTGAAATATCACGTAAAGATGAACCATGTTTCTTAACACATCTAAATTGTGTTCTACCTGGTTTACTACATTGAACACCATTATTAGATGTTTCTGTAAAAAATAATAATTTATTATTACCTGATATCATAAATAATGTAACATATATTATAGAAAATAACAATCCTACAAATATTCCTAATAGTATTCCACTTATATCTATACATTTTGCATGTATTTCAACACCACTGTTAATACCTAATAAAACTACCAATAATACTATTAATCCTGGATTTAAATTTTCAGGATTTAAAATCATAGGATATATTAAATAACCCATAACAAAAGCAATTATAGCAGGACTTAAAGCCGGTGAATTATAATATTTACCTTCTCTTTTTAATGTAAATGGAGTTGGCATCAAATTACACATAGGACTAGCCAAAGTGTGTTGTTCAGATTTTAAAGAATTTTTTAATAAATAAATAAAAAAAGTAAATATTACTAATCCTGCAATAAATAACAATCCATTTACTAATTTACCAGTTAATATTGAAAACATTATCATAAAAAATGTAAGTAAAAATGGTGTTATATATGAAAAAAATTTAAATAAATTTGTTAGACTAAAGGTGACATTAATTTTTGGGAAATCTGTTGTATCCCCATTATCTGGCATTTTAAATTATATTATAATATAATAATATAATTTAAAACTTTTAAAAATCTATTTTATTAACATATAATCTAAAACTTCATTTATATTCTCTACTTCATAAAAATTATAATTTTTATGTAAATCACTATATTTTTCACAAAATAATTGATAATCTTTTGAATTATCCTTTGGATACAAAAATGAAGTTACTCCTGCTTTAATTCCACCTAAAAACTTTAAATCTAAACCACCAATAGCTGTTACATTACCTTGTAAATTTATTTCACCTGTTAATGCAAAATTATTTTTTATTTTTTTATTAATAAGTAAACTATATAATACTAAAGTTATTGCTGCACCTGCGGATGGACCATCTTTTGGTGTCGCTCCTTCTGGAACATGAATATGAATTCCTTGTATTTTAGTATCTTCAAAATTTTTTAATATTTTTTTTAATTCATTTTTTTCTATTAATGATAATGCTAAAGTTTTTGATACAGCCATACTTTCTTTCATTACATCTCCTTGCATTCCTGTTAATTTTAAATCCAATAATGTTGTGCTATGAAAAAATTTACTTTCTATATGTAATATTCCACTCATTCCATATGAATTTGCCCATAAACCATTTACTATACCAACCTTTGGTATATTATTTATTTTTATTGTTCTAATTTCATGTTTTTCTTTTAATATAGATTTTATTAATTCCAATGTAATTACTAATGGTATTGAATGTGAATTTATATTTTTAAGCAAATCTAAATTTATTGTTGATATTATTTCAAACAATATTTCTTTTAATTTTCTAACACCCGGTTCATTCGTATAACTTTCTATAATATATTTTATCAATTCATCTTCTACTTTTATTATATTATTTAATCCAAATTTATTATATAATTCAGGTAATAAATAATTTTTTGTTATTATTATTTTATCATCTAAATTTAAATTTGAAAATTTTATTCTATGAATACGATCCAATAAAATTCTATCTATTAACTCAACATCATTATACGAAAAAATAAATAAAGCTTTTGATAAATCTAAATCAATATTACTAAAATATTTATCCTGAAATCCATCATTTTGAGTACTATCTATTAAATGAGTTAATATTCCAATTATCTCTTTACCATGTTCAGTGTTACTTACTTTATCTAATTCATCTATAAAAATTATTGGATTCATACACTTATTTTCAATTAATACATCTACTATTTTACCCCAAGTTGAACCTACATATGTATAATTATGACCATCTAATATGCTACCATTTGATGAACCACCCAATGCTATAAATGAAAATGGTCTAGATTCACCATTCGTATCCAACAAACATTTCGCTAATCCTTTTTTTGCTAAACTTGTCTTACCAACTCCAGGCGGTCCTTCAAAACCAAAACAATATCCTGATTTTTCACCATTTATCCATTGTCCAATTATACGTTCAATTTGTTTTTTTGCATTATTATGACCATGTACCGCATTATCTAATATAGTATTAAAATTATTTATATAAGTTATTACTTCATTATTTTTTTTAGTTATCTTAATTATACTTTTTTCAATATTTATTAAATATTCATATAATTTATTACTATTTATTGATTCTAATAATATTAATAAATCCTTTAATATTAATTTGTTATCTTTATTATTATTCATAAATAAATTTATATTAGTTATCAAACTACTATTTTTTTGTGTTATTTTTATATTATTTATATCATTTTTTTTACATAATTCATTTATTGAATTTGTTATATGCAATAAAATCTTCTTTTTCGAACTACTATTTTCAATTATATTATTAAATAAGTTATTATAAATATTTATAATATTTTTTTCTAAAATATTTATAATATTTATAATTTCCATTGAATTTATTTCTTTTGATAATGTTAATTCTATAAATAAACTTAAAAATTCTTTTATATTTGAATTATCTATTTTTTCAAAATCGATATTATTTAAACCATCTTTTAATATATAAAAAATATCATTTATTTCTTTTTTTTTCAATAAAATATACTCTTCTTTATAAATATTAAATGGAATTTTTAATAAACCATCCAGATATTGTCTAGCCTTTGACCCTGAATCTTCTGATTTGGATTTTATTTCTTTTAATTTTTGCATAGCCTTTTCTTTTACACTATCTTTCACTTTCATTAAACATATTTGTTGTTCTAATGGTATTTTATTATTATCTATATTTGATAAATTTGTTGTATATTCTATCGTTTTATACATAGCATTTTTAAAATATCTTTTACAATTCCATGGCAAACTATCATATATTTGTTTTTGTTCTAACGAATCACTATTATTTTGATTATCATTTGATAATAAATCATATAATAAATAACTTATATATTGAAATTCTTGTTTATTATTGTTTAATAATAATTGTATCAACATACTTCTTTGATTATATAAATCAGAACTTATAAATTCTTGTACTAATAAACTTAAGGTTTTTTGTCCCAACGAATTTATTTGAGTCATAATAAACGCATATTTATTAAACAATTCTTGATTACTATATATTAAATAATCTTTTATCGATATTATATTATAATAATTATCCCAACTTTCTTTACAAAATATTTCATTTTTATTTAAACCATTATTATTAACAAATTCTAATAACTTTTTTTTTTTACTTTCTATAAATTTATAATTTATATTATTTAATATTACATCATCTATTATTCCATTTATATTTAATGTTCTTTTATTCTCAAAATCATGTATTATTATCTTTATTCCATTTATACGTAAATTAAAATTATTTGAAGTACGCATTAAATCAAAACATTCTAACATATTTGCTTCTTCTACTAAAACTTTATCATCTATTAATTTATTTTTTGAAACTTCCTTACTTTTTATTGATTTATTATTTTTATTATTCCAATTTATTATTTTATAATTTATTGGATGAACATACTTTTTTATTACATCATATTTTAAACATAAATCATTCTTTGATAAATTATTTTCAATAAAATTACTATTTAAACATATTTTTAGTAAATTATCAAAATTATAAATACCATGACTTTTTATTATTGAAGATAAACTATTATTTATATATTGTAGGTCATTCAATATATTATCATTATTTATACTATTTATTAAATTTATTATTTTTTCTAGACTTTCTATACAATTATTATATTCATTTGTACTTAATATATTCATTAATTTAAATTTATTAATTCCAATTTGTATATTGTCTATTATATTTCTATAAAAAAGTATTTTTTCTTCATAAATATTGATCATAATATTTATCCTTTATATTATATTTATATATTAACGAAACATAAATATATAAATATAATATAAAATTGAAAAATTATTATTTAAACATAATAAATACTAAACTTAATTACTATTTATTATGGGAATTCCATATTACTTTTCATATTTAATTAAAAATCACAAAAAAATTATTACAAAAATAGAAAATATTAATCATATTAATACTTTATTCTTAGATTCTAATTCAATTATTTACGATTCATTAAAATTTGAAAATTTTAAAAATAAAACACAATTTGAAAATTATATTATTGAAAATGTTATTGACAAATTACAAATTATTATTAAAAATATTAATCCAAAAAATAAAACATTTATCGCATTTGACGGTGTCCCCCCTATTGCAAAACTAACTCAACAAAAAAATCGCCGATATAAAAGTCATTATCAAGCCAAACTATTTGCTAAAACAATTTTATGGGATACTTGTGCAATTACTCCCGGAACAAATTTTATGAATAATTTAAATAATGCTATTAAAAAACATTTTATAAATAATGAAAATATAATTTTAAGTTTAACCGACATTCCAGGAGAAGGAGAACATAAAATTTTTGAATATATTAGAGAAAACTTTGATTTAAATGATTCAAACAATATCAACAATATTGTTTATGGGATGGATGCCGACCTAATTATGTTATCACTTAACCATCTAAAATATAGTAAACAAATTTACTTATATAGAGAAACTCCTCATTTTATTAAATCTCTTGATAATACCCTAGACCCCGAGCAAACATATTTAATTAATATTTTAGAATTAGGTAACCAAATTTATAAAGAATTAACAGATGATATTAGCGTACAAAAAGATACTCCTGATTGGTTAAAAGAAGCTAGTGATGTTTTAGATAGTTCTTTAAATAATCTACAAATTAATGGTCAAACATTTTATAGTAAAATTGATGATTATATTTTCATCTGTTTCCTACTTGGAAATGATTTTATGCCTCATTTTCCTGCTATTAATATTAGGAGTAATGGATTTACTGTGCTACTTGAATTATATAAAAAATTATTTAATAATAAAAAACAATTAATTAAAGATGGTAAAATTGTATGGGCTAATTTTAAACTGTTTATTGGAAAAATCGCTGAAAATGAAGAAATGTTTTTAAAAGAAATTTATAATTTACGTGAAAAACAATCCAAAAAAAATTATAGAGAAAATAGTGATGAAGAAAAAGAATTTAAATTTAATGCTATGCCTTCGTGGGAAAGAAATATTGAAATCTTTATTAATCCTCTTGAAGAAGGTTGGCAACATAGATATTATTATAGTTTATTTGATATTGATATTACCAAAGACAATCACGATAATAAAGCAATTGGAAATATATGCAGTAACTATTTGCAAACATTACAATGGACTTATTATTATTATTCAAAAGAATGTGTAAATTGGAATCATAGCTACAATTATCATTATCCACCATTACTCAGTGATTTATATAAATCTGTTCCTTATTTTGATAGTGAATTAGTTTTAAAAGAAGATAAAAATATTATTCATCCACACTTATTATTATCTTATGTATTACCACGTGATAGTCTTAATTTATTACCTCCCAATATTCATAATTATTTATTAAAAAATTATGAAAATCATTATAAAGAAGATTATGAATTTATTTATGCATTTTGCAAATACTTTTATGAAGGTCATGTTAAATTTCCAAGATTAGATTTTAAAGAATTTAGTGATAATATTAACAAAATTATTGTTTAAAAATTTTATTTAATTACATCTTTACCAAGTGATTTTAAAACTTCGTTTAATTTTGTTTTTAATATTGCATTTTCACTTTCTAAAGTTTCCACTTTAGTTATTAATTCTTTTGTAGATGCTAAATGATAAGCATTTATAGATTCATAATTTATAAACCAAGCGTTCGTTGCATCACCTACATTTACATATTCTTTTAATTCATGTATAGAATATACATCTTGTGCTATATAACCTGCTTCATAATACCAATCTTTTCCTTTGGATCCTATCTTATCCTCTGTTAGATATATTATATTACCACTCGAATCTCTCTCTGGTGTATTATCATCATCTATCGTATTAAACATTTTTCTACATTTTTTATAAACAACTGGATTTATTTTTTTAATAGTACTTATAGAATTTAGAATCGGACTTTCATTGTGTTTTAATCTATCATCCGATGTAATATTACTATTACCAGCATAAAAACCATAACCATTTGGAATCGCAAAAAAATAACCGTTGCCGTTGGGGTGCACTGCGTTCTTACCTATTAATATTGAATGTGGTGGTTGATCATATTGACCAGCTTTACTACCTATAGCTATAGAATATTCTCCTTGAGTATAGTGACCAGCTCGTTCACCTATTGCGATTGAATATTGAGCTTGTTCATATACATCATTAGGGTAGTCTGGGTCAGGTAACCTTCCGGCACCAGCATCGTTTCCAATTGCTATACAATTTAATCCTTGTTTGAACTTTCCTGCATTATATCCTATAGCTATTGCATACTCTTCTTGATCATTTCTACCTGTATGATCTCCTATAGCTACTGCATGTGCTGCTTGATAACTAGCTCCTGCGTTATATCCTATAGCTACAGATCCACTACCTTGATTTGTAAAACCTGTTTCGGTTCCTATAGATACAGAGTACTGCTGTTGTGCACCATAACCAGCATAATGTCCAATTGCAACACTATACGTACTTTGAGCATTTGTTCCTGCATAACTACCTATTGCAACACTAGTTGCTGTTATATTTAATCCCTGTGCTCCTCCCGCTTTATTTATCCATTTATTCGTATTACTATCCCATGTAAGTTGCTCACCATCTGTAAGACTTCCAATTTGTGTATCTGACAAATTAGTCAATGAATTTGTTAATAATTGATTCGTCCATTTACTACCATTATAAACTAATGCATGATTATTTACAGGATTACTAATAGTCGTATCTGATAAATTAATCAATGAACTATATTCCCATTTTGGTGCTACATTCGCACCATTATACATTAATAATTTATATGCCCCACCCGATCCTCCATTTATTTTTAATTCGTTTGTTAAATTTAAAAATCCACTAATATCTACATTAGTAAATGATACATCTTGACCAAGAGTTAAATCAACTACTAAACTATCTAATGTAGATGATAAATCTCTATTATTTAAAATAATACTTCCACATACATCTAAATTTTGTAATACACTTAAATTACCGCTAACTTCAGTTTCTACTGAATTTAATATTAAATATGGTTGCGAATTTCTTGAACTTCCATAAATTCTACTTACATTACTCATTATTTTATATTATATTATAAATTAAATTTTTTAATATAATAAAATATATAAAATATAATTTTTTAATATAATATATTTTTTTATATTTTATATTAACTTATTTTTTGAACCACTAATCTTAAACCATTCGCTCCTGCTGCTAATGACGTAGGGATAAGTAATCTATTATGTGTTAATAAAATTCTATCATTTACATTAAAATAAGATACCGTATCTACATTAGCATTCATATATGTCATATTTGTACTATTCCAACTATTATTATAAGATATTAAATGTGTAAATTCATTCGGTAGAGTATTACTATTCCAATTTGATAAATTATAATTACCAGAAACAATATAAATTTCAAATTTTAAAAATGAAAAATTACCTGCCATATTATAATTTGCAAAATAACTTATTCTATAATAACCAGCTGTATCAAATTTGACAAGATTTTCACTATCTAACCCCATACTTGTATTATTTGTTCCAGATACATTAAAAGGATTTGTTGTTAAATGTCTACCCAACTGTGCTCCACTTTTATATTGCCATCCATTGTCAATAATAGATATATTCCATTTTGATTGTAATGTTAAAATTAATAATTCAGATAAATTATTTTGACCATTATTTAATGTATAAATAGAATCTATTTTTATAAATTCATTATTTAATTTTATATCATCAAATATTAAATTTCCCCCTAATTGTAGAGTACAACCACTTATACTCGGTATCTCATCTAAAATAGGAACCCATAATAATTCTTTTTCATATTCATCTAATTTTAAAACTTTTCCTTTATTTCCACTTGAATCATTTGGAAAACTATAATTATTTATTTTTAATATTCCACTTATATCTACATTATTAAATGAAACATCTCGATAACCTGTTAAATTTACGGTTTTATTATTTAATAAATTCAACAAATTATCCATAGTTGATAATTTTGTTGTAATTACTTGTGCAAAATTGTTACTATTATCCAATGCATCTGCTAATTCTTTTAATGTATCTAATGCTTGTGGGGCGCCATTTATTAAATTATTAATTGCATTACTTACATCTTGTAATAAAGCTACTTCTTTATTGTTTATTTTCAATATACCACTTATATCTACATTTGCAAATGATACATCATTATTAAATAAAGTATACCATAATAAATCAATACCATTTGTATATAAAAATTTACCAGAATTATTTGTTTTATCTGGAATTATATTATTCAAACTAATTTCTATATTATTAAATGATGAATTTGTAACGTAAGAAGCATCTATAACATTTACTCTATCTATTAAAAAATTTAAACTATTATGTAAAATATTTGTTGAAATATCTAAAATATTTGTTGAAATATCTAATATATTTGCTCTATTATGTAAAATATTTGTTGAAATATCTAATATATTTGCTCTATTATGTAAAATATTTGTTGAAATATCTAATATATTTGCTCTATTATGTAAAATATTTGTTGAATTATCCAATATATTTGTTCTATTATGTAAAATATTAACCGAATTATCTAATATATTTGTTCTATTATGTAAAATATTTGTTCTATCATGTAAAATATTTGTTGAAATGTCTAATATATTTGTTCTATCATGTAAAATATTTGTTGAAATGTCTAATATATTTGTTATATCGTGTAAAATATTTGTTGAAATGTCTAATATATTTGTTCTATCATGTAAAATATTTGTTGAAATGTCTAATATATTTGTTCTATCGTGTAAAATATTTGTTGAAATGTCTAATATATTTGTTCTATCATGTAAAATATTTGTTGAAATGTCTAATATATTTGTTCTATCGTGTAAAATATTTGTTGAAATGTCTAATAAATTTGTTCTATCATGTAAAATATTTGTTGAAATATCTAATATATTTGCTCTATTATGTAAAATATTAACCGAAATATCTAATACATCTACTCTGGACTTTAAAATAATAAAATTGGTTGATCTAGCAACTTCTTCATTTATATATATATCTATTCTTGTTTCATTTACATATAAATCACTTAAATCATAATTTATACCGTCAATATTTTTTTCAAATAAATACCCTTTTACTATTTGTACATTTCCATGAACAACTAAATTACTCCATATTGTCGTTTGTTTTTTTTCATTTGTTACTATTTGAATATTGCTAACTGTTGATTCTAATATTAAATCATTACTAACCCCTGAAGTATCAGTTATTAGATTTGGTGTTTTTATATGATCATAAAATCCTACAAATCTTTTACTGCTACTATTAAATTGTTGTATTCTATTTCGTATATCTGCTGCTTTATATTTAGAGTTTATAAATTCTAATAATTCACTTTTTTCATTAATATTAAATATTATACTATTAAGTAAACCATATTTATTCAATGAACTATCACCAAAAGTATAGTGATCATATTTTTCAAAACTTATTGTTTGAACTAAATTATTATCATTGAAAATAAATTTTGGTTCGTTTGAATCGTTTTCATTAAAAAATATAAAACTTGTATCAGTTATACCATTTGGGTTATATGTAATATTAATTTTATCTCCCACATAATAATGAAGATATCTTATATAACCATTAAATGAATTATCATTCAATAAAGAATAATTGCTTCTATCCCTTCCTGAAATTATAAATTTTTTATCTGTATCTAAATTAGTAGCTGTAATTGTTAAATTAAATGACAAATCAATATTATATGTACTCATTATAATAATTTAATATATTTAATATAAATATTATATAATTTATATTAAATATACAAATTATATAAAAATAATAATAATTATTATTAGCGTCTAATCTTTAAATTACCACCATAACCATCCTCATAAATTTCTCCAAACTCTGCATCACCAATAGATTTTTTTATATTATGCAGAAATAATTTATCAAAAGAACCACTTATTCCTATAATTTCACTTGCATATAAATTACCAGAACTATCGCTACTATCTTGTATATGTATAGAATAACTAGGATCTAAAGTATTAATTCCAATTCTATTGGTAGAAGAGTCGATACATATTGCTTCTGTAAAATCCTGATTAAAACCATTTAAAGTTTCATTTGGTGAAAGAGTAAGAAATGAACCTAATAATGAATTTAATGAACTATTATTATCAATATTATCTTTAAAAGGTTGCGCCATTTTAATAGAAATTAACAAATATTATTTAAATTTTTATTTTTCTAAATTAATTATTCTATTTTCTAAATTTTTAATTTTATTATTTAAAGTTTGAATTATTAAATTTTGATTTTTTACTAAATCATTAATATTATTTATATTATTAATATTATTTGCATTCAATAAATTATTATATATTTCTTGATCATCTATTTCTTTATTAATAATCTTTTTATCTAATTCTTGTAATGCAGCTACACCATAAACAAAAATATTATTATAATTTAAACTATATGGTTTTACTTCATTTCCAATATTTACGCTAAAACTTAAATCATTTATTTTCTCTACTTCTTGGGCTATGAAACCTGCTTCTACGATAAATGCTTCATTTACCGTTCCACTAAAATCTAAAACTTTAAAATTTCTAGTTTTTTGATAAATTTGTGGTTCTAATTGTCTTATTATTTCAAGTCCATTTGTTATATTTTTTTCATTATGTTTTAATCTATCATCTGATCTAATATTTAGTACACTACCATTAAAAGAACCTGCATCAAGATTACCAACAACCAATGAAGCATCAAAAGTAACATCCCCGCCACTAAAATCAAAATTTCCAATAAAACTTATATCTCCATTAAATGTAGAATTTCCATTAAAACTAATATCTCCAGAAATTTCTTGATTAACAAATAATTTATTACAAGATATATCTCCGTTTACAGATAAATCATTTGAAATAATCATAGAATTACAAGAAATTTCTCCATTTACAGATAAATCATTTAAACATGTTATAAATGTAAATGTTGAATTTTCATTTAATCTTAATGTTCCGTCAATAATTGTATCTGCAGAAATAGTTAATGTTCCGTCAATAATTGTATCTGCAGAAATAGTTAAAGGACCAGATAAAGTTGCGATATTTCCCCCCCTATTTTTAGAATTAAAAATAATTCGTGGTGTATTAATTCCTGCCGATACAACACTAGTATCCAAACCTATACTACAAATATCCAACTGATATTTGGGTTCATCTGTTAAAATACCTAAATTATTTTTTTGAGTATCAATACATATAGAGTTATTGCTTTCGGTCAAAGTTACATTATTTGATAAAATATTAACAGCAGTAATTAATTCATTTTGAGACATTTAAAATATATATTAATAAATAAATATTTTAAATTAAGTTTTTTAACTTAATTTAAAATATATATTAATAAATAAATATTTTAAATTAAGTTTTTTAACTTACATAATTAATACAACGTTGAAAGAATTTTACTACTTCATTTTTATTTCCACCTAAAACACTATCATCAGGAATATATGCAGTATCTTTTGTTCCAGGATAAAAGGATAAAATTGCAGGAATACCATTTAACATTTTTTTTGTTTTCAAAAAACTATACAATTCAATAGATTCATCTACGTCAATTTCAATGTAATTTATTGATTGTGGTAATTTTTCTAAATATTCATCTACTATTGGTTTAATTCCTTGACAAGGAGCACACCATGAAGCAGTGAATTTAATAATTAGCATTTGTTTTATAGATAATAATGATTGCATTTCTATTAATTTATTTATTGTTAAACTACTGTCTGTCATATATTTTATTATAAATAAATTAATAAATTATATTTAACTTATTTTTATATATTTTTTTTGAATGGGTTGATTTCTCCATACTTTTGAAGATTTTTTTTTCGCAAAAAAAGGCGTTTTTTCATTTTCACAGCATAAAGGTTTGAATATTAAAAAAGTAAATTTTAATGATTTTTTTTTTTTATAATTATTTCTAAAATTTTTTGGATTTGGACATTTATAAAATGTCCATTTTTGAAATGGGCTGACCTTTATATAAAATCGGCTGAATTTTCCTTTTTTATCAATTTTGTTATCATTAAGATAATAAAATATTGGTTTTAAAGAAAAATAGTTGTTACCATAAAAAAAAAGTATTTTTTAAAACTATTTAGGCATACTTTTATGTAAGTATAATATACTGACAAATGACTTACAAAAATGTAGCAGAAGTAGCAAAATATTTTAAATGTGAAAAATGTGACTATTTTACAAGCAAAAAATCAAATTATAATAAACATTTATTGACAGCAAAACATAAATACTTACAAAATCCTGACAAAATTGTAGCAAAAGTAGCAACAAATTTCAATTGTATATGTGGAAAATCTTATAAACATAGACAAAGTTTATATACACATCAAAGTAAATGTATGTTTAAAGATAAAGAAAGTATAACACAAAATTTATCACAAGAATTTGTATTGGATGTAATTAAGAAACAACAAGACCAAATAACTGAATTAACAAATACAATAAAAGATATGGCACCATTAATCAATAATACTAATAATAGTAATAATACTATTAATAATACACAAAATAATAAATTCAACATTAATGTATTTTTAAATGAGCAATGTAAAGATGCAATAAATATGAGTGATTTCATTAAAACATTACGCATTAGTTTGGATCAATTAGATTTTACAAAACAAAATGGTTTGGCAGATGGTTTAAGTAAATCAATAATAGAAAATATGAATAAATTAAGTATATATGAGAGACCATTACATTGTACAGATATTAAACGTGAAACATTATATATAAAAGAAGACGATAATTGGGGGAAAGATAATTCAAAAGAAAAAATTAAGAACGCAATAAAAAATGCATCAAATAAAAATTATAATGCATTAATAGAATGGAAATTAGCAAATCCTAATTATATGAATGATGAATATAAAACAGATTATTTTACAAAAACAATATCAACAATAGGTAAACCAACTACAACTTTTGATGAAAAAGTAATAAAATCACTATGTAAAGAAACCTATATAAAAAACTAAAAAGGTGAAAAATACACTTATAAAAATATTATTACCATTATGCTTATAATATTTATATATATATAAACATGTGTAAAAAAAGGTAAAAAATTATTTGGTAATTTTTTTGGAATTGGACATTTTTAAAAATGTCCATTTTTGATATGGGCTATCCTTTATATAAAAAATGAGCAAAAAACTATTTTTTATATTTTTGTTATGTAAAAGGTTTGAAAAATTAAAAAAATACTTATAATAGTCCTTACCATCGATTTTTTTGTGTTTTTTGAATTTTTAAAAGAGGATAATAGATGATAACAAAAATCCCAAAAAAAATCCCATTTTTTTCAATAAAAACATAATATGAAATGTTTTATGAATATAACTATTTTAAAAAATACAAAATATTTGTTATGATAAAAAAAAAGATAATAAAAAATCCCAAAAAATCCCATTTAAAAATGATTTAAGGATTTTTTATTATCTTTAATATATAAAAATGGATAATAAAAAAATCCCAAAAAATCCCGTTATTTTTTGCTGTGAAAAATGTAACTATAATACAATTAGTAAAAAAGATTTTAATAAACATTTATCAACTCTAAAACATAAAAATAGGATAAATGATAATAAAATTACCAAGAATAATAATTCATTTATTTGTGAGACTTGTAACAAAGAATATTGTTATTTATCTGGTCTATTGCGTCATAAAAATAAATGTAATTTTATATCAAATAAAAAAAATATAGAAATAGAAAACACTTTTGATGATGAAAATACACTTGATTCAAGTAATAATAAATTGGAATTAACAAATGATTTAATTATGAAAATTCTAAATGATAATCAAGAAATGAGAAATATAATAGTGAAACAACAAGAGCAAATAAGTGAGCTTATACCAAAAGTAGGCAATAATAATAATAATACACAAAATAATAAATTTAACATTCAGGTTTTTTTAAATGAGCAATGCAAAGATGCAATAAATATGAGTGATTTCATTAAATCATTACATATTACAATCGATCAATTGGATTTCACAAAACAAAATGGATTAGCACAAGGACTAAGTAAATCAATAATAGATAATATGAGCAAATTGAGTATTTATCAAAGACCAATGCATTGTACAGATACAAAACGTGAAATATTATATATTAAAGATGACGATTCTTGGTCAAAAGAAAATTCTAAAGAAAAATTAAAAAATGTAATAAATAAAGCATCTTCAAAAAACTACAATGCATTAATGGAATGGAAAAATTTAAATCCTGATTATATGAATAACGAAGATAAAACAGATTATTTTACAAAAACGATTTCAACAATAGGAAAACCAAGTACAACAATTGATGAAAAAGTAATAAAATCATTATGTAAAGAAACATATGTTAAATAAAATTAATTAATTAAAAACAAATACTTATTATTTTTTATTAATATAATGGAGACAATAGATTTAAATATAGATAATTATAATTACGAAGATATTTTAAATTTATTCGAAATTGGTTTTGATTTTGGAGAGAATGAATTAAAGAAGTCTAAAAAAAAAGTATTAATGATGCATCCAGATAGAAGTGGTTTAAAAAAAGAGTATTTTCTTTTTTTTTCAGCCGCATATAAAATATTATATAGTGTATATGAATTTAGATTAAAATCTATTAATAGTGAAAATAATAATTTAAATTATGAAAATATAGAATATTTAGAAAAAGAAGATACTATTTATAATAAAGAATTGCTTGATTCTCTCAAAAATCAAGATTTGATGCAACCAAAAAAATTTAATAAATGGTTTAATGAACTTTTTAATAAAGTAAAATTAGAAAATGAATATGAAAATAATGGTTATGGTAATTGGTTAAAATCGGAAACAAGTGAAGATTATTCAAATGTTAAAAATATTCAAGACATGAATAAAGCCATTAATATTAAAAAAGAACAATTGAAAACCAGTGTTCTCTCCAAATATAATATTATTAATGAATTTAATAATTCAAATTATTGTGATTTAACAAATTCAAACGTCGAATCTTATGCTTCTGGTATGTTTAGTAAATTAACATTTGAAGATTTAAAAATAGCACATACAGAAAGTGTTGTGCCTGTAACTGAAGAAGATTATAAACCTTCATATAATAATTTAGAAGAAGCAAGAATAGCTAGAAGTCAACAATCTTTAACACCATTAAGTGAAGATGATTCTAAAAAATCATTAGAATCTTTTAGGAAAAATAATAATATAATTGATTCGCAAAGAGCATATAAATTAGCGAAACAAGAAGAAGAAATAAATAAAGCAAATAAAAAATGGTGGTCATCATTACAACAAATTAAATAAATAACATGATATATTAAAAAATATATTATTATTTATTAATATATAATGGATTTTAGTAAAACAAATTACAATAATTTAATAATAAGTATATTATTATTATTTGCAGTTGGTTATATATATGATAAATTTAATTTAAATATAACTAAAAGTGATAAGATATATGAATTAAATATTATAAAAAAATATTTATTAAATGAACGAGATGATTTTACATTGGAACAATTAAGTTCAATTAAAAAGCCTATTTTATGGGTTCCAATTGATTATCATAAAAATAGTAGGAAATGGGAATCATTTGGAAGTCGTAATTCTTATGAATTAAATCAAGATTATTTATATTTAACAATACGTTCTATAATAACAAAAAATAGTGATTATTTTCATATAATCTTAATAGATGATGATTCTTATAAAAAATTATTGGATGATTGGTCTATAGAATTGAATAAAATAAGTGATCCACAAAAAACATATTTTAGAAAATTAGCATTAGCAAAAGTTTTATATAAATATGGTGGTATATCTATTGAACCATGTTTTATTATATTTAAAAGTTTAGAAAATATATATAATAATATTTTAAAAACTAAAAAAATTAGCGTATGTGAATTTTCAAATAATTCTTCTAATTCGCATCTAATAAATGCTATGCCTTCAATGAATTTTATTGGTTGTGTAAAAAATTGTCCAAATATGAATGAATTAATTAATCATCTACAAATATTATTTAGTAAAGATTATACAAATGAAATAAATATTGAAGATTTAATTAATAAATGGTTATTTAATAAATCACAAAATAAAGAAATAGATACAATAGATGGTAAATATTTAGGAATTAAAGATAATAATAATAAAATAATAGATTTAGAAAGACTTTTAGGTTCAACATTTTTAGAATTAAATAAAAACAGTTATGGTTTATATATTCCGAGAGATGATTTATTGAAAAGAAAAGCTTATAATTGGTTTGTTTATTTAAATTCTCAAGAAGTTTTAGAATCAAATACAAATATTGGAAAGTATTTACTTGTTAGTAATAATTAATATTTTATAAAATAATAATATTTCTATGTAATTATTATTATAATATTTCATAAAATAATAATATTTCTATGTAATTATTATTATAATATTTCATTTAATTTTTCAATAGTTTCATTATCTATAAATTTTGGATAATTTATAGTAAAAGTAATGTATAAATTTCCTACAAAAATATCTCTAATAAACCCCAAATTATTTAAAACGATTTTTGTATTATTATGAATAATAGTATTTTTTTTATTTTGTATTTTATAATTTTTATTATTTAAATGCTTCAAAATAAATTCAAAACCAACTAATGATTCTTTAAAATTAATAGAAGTATTATAAAATATATCTAATCCATTTCTAATAAAATCATTATGTTTTATTAATATTATAATAATTTTTAAATTGCTATAATTTCCATTACAATAATTTCCTTTATTTTGTATAATTATTAATTCTTCATTATCAATACCTTTTGGTATTGTTATATAAATTGTTTCATTTTCTCTTTTAATAGTGTTATTTATAAAAATTTGTCTATTTATATTTATTGGTTTAATTGATCCATTATAAGATTCTTCAAATGTAATATTAAGATCTTTTATTATATCTTCATTATATTTATTTTTTTCATTATAATAATTATTTTCATAATTTGTAATTGGTAAAATTAAATCATTATTATTCTTATTATTAATAAAATCATTGGTATTGGTATTGTTATTGTTATTGTTATTATTATTGGTATTAGTATTGGTATTGTTATTATTATTGGTATTAGTATTGGTATTGTTATTTTCTAAATAATCAGTAATTATACTATAAGCATTATTTATTTTATTGAAATATTCTTTATTATCGTTATTTTTATCTGGATGATATTTTATAGACAATTTTCTATAAGATTTTTTAACATTTTCAATTGTAAAATTAGAATCAATATTTAATATTTTATAATATTCATCCATAATAAAATATATATATTTATTAAATTAAATTATATAACATAAATAGTTTAAATTTAAATATTTATATAAATAATTAATTAATTAATGAGTAAAACATTTTTTGATAATTTCTACCCAAACAATTTGGATGATATAAATCTCAATGAGGATACTTCTGATATTTTAAACATGTATTTGAGAAATAATAAGATGTTATTTTTAATTTATGGACAAAATCTGTCTGGAAAAACAAGTTTAATAAAAATATTATTAAAAAACTATTATAATAGTTTGGATTATAGTGAAAACATAATATATATAAATATTTTGAAAGAACAAGGTATAAATTTTTTTAGAAATGATATTAGAAATTTTTGTCAAATAAATAATTCACATATGAATAAAATAAAAAAATCTATAATAATAGATGATTTTGATTTTTTAAATGAAATAAATCAAAAAGTATTATTACATTACGTAAATAAATACAATAACATAAATTTTATAGTAAGTTGTAGTGATTTAAATAAATTAATATTATCTACTCAATATCACTTGGAATTAATTAAAATAGAAGATATGGATAATAAATTTTTAGAAAAAATATATAATAAAATTGTAAAAAAAACAAATTTATCTTTGGACGATAATGTAAAATATAATTTATTAGATAAATTTAATAAAAATATACCTTTTTTTATTAATAAATTGTTAGAATTAAATATAATGTATTATAATGATATCAATAATACATCAAAAAAAAATTATAAATTTTTAGATAATAATATTTTAATAAATATTGAAAATTATTTAAATTTATGCGAAATAAAAGATATAAAAAAAGCCAATAACTTTATATTGAATTTGCATAAAAATGGATTAAGTGTAATCGATATTTTAGATAATATAATATTTTATATAAAAAATATTAATAAAAAAATAAATGAAAAAATTAAATTTGAAATAATTCTTTTAGTAACAAATTATATACATATATTTAATAATTTACATGAAGATAATATAGAATTATTATTTTTAACAAATAATATGATAAATATTTTTATAAAAAATTAAAGTTACAGTAATAGTAATTATTATTGTTAATATTATTGTTATTATTGTTAATATTATTGTTAATATTATTGTTAATATTATTGTTATTATTATTATATAATTTTATTATAAGGTATAAATATTAATTAAATATGCCATTAAATATATTTACAAAAGATTTTTCAAATAATATTTTATATGATTTTTTGGATCAATATTGTATTTTAGAAAATAACTATTATATACTTCATAAAGAAATATATAAAAAATATGAATATTTTAATAAATTACAAGATTTTTATGATATAATGAAATTATTATATAATAATAAATATATAAATTACGTAGAAAGAAATAAAAGTTATAATAATTTATTAACGGTCATAAGACATGTATGTAAAAATAATAATATAATTTATTTTAATAGAATTATATATAATAAGAGTAAATATTCGATTGTATACTATATTAAAAAAATATAAATATTATTTTTTAAAAAATAATATTTATATTTTTTTAAGGACTTATTCTGCGATTAGGTATATCATTTGAAACAATATATATTGAATTTTCAGTAACAATAATATATACAACATCTAATTTATATATTTTAGTAATGGGACTTGTATATTCTTCAGCATTTTTAACTAATAATTTTTCATCATCATCTTTAATACCAATTAATACAGATTTCTCTAATGAATCAACCCAATAATCTAACATGATGGGTTTATCTTCTGTTATTGATAATTTTGATACTTGTTGCCATATTGAAGCTGGAGGTAATTTAATTTGTTGATCATTCATTGTTTTTTTATATAGATAATTATTTTAAAACTTTATATTGTTTTATTGAAAAATAATAAATAATAAATAAATAATAAATAATAAATAATAAATAATAAATAATAAATAATAAATAATAAATAATAAATATTAATGCTGATAATATATTATAATATTAATATATTATGAGCCTTAATAATATAAATAATATTTTAAATAAATATAATATTTTATTGATAAATTACAATAAGTTTTTTTTTTTAAATGTGATAAATTATAAAAATAATAATTTATCAAAAATTATATATTTAAAAGGATTAAATTTAATAGAAAATATTTTTAATATGTCATATCTTTATTTAGATAATTTAGGTGATATTTATAATCTATGTGAGAAAAGTTATATTTATTTTATAGAATTTATAAACCAAATAAGTATATCAAATATAATGGAAAATAATATTGAATTAACCATAAAAGATGCGATTATTTTTTGTTATAAAAAAACAATATTAAATTTTGAGAACGAAATAATTAATAAAGGTAATCATAACATTAAAATATTAAATATAATAACAAAAGTTATTAATATATTAAATAAATTAAATTTTATATATTTACTCGAAATTCATGACAAATTTGATTTAAAAAAAAATGATGAAAGTAATAATGATGAATATAATTCTATATTAAATGAAAAATTATTTTATATAACAAAAAACATATCAAATCATTTTAAAAAAATATGCAATATACTAGAAAAAAAAACAAATGATGAAATTAATAATGATAAAGATAAAATAGATAATTTATTAAAGTTTATAAATCATATTTTTGATTTATTAAAATATAGTAAAGATATTAATTTTAATTTAATCAATTTAGTAATTGATAAATATATAAATAACGAAATATATAATAATCCAACATTTGATAAAGATTTATTATATAATTTTATAAAAGAAAATAATATTGTTAATATTGATAAATTATTTACTTGTTAATTAATTAACTTTCAATATAAATAAATCTTTTTTTTGGTTTATGAACTTTGGTTTTTTTTTCGCTTACATTTAAAATTTTAGTATTTTCTACGTTTATATTTACATATTCATTTATTAAAATATTTTTAATAAAATTATATGCATCATTTAAAATTATTTCACTACATTTACCAACAATTAATATACTACCTGTTCTAAATATCATATATGAAATTTTTGTATCATTTTCATAATATACACATTGTATTCCTGGATATGAACATGGATCGTAATTAGCATTAATATTATATTTATATCTTAATATGTTAAATAATTTTTCTCTGTTTATATAATAACCACAATTAAAATTAGAATTAATTAAAACATTTTCAATAGTGTTTATAGATTTAATATTATTATTATTAACATTGTTTAATAAAATTAAAATTTTACTAATAATAATATCTAAATCATTATCATTTTGTAAACCAGGTATTTCTAATTTTCCTGTATTAAAAATTTTAACGTGATATTCTTTAAATTTAGTTATTTTATCTATTCGTATAGTTATAACAAAACAATTATAAAATGCACTTTTATCTTTAATTTTATTATATAAAATATCTTTTTTTGATAATCCTATTGTTATTTTTCTAATATCTTTAAAAATTATTCTACCACTAGGGTTATCAATATGTTTTATAATATTACATTTTATATTCTTATCATTATCTATTACTTTTTCTAACTCTTGAAATTTTTCTTTATCATCACAAGATAATTTAATTTGTTTTTTAATTATACCTTGATCTTGTTTATTATAATCAATTATTGGAATTTTCCAAAATGTAGTGTATATATCAATATCTTCACTTAAATATATAATTTTAGTTTTAGTTGATATATATAAATCAGTTGCTTTAGGAATATTTAGTGTTTTATCTGATTTTTTTATATCATTTAAATTATTATTAGTTGATTCAAATGAATCTTTTTTATTATTAGTTGATTCGAATGAATCTTTTTTATAATCATTTGCATTTAATAAAAATTCTTCCCATTCATTATCTAATTCCATAATTTTATTTATATTTAAAAATAAATGTTTAAATTATATCAATTATTAATTTAAAAAATTTTTTTCTTTTATACTATATAATGTATTCCTTATTAAAAGAAGAATTAAATAATTATAATAATTATATTAATAATAATAATAATAATAATATTAATAATAATATTAATAATAATTATAATAATAATAGTAATAATAGTAATATTAATAATAATATGGATAAAAATAATAATAAAAATTTCAATTCACAAAAAAATAAAAATGAATATAGTATAAATATTAATACATTTAATCCTACAAAAAATTCACCACCAAATGAATGGCAATATCGTTTAATCAAAAGAATAAATTCATTTACCTTTTTAGACAATATATAAATAATTTTATATATAATTATTTTTAATTATTAAGTATAAATAATTTATTATAAAATTAATATTATCTATAAATTCAAAGTTATGAATTATAAATTCTAAATCATAAATAATATTTATGTCTATTTTATTATTTTCTATAATAAAATATATATATTTTTTAATTAAATAAAATAAAGATATTTTATAATCTTTTTCTGTTTTATTTAATAAAGTAATAAAGTTTTTTATATTATTATCATCATTAATATTGAAAACAAATATTTTTTCTAATATTTTATTATTAATAATTGTTTGTTTTTTATGTATTTTTGATTGTAAATAATTTATCATGCTTCTTATATCATTGTCATAATAATTACATATTATTTCTAGATTTTTTTTATTAATATTTAAGTTTTCTTTAATATTAATTTTGTTCAATAAAGTAATTGTATATTTAGAATCTATACTATTAAATCTTAATTTAATAAATTCGTCAGATAAAGTATTATAAATTTTACTTATATAATTACAAATTAAGCAAAATTTTATATTATTTTTATTTGTTTCTTGAATAAGAGTTTTTAATGCTTGTTGAGCTAATTTTGTCATATAATCTACTTCATCTAATATTATAAATTTTATACCTTCATCGAATAAATTATTAGAATTTATAAAATTATATATATTATTTCTTATTATTTCAATACCTCTATCATCAGATGCGTTTAAATGAATAATTAATGAATTATAAATTTTATTATAATTATTTAATTGATATTTATTTATTAAATTAATAATAGTAGTTGTTTTACCTGTACCGGGTGGTCCGTATAATAATAAATTTGGAAAAATATTAGTTTCTAATATTTTGTCTAAAAATATTTTGTTTGATTCATCTAATAAAATATTTTCAAACAAGTTAGGTCTATATTTTTCACACCATGGAATATTCATTATATTATTGATATTAATTATATAAATTTACCTTTAATAAATTATTATTATTATTATTATTATTATTATTATTATTATTATTATTATTATTATTATAATAATTTAAATAATTATAATAAAACTACTTAAAATTTTATATTAATTTTACTATAAATGATTAAAAAAAAGGGAAGAAAACCAAAATCATATTATGAAAATTTGAATAATATAGATAATTCTTTGAATTTAATCAATAAAGATAACATTGAAAATAAACCAGTGAAAGAACATAAGAAAAGAGGTCGTAAACCAAAAGGAGGTGTTATTGTGGAACAAACAAAAAATATTAATTCTTTTATACCAACACCAAATATAATTTTACATCTTAATTGTAAATTATCTGATATTATTAATACTAATAATAATGACATTATTTATAATCCATTTATTGAAAATGTAAATGAATTCAATAATGATAATAATGATAATAATTATAATTTTATAAATGAAAATCTTGATAATAATAATAATATCAATAATCCAATTGATATAACTAATATTGATAATAATGATGATAATATAAAAAAAAAAATTTTAATAGATATAAAAAATAATGATAATAACAATAATAATAATAACAATAATAATAACAATAATAATAACAAAAATAATAATTTTAAGTTAGAACAAGAATTCAATAAAAAAAATATAGCAAAAAAATTAAAAGAATTATCAATAAATTTAAAATATAATAACATTAATAATAAATCCGATTGTTATTGGTGTACATATAGTTTTGATAACGAACCAATTGTTATACCAAAATATGAAATAAAAAAAACATATACTTGTTATGGTAATTTTTGCAGCCCAGAATGTGCATGCGCATATTTAATGAAAGAAAAAATAGATACTTCTACACAATTCGAGAGATATTATTTACTAAATAATATTTATGGAAAAATTTATAATTATAATAAAAATATAAAACCAGCACCAGATCCACATTATTTACTTAGTAAGTTTAATGGTAATATGGATATTCAAGAATATAGAAAATTATTAGAAAATGAAAGATTATTATTAGTTGTTGATAAACCATTAAGCAAAACATTTCCAGAAATTTTTGAGGATAATGATGATTTTGTAATTAATTGTAAAATTTTATCAAAAAAATAATTATTAATTATTAATTATTAATTATAATTTTAAAAAAATTGTTTAAAATTATAATTAAAAACATATAAATAATCAATAATATATTAAGTTAATTATGCAAGAATCCACCGATCAATTTGATATGTTAATTTCAAATATTACTAATGAATTTAATAAGACATTAAAAACCAACCTTACAAAATATGTAAAAGTATTAAATGAAAATAATAAAGTTGTTAATAAATTAAAAGAATTGGTTTTATTAATGCCAGAACATATTAATTTAAAAGAAGATTATCGATTTTTACAAAAATGTTATGATGATATAGAAAAAAAATATAATTTGATTAAATCAAAAGAAAATGCAGAAACAAAAAATATTAATTTAACTATTGAAGAAAAAAATAATAATATTTTAAATAATAATGATTTTGATTTAATAACTACAAATAAAATAATTAGATTAAAAAATTATGACGAAGAAGACGAAGAAGACGAAGAAGAAGAAGAGGAAGAAGAAGAGGAAGAGGAAGAGGAAGAGGAAGAAGAAGAAGAAGAGGAAGAAGAGGAAGAAGAGGAAGAAGAGGAAGAGGAAGAGGAAGAAGAAGATAAAGAAGAAGCTAAAGAAGAAACTAAAGATGAAGAAGAATCTAAAGAAGAAGCTAAAGAAGAAGGTGAAGATGAAGAAGAATCTAAAGAAGAATCTAAAGAAGAAGCTGAAGAAGAAACTAAAGAAGAAGCTGAAGGCGAAGAAGAAGCTGAAGAAGCTGAAGGCGAAGAAGAAACTAAAGATGAAGATGAAGCTGAAGATGAAGATGAAGATGAAGATGAAGATGAAGATGAAGATGAAGAAGTCTTAGTAGAAATTAAAATTAAAAATAAAAATTATTATGTAAACGAAGAAAATAATGATTTATATGAAGTTTTAGAAGATGGTGAACCAGGTGATTTAATTGGTAAATTTATTAATAATAAAATAGTAAAGATATAATTATTATTAAATAAATTCTTCGGTAGTATATTCTATATTTTCATCGATAATGTAATTAGAATTGGTATAATATAATAAATTATTTATAAATTTAAATAATCTTTGTAATTCCAATTTAGTGATATTATAGTTATTAAAATTAAGATATAATTCATTAATATCATTATTATATTTATAAAAATTTTCTATAAATAAATAAAATAAATCTTTTTTTTCCAATAAAAAGTTTTGTATTAAATTATATAAAAAAATATAATTATTATATTCACTGCTATATTTTGTTAATATTTTTGTAAACAAAATATTATCGATACTTATATTTTTAAATAAATTATTTTCATTTAATATAAAATTATTATAAAATATTTTAGTTATATAATTTACTTCTGTTAATTGCCATATTTGTTTTTTAAAAATATATCTATCAATATAATCAGAAAAAGAGAAATTATTTAATATTTTCAAGTAAATTTTTAAACCATTTAAATCACTAGAAATAAGTTTAATTATGTTTTCATGAAATAATAATGCAACACTAGTTCTATCACTTTCTAATATACTGTTAATAGTATTAAAATTACTATTTTCATATAATAATTTTTTTGTAATATTTTTAATATTATTAATATTATTTTTGTATTTATGATTTTTTTTATAAAATATTTTAGATAATATTTTATTTTTATTATAAAATAAAATTTTTTTAAAATTATATAATTTATTATCTAAAAAATATAACATATTATTTATAATAATTTCATTATTATTATTATTAATATTATTATTAATATTATTACAAAAAAAAGTTGAAAATAACTTATTTAAAATTATTTTCAATTGTTCATTTGTTGGTTTTTTTAAAACAAAATTATTAGTAACATTCATAAGCTCATTAATTTTTTTATCATTTAAATCAGAATTAATAAATATTATTGGACAATCTGTAGAACTTTCTAATTTCTGTTTTTTTGTTTTTTTTTGTCTAATTAATTTAATTAAATAATTCAATACATTTTTATCACTGCCGTTTAATGAATCGATATCATCGACTACAATTACTTTTTTTTTTGGTATTTCATAAAATAAACTATAGACACTAGAAGTTGATAAATTATTAACTGATAATGAATCAACAAAATTTTTATTTTTTAATGTATTATCATAATAAATAATTTCATAATTCATGGTTTTTAAAATATTAATTATAAATGTAGTTTTACCTATTCCTATTGGACCACTAATATATATACCTTTTTTAATATTATCTTCTTTTTCATTTGTTATTTTATATAATAAAATTTCAATTTGTTTAGCAATATGATTTCTTTCTAAAATACTATTAAAATCTATATTATTTAATTCTAAATTTTCCATATTTTATTTTTATTATTTCTATAATTATTTGATTTATTATTTTTATGCTCTTTTTTAAGTAAGTAAGTTAAATTATATTTTTTTGCAATATCTTCAATTAAACTTAATATTTTATTAGAATTAAATTTTTTGCAATAAAAATGACATAATTCTATAAAATTTTTGAATTTATTGTTTTCAAAAATTATTACATTATTTATTATAAAACTCTTTTTATCATTATTTAATGTATAATTTAAAAAAATTTTCAAAAATATTAAACAATCAAATTTTATTAAATATTTGATATACGAGTAATTTTTAACAATATAAAAATTATAGTTTGAAAGATACAAGTTATAAATGAAATTCTTATTATTTATATAAGCAAACCTAACGCAATAAAATTTATTAAAATAATACTTATTTATACTATATTTTATAGACGGCTTCACATGTTTCCAAATTAAATTTAATAAATCATCAGGCATTAAATTTAATAAAATATCATTCATTATTTTTTATTATTTTATGAATATATATTTTTTTTTAAAAATATATATTTAATATTATTATTTTACACCTTTGGAAATTTCAAGCACAATGATAAGTACAACCAACAAAACATGCAATATATACATTTTCTCCATTATTTAATTTAATTAAATAATCAGCTAAACTGTTTAATATATTTCCCGATTCATCTAAGAATCTAGTATCAAATTTGTATTCATAAATTTGATTTCCAGATAAATCTAATTCATCTTCATATTGTATTTCACCGTTTTCATCATAACTTATAAATTCTTTATGAAGAGTTTCATATGCTTCATTAAATTGTTTATATTCTTTGTCTGAATAATTTTCATTAGAAATTGTTATTATTTTTTGTTTAATTTTTTTTTCAAGTGAAAAATCACAATTACAAGTAATTTTTGCTACAGTATAGTTATGCAATAAGTCATCATTTTGTTTTTGTCCATATCCTGGAATTATTGAAGAAGTTATATAATCACCAATTTCTAAATTTCCATTTTTATTTGTAATCCACATAGCACCTTCACCTAAGGAATTAACTTTAAATTTATTTATACTTTCTTTCATAAATTCTTGATGTGCTATTACACCAAAAACAGCTTTATCTTTTTCTATATTTGTTAATTTTGTTACAGGTAAAGATTCACTTATTGTAGGTCTAATGCTATGATTAATATTTACATATTTATCAATACAACTTACTATTAGCCCATTATAATCTATAATAACATTAAAATTAAAATTATTATTATTTCCATGAGAACCAGTAAAATAAGCAGAATAATAACTGCCAGATGTTTGGCTGGATTGGGTTTGAGTAAATAAAGTACCTCCATACACGGCTACTGCAGTTAAAGTATTACATTCATAGTTCCCGTATGTCCCCGTAAGTAAGGCGTTCGTTGATTTAGAAGCATTGGCTAAGTTGCAAGTATCAGCATGACCAGTACAACTAGAAGAAGTAAAAGCATTACCAGTACAACTAGAAGAAGTAAGAGCATTACCATGTAAATTACCATTAAGTGATGCTGTCAACTGATTACATGTATAATTTCTATTCGGATCTAGTTCAAGAGTTAAATCAGAGGTTCCGGCAGTATTAGCTTTACCATTAAGTGATGCTGTCAACTGATTACATGTATAATCTCTATTACTTTGTAGTGCATTAGTTGTATCAGCGGTTCCGGCAGTATTGGCTTTACCATTAAGAAAACCATAAAAAGTATTAGTTGTAATACTATTACTAGCATTGATAGTAGTAGCACTAACAGTAGGAGTTGTAATACTAGAAGTAGCATTAACAGTAGGAGTTGTAATACTAGAAGTAGCATTAACAGTAGGAGTTGTAATACTATTAGCACTAATACTATTAGTAGCATTAATATTAGTAGTATTAATATTACTAGAACTAACAGTAGGAGTTGTAATACTAGTAGTAGCATTAACAGTAGTAGATTCTAAATTTCTAGCATATATATTATTCCATTTTAAACTTGTGGAACCAATATTATAAGTATGATTTATTTTAGGAATTATATTTTTACTTGTAAGTTGTGTATTATTAATTTCTAGAGTAGTATCTGACATACTAGAACCAAATTTAAAAATTCCAGTATTACCAATTTGCATACGTTGTGTATTATTTGTAAAAAAATCTAACTCATTATTTCCAGAACTAGGAGAAGTTTCTGCTCTAATAAAAGTAGTTTTTTCAACATTTTTAACACCACCTAAAGTACCCCAAGCATTACCATCATAACCTTCAAAAGCTACATCATTAATATTAAATCTAATAGAACCTAATCTTGCAGGATTATTTCGTTGTGCTGTTGTTCCAACAGGAATAATTAATGCAGAATTATTGCTAATTTCAACATTAGTTGCTTCTAATATAAGGGTATCAATTGAGTTATTTTTTTGAGAACTAATTTTAGCAGTTAAAAGATTATTATTAAAAAAATTAATAAAAGTAGTAATATTTAAATTACTTAATTTTAAATCAAGTAATTGATTACTATTATTTCTGATAAATTTCCATATATTTTCATGATTTACCCATACTAATTGTGGATTATTAGAAGATCCATCTTCAATTATAATACCAGATTCAAAATTAGAATGAAAATTACTTTGATAATTTTTATTTAATTTAATAATATTATCACTAATTTCTACAATATTTGAATTAATAATATTTTGTTCTCCTAATATAACTAAATCCCCATTAATAGTAACAATTCCAGTTTTATCTCCAACTCCAGATGGATCAATAACTATATTACCGGTTGAATTAATATAACTTGTTCCAGTATTTGTTATTAAATTTACACTACCAGTTAATGAAATATCAGTAAAGGTAGTTTCTAATTCAACTTGTTGAGTATTATTTCCAATAACAATATTTCCATTTGAGAAATTTTTACCAATAATTTTCTTTCCTTCCATATATATAGAGTCTGGTCCAAAATTCCCATGTTTAAAATCACCACTTACACACCATATTTCCGCCCATCTATGTGTTTCTGAACCTAATGTATATCCAGAAATCTCTGTTGTTACATTTTTTTGGGTAGTTCGATAAAATTTTTCATTTGATGGACCAATATTTTCAAATGAAATATCAGGAATAATACTTCCTTTAAAGTTTCCACCATAAGTTCTTTCAATTGAAAATTCACCACTTATCAAATGAATATATGGAGAAATAATACCTTTAGTATTATCTAATTGTCCACCACTAATATGTATTGATCTTTGAGGATTAACAGTATCAATACCAATTCTATTATTGGAAGTATCAATAACAATTAAATTTTCAGGATCTACCTCAAAAGTATAATCACTTGTAACAGAATTAACTGTTGTTATTATTTTATTATAAGTATCAATTGGAGTTCCCATAATTTATAATATATAATATTTTAAATATAAAATATTATAAATTATAACAAATAAATATTTAGGCTAAATATTTATTTTCTTTGCTTAAGTTATAAAGAATGGTGAATAAACCAACTAGAAGTTCCGATGGAATGTATCATTTAAAAGGCAAAAAATATGAAATGTTATTTGGGTCGCGTGCTCAAGTATGGCACGGAACTGCTTATAAAACAAAAGGACAATTAAAAAAAGATAATTTAATGATGAATAAAAGAGGGCGTCTTGTTTCGAAAAAAAAACATAATACAGCAAAAAAAGAAAAACGTTTAATTAAAGCAGGATATTTTACCAAAAAAGGAAAATTTGGATATGTTAAAAAAGGTTCTGCAAAAAAATCAAGAAAAAGATAAATTAATATTATAAATTAAAAATTTTATATTTTAAATATAATTATAAAATATAAAAATGAAACTAATAAGAAGAAGAAGAAGTCAAATTTTAGAAAGTAAATCAAATATCTATGTTTTAAAAGAAGAATTAATGAATAAAATATTAACAAAAAAAGTATTGTATAAATTATTAGAATATAGTTTAGTTTCAAGTTTAGCAATTAGTGTTTATAGTTTTAGTATTAATAGACATTGTTATTAATACCTAAATAATTAAATAATTAAATAATTAAATAATTAAATAATTAAATAATTGTATAAACTTAAAGAATTATTATAGATATTATTATAACTAAAATAATTCTTTAGTTATATATTATTTATAATCTCTTCATAGCTCAGTCGGTAGAGCGGAGGACTGTAATTGGAGTGTGTCTTATCCTTCCTTTCCTGCTGTGATCCTTAGGTCGCCTGTTCGAGTCAGGCTGAGGAGATATATTTTTATATTATTGTATAAAAATATATAGTTTATGCGGAAAGTAAAATCTGCTCCAGCAAATTTATGTGAAATGGTCAATAATAAAAAAGAAGCAAAAACAAAAATAAAAAGTTATAGATTTATGATACCAATTATGAATATAGAATCTACTATAATTTTAGAAGATAAAAATGAAAAAAATAAAATTATTAATAAACCAAAAAAATATGAAACATTTAAAACATTGAAAACTGGGATAAAAAAAATTGGTTCTTTAACAAGTGATGTTATAGGTGATTCAAATTTACTGCCATATGAACAAACAACATTACTTAATGTTTTTATTAATTATATAAGTGAAAACGTTTTAAAAAAAGATAAATTAAAAGAAATATATGCATATGCATTACAAGCATTCGTTAGATATTTATTAATGTTATTTATTCATAGTCAATTATTACATGACGAATTAGGAAAAAATGTGCCATTAATAGATAATAATATAATAAATGAAATTAATAATATAATTTAAATATTACTTATCATTAATTAAGATTTAAAATTGATAAATAAATTTTACTATTTTTTATTTAATATTAAATAGTAAAATAATAAAATTATTATAAATGAAGATTATTTCATTCAATGTTGCAGGTCTTAGGGCAATGCTTAAAAAGCAAGAATTTGAAGATTTTATTAATGAACCGTCTGGAGATTATGATATAATTTGTCTTCAAGAAATTAAAGCAGAAGAAAAGCAATTAACACTTCCACCTTATTTAGATAAATATTTATTTAAATATTATAATTCAACAAAAGGAACAACACAACGTAAAGGTTTATCAGGAGTATCTATTATGTCTAAAATAGAACCAACTACAGTATTGGATTGTCCGGAATTTGACGAAGAAGGACGTATTTTGGGGCTTATTTATGAAGATTTTATTTTAGTAAATATATATGTTCCAAATTCACAGCGGTTTGAATGTGAGCGTTATTATTTTCGTGAAAACTGGAATTTAAAATTTTCAACATATATTGGTGAATTAACTAATACTTATAAAAAAGAAGTTATTATTTGTGGAGATTTAAATGTTGCACATCTAAATATTGATATTGTGGATCCTAAAAAAAAGGAAAATAAAGTACCAGGTTTCTTTAATAATGAACGTAAAGCATTTTATGATTTATTAGTATTAAATAATTTAAAAGATGTATTTAGAAAATTTAATCCAACACAACAAAAATCTACATATTGGTCTAACTTTCTTAAAGCAGAACGTAGTCAAAAAAATGGTTGGGGTATTGATTATTATTTAGCTACAGAAAAAATATTTCAAAAAATTAAAGATTGTAAAATTTTGATGAATATTAAAGGTTCGGACCATTGTCCTGTATTATTAGAACTTAATTAATTAAGGAAACCTAGATTTATTATAGGAAGGTTCATAAGGAAACCTAGATTTCCTTTAAAAAATATAATACATCAATTAATTCAATAAAACTATTTTTTTTATTTTCTTTTTCTTTTTTGGAACCAAAAAAAATAATATATAAATTCTCTCGTTTTATATATGATTTTTTATAATTACCAAACATATAATATTAATTTATTTTAATAATTGCACCACTATATTTTATATATTCTTTAAAATTACATTTATTTTTTTTTTTACATTTATTACATTCTTTTATTGCATTTAAATAATCATCAATATTTACTTTGTTTTTTTGTTCCATTTTTTTAAATAATTTTTTTCTTAATTTACATGTATTATTTTTTTTACATTTTTTTGATGTGCAATCTTTAAAATTTTTTTTTGATATGTTCATAAATTCTTTTTTATTATGGTTTGTTTTATTTGCACCAATTCCATTATATATAATATTTATTTTTTTGGTTTGCTTTTTTTTATTAGACATTTTATAATATATAAATATTATATTTTTATAAGAAGGTTTCCTTAATTAAAATATTCATTTACTAAATCATAATTTAAAATAAAAATATTATAATTTCCTTGTATATTTTTAATAACTTCATTTTGTATTCTCTCAATATTTGTGGGGGGATAAGCACAATTCCACTCAATTAAAGTGCTGCTATTTATTACTTTATCTAATTCTAGATTAGGATAAGTATATTTCATATAAGCCAATGACCTAGCAATAGCTCCTCGTGATTCTTTGTGTGGAATAAATAATTTTAATTTATTATTTTTATAGTTTTGTGTATCGTGTATTTTAACAAAGTTGTTAGTTTTTTTAATTTTATATTGTTTCTCTCGTTTAACAATAATTTTTTTTAAAATTTTATTATTATTTTTAAATTTAGTTTCAAGATTGTTTAAATTGAGTTTATTATTTTCTTTTTTATTTTCATTAATATCTTCTAGACTAGTTAAATTTTGAATAAATTTATAATTGCTTCTATTGCTGTTTATAGTGCCTTTTGTCAAATAAATATTGTGCATATCAAATTTTGCTTTGCTATATTCTCTCAAAAAAGATTGTGGAAAAATATGCTCTGCAGTTAAATCATTATATTTATTATAATGTAAATTATCAAATTTATTAATAATTTTAGATTCACTAATTATTAATTGTTTATTTATTTCAAGCATTGAATCATTATAGATGTCAAAATAAATATTATTTTTTAAATAATGCATTTTTGTTTTCTTGAAACTGCAAAATTTTAATGAATTATTATTTTCATTGATATTTGCATCATATTCATTATAATTATAAGAATTTTCTTTTTTGAAAACATTTACACCGGTTTTACTGACTTTATGTAAATTGTTAATACACAAATAATTGCATATTAAAGATTTTATGAATTTCATAAGTAACAAGTATTACTTATAATAAAGTTTTATAAAAAATATTTTTATATTTTGATATAATAATTAAAACTAAAATCCATATTATTTAATGTACCTTTTGTAGTAGGAATTGATAATGAAAAATCTGTACCATATAAATCATGTAATCTTTTATAATTAAGACTAGTTATAGTTGTCTGTCCATCACATTTTAACCAACCAGCAGTATTTAAGTTATCATTATTAATATCTGGAAAAAGCATAATAGAACCAACACTAACTATTGGATTACTAATATCACCAATTATTATATCTTTTACAAATAATTTACTATTACATGAAATATCATTTTCTACAAATAGATTTTTATTAAAAGAAACATCATCTTTTACAAATAAATTACTATTACAGGAAACATCATGTGCAACAAATAATTTACTATTACATGAAATATCATTTTCTACAAATAGATTTTTATTAAAAGAAACATCATCTTTTACAAATAAATTTTTATTACATGAAATATCATTTTCTACAAATAGATTTTTATTAAAAGAAACATCATCTTTTACAAATAGATTTTTATTACATGAAATATCATTTTCTACAAATAAATTACTATTACAGGAAACATCATGTGCAACAAATAATTTACTATTACATGAAATATCATTTTCTACAAATAAATTATTGTTGAATGAAGAATCATTGTAAATTATTAAATTATGTATATATACTTTACTTGCATCAAATCTACATGAATTACTAAAGTTGGCATTATTAAAAAAATAAACAGATTTTTCAAAATCAATATTACTTTTAAAAATAATTTTTTTACTAGAGTGTGTATAAAAAGCTATATTCGAATTAATACTTTCTATTACTAAATTATTATTAGATGAATCATGATTAAAATTAAAATTTTTAATATCATTTAATTGTTTAATATCTTCATTAATATAATTATTATTATGTAATATATAACTTGTGTTTAATTTCCAAGGTCTAAGGTTATTATTATAAGAAATATGACAATTATTTTCTTTTTCAACACCATAAGTAGTAGAATTTATTAAGTTATTATTTATTATATTTGAAATAGGAAGTGCACATCTAGAATTATATATAAAACAATGAGATATGTCTAAAGTATCTACATTCCCACTAATACTAATAGAATTTGTAAACTGTTTTCTAACATAAATTGTAATATTACCATAATAAAATTCGGCATTATTATCTTTATCTGGTCTAACAATATCGTCACGATTTTTTTTATATTCCCCATAATAAATAACATTTTTACTATCATCTTGATGTATTTTAAGTGCAATTGGAAATCCAGAAGATATATCTTTTAATATGTAAATCCCGTCGTATAAATTATATTTTAATGTACTATCATAAATAATATTATTATTTAGTGTTGTTCTATTTACTCTATTCTTATCTGCAATTACGTTTACAGTACTTTCTTTATTCAAGCAATTTCTTTCGGTCATAATATAATAATAATAATAATAATTAAATTAATTATTAACAAATTAATTAATTTAATTATTATTATAATAATAATTATCCTAAATATGATTCATTACAATCTAAAGAGTTATTAGTAATACCATCCCAAGTAAATATACAAGTATTTGCTTTTTTTTTTTTTGCACATATTACAGATTTTTCATCTCTTCCAGTGTCTCTAAATAAATCGGTTGAAAAACTTCTACAATCTCTCATTTGTGATCCTATATTTACTTTACTTTTATTAATACAAAGTTTAGAATTATTGCTGTTAAGGCTTACGTCCCAATAATCAGGACAATCACTTATAACAGGTGGATAAGTATCGTTAAGATATGATATATTTAATAAATATCCAATTAATAATAAAGAAAATATTAATACAATTAATGCAATTATTAAAACTATTTTATTAAATCTACTTAACATTATATAATAATAATATTATTTTTTAGTAACATTATTTAAAATATGTTAGTTATTAAAAAAATATAATACTATAATATAATAAAAAATGTTTCCATTCAATAATAATCCAAATAATAACAATTCAGCAAATGGTAAAGTAAATATTTTAGGACCAAATTTATCCACTAAATTTTCAATGATGGATAAAATACCAATTAATACCAATACAAATTATCAAAATGTTTTAACAGGTAATTTTGAGAGAACATCATTAAGTGATGCATATTTTTCATTACATAATATTCAAATAATACAAAATGCTATAAGAAAAGGTGTTTATGATAAATCTAATCAAGAAATTTTAGTAGATAATCAAGCAGAAGATATTATTGTTACTGTTATGAGATCAATGTATTTACAGCATTCAAAAAATTTAAATAATAATATAAGAGGACAAATTGAAGAATTAAATAATTATGTAATCAATTATTGTGTAAATAATATTTATAGTGAAGCACTAGCATATTTAAAATATAAGCAAGATGCAAGTACAATGCATATGCCTATGAATGCCCCGTTATATTCTAATAAAACAAATAAAACTTTGGAGCAAAAACCATGGTTTTAAAATATATTATTCTCTCTGCTCTAATAATATTATTTATTATTTATTTAAAGTTATAAATATAATTATTTTGTATTACAAATCAAAATAATTATAAATGTTAAATGATTTAATTTATAATAAAAATATGAAAACTATATATATTATTTCTACAAATTATACATTAATATTTGCAAAAAAATTGAGAGAATATTTGAAAGTTTATAAAATTCGTTGTGTTATTTACACTAATATATATCATTCTCTCATTATTAAAGCAGAAAAAGATAAAAATTTATATTTATTATTTGTTGGAACAATTACGTTATTAAATGAAAATATAAATTATTTACCACCTAATAAATATATTATTTATCAAATAGAACAATTAAATCAAAATAAATATTATTATAATAGTCTCTCTCAAAATATGATTAATTTAATGCTTACTTCTTATGCTATATATGATTATAGTATTGTTAATTTAGATTATTATCCTGCATTCATGAGATCTATCGTTAAAATTGTTATTCCATATATACCATATAATCCATATAAATTTGAAATTTTAGAAAATGATTTGAGAGAAGACAATAAAAAAAAAATATTATTTATTGGAACACTTAATGAAAGAAGAACAAACATATTAAATAATTTAAAAAATCATATAGTCTCTCAAAAATTAGATTATAAATTATTAATTTTTGAAAAATTATTTAATAATGAACTAAAAGAAGTATTAAAAACTTGTAGTTATGTTTTAAATTTACATTATTATGATAACGCGATTTTAGAAGTATTTCGTTTTGAAGATGTTATTCCATATAATGTTAAAATATTAAGTGAAGAACCCGGTAATAAAACTGAAAATTATTTGATTAATATTTATCAAAAAAATAATTTTGTAGATTTTTTCCCAGTTATAGAAGAAAATAATGACTTCAATAATATAAAATATTTGTACGATTTTCTAATAAAATAACTTTATATATTTAATTTATATGATTAGTAATAGAAATATAATAGTAATAATAATTTTAATAACATTTTTATTAGTTTATAATAGTTATAATAATATATTTTTAGTATTTGCAAAAATATTTAGACCTGAATTTTATAATAGTATTTTTCTATTGGATTTATATCCATTATTAATAAATAAAGATATAATTAAACAAGAATTATATAATGCATTAAAAAGTCCTGTAAATAAAATACATAGAAAATTTTATCAATATGCTACAAGTAATGAATGTAATAAATTTATCGAAGAAGTAAATAATTTAGAAGGTTGGGTTTATGGTGGCGATGATAAAGATAATATTAATGAAAATTGGCTTAATTTTGGTTTAATTTATGAAAATATTAGTTTAAATGCAAATTCAAAAATTTGTCCAAAAACTTGTGAAATTTTAAAAAATATAAAAGGAATTAATATAGCAGGATTTTCATTAATGAAAGGAAATTCTAAAATAGAAGAACATGTAGACGCAACTGGAATAAATAATAATAGTATTGGAATACATTTTGGTTTAATAGTACCTGAAAAAAATAAAAGTTTTTTGATAGTAAATAATAAAAAAATATATGAAGATAATTTTAAATTATTTGGTTTTGATAGTAATTATTTACATTCTGCTGTAAATAATTCAAATGAAGATAGAGTGATTTTATATATAGACAAAACAATAGTATAATTCAAATATTTATATTTTTTCTTCTTCTTTATTTGCTTATTTTTGCTATTCTTCTTTTGTTGTCTCTTCTTGTCACTCTTCTTTTTCTTCTTTTTCTTCTTTTTGTTTTTTTAAATTTATTTCCAGCAGTTTCTTTACCTGAAAATAATTGTCTACGTATTTGAGTTTGTCTAAATGGAGTATTACTAAATGGAGTATTACTAATTGGTTGTTTTACTAGACCTGGAGGGTTTTCTTGTGATTGTCTTACCGATGATGGAGTTGTTAATGTATTTGGCCCAAATTTTATTTGTCTCAATGCATTTTCTATAAATTCGCGATATTTTAAATGACCCATATCATTTGGTCTATTTGATTTTTTTTCAAAATTTTGATTTTGGCTTTCTCTTTCGTTTGATGCTCTTTGTAAATAGTCATATACCTTTTTTTTTTTTTCTTCTGATGCTAACATATCATATAAACGAATTAATTTGTTATTATAATTACTATTATAACTTGCAATTCGATTGTATACACTACTATTCATACTTGTAAGACCTGTTTTAGTTGGTTGTAAACCCAATAAAGTCAATGCTTTTGCTTCATATATTGAAGCAGAATGAGTACCAACCCACCTTCTACCATTATAACTTACTCTTCCTCCTTTTTGCATTTTACTTTCTATATTAATCAAATATTATTTAATAATTTATACTAAATAATATTTTTAAAAAATCATGTGTGGTGCGATTTCCCCACAATTAACGTCTTTTTGTTCTTTTATTTTTGCGCGATTTTTTGCCTTTTCTTGGTTTTTTTCCTTTTCTAGATTTTTTGCCTCTTCTTTTTCTACGTCCGCCATCTTGTGATTCTTTAAAACTTTCAGGAATATTAGTTTCTCCTAAAGACAACATGTTTATATATATATACAATAAAAAAAAAAATATAAAATTTTTATTATTTTATTATTATTTTATTATTATTTATTTTTTATTTTATTATTATTTATTTTTTATTTTTTCTAAAGTACAATTTTTTTCCATTTTTAAACTATTTTCCAAAAACTCATTGTAACTAATTTTTAATTGACCTAATTCTTTTAACCACATTTCTTCAATACTACTAGATTGGACACGTTCCAATTCTGCTTTTTTATTTTCATGTTCTTTCATTAATTTTTCAACATTTTCTTTAGAAACGGAATCCATAGGCATTTTTACTAAATAATTATAATCTCCTGAATCACCAAGTCCAAACTCAAATTTTTCCATGATTGCATTAATTTCACTTTTAGATTTTTTCCGTAAATCTATTTTATCATCTAAATTATATTGAATAAATAGTGCTTTAGCAGTTAACATTTTTAATTCATTATTTAATTTGGAAATAAGATAATTTTTACGTTTTACATAATAAGTATAGCGAACTTCATAATAACCATCAACAATGTCATAAACATTTTCATATTTACGAAGTTGTTCTTTTTCATTAAATAAATGCATATTATTAGTGCTTTGTGTAGTATAAAGTTTCAAATATTTTTCAATACCCTCAATTCCATATTCGTGTTTTTGACTAATTAATTTTTTTAAGATTCCAGGATAAAATGTGATTTCAAATTCTACATTTAAATCAGTAGACATATCATTAAAATCTTTAATATAATCATCTCCAGGTTTTGTTTTGCCTTTAGCTGATTTATTATCAACCAAACTTTCTAAATATTCTTTATAATCTTGTGTCCAAGTTCCAATAGGTAATTCAGTAACTCTAATTTTATCTGATCCAAGCATTTCATAACAACCTTTAATTACATATTTTTTTCTACTATCATCTACAGGATAAATCTTTCCTTTAAAATTTTTATAATAAGGTTCAATAAGTAATGTTTTCAAATCTGTTGTACTTATTTTTTCTAGTTTACCTTCTAAATAATTAATAATTTGAATTGGATTATGACACATAATATCAGTGCTGAATCCTGTTCCAATTCCTTTAGTTCCATTTACAAGAATCATCGGAATAATTGGAACATAATGAACCGGTTCTACAATTTGCCCATCATCTGCCAAATATTCTAATACTGGGTCGTCTAATTCTGAAAATATTTTTCGTGTAAGTGGATTTAAATAAGTGAAAATATATCTCTCTGAAGCAGCATCTTTTCCTCCTTGAAGGCGTGTTCCAAATTGACCAGATGGATGCAGTAAATTAATATTATTAGAACCAACATAATTTTGCGCTAATCCAACAATTGCACCATTTAAACTGGCTTCACCATGATGATAACCAGAATGTTCCGAAACATAACCACTAAATTGTGCAACTTTAATTTCTGTTTTCAAATTTTTCTTGAAACCAGAATATAAGATTTTGCGTAAGCTAATTTTGAGACCATCACATAAATTAGGAATAGAACGATCATTATCATATTTTGAGAAATGAATCATATCATTATAAATAAATTCTTCATAAGTAACATCATTTTTGGAAGTATTTAAATAAGCATTGCGATCATAATTAGAAAGCCAATCTTTGCGATCATTTGCGCGTTTTTTATTGAAAACCATATCAATACTTTCTCTGCAATTTTCAGTACTTTTAAAATTTACAATCTTCTTTTTAGCAAAATATTCTTTAAATTCTTTGCTAGTACTTGTACCAAGACCCTTATAATATTTAATATTCCATTTTGAAGGATCTACATTTTCTCCTGATTTCCACGAATCATATTCTCCATTATTATAAAATTCTTTTATTTCTTTTCCTTTTGTTGCTTTTAAAATAGGAGTATTCATATAACCAATAAATTCTGGAATTTCAATTAATGATTTCCATTCACTGTCAATCATATTAATACCAAGTCCCTTAATATGACTACCATCTAAATCCTGATCAGTCATAAATAATAATTTTCCATAACGAAGTTTGCTTTGAACATCAGCAAGAGTATAATTTTTTCCATGTTCTAAGCCAAGAATTTGTTTAATTTCATAAATTTCTTTGTTTTCACTGATTTTTGAAACGCTTTCTCCTCTAATATTAAACATTTTACCTTTCATAGGATAAACACCAATAGTATTGCGGTCTTCACGGGAAAGTCCAGAAATAATACCAGATTTGGCTGAATCTCCCTCACATAAAATTAAAATACAATCTTTTGATTTAGCGGTTCCAGCAAAGTTTGCATCAACCAGCTTTGGAATATTACGAATAGTTTTGCATTTACTTCCATCCGTTTTTTTAACAGCTTTGTTTTCTTTAACTTCTGTTAAACTACAAGCAACGCTCATAACACCCATTTTTGCGATTTTTTCAATAAATTTGATACTAACATCACAACTAGAACCAAAATTGGAAACAGCACTATTTAAATAATCTTTTGTTTGACTATCAAAAGCAGGATTTTCAATAGTGCAATTAACAAAAATCATAAGCTGTTCTTTAATAGACGCAGGTTTAACATCAATATGTTTTTTTTCTTTAATATACGTAGTAAGTTTTTTGACAATTTGACCAATAATATAATCAACATGTTTTCCACCTTTTGAAGTATAAATTCCATTTACAAAACTAACTTGAGTAAACTCTTCTTTTGGTGCTAAACAAATAGCATATTCCCATCGCTCATTTGCTTCTTCGTAAATTCGCTGTGTTTCTGTTTTTGAACCAATGTAGAGGTCAATATAATCCTGAAAACTTTTAACTTGCAAAACTTCATCATTATATTTTACTTTAACAGATTTTGGACTAACAGCAGCAATGTCATATACACGTCTTTTTAATAATGCTTTAAAATCATCACTAAATCCTTCAATACCAAGACGTTTAAAATCTGGTTTAAAACTGACACTGGTATATGGTTTAATTTTGGTTTTAGTAATTATGGGTTTTTCAATAATATTTAAATTATCTTTAAATTCTTGAACATATTTTTGACCAGTTTTTGCATCAACAGTTTCAATTTTGCCCCAAGAAGACCAAATTAAGACAAGTTTGAATCCAAAACCATTTTTACCTCCAACAATTTTCTTTTCGCTTTTATCATAATTTGTTGAAGTTCTGAGATGACCAAAAATTAATTCAGGAATCCAGATTTTATATTCTGGATGAATAGAAACATCAATACCATTTCCATCATTCATTAATGTAACGATTCCATCATCACTAATAGTAATATTAATATTATTTACAGGATAATTTTTTTTATCATCAGAACTGGATACTAATTGTTGCATTCGGATAATATGATCTCTGCAATTAACAATTCCTTCATCAAATAATTTATATAATCCAGGAATATAATCAATGGTTTTTTCTTTGATTTTTTTATTCTCGTTATCATAAATATAAACTTCTGAACTAATATGTTCAATAGAACCAATATATGTATCTGGATTATCTAATACATGTTGTTTATCTGATTTTTTCTGATATTTTTTTGCAAGGTCAATGCTCATAATAAAATGCAAATAATTTACTATAATATTTAGTTTTTAAATAATTATAATATCAATTTTAGTTTTATTTAATTTAATTGTTATTAAAAAAATTTTATAAGATAATATTTTTTTAATAAAATATATTATACTATTAATGAGTAATTGCTTAAAATTAACAAATAATATTGATGTTAGTAATGGAAAATATATAATAGAAAATAATTTTAGTAGTACAGCATTTGGTGTATATGTTAATAGTAATAGTAGTCAGGATTATTATAAATTTTTAAATGTACCAAAAGAATATCCATTAGGATTCTATATAGATAGTTGTGCAAATTTAAATAATAATAATAATATTTACAATGATATTAGTAGTATTATAAACTATAAATCTGATATAACAGAAAATATAAAAATATATGTATCAAGAGGAAATGATTTAAGTTTTAATAATGGTGATTATTTTAGATTTTATGATGAATCATTTAATTTATTAAATATTTCACAAACAAATGTTTCAACAAATAATTTTTTATTAACTACAACTGCTGATAACTTTTATTTTATGAAAGGTGTAAGTTATGAATTTATTAGTGCTTTTGATTTTTCAAATACTTCTCCTTTCGGTATTAACGGTAATTACTTAAATTTACCGTTAATTCTCAATAATATAGATAATAGTTTTATTTTATATATTGATGACTATAGTAATGTAATTAATAGTAACAATAAACTTTATTATTATGATTTAAATAAACAAGATATTAGTGGTTATTTAGAATTTTTAATAGATTCAAGTGGTGTAAATTATTATTATGGAACTATTAAATTTCAAATTATGAATTCATTTCCAAGTGATGTTAGTCTAAGCATAAAATCATATCCAAAATACAATACATTATTAAGTGATATAAGTAATAAATCTTTTTTTAAACATAATAATGAATGTAATTATGTTATTGAAGGAAAGAATTTTCAACAATATAGTTTAAATAATAATGACAGTGAATGTTTAACAAGAATTTCAAGAGCAGATATTTGTTTAAATGATAGTAAAGTTTTTTATGAATTTAATAAAGAAACACATAATAATTTAATAAAACCTATATTAGATAGAGGAGACCTTTCCTTAAATGATTTAAAATATGGATTATATTATGGAAGTTATATAATTTTTGATATATGTAAAAATTATCCAATAACCATTAGTAGTGAATTTATAACTATTGATGAAAATTATATTTATAGTAAAAAATATGAAAATTATTCTAATGAAGTTGAAAATTTAGGTGAAGAATATAATAAATATAAAATACATAATTATTATTATAATGCAATAAAATTTACAATAAACGAAAACAATAGTTCAATAATAGATACTAATAGTTTTGAGTTATATATTTTAGATTTATTAAATAATAAAATTAATGATGATACTTCAAAAAATTTAATTTATACAGATAACTGTCAAGGAATTTGTGGAGAAACCAATTTTTTAGAAACTATTTTAAAAGAAGATTTTTCTTTTAATTTAATAAATCAAGGTGGATTTAATTTTGGTTTAAATAACTTCAATAATAGTGAAAATATTTATAAATTAAACATTTATGAAGAATATAAAGAACCAGAATATCCATATTATATAATTGACAAATATGGTCATCATAATTTACAAAATTTATCAGATATAAGTTTAATAATATCAACTATACCAAAAGATTTAAGTGATACAATAGCAATTAGTAATAATTATGATAATTCATTTGTTATAAGTTATAATTTTACTTATTTTGATTTATCTGTAATACAATTAACTAGAATTGTAGAAATAGTAGATGATGTATTTATAGATATTTCAAATACAATTGAAAAATCATTATTTAAAAATCAAAGTAAATACAGTAATATAATTGAAATTAGTAGTAATATTTTTAATACAAATTATAATTTCTTCAATAATATAGATATTTTTATTAAAATTAATAAATCAAAAAAAATATATTTACCATTTTCGGTTACTATAAGTGGTAATTATTACGATGAAAATAAAAATAATATTTTATTTAATACCGCAAATGATTCTATAATAGACTTTAAATCAAATAATAAAAATACTAATTCTAATATAATTAATTTTAAGAACTTAAATTATTATTTATCAAATCATATTTATTATAATGAAATTAATAATAATAATAATATAATTTCAATTAATACAGCATTTAATAACGCATTTACAATAGTTGATATATCAAATACTAATGTAATAAATAATAATTTTTTTAAATTATTATCACCATATATATTTTCAAATTCAAATGATATATCAAATAATAATAATAATAATATAATTATTAAAGGAAAAGATAATATTTTAATTAATAATTTAATAATTTATGATATATCAAATTCCATAAATGAAGATAATAAATATAATAATATAATTTATTTACAAGCAAAAAATAATTCTATACTAGATTTTGATTTAAGTTTTATATTAAATTTTTATAATGAAAATAATATTGATAAATTTAATTTACAAGTAATATCAAATAGTGATTTAAATCAAAAAATTCAAAATGTGAATTTTAATTATTCAAAAAATGATAGTTTTACAATTAGTGGGGAATTTTTTGCAAATGATTTTTTTTATAATAAAAATATTGAATCAATATTAACAAATTTTCGAAATAAAACTTTATTAATAGATACATCATTTAATGCTAATTATAAATTAAAAATAGATGTAAAAGGATTACAAATTGATGATTTTTTATATAATCAATTAACTAATATTTATGGAATAAATAAAATTTATTCAAATTTATCACAAACTTTTGACATAAATTTAATTGATATTATTAAACCTAAAATAAATTTTTTTAATAATGCAACTGATGAAAAAAGAGATACTTATGAGTTTAGTTATCCGTATACTTCGGATTTTAATATTTTAAATAATATATTATTTTTAAATGAAAATAAAGCAGTAGATAGTGATTATAATAATGAAAATCCAAATATACCTATTATTGTTTATGATGAAAATTCAATTTATGATATAAGTATTAGCGATATAAGTTATAATATAATAGAATCTCAAAATATAAATATAGTTAACAAACCAACAATATTTACAACAACTAAAAACACAAGCGCTACAATTGTGTATAAAGTAAAAGATTTTGCTAATAATTACTCAAATGATATTAGTTTAGAAGTAAAATTTATTAATATTCCAGCATTAACAATATGTGGAGAACAAATAGTGAGATGGAATATAAATGAAAATTATTATGATATGGGTATAACTATAGATGGAATTTATTATAATAAATTTCCAATAGATTCATCTCAAAATGATTCAAGTAATGCAATTTTTGATAATGAACAATTAGGAAATAAAAATTACGATATAAGTTATAACCTAACTTTTGATTCAACAAAAATAGGAAATTATTTTTTAGAATATGAAATAAATTATTACGATGATAACACTAATAATGCAAAAATAAAAAGATTTATAAGTTTACAAGATACTATAAAACCATATATAAGATTATTTGATTTATCAAATCATAATTTTTCAACTATAGATTTGTCAGCTGATGAAAGAATTAATGCTTCTCAATATACTGATATTTATAATAAAACTGATTATATAGATTATACTATAGATAATTCAAATAGTTATTCATTAGATTTTAGTCTAACATTTTTATCAAAATTCGAAGATTTAAGTACAATTATATATGCTTTTGATTTATCAGATAATTATTTTGGATATACACCTACATTAGATATATCTCTTTGTATTGGAGATAAAGTTATAAAATTTAATGATGGTAATTTTGATAAAATAAATGATATGAGTTATAATGGGTATTTTTATTTAAATGAAGATGATAGATTTCAAAATATAACACTAACTAGTGATAATAAAAGATTAGAATCATTAATTTTTAATTATAAATTAACAGATATTTGTAATAATATTTTTACTTTTAATAGAAAAGTTGATATAGTAGACATTACAAAACCTACCATTGATTTTTCTTTTAATGAATTAAATAATAATTATTATATAGATAATAGTTTCGTAATTTATAATGATGATAATAATAAGAGAGATTTTTCATATCAGGCAATAAATATTAATAAACATACAAGTAAATTTATAGAAGAAATAAGTAATATTATTTTTAATTTTAGAATAAATGATAATTATGCAAATTATCAAAAAGAAAATTTAGGATATGCAAATAATTGGAATTTGTTACAAAATAATTATAGTGTTACATTAAGTAATGAAACTATAAATAAAAAATTTCTAAATATAATTGATTTAAGTAATACAATATTAAATCAAGAAAATGAAAATATTAGAAATTTATTTAAAAATTTTAATAATAATTCTTTCAAATTAGTTTATGATTTTTATGATAATCAATATAATAAAAATTCAGAAATAAGAAATATTGAAATTATTAATAATATAAAACCAGAAATAGATTTATGTGGTCAAAGTAATTTAAATATAAAAATAATAGATATCAGTTTTGGTGATATAAGTTTAAATTTAAATGATAAATTTTTATTATATCATCCTAGATTATTAGAAACAGATATAAATTTTGACTTAAGTTATAGATTACCAGAACCAAATATTACTTCTATATCAAATAATGATATAAGTTCATTAATTTATAAATTTAATAATAGTTTAACTGAAATATCAGTAAATGATATTTCTTTTTTTAATTATTCATATAAAAATGATTTTAACTTTGAGTTAAGTTCTAATATAATAAGACCAATAATAAATGTTAAAATACCAGAAACAAATTTTGAAGGTTTAAATGATATTATCCATGAAGCAGGAGATTTTTTAAATGATGCATCATTAATAAATAATGTAAATGTTACAAGCACATTTGATAAATTTTATTATAATATAGGATCAGGTAGCATTGAAAATATTACATACTCTTATAGTTTATTTGATATAAGTAAAATACAATACTATGATAATAGTATATTTAGTTATATAGATATATGTTTTAATAGTTTTCAAAGTGATCCATCTTTAGTTGGTAATTATAAATTAACTTATACTTTAACTGATAATAATAATATAACAAAAAATGAAAACAGAAATTTAATTATAAGAGATACTATAAAACCAACTATAACAACATTTAATGGTATAATAGATGAAAATATTAATATAGAAAGTGAATATTACGAAAGTGGTATTAATTTATTTGATAAAGGAAGTCGTTTAAAAAAATTAGAATATTTTATTAAAAAAATAGAAAATAATAATGAAACTGATTTTAGTAGTAATGTTGTTAATTATTTAAATAATGAAAAAAGAGTAAATTTTTCCAATATAAAATTATTAAATATTATTGACACAAGTAATATACAAATAAGTTATAAAATTATTTATAATGTTTATGATAAAAATGATAATTCAAATAATTTAACTAAAAATATTATAATTAAAAATTTAAATGATTTAATTTTAACACCAACAATAATATATAAATTAAACTCAAATAGTAATATAATTGAAAAACCTCTAAATTCTGATTTTTTTTCAAATAGTAATCCTAATGATGATATAAGTTTTAATTATATTCATTCAAGTAAAACAATATATTATGAAGCAACAAAAAATAACACATTTAGAAATTTAATAGATTTTAGCTTTAATTATATTTTACCATATAATTCTACTAGAGTAAAATTAGAAGAATTATTATTTTTTAATCCAATAGAATCTATAATACCTAATAAATTAGATAATTATTTAATATTTTTTCAAATATTTAACAATATAACATTATTAAATACTATAGAAACAATTAATTTTAATGTAATAGATAATAAACCACCTGAATTAACATTTATTAGTAATAATAATATTATTGATATTTGTAATATAGAATTACCGTATTTAAGTTATGATTCATATAAAAAATTAGAGAATAATTTATTATTTTTTAAAAGACTAGAAAAAGACTTTCCAATTTTTATATATAATAAAAATAATTATGAAGTTAATTATAGTATTCCAGGATTAAATGTAAATGATATAGTAAATGATGTTACTAAAACACTTAATAATGAAACATTTGATATTAGTTTTACAGATATTTATGATATAATTGTAAATTATTATAACATTGAAAAAGAATTATCCGATAATAATATTGTTACTACAAAAAAAAATAAATTTGTTTTTAATAATGAAAATTTTGTAGAAAAATATAAAACAATAAAAAATACAAATTACAAATTTAAAGATATAAAAAAAAATAATCCATTAGGATTTTATATTGATAATTGTAATAACTACCAACTATTAGATTATATTAATTATGAACCAAGTAGCAATACTATTGATATTTACGTAGATTATAGTAGTAATATTAATGATTTTGTTTTTTATGATATTTCAAAAATTATAATTCCAGATTCTGAATTTTATTTTATGACAGATGTTCGTTATAATTTTTCCGTATTAAATGATTCAGAAAATATAAATAATCATAATTTTGGATTAAGTGGAAATATAATTACAAATCCATATGATTTTAGTTTAATAAAAGTTGATTCTAGTTTTGAAATATTAATACCAAAAGAAGCAAATAATGATATAAATAATATTTTTTATAAAGATTTAAATAATTTACTTTATGATGAAAAAAATTTAAAAATATTAGTTACTAAAAATAATGATAATTACATAAAATATTATTATAATGATATTAGTTTTACTATCTTTAAAGATATTAGTAACCATAATAGTATAAGTATTAAATCATATAACGATAATATTAAAAATATAAATGTTTTTAATAATGATTTTAGTAGCAATAATATAATAGAAAATAATTATAATATAGATCCATCTAATTTATTAACAAATTTTGGAAAATATGTACAAGAATATACTATTACTGATAAAAAAAATAACAAAAATAGTATTAATAGAAATATATCAATAAAATCGTTTTCACCATTTATTGAAATAAGGTATGATAAGGATATATGTAATAATATATATAAAAAAAAATATCATAAACAATATGAAATTTACAATGATTTACCCGTAAATGCATACGATTTTAGTGATGTTCAATTAGATTTTAGTATAAATAGTGATATTTTTAATAAAAATAATTTAGGTATTACAAAAAAAATATATAATACAATAAATAGTATTGGATTAAAAAGTAGTTCTACACTAGATGTTCATGTTGTTAATATTGAGATTTTTAAAAAAGATATAGATTTAAGTAGTATTATAACAGATTATGATTTAAATAATCCAGATAATAACAATAATAATAATTATAAAAGATATGGAGTTTTAAAAGATATGAGTTATAATATATTAACAAGTATAGATAAACCTATTAGAATTATTAATGATATTTGTGATAATAACATAAATACATTTTTTATTGAAAACTTTTTAGATGTATCATTTTCAAATTTAAATAATATAGTTACTATGAATAGCGATAATAGTTTAAATAAAAATGGTAATAAATATTATTATGGTAATATAGAATTAATTGTAAAAAATGATTTTAATAGATTAAGTATCGAATATCTAGATAATAATACAACAAAAATATTAAAAGATATAATTTTATATAGCGAATTTTTTGAATCAAAAATTTTGAATGATGTTAATAAATTAGATATTTTACACCCATTTAGCAATATTATAGTAACAATTAGTAATGAAAATAAACAATATTTTATGTTAGAAAATAATAATGAAGAAGCTATTAAACAAAAAACATTATATTTACCTATTGGTAAATATAGATTTATACAAAATAATTATAAAAATTTCTTTAATCCAATTAAATTTTCTTATTTACCAGATGGCCATTTTTTCAATAAAACGGATCATAATTTATATAATATTGATTTATGTGATAATGGATTTAAAGATGAATATTTACAAGATATTTCTTTTTCTTCTTATTATGATATTAGTTATCAAAAATATAATTTTAAAAGAGGAGTTAGACAAGTAAAAATTCCTGGTTTTCAAAGTGATACTTCAATAAATAGTTTATTAAATAATTACACTGAATTAAATATTACACCAACAACTCCAAATCCTTTATTTTATTATTCTAAAAATTTTAAAAATATGGGAGGTATAATTTATATTACAAATAATATAATATTACAAAAAAATTTTATAAGTTTAAATGGTACTATCTTAACAATAGATAATAGTAGTAATATAGATAGAATTAGTTATGAAAACACCAACCCTAATTATAAGGACAATAGCAAAAATTTAATTTTTTTATCACAAACTATTAAAAGACGAGATAATCATAATAATAAAAAAGGTATAATTGGATTGACACAAGAAAACATTAATCATAATATGATTTTTTTAAAACCCACAGAAAGAGCAACATTTATACCTACAAAAGTTAATAAAATTATATTTAAAAAATACGAAGATTTTTCTAAAAATAATGGTTTAAATGGTTTAATTTCTGATTTTTCATATATAAACAATTATAAAATTAAACAAGATAATAGTTCTAATTATTTATATGATAATTACTTATCACAAAAAAAATCCGATCTATTTTTATATGATTTCGTTTATGATAATAGAAATAACAGTGATATTACAAATTTAATTGGTAATTATTCATATGACATAAATAATATATTTTATAAAAATTTATCAAATTATTATTATTATTTAAAAAAATTTAATTTGGAAAAAGAAACTTTTTTTTCAAATACTTTTAAATACAAATTAAGTGAAGTAGGTTCCAGAGGTATTATTGAAATTAAAAATTCTGAAGAAATAATTAATATATATAAAAAAATATTTTTTAATAATAATGTATTAGATATTACTCCATTTTTTGATAATTTAATTAATTTAAATTTTGAAGTATATATTGATCCATCTAGTTTAGTTAATTCAAATAATTCGTTTAATTATTATAATATAGAAAAAAATAAATATACTCCTCTTTCTGATTATAAAAATATTATAGATCCAAATAATATATTATTTGAAGAATTTATAGTAAATATATTTACAGATATTTCAGGTTCTTTTCAACAAGTTAATAATGATAAAGAACAATCTATAATATTTACTAATAATAATATTGAATTAAATGATAATTTATTAGATTCAAGTTATACGAATGATTTATTGAGTAATTATCTACATGCTTCTTCTGATTTAGACTTATCAAATATGATATATTTATCTTTTAAAGATAATGATATCTGTAATAATTTATTTTGTGGATTAACACAACAAAATATATACCATAATATGTATATTGATAATGATGAAAATAAAATTATATTTCATAGTTATGATAATTTAATTGAACATAATATTGTTTATGAAATAAATAATTCCGATACTAGTTCAGATAGAATAACAAATATTTCAAAGTTAACTAATGATAAAAATTATTTAATTGAAGTTTCCAGTAATGATATTTATAATAGTTTAATACCACATAATGAATTAAGTGATAATATTTATAATTATAATTATTATTCTAAAAAAAATAAATATAATAAATTAGATGAAACAGAATTTAATAATAATAATTTTAAATTTAAAAAGAGAATTAGTTATAAAATTTATAATGAATTAGAAAGTAATGATAATAAACTAAACGATTTATATATTCAACCAATTACATTAAACGATATTAATTATGAATTATATCCATATTCATATGATATTAGTTTACAAACTTCAAATAGCTATACATTTAAAATAAATTTAAATGAGCATTTAGATAGAAACTTTTATAATACAGAAACATTTAAAAACAAAACAAATTTAGATTATAATAATATTTTTTATGAAAAAATTTATTATGTAATAAAAGATATAAGTTATAATAAAAATTTTAATTTATATGATTCTGTAAATAATCAAAATATTATTTATGATAAAACAAAAATTAATTTATTAAATGAATTACAACTATTATTATTTATTATGAATTTTAAATTAAACTATTTATATGAAATTTTTTCTTTTTCACAAAATTTTATGAATTTTAATATTAATGATTATAAATTGATTGGTTTAAATGATTATAAAATTACTAATATTGCTAATTTAATAAGTGGAGATTTTATCAGCGATGAATATAATTTAAACATAGCAAATATTACTCTAAATAATTTATATAACGTAGTTTTCTATAATAATAATATTGTTACAAATAAATATGAAAAAATAACACAAGAAATTTATTTTTATGATATTTCTTTAATATATAACAATAATAGTGTTAGAAAAAAAATATTTAATAAAGTAGATGAAATAAATCAAAATTTAAATTATATTAATAAAAATATAGATGAATTATATAAAAATTATTATTATAAAATTATTTATAGTAATGTTGATTTAACTAATATATTATCATATAATTTTTTTAATAAACATTATTTTAATTATAATGATGTTATAAATGAATTTAAATCATTATTAAATATTACAAAAAGTTTTAATAATTCTAGTTTTAATTATTCCAAAATAATATATGAATTAAATATTAGAGGTATAATAAGTTATGATATTTCGAATACTAATTTTATAGATTTATATAAATTTAATGATATTAATGAATTTTACATGGCTTTGATAAAAAATATGAAAAAATTAAATGATTTGTTTTTATATGATATAAGTAATATTAGTTCAGAAAAACAAAAAGTTACATATATAACAGGACATAATTGGGATTTTTCAATAAATAAACATTATGGTAGTGCAATTATAGATATTTGTTTTAATAACACTGATTTTAGTTTAGATTTTTTTAAAGATCTCTCAGATTCACTTGTTATAAATATTAATAAAGAATTTAGTTATAATGAATATAAGAATAATTATTATGATAAATATGATTTAAGTTTATTACAATATTTTATTAAAGAAATTAGTAATAATAATATTTTTTCATTAAATAATATTGAAATTTCATATAATGGTTATTTTACACCAAAAGATATATCTGTTAATGAAGATAAAACAAATTATAAAGATTTTGAAATAATAAATAATGATGATTATTATTATTATTATAGTTCAACAAGTACAATTTCTTTTGAAGATATTATTTTTAATATAAGCGGTATTAAAATTTTAGAAAAAGATTATATAAAATTAAATTTTAATGATTCTATGTTTATGAATACAATTGATATTAATTATGATTATATTAAAAAAAAAATTAAATTTGATAAAATAAATTATATATTAAATGGAGATGAATTAATTATAAATAGTTTTGAATCTAATAACATAGTATTTGAAATAGAACTTTTTTATAATAGTTATTTATATCCAAATTTATATTTAGATACAGTTATTTTAGACACATTTATTCCTGATTTAGTACCACCTACAATAACATTTAAAACAGAAATAATTGACATTAGTCAATCATTATTAGAAAATGATATTTCTAGTATTGCATATCAATTAATTAATGATATTAGTTTTATTGATAATATACCAGATTCATCTTTTGATTTATATACAGATATTTCATTATCTTATAATAAATTAAATGATCCAAATACATATTCTATCGGTAACAATAATTATTTAAATATTTATATTGATATTTCACAAATAGCACTTGCTACTTTACCAAATCAATTAGTTGATGTTATTTATACAATTTATGATAAAGTTAATAATAAAAATATTATTAAACGTAGAGTTAGAACAGTTGATGTTCAACTTAAATCTATTATTTTTAAATATAATACTTTAACAATCGATGAATATAACAATCAATTTGGACAAAATAGTTTTGATTTAAAAATTAAAAAGGGTAAAATTTTAACTCAAGATATTATTTTAAGAAAAATTACTGCAATTGATCCTAATTTTAATCAAAATATAAATAATATTTCATTTGTTTTATCCCCACCTTTTGTTATAGATCAAATTATTACTCAATTTCCACAAACATATACTAATTTTATTAAATATATTGCTACTGGATTATATAGTATAGGTGAATTATATAGAAGTATTATTGTTCTCCCAGAAGATATTGAACCTGAACCTGAACCTGAACCTGAACCAATAATAACGAAAAACAATGTATGTTGTTATCCCGCTGTTTATTATAAACCTATACAACATAATTACAAATTGGGATCTTCAAATAGTATTGCAATGAGAATGGCAAAATTCATCATAAATTCATAATAAATTATTTTTTATTAATTTTAAATAATTTATTATATATTAATTAATTGTTTTTATACTTGCTGTAAATGATTCTAAACTAATAGTTAAAATTTTATTAGATATTAAATTTTCATAAGATATTCCAAAAAATATATAACTTAAATCTTCAACTTCTGTAGTACTACCTTCTATAAATCTATTTTTATGATTACCTAAAAAATTTAAAGATGTACTACTATAGTTATAACTATTATCAAAAACAATAACACTATTTATATTTTCTGCTAGTATTCTATTATAGCCAGTTTTAGTTTTACCTAAAATATAAAATCTATAATTTAATGCATCCACATCACCACCTTGATTATCATTATTTAATTTAATTGTTAAATTTGAATTTATTTCAATAATATTTTGTGTAATATCAGTAGAAATATTAATATAACTACTATCAATATTTTCATTAAATTGATCGTCAAAAATTTCTGCATTGTTGTTATTTTTTTGATTTTTTCTTATTCTAATACATTCATAATAGCTATCAATATCAATAAAATCATTACCACTATTTTCAACCATAATAGATTTTATTGACGCCTCTTTTAATGTCAAAAATGTTGGTTTATTATTACTTATATTTTTTATAATTTTAACTGATTCTATCACATTTTGATTATTTAAATTTAAAAATGTATTTCCTATTTTCTGATTAGTTTTACTAGGAATCAAACTAGGTAAAGTAAAGGTAGGTGGAATTTGATTTCCAATACTCTGCGGATTTGTAGAAAAATCCAAAGATTCAAATATTATTAATTTATCTATAAAAGATTCATTATAACTATTATCAGAAATATATTTAATTTGCTTATGAACACATATTTTTTTTAATTTTACTAAAGATAAATCTAATTGTTGATTATAACCTGTGAATTGTGAATTATTTGTTTTTTCTACAAAACTTTCTAATGATATTCCTCCAATAGAAATAGATTCTGCACTTATAGTATTAAAACTTGCTTCACCGCTAACTATAATAGTATTAAATGATGCTTCACCTGAAACAGTTATTGAACTAAAATCTGCTTTATTATTTATTAATAATAAATCACTACTAATTGAAAAAGTATTAATATGAATACCTGATAATTCAATAAAATTTACAGGATTTGATTTATTTAAAAAATTAACAGTTCCAGAAAAATCTATAATTGATGATTCTCTTAAATTTAATTTTGTATCTATATATACATTAGAAAAGTCTGCTGTGAGTGGAAAAACAAAATTGCCACTGTTTAATGTCCCACAAATATCTAAATCACCTAAAATTATTCCAGAAAAACATTGAAAAAAATTACCACTAATAGTATTTGAAACTATTAAATCACTTCTTTCAATCTTGTTTACTGATATATCTAAACATTGGATTGTACTAACGTCTAATAAACTTAAATCTATTTTTTTAAAATATCCATGAGATATATCAAGTATATTTCCACTTATTGTTATACTTCTTAAATCATAAAATATACCATTTGATATTTCCGCAGTTCCACATATATCTAAATTATGACATTTTATTCCATTATAAGAACCATCCCCAGAAATATCAATAGACCATTTCGGATTTTTTGTATCTATTCCTATTCTTCGATTGCTGGTATCTATACAAATTACATTTGATCCTTTTAACATATTTTTTGATATATCACTTACTTGATTTAAATTTGTTATTAATTTATTTGTAATTGATTGATTACTCATTATAAATATTAATAATAATTTAATTTTATATTTTAAATTTTATGTAAAATTAAATTATTTATATCATTTTAATTATTTATTTCATTTTAATTTTTTAAACCAATAAATAGTGTTAAATCATCATTCAATGCACTATAATCTATGTATATACCATAATCATTAATACTTGGATATTCTACTTTTGCTCCATATGATTTTGTTAAGCTATTATTATAATTTGTATCTATTCCTCCATTTTGACTCCAAATTCCTCCTACTGGATTAAAATTTCGTTTTAAATTACCTATTCTTTTATAATTTCCATTTATTAGTGATACTGTTACAAAACCTATTGCATCATTATTATTTGCATTGAATATATTATTTAAATCATTTATTGATAAAAAATCTGTTAATAAATTTTTTATACTTAAATATTTATAACCATCATTACTTGATAAGATATTATATATCTTATTATTAAATATATAAGAACCATTACTTCCTGTATTATTTGGATTTTTAGTTATTTTAAATACTATAAATTTATAACCATTATTATTTGCTCCAGTACTATTTCCACTTAAATCATAACTTATATTTCCAGCACTATAATTATTAGCTATACTTAATGGAGTATAACTATAAGAAGAAATATTGGGATAATTTGCACTACTATTTTCTTGAAATAAACCATCAATGTACATTAATGTATGGTCTTTAATAACATTATTATGATTAGTATAACGAACAATATTTAATCCATTTATAGAACTTCCTAAACTACTTATATTGTCTATTTCGTAAACATTTATATAACTTAAATCTAATTTTGAATTCACTATTTTAGAATTAGATGTATCAAAACTATTATAATCACAATAATGATTAGTATTTAATTCCACATCACTAGTTACAATATTATACAGATTATATGCTGTTTCACTCCAATTTAAATTACTATTATCTATATTTATTTTACTAGTATAATTTATATTATCATAATAATTACTTGTTAAAGTTTGAATATTATTATTTAAAAAATTATAATTTCCTGATGAAACTATATTATTATTGTTTAAATTTATATTTTGTACTTCACTTGCAGTTGTATTATTTATAACATTTATAGATGCTATTTTATTATTATCAGTTGCTGCAATATATAAATATTCTGAATTTATTTTATTATAAGTTCTTTCAAAAATTAATTTAAAACTTTCTACACTTGGTATACCCATATTATATAATACATTTAAAACTTCAATTTCACTTTTATCATCGATAATTATTGGTATTGAACTTAAATCATCTATATATATATCATAATTAAAACTATTATTTATTCCATTTACACTAACATCTCTCAAATAATCAAATTTTATAGTATATGGATTTATTGAAGCATCCCCAATTGCATTTCTTATATTATTATTTGTTATAGCTTCTAATTTAAAACTCCCTTTTAATCTAAACCCTTGTTTTATTAAATCATTTTTGTAAATATCCTCCAAAGAATTATTTGATAAACTTATAAAATTATAATTATTTCCATTATGTTTATTTTCGTTAGCATTCGTTTTACTAAACGAACCATCAAAACTTATGGTTTGTTTAAATTCATTATTAATACTAACATTAATATTAACCAAAGAATTTACATTATCTATAAATTTACCAAAACCATATTTTTCATTTAATTGATTACTATAATAAGGATTACTTATTTCTATAATTTGTATTGAATTGTTACTATAATCTATTATATCATTATTATCATTTAAATTTATATAAATTATATTTGAATTATTAAAATTTGGACTACTTATATTTACTGTATTTCTTTTAATATGAGTATCTATTGACGTATTTATATTATTAGAATTTGGTATAAAAGTATAATTACTTAGATGTGAAATACTATAATCTGAATAAACTAAATTATTTAAATTATTATTTATTTTTAATTTATAATTATAACTACTTCCTGCTCTTAAATTATTTAAAACTATATTAAAATTACTATTATTACCATAATTATCTATAAATTTATCTAAATAACTTAAATCAATAATACTTATTGGATAAATTATACTTGCTAAACTATCATTTTCACTATAATCAATTATATAATTTTTTAATATTCCAATACTATCAGCATAATTTTTTTCAACTTGAACTACATTAAAAATTGAATTTAAAGAATTTATTGACAAAATATTTTCACTAACAAATATTGGAACAGATGGTACAGATGCCTGTTCAAAACTAATTCCTCTAAAATATAATGCTCTATTTTCTATACTGGGATCATTAATTCCATTATTTATTCCATATATTTTTATATCAAATGTATCTAATTTTGATAATATTGCATCTGTTATATTATTGGAATCCGGTGTTCCTAAAAATTTTTTTAATTCAAATTGTTTATATTTATTTATATTATAACTTTCATTACTGGCTATTGTAATTGTACTTAAATCCCTCCATCCACTATTCATTGTAAATGCTAATCCCGAAATATCTATTTGTATAGTATTTATAAACGGTAATAGTGATTGTTTATTTTCATCAAAATGTACTAAATTTACATAATTGTTATTACTATTTTTTGCCATAATACTTTCATAGCTCCATGATAAATTTATGGTTGCACTATTTATATTATCAGGAATACCAGATGAATCAAAACGATTTGGTTGTTGTGTCATAATTTCATAAAATGTTTGACTTATATCATTTATATAAATATTGCTTGTTTTATTTGTTAAATTATCTACTATAGATTTTAAATTATTCAAAGAATCATCAGTTGCGAATGATGCATCTAAATTATTTAAAATATTATTAATATTACTAATATCTTGATAAACAAAATTAAACGAATTATCAATATTTATTGATAAAATATTTAATGAGCTTGAAATATCAGTTATGTCTTGATAAATGAAATTAAATGAATTATCAACAATTGTAGAAAAACTATTTAATGAACTTGAGAGATCATTTATATTTTCGTTTAATGAGCTTGAGAGATCACTTATGTTTTGACTTAACAAACTAGATATATCACTTATATTTTGATTTAATGAACTTGAAAGATCACTTATATTTTGGTTTGTTAAATTAAATGAGTTATCAACTTCTGTAGAAAAACTATTTAATGAACCTGATATATCACTTATATTTTGGTTTGTTAAATTAAATGAATTATCAACAATTGTAGAAAAACTATTTAATGTACTTGATATATCAGTTATATTTTGACTTAACGAACTTGAAACATCACTTATATTTTGACTTAACGAACTCGAAACATCACTTATGTTTTGACTTAACGAACTTGAAACATCACTTATAATTTGATTTGTTAAATTAAATGAATTATCAACTTTTGTAGAAAAACTATTTAATGAACTCGAGAGATCAATTATGTTTTGGTTTAATGAAGTTGAGAGATCACTTATGTTTTGGTTTGTTAAATTAAATGAGTTATCAACTTTTGTAGAAAAAATATTTAATGAACTTGAGAGATCACTTATGTTTTGGTTTGTTAAATTAAATGAGTCATCAACTTTTGTAGAAAAACTATTTAATGAACTTGAGAGATCACTTATATTTTGATTTAATGAACTTGAGAGATCACTTATATTTTGATTTGTTAAATTAAATGAGTTATCAACTTTTGTAGAAAAACTATTTAATGAACTTGAGATATCGCTTATATTTTGGTTTGTTAAATTAAATGAATTATCAACTTTTGTAGAAAAACTATTTAATGAACTTGAGAGATCACTTATATTTTGATTTAATGAACTTGAGAGATCACTTATATTTTGATTTAATGAACTTGAGAGATCACTTATATTTTGATTTAATGAACTTGAGAGATCACTTATGTTTTGGTTTGTTAAATTAAACGAACTTGATACGTCAGCTATGTTTTGATTTAAAATATTAAATGAACTATCAATATTTATTGAAAAATTATTTAGGTTATTTGAGAGATTACTAATATCATTATTTAAAACATTAAAACAATTATCTAATTTATTATTTACATTAAGTAAATTATTTGAAATATTAGTAATATTAATAGTATTGTTATTTAATGAAATTTCTAAAATATTAAAAGAATTATCAGCTTTATTTACAAAATTTTTTAAATTATTTGAGAGATCAAATAAATTACTATTTAAATCATTAAAACTATTGTCAACAACACTTGATAAATCATTTAATGATTGTTTTAATAAACTAAAAGAAGTATCTACTATTGTCTTATAATCATTAAAACAAATATCGGTTACATAACTTGAGTCTAAATTATTAACAATATTTACTAATTCTATAAATGAAACATCTGTTAAATACGATATATCTAAATTATTAACAGTATTTATTAAATTGAATAAATCACCACTTATATTTGTCAAATTTGACTCTATATTTACTACATCACCTGAAATATTTCTTATTTTTTCTAAAAATATTGATCCACAAATATCACGCACATCTTCTATTAATTGTGTTATTGAAATATCTTGATTTTGTAAACTAATATCAATTAGATTTAATTTATTTAAAGAACTATCTATTCTATTTATTACACTACTAAAACTTACATCACTAATAAACGAAGCATCTATAGTATTTACTAACTCTTGTAATACATTAAAACTTACATCACTAATAAACGAAGCATCTATAGTATTTACTAACTCTTGTAATGTATTAAAACTTACATCACTAACATATGAAGCATCTATAGTATTTACTAACTCCTGTAATACATTAAAACTTACATCACTAATAAACGAAGCATCTATAGTATTTACTAACTCCTGTAATGTATTAAAACTTACATCACTAATAAACGAAGCATCTATAGTATTTACTAACTCTTGTAATACATTAAAACTTACATCACTAATAAATGAAGCATCTATAGTATTTACTAACTCTTGTAATACATTAAAACTTATATCACTAATAAATGAAGCATCTATAGTATTTACTAACTCTTGTAATATATTAAAACTTACATCACTAATATATGAAGCATCTATAGTATTTACTAACTCTTGTAATACATTAAAACTTACATCACTAACATATGAAGCATCTATAGTATTTACTAACTCTTGTAATACATTAAAACTTACATCACTAACATATGAAGCATCTATAGTATTTACTAACTCTTGTAATGTATTAAAACTTACATCACTAACATATGAAGCATCTATAGTATTTACTAACTCTTGTAATGTATTAAAACTTACATCACTAACATATGAAGCATCTATAGTATTTACTAACTCTTGTAATACATTAAAACTTACATCACTAACATATGAAGCATCTATAGTATTTACTAACTCTTGTAATACATTAAAACTTACATCACTAACATATGAAGCATCTATAGTATTTACTAACTCTTGTAATGTATTAAAACTTACATCACTAACATATGAAGCATCTATAGTATTTACTAACTCTTGTAATGTATTAAAACTTACATCACTAACATATGAAGCATCTATAGTATTTACTAACTCTTGTAATACATTAAAACTTACATCACTAACATATGAAGCATCTATAGTATTTACTAACTCTTGTAATACATTAAAACTTACATCACTAATATATGAAGCATCTATAGTATTTACTAACTCTTGTAATACATTAAAACTTATATCACTAATAAATGAAGCATCTATAGTATTTACTAACTCTTGTAATATATTAAAACTTGTATCGCTAATATATGAAGCATCTATAGTATTTACTAAATCTTGTAATACATTAAAACTTACATCACTAATATATGAAGCATCTAAATATTGCCATTCCCAACCACTTATTGTTGATCTCAAAAATTGACCTTCTTCACCTTTACTACCGGTTGAAGATATGATATTTCCACTTATTTGAATATCAGAATTAAATGAAGCATCTCCTTTTACTAATAAATTATTGCTTACTTCTAAATTAGAAGATAAAATAATATCATTTACTGTTATTTTTTTGAATAATGCATCATCTATTAAAGCACTTGTTGCTTTTAATAAATTATTTATTGAAATATCACTAGTTGTTATATTATTTACACTCAAATCACCACTTATATTTACATATTGTAACTGACCATGTGTTCCTAAACTCCATATTCTATTAGGATTTAAGAATTCTAAATAATTAGTCATATTATTATATTATATATAATAATATACAATAGTTTATTAAATATTTACTTCCTCAATATTTAAAACATTTCCCAAACTACTTAATATTATTTTTGGCTTATAAATGTCATCTAAAGTGTTATAATTTGTAGTATTATTATTTGTTGAACTAGTTATTTTTGCTTTTATATAAAAATTAATATTATCGCCTATTACACTGCTTATATCTTGATAAAAATTATTACTAAAAAAATCATATTTAAAATTAGTATTTTCATTGCCTAATAAATATTCCCCAATCATATTTTCGGATCCATTATTCACTTTATAAACTAAAGCAATATTCAATAATGTATCATAATAATTTGATGATAAATAATTGAAATTTAATAGAATCTTATATTTACTATTAGTTTTAATTGATGTTAAATTTAATGATAAATCATTTATTATATTATAATTTGTAGTTTCTATTATTTCATCGCTTATTCCACTTTCTATATTTGTAGAAGCAATTTGTAATAAGTTATAACCATTATTATCATTATTATTTGATGGTATAAAATTTTTTATACCTTTTTTACCAATATATTTGTAAAATGATATTACTGGTTTATTGTTGGTATTATTTATTTGAAAATTTAAGTTATTTTGAACTCCATTTGAAAAATTTATAAAATCACTAAAAAATAATATTCCAGATTTTAAATCAAAAAACCAATTTCCTCCTTTTTGACCAAATGGTAAATTAGGAGAAGAAGTGGTTAAAGATAATTGTGTAAAAATACTATATAAATACGGTTGAATTAAAACACCATTATTATGAATATATTGTTTATAATTAAATTGAAATGCATCAGTTAAAGTATTATTATTTGATGAATCTAATTTAAACCAAGATGTACCAGAATAACTACCTAATTGTGGACATTCTTCTAAAATAATTGTTTTAAATCTTCTAATTGTACCTGTACTATCATCTACAATACTACAAGTTGATTTATTATTACTATTATCATTATAATCAACAAAATCATTATTATTTAATCCTATAATGCTTGCAGATTTTACTATACCTGAAATATCAAAATCTGGATTTTCCGGAATATTATCTAATAATAAATCTTCACCGTTTAAATAATTATTATATTTAACTGCAGTCTCTTCGTACCATTGTTTATTTTCGGATGTTGATGGAAATCCAAAAGATTGTTTTAATAATATATCTATTTTTTCTACAACATCGAAAAAATTTGTATCACTCATTATTATAATATTATGTTATAATAATGAAATTTTTATTTTATATTAAATTTTTAATTATTTTTTAATCCAATAAATAAAGTTAAATCATCATTTACTGCTGTTGGATTTATAACAATACCTTTATCTCCATTTATATTTTCCACTTTACAACCATAAGCATAATCTAAACTTCCATTATATGATATAGGAGAACTTCCGTTATTCAACCAATCTCCCCCGACTGGATTATAATCTTTCTTTAAATTACCAATTCTAGTTATATTGTTTAATTTTAATGTTACTTTTATAAAACCTATTGCATTATTATCATTTAAATCAAATAATTTATCAATTGTATTACTATCAAAAAAGTCATTTAACATTGATTTAATTGAAATATATGATTTGCTATCATAATTTATTCTAGAATAACCATTATTATTAAATAAATAATCGGATGCTGTTTGAATTCCAGAACTTTTTTTTATTTGAAAAACAATAAATTTATATCCATTATTTGAAATATTTGTTATATTTCCAGATAAATCATAACTTATATTTCCAAAATTATAATTATTTATTATTGTATTATTTATTAAATTATAGCTAAAATCTTGTAAATTTGGATAAATTTGTGTTTTATTACTTTGAAATTTACCATTTATAAACAATAACGTATTATTTTTAATTTCTGTAAAATGATTATTATAATGTAATAACGTTAAATTTGCTATATTATTACTTAATTCACTCATATTATTTATTTCATATATATGTAATGCAGTTAAATTTAATTTTGAATTAATAATTTTTAAATTATTTTTATTAAAACTATTATAATCACAATAATGATTTATTACATAATTTATTGGAACACTAATACTATTTACATTATTTAAATTATTTGAATTAAATAAATTATATACTTTTTCATTCCAACTTAATATACTATTTTTTTCTAAAAATGCTTCTGTATAATTTAAATTATTATAAAAATTATTTGTTACATTTTCAATATCATTATAATTAAAATAATAACTACCATTTATATTTATATCTGGATTATTCAAAGTTATATTTTTTTCATTATTTGTATTTGTTTTATTTATATTTTCAATTTTTGATATTATTTTATTTCCAACAATATATAAATTTTTTGAATTTATATTATTATAGTTTCTTTGAAATTTTAAATTAAAACTTTCTACACTAGGTATACCCATATTATAAATTACTTGATTTATATTATTTGAATTATCTATATTATTTATTTCTGGATTACTTGATAAATCATCGATATATATTGAATATTCTTGTATACTATTTGAACCATTTACATCTGGATGTCTTAAATATTCATATTTTAATATATAAGGATTACTACTTGCTGATCCTATTTTATTTATAATATCATTTATATTTAAACTATATAATGTAAAATCACCTTTTAAACGGTAACCATTATTTATTAAATCATTTTTATAAATATCTTCTATTGTAGGACTTGTTAAACCTATAAAATCTTTTGAATAACTATTTATTGCATTATTTCTACCAAACGAGTTATCATATATTATAGTTTGGACACTTATATCATTTACATAAACATTTAATGTCGCTAATGGTGTATTTATTGGTAAATTGTCTAAAAATTTACCATAACCTTTCATATTTATTCCATTAGTTAAAGCATCAGGGTTTGTTATTTCAAAATTTTGATTTAATTTTTTATATAATAAATTATGTATATTATTAGTATTTGATAAATTTATATATATTATTTCATTATTACTAAAAGTTTTATTGCTAATATATTGTTTATTTCCTAATATTGAAGTATCTATTGATGTTATATTATTAAGTGAATTTGGTAATGGTGTATAATTGCTCAAAGAAATATCACTATATTCTGAAAATGAAATATCATTTAAATTATTTTTAACACGACCCTGATAATAATACCTAGATCCAGGTATTAAATTAATAATATTTTCATTAAATTGAATTCCTTGTAATATCATATCTGTAAAATTTATAATTTTATTTTCTGAATTATAATCTGATGAATTATAAGGCAAATAATTTGTTCTTAAAGAGTCATTTAATATATATGAAATATCTAATGTTTTAATTTTTGCATTTGAATTTGATATATCTTTTTCTGTATTATTTACAAAAAATGTTATGTTAATTGTTGTTGTATTTATTATTACATGTTCATAAATAATTGGTTTTGATGGTATTTTTGCTAAAACAAATTTTAAATAATTATAATATAAAGATCTATTTTCTATACTCGGATAATCTTGTGCATTATTACTTCCATATACACGCAAACTAAAATAATAATTATTATTTAATATATTATTTATATCATTTATATTATTATTTAAATCACCTGATTTTGTTATTATAAATGATTTATAATCAATTATATTATAACAAATATCTAATGGTATATTTATAGTATTTAAATTCAACCAACCACTTTCTGTATTGTCATTATATTTACCACTAATATCTATTATTATTTTATCTATATATGGTAATTGTGATAATTTAATAGTATTATTTGATGGATATGCCAATTGTGCTTTATAAATTGAATTATTATGATTTGCAATTAAATGATCATAATTCCAAGTTATTTTTATTTCAGATGAACTCGATTCTGTTGAATTTATTAATGGTTTTTTAAATTTATTAGGTTGTTGCGTCATTATTTCATAAAATGTTTGACTTATATCATTTATATATTCAAATGAAGAACTAATATCAAAATTAATTGAACTCAAATCTTCTGTTGTTGCAAACTTATAACTACCTAATAATTCATTTAATTGTTTTAAAGATAATATAAAATTATCACTACTATCCAAAGAATTTAAATATGAAAAACTAAAATCATTGCTTGTTATTAGTAAATTTGAAATATCCATAGACATTTTTACTAAAATTCTATTATTACTCAATTCAAAATTATCAAATATAAAAGAAATATCATTTACTTTATTTTTTAAAGTATAATGACTATTACTCAAATCATTAAATAAATCGAATTTAACAGTACTATTATCTAAAATAAATAAATTTGTAGATATTTCTGTTATAATACTACTAAAATAATTTACACTTGTTTTTAAATTACTTATATCAAATCTTATATCACTTAAATCGAATATTCTACCATCTGATTCAAATGATATTTCATCTACAGTTATTTCATCTGCTATTAATTCACCACTTACGTCTGTATTACCTAAACTTGCGGTATTATAACCACCTAAAACTTGTAATATTATTGCACTTATATCTAATTGTGAATTTGCTGTACTTACTATTGTTTCTAATTGTTTAGTACTGAAACCTTGACCTGCTTCTATACTTGTTTGTATTTCTATATCAATACTAATACTTATTTTTTGTTTTATACTAATTGTAGAATTTTGATTTGCTAATGTTGTACTTGACATATTATATTATATTAATAATATTTACATAACATAGTTATTTTTATTATTTTATTATTTATAATATTATAATAAATAGTATTCATAATTATATTATAATTATGAATACTATTGAAAATCATAACACTGATATATTAAATAATTTAATAGAATTGTATCATAAAAATAATATAAGTAATATTATTTTTCATGGCAGTAATTTAACTGGTAAAAAAACATTATTAGAAAAATTTTTAAAATATATATATAAAACACAAGAAAATTTTAATAAATATGTTTTGACTATTAATTGTTCACATGGTAAAGGAAATATTAAATTTATTAGAGAAAATCTTAAATATTTTGCTAATTCTATAATTTTAAATAATGAAAATATATCTTTATTTAAATCAATTATTTTATTAAATGCAGACAAATTAACCGTTGACGCACAATCTGCTTTACGTAGATCTATTGAAATATATAACCATAGTACACGTTTTTTTATTATTGTTGATGATAAATCCAAATTATTAAAACCTATTATTTCAAGATTTAGTGATATATATTTTTATAATAATTTAAAAATTATTGATAATAAATTTTATGAAAAAAAATATTCTACGATAAATAAAATTTTAAATAATAATAATAATAATAATCAAAATTTAATAGATATTGTAAAATTAACAAATATTTTATATGATTCTGGTATTACTGGAAATATGATTATTAATTATATTGATAAGTTTAATATGGAAACATATGATATGCATAAATATAAATTTTTAATAACCATTGAAGTATATAAAAAAAATTTTAGAAATGAAAAATTTATTATTATGTTTTGTTTAAATTTTTTATTTAATAAAAATATTATTAATTTAGAAAATTTTAAATTTTTATAAATATATTCGTAGTAAATTAATTTAGAAAATATTTATTTATAAAAATATGGACGATTATAACATCAATACAATTGTTGACTCTAAAAATGAATGGTGTGCTAGATTAACAAATATATTAACTCCTTGTATGATTGAAGGAGTTAAGTCTATATTTGATGAAGCATATAATTTATGTATTGAAAATGAAGAAGAATCTAAATATTTAATGACGTTTCAAAATTTATTAAATAATATTCCAAAATGGAGTTCAGAAATTATTGAAACAGAAAAAGATCGTATTATTGTTAGTAGTTGTTGTAATTATTTAGAAGATCTTATTACTTGTATACATATTACACAACTTAAATCACTCTCTGCTACACGTGTTGGATTAAAACAAAAAAAAGTAAATATTAACATCCCTAATTTAAATAGTTTTATTCATAAAGCATATATTGCTATTGCGCGTAAAGTTTATGTTAATGTTTATTTATTTGAAAAAGATATTTTACCATTACAAATACAAAAAAATAATAGAGAATTAGAATTAATTGTAAAAGAATGTATATTAAATAGTATTAGAGAAAACATACCTATTGAAAATATTTTAAAAATTTATTTAGATGAAACACAAGAAACTGATGTTGAAGTTGAAGAAACTAAAGAACAAATTTTAGATGAAGAAGCGATTAAAAAAATGGAAAAAGAAAAAAAAGAAAAAGAATTAGCAACCATTAAAGCCGAAGTTGAAGAAAAATTACGCAAAGAATCAAACGCTAGTGTTAAAAAAGCTATTAGTGAAGCAAACAAATCTTTAAATAAAGAATCTGCCGTTTTGAAAGATGTTAGTGATTTAAATGAAGATAGCGGAACAGATAGTGAATATTTTACAGAAGATGAAAGCGTAGATGAATCCGTTGGAAGTGAAAAATTAGTTATTGGAGAACCAATTAGCAATAAAAAAGATAAATTAAGTGATTTGGATCTTGGTATCAAAACATTAGATGAAGACCCAGATAAATTTGATTTAGATGTATTAGATTTAGATACTGAAAAATTAGACGACATTATAGAACTTGATATTGAAGAACTCAAACTTTAAATATTTTTTATATTCGTTTATTTAGTAAATAATTATTCATTATTAATTATAATAATGAATAATCAAGTATTAACAGCAGGAATAATTAGTATTATATATTTTTTAATAAAATTCATTGAAATGAGATTTATTTTAAAAGAAAACAAACCATTAAAGCATATGGTTATTGATACAATGATTGTATTTATATCGGCAACAATTACTATTTTATTATTGGACCAATTTAATTTAAATGAATTAATAGGAAATATAAAATCAACTCCTGGTGCTTTTATTAATAAACCAGATTTTTGACAGGAAGAATACGCGATTATTAAATAAGTGTTTTGGATTTATTTGTGTATAGATACAATTTATTTTTTAAATATATTTTCATAATAAATATATTTAATTTATTTTTATTTATTGTGTCATAATTGGTAATTCATCTATATTAAAAATTGCTGATTGATTATTAATTTTTTTTCGTGCAATTTGGTATTTTTCAAATACTTCCTTTTTCAATACTTTTTGTGGAGTATGATTATGAACAGTTCGTGCAATCATTTTATATAATTTAAAATCTGGATATCTTTCTTCTCCATTATTTTTATATAAAATATTTTTATTCTTATCATCAAATACCCATTCTATCATTAATTTTTTAATTGGTGAACGTAATTTTTTTATATCCTCAATATCTTCGATAAAATAATCAAATAAGCTACAACCCAATCTACATAAATCAAAACTATAATTTGGTTCTAATCTTGCTTTGGTATCATTAAAATATGGCTCACAATTATATTGTGTAGCAGCATCACCTTCTTCTGCATAACTATCACTACATATTAACTCTCCTTTAAATTTATAAATTGCTCTTCCAAAATCAATAATTTTATATATCTTTCCAAATGTTGGTAGCTTATAATGAGTATTATTAAATTTATAATATAAAAATTTCTTTTCTGTTTTATTATAAACAATATTATTTGTATGTAAATCATTATGTGTAAAATCATAAACTTTTTGATATGTTATTAACATAAATAAAATTTGTAATACAATTGATTCATATTCTGGGTCTTTTATTTTATTATTTGCAATATAAGAATCTAACGTGTCTTCGCAACATTCCAATGCAATTATTTGAACTGGAAATTTATTAATAGTTGCATATATATCTTCTTCATCAGAAGAAGAATCACTTTCATAATTATCTTCATCATTATTTTCATCTTCTTCAGAACTATCTCCATTACTTGTTTCAGTATTAGAATATCTAGATGAACATGAAGAATTTATAGAATCTAAATCATTCGTTTTTTTATGTTTTTTATAATTTTTATAATTTTTATAATCGTCTTTTTTAATTTCTTCCACTTTATTATCTTCTTTTTTTTCATCAAATAATTTAAAAACACTACTATCTACTTCTTCTAGTTTTATTTCATTTATATTTTCTAATTCTAAAACATTATTATTACATTCTAAATCTATAATATTATAATTTAAATTATCATCTATTATTTCTAAATTATTATTTATTATATTAATTTTTTGCTTACATTTTTTTGTATTTGAAAATATATTTTTTGTTTTTTCTGTTTCTATTATTTTAAATTTTTTATTTAAATTTTCATGAAAAAAATCTGAATCATCTAAATAATCTAAATCTTCGCTTATTTCTACTTGAAAATCATTTTTTATACCTAAAAATGAACCATAATAATCTATACCATTTAAAAAATTATAATAATTATATAATAAACTAGATAAATAAGAAAAAAAACCATCAATATAAGCTGAATTATTTACATCAAAAACTTTTTGATTTATACTTTTATCATCTTTATTTAAAAAATTCGGTAAATTTAATATATTAAAACTATTATCTTTTTCACAATATTTACCTATCATATATTTTGTTGCATCAATTAATGGACTATATTTAAAAAATATTGTTTTATTTATATTGTTATTACAATTGTCTGTTATAATTCCTTTAAATTTTGAATAACTCATCTTATCAGTTAATGTTTCTAATTTGTAAACATTGTTTAAATTTATCGAATTATAATTTGTTTCATTAAATGTAAAAAATCTCTCATATATTGGAATATAATTTTGAGGATTTTCTAAATTTAAAAAACTTTCTGATTTTATTTTATCAAATAATTCAGAATTTTTATTTTTCTTATAATTAATTTCCATTACTATTTATTATTAATAAAATAATAAATAATTTTTATATTTTAAACGTTTTTTATTAATTATATTATAATAAAAAGAGGGCTATTAGACCAGCTGCACCAGCTGTTATAACCGCACCTTTTGCTGCTGACACAAAATCAAGTGACGCAATATCAAGTGACTTTAAATTTAATACACTAAGTCCCTTTTTTTCGTTCTCAAGGAGCAGCCGCTCGGTCTCCCGCTCGGCCTCCCGCTCGGCCGCCGCCTGTAGCCCTGGCGGCGGTCTAAATTCACTTTCATCTCCGTCACCATCACCCTCTCCGCCAACATAATATATTTTTTTTTTTAAAGTTTTTTTTTTAGAATTATTTATTTTTTTAAAAGTTTTTCTTTTTTTAAAATCTAAATTTTTTATATTTTTATTTTTATTTTTATTTTTATTTTTATTTTTATTTTTATTTTTATTTTTTTTTTTATTACTTTTAA
>Ga0257106_1000014_pt1 | contig 88562 bp, 100 predicted proteins | sample LP_taG_3_FD_190177 | JGI IMG/M metagenome (GOLD analysis project Ga0257106, IMG submission 190177) | Marine microbial communities from Northeast Subartic Pacific Ocean, Canada - LP_J_2011_P26_10m | ecosystem: Environmental > Aquatic > Marine > Oceanic | place: Canada: Northeast Subartic Pacific...
CACCAGTCTCTATGTCCCTAAGGGCAAAAAGTTTCTTTGATATCGTTGATGTTAATAACTCAATTTTTACTTCAAAGAATCACTCGCTTTTAGAGCAACTTTTGACTGACAATCCTCAATATCTAAACTTCAAAGATGAATGGCATTGTGATATGGACCCTGCCGAAATAGAGAGGAATCTCAGTCATAGGGACGAAGCGCGTCAATATGGGGCGGCATTAAGCCTAATGACTATCGATCCTAAGAGTTGTCTTGAAATTGTAGAAAGTATGCAAGAAAGACTTTGGTCTGATTACGTCACACACTATTACCTTACATGCATTATTGGTTTGCGTAAATTTCACCAAAAAAGTGATTTGGTGCGAGCTGCTCTCTCAGAAACTACTCCTCAATATACAAAGTCGAGAATAGCTGCAGCTTGGGCTTGTCTTGAGCTTGAACTCTACGATCAAATGGAGCTAATCTACGAACTTTCTGAATCTGCTTTTTGGAGACCACTGCGCTGGACGTGCCAACAAGTTTTAGCACGTTTGATTGAAAAACAACAGCTTGATTATCAGCACTGACTCAGCTGATAGTATGATGCTGGATGATCACGTTATTGCAATCATGTGTTAATAGCTAAGAAGCTATTTTGAAAGATGATATTAGTTTCCAATAGACACGTATTTTATACTCTTTTAGTAAGCTTGGATATAATCTAGGCCAATGTCAATGCTGGCTAGGAAGGCTCTGTTGATACCAATCAGCTCTGTTTGTCTAGGGCATTGGCCTCAAGGTTGGGGTTCACACTGCAGTCATCTGCGATCGATTCCCAATCTTTCTGCTAACGCTGGCATTTTCATCAAATGTCTTGGTTCGTGCTTTTCAGAGGAGCGGGGGGATGCCCGCAAAGTTCTCCTCTATGAGCTCATCAGGCACCATTGAGAATCTCTCTTTGCAGTTGTTCCAGGCTTTGAATGGAACGGAACGTCTTGCAGTGCAGGCTTACAAACTCCTCTCTGTATGCCCCAACAAAAAAAGAGCGATGGTCGCACAAAGGACCATTGCTCTTTTTGAACAGACTTTTTATCTTTTATCGGTTATTTGGTCCGTTTGGATTACTGAGCAGCTGCAGCAACTGTGATGCGCTTGCGATTGCGAAGTCCGCGGCGGATTGACTCAAACTTGACGATCCCGTCGGTCAACGCAAACAAGGTGTCATCCTTGCCACGACCAACATTGACGCCAGGCATGACGGAGGTTCCACGTTGGCGGATGAGAATGGAGCCAGCTGTAACGCTTTCACCGCCGTAGGCCTTCACGCCGAGGCGCTTCGAATTGGAGTCGCGTCCGTTACGGGTTGAGCCTGTGCCTTTCTTATGGGCCATGGAAAATCAAAGAGATGGAGATAGGGAAGCTGGTTGATGTAATCAGCTGATGGCTTTGCCGCCAACGGAAATGGACTCGACCATCACTCGTGTGAGCTCCTGTCTATGACCATTCTTACGGCGTGTTTTCTTTTTGGGGCGCATTTTGTAGACGATCACTTTTTGACCGCGACGATGAGCCATAACTTTGAGCTCCACACTGGCGCCCTGGACATAGGGCTTGCCAACGGTGGAGATGTCACCGTTTTTGACCAGAAGCACCTTGTCAAGGGTGATCTTGGCGTCGACCTCGGCATGGAGTCTGTCCAGGTCGTAGTAACGGTTGGGTTGCACCCAAAATTGCTGTCCAGAGGCCTCGACGATGGCGTACGAGCCTGTCTCTGGGGTGCTATGTGAGCTGCTGCTGCTGGTTTCTGCCATGGGCTACGGGACGCGTACAGGCTCGGAGACTTGGAAGCCGCCGATTTGGCCTGTGCCGCAATCGAAAGACAAACAAAGATCATCGACCTTCGTGCTCTCTTTCGTCAAGATTCACTTGAACACTTTTCGTTTTGGATGACCAGGCCGGCACTCACGATCGCCTTTTTATTGAGGTCGCCTGAGCTCGAATCGTCTTGCTGTCAGTGGTTGCCAGGCAATCGCTACACCCCGGTGGATTTAGGACTGGAGGACTCAGCGGTCGATGTTGTCTCCGCTTTGGAACACCAACGTGAGGCTGTCGATGCTGTAGTGATTGAGCAATCTCTCCTTCAAGACCAGACGCGAGAAGACTTATTAGCTCGTGGTTTGCTCTTTCCAGCCGTTGTGGTGGGCGACTTGAGGGGGCGTGTCGATTACCACCCTGAAGAAGTTCACCTTCCAGGCGATCAGCTTGAGCAGCTTGGTTACAACATTGACGCAGCGATTTCACGCTTTCTGCGCCACGGGCAGAAAGATATCCGTCCTGAAGATGGATCCGCTGAAACGGATCAGGTGGGTGAGCAGCTGGAGGGACGTGCTTGGAAGTTGTCGAGCCGCTTGCAGGAGAGGCTTGGCTACCTCGGGGTGTTTTATAAGCGAGATCCTTCGCGATTTTTGGCTAATCTTCCGCCCCATGAACAGCGTGAGCTCCTGCAGTCGCTGCAGCGCACCTATCGAGATCTGCTGATTGGTTACTTTCGTGACCCAGCTGCTGCCAACCAGGCTTTGGAGAGTTTTGTCAATACCGCTTTTTTTGGCGACTTGCCCATTACCCAAACCGTTGAGATCCACATGAATCTGATTGACGACTTTTGGAAACAACTCAGACTTGAGGGGCATAAAGACGATTTCCTTCAGGATTACCGCCTTGCACTGCTGGATGTCATGGCTCACCTCTGTGAAATGTACCGACGATCAGTCCCTGGAGATATTCCCTTGGTTCCGGCTGGATCTAATCGCCGTCAGCTTCAGGATTCGGATGTGATCTTATGAGCCCCCGCAAGACTTACATCCTCAAGCTTTATGTAGCTGGGAATACTCCGAATTCGATGCGAGCACTCAAAACGCTTCGCAATATTCTTGAAACGGAATTCAAGGGTGTCTATGCCTTGAAGGTCATTGATGTCTTGAAAAATCCTCAGCTTGCAGAGGAGGACAAAATTCTGGCAACGCCCACGTTGTCCAAAATTCTCCCGCCTCCTGTGCGTCGGATTATTGGTGACCTTTCTGATCGCGAACGAGTGCTGATCGGACTTGATCTTCTTTACGACGAGCTTGTCGACAACGACATCAGCTCTTCCGTTATGGATGCGTTGGCAGTCCCGGACATCGAGGAAGCAGATTCTTAAGTCTCGGGGTGGTGTAGAGGGTGCTGTGGCTTTTCCTAATTAACGTTGAAAAGCAAGGTCGCGGTTATGCAGATTTCTAGCTCAAGTAGTTTCCCTCAGATGCAGGTCCAAAAGCTTCCGACTGGAATCGAGGGCTTTGATGATGTGTGCCATGGCGGCTTGCCAATTGGACGGAGCACCCTGATTAGCGGAACGTCGGGAACGGGTAAAACCGTTTTTTCCTTGAATTTTCTCTATAATGGAATTGCTCATTATGATGAGCCAGGGGTTTTTGTCACGTTTGAGGAGTCGCCTCTCGATATTCTGCGTAATGCCGCAAGTTTTGGCTGGAATTTGCAGGAGATGGTGGAGCAAAACAAGCTCTTTATTCTTGATGCTTCACCGGATCCAGATGGTCAGGATGTGGCGGGCAGTTTCGATCTGTCTGGCCTGATTGAAAGAATTAATTACGCCATCCGAAAGTACAAAGCCAAAAGAGTGGCAATCGATTCGATTACGGCCGTATTTCAACAATATGATGCAGTATTTGTTGTGCGTCGGGAAATTTTCCGCCTACTTGCACGCCTGAAGGAGATCGGTGTCACCACTGTGATGACCTCTGAGCGAATTGATGAATACGGGCCAATTGCGCGTTATGGCGTTGAAGAATTTGTCTCTGACAATGTTGTGATCCTCCGCAACGTGCTGGAGGGAGAGCGCAGACGACGGACCGTTGAGATTCTCAAGTTGCGAGGCACCACCCACATGAAGGGTGAGTTCCCGTTCACGATGGGAGCCCATGGGATCAGCATCTTCCCTCTTGGTGCGATGAGGCTCACTCAGCGTTCATCCACTGTTCGTGTGAGTTCTGGCGTGCCGCGGCTCGATGAGATGTGTGGTGGCGGCTATTTCAAGGATTCAATCATCCTCGCGACGGGAGCGACTGGTACAGGTAAGACCTTGTTAGTTTCTAAATTCATTGAGGATGCCTGTAGTAATAAAGAGCGGGTAATCTTGTTTGCCTATGAAGAATCTCGTGCCCAATTAATGCGTAATGGCACAAGTTGGGGCATTGATTTTGAGCAAATGGAGCAAGACGGCCTTCTGAAGATCATTTGCGCCTACCCGGAATCCACTGGCTTGGAAGATCATTTGCAAATTATCAAAACTGAGATCAGTCAATTCAAACCAACGCGAATGGCGATTGACTCACTTTCTGCATTGGCGCGTGGTGTAAGCCGTAATTCCTTTAGGCAGTTTGTAATCGCATTGACTGGGTATGCTAAGCAAGAAGAAATTGCCGGCTTTTTTACAAATACTTCTGAAGAGTTTATGGGTAGTCATTCGATCACTGACTCCCATATCTCAACTATCACTGACACCATAATATTGCTCCAGTATGTTGAGATACGTGGTGAGATGGCTCGAGCCATCAATGTTTTCAAGATGCGTGGGTCCTGGCACGATCGCGGTATTCGCGAATTCTTGATTACCGGCAATGGGCCACAAATTCAAGATTCATTCTCAAATTTTGAAAGAATTATTAGCGGTGTTCCTCACCGTGTGACGATGGATGAACGAAGCGAATTGTCGCGAATCGCTCGTGGGGTAGCTCCAGAATAAAAATTATTAGTCTTTAGAAATATTAATAATGACTTGAAGCGAAATTGCGTCAAATCAGCTCGACCTCTTCTTGCTCATAACGACTTTGTCGTTCAGCTTGCAATTTGATTTCGTCTTGATCGGATTGGGCGAGAGGTAGGTCAAACCAGAATGTTGTTCCTACATCCGGTTCGCTTGCCATACGAATCACGCTGCTGTGTTTCTCTAAAATGCCTCTAACAATGGAAAGCCCAAGGCCCGTCCCTACTTCCGTATGAACAGCATTTTCTACGCGATAAAACCGTTCAAAAATTCGTTGTTGTTTGTCTTCGCTGATTCCATAACCCGTGTCACTCACTTCCACCCGTAATTTTGGAAGAGGTGAAACCATTTCGCATTGTGGTGCTTGAAGCGAATCTTCTGGAAGTGGTCCCATCCAACAGCTGTCGGGCCAGGCGTAGGCGCGTATCACGATGCGGCTGCCGCTACGGCTGAACTTAAGAGCATTCCCAACGAGATTGTCCAGCACCTGGAGGATCAGATCCCAATTGCCAAGAATGTCTGGCAGATCGATCGATGCCTCCAGCTTTAGTTCCACTTGTTTGTCGGATGCGTTCAGTTGATAGCTGCGCAGGGTTTGCTCTAGGCCAGGCCTGAGATCGAGTTCAGAAAACTGAACGCTGGGATGGGATTCGAGCCTTGAAAGATCGAGTACATCGTTCACGAGTCGCGTGAGTCGATCCGTTTCTGCATTGGCAATGCCCAGAAATTCTTGCTTGTCTTTATCGCTGAGTTGATCCCCCATTTCGTAAAGGGTTTCGACGTAGCTCTTGATGTTGAAAAGCGGGGTTCGCAGTTCATGGGACACGTTGCTGATGAAGCGGCTCTGGGCCGCGTTGAGCTCCACTTCGCGGGTGAGGTCCTGCATGGTCACAGCGATTCCTTTTAGGTTTTCTCCGCTGGGTTCGCGTACGGCTTGGAGCACGAAACGCAGGGTGCGAGGCGGCTCCCCGATACTGCTTCGAAGATCATTGCTGTCACGGCCTTGGTTCAGCACTCCATCGAGAGGCTCATGAAGCTCAATGGCTAAAAGGTCCGGAATCGCATTGAGAAAATCCTGTCCTTCAAGATTGCGTCCCTCCCAGCGGAATAAGCGTCGAGCCGTTGGATTGGCCAACACAATTTGACCTTTCTCATCCAGTAAGACCGCGCCATCCGCCATCGTCGCAATCAGTGAGGCTTGCTTGACCTGAGCAGCCTGCAACTCTTCGATGTTGGCTGCGTCGTAGTCCTGGAGCTGCAATGCCATCGCATTAAAGCCATCCAACAACTCCCCAAGTTCGCCGCCGATTGGGAGGCCGATACGGGCTTGAAAATCTCCAGCAGCAATCGAGCGAACGCCGCGTAGAAGTTCCTTGACGGGTCGGGTGATGGTCAGCGCATTGAAGACAGCGCCAAGGATCACCAGGACCCAGATTGAGATAAAGACAGCCACGGTGACCTCGCGGGTGAGGGAGGCACTGGCAAGAGCCGAGTCATTCGGATTCACCCCTAGGGCGAGAACGCCGAGATAGCGACCCTCCTGAATCAAGGGCACAAAAACATCGGTGACCTGACCCTCAGGAGTCAGGTGTTGACGGACGAGGGGATTTTTAGGCCTTGATCTCAGTTCACTCGGGAGTTCGAGGCGTCGATTGAGACGTAGGTCTCCTCTGGTGTCATCGTCATTTCCACTGATGGGAATGCCGAGGTAGACAACGCCTTCTGGATCTGCAAAAAAGATGTAGCGAAGGCTGCGGCTTGAACGCCAAAACTGTTCGGCCACATTGGCCAGTTCTCGGTCGTGTCCTTCTGCCACTAGCTCGGTGACATTGCCCGCTAACAGCAGCCCTAAATCCCGGGCGTAACGAGTGTCATTCATCACCGCATCACGTTGGATGCCATTGAGTGCGAAGAAGGTGATGCTGGTCATCATCAGGCTCACCACCAGCGTGGCGATGGCCAAAAGTTTGGTTTGAAGGCTGAATTCGGCCCACCAGAGGCGGATGCCACTCCAAAGGCCCTCCTGCTCTGTGGCCGTATCAGAAGAGGCTGACCCTGCCCATGAGGACGCAGTCGAGTTCGCAGAAGCTGGTGCCGAACCGCTACTCATGGCGCGTCGATGCTTAACAAAGCTTAGGCGCGCGCACTTGATGGCCAATGTCTGTTCTGTATTGCATGCCGTCGTATCGGACCTGCCTTAATCCTTCATAGGCCTTTGCGAAGGCCTGATCGAAATCTGTTGCTTGAGCCACCATCGCTAGAACGCGGCCGCCGGAGGTCTCCAGCACTCCCTCATTGCTGTGTTGCGTACCTGCATGAAACAACTGACGCTGGTCGTTGTCGGTTGTGTCGGGGCTGAACTCAACCGCAATCGGATCGCCTTTGCGGGGACTGTCGGGATAGCCCGCTGCTGCTGCTACGACGCAGGCACTGCATAGCTCCACCTGTGTGAGCGCTGGGGCGTCTGTAAGACGTCCAAGCGCACAGGCTTGGAGCACTCGAGCAAGCTCAGGCCCCATGAGAGGCATCAGGGTTTGGCATTCAGGATCGCCAAAGCGACAATTGAATTCGATCACCTGCGGCCCCTCCTCAGTCAGCATGAGACCCGCATAAATCACCCCCCGATAGAAGATTCCTCGCTTGCGCAAAGCCGCAAGGGTTGGTTTGAGGATTTGTTCGCGCGCCTGCTCTAGGCCCGCTTGATCGAGAAGGGGCGCCGGTGCATAAGCCCCCATCCCCCCAGTATTTGGTCCTCGATCCCCCTCCAAAAGTCGTTTGTGATCCTGTGCAGGCGGAAGCAAAATCATGTCCTCGCCATCGCAAAGGGCAAACACGGAGACTTCTGGTCCGGATAAGCGTTCCTCCAGGACAAGCTGTTCACCGGCTTGTCCGAAACGCCCTTGAAAAGCCTCTTGAATGGCGGCGACTGTCTCCTCCACGGTGTTCGCCACCGTTACCCCTTTCCCTGCCGCGAGCCCATCCGCCTTCACAACCAAGGGGCGCTGCAGTTGTTGGAGAAGGGCAAGCCCATCCTGTTCGTTGGTCACGGTCCAGTACCCAGCCGTGGGAATCCCTGCTTCTTGCATGAGTTGCTTCGCCCAGGCTTTGCTCGCTTCGAGCTGTGCACCCTCCGCACTCGGGCCGAAGACTGCGACGCCTTGTCCACGAAGCGTGTCTGCTAAACCAGCGGCTAATGGGGCTTCTGGACCGATTACCACCAGATCGATGGCGTGGTCGCTGCATGCCGCAACCATGCCTTCGTGGTCAGTTTCTGCGATCGCCAGGGGAGTGCAGCCTTCCAAATCGCTAGTGCCAGCGTTTCCAGGACTGATCCAGATGTCTTCGATCTCTGGGCAGCGTCTGAACGCCCAGGCCAACGCTTGCTCTCGTCCGCCACCTCCGACCACGAGCACATTGCGCAACGGTGGCAGCGAGAGGGGACGGGTGTTGGAGATGGCCATGGGCGGGTGCGGAACGGGGGGTGACTCCTAGGTTTGGAGTGCAGGCGCAACGCTCAACGCGTTGCTCTGGCCTATCCATCTTTGTTGAACGACTGCCAGCCCATGGGGCTTTCCTCCCTCCCACTGTTGTTTGTATTGGCGGCAGCACAGCCGTTGGAGGTGGCTCCTGTGCCGCCTGTTGCTTTGCCGATGTCCTTAGAGGCCTTTGAAATGGTCCTCCAAGAAGGTGATATCCCCCAGCTGTCGGAGGCTTGTGCTGATGCGGATCGTTTTGGCCTGCAAGAGCGCCTTCGTTTGCTGCGTGATCGTTTGATGCTGGTGGCGCCTTCCCCGCAACCATTTGCTGTTGTGATGGCAAATGCCCGGGCGCTGTTGGCTTGTAAGGCTCCCGACAGCACCCAAATTGTGCTCAGTCGATATGGCCCTGGACCAGGGTCACGGCGCAGGGAGTGGTTGCTCTTGTCATGGCAAGCCGCCAGTGCGGCCCTCGATCAGGATCGTGCTGTGCTTGCGCTGCGGCGTTTGGCTGATGGAGATCTCACGCGTCTCGATACCGAGCTGTTGATCGTGGGCCAATCTGAGGATGGCTTGCCGCTCATGCGTTCAGCTCTTGATCTGCTGGCGAACCATGAGTTGGCAGCTGGCCGGCCGGAGGAGGCCGTCACGGTGCTTCTAGCTGGACGTACTCCAGGAGTTGTGGCATCGCGCAGGCTTGGCCAAGTTGCTGAACTGCTGGCTCCGCTTGATCCAGAGCGCAGTGATTTGTTGTTAGAAGCGGCACTGGATCAAGCGGCAGCTGAGCAAGCCTGGGGTTTGGCGGAAGATTTGCTCCGCCTGCAGTTGCGTTTGGCGCTGCAACAGAGGGGCGATGCTGAGCGACCTCGCGAACGATTGCGTCGTCTAGCTAGCCGGGTTGATGACCGATTAACGCTGCTAAAGCTCGAACAGATCTCCCCTGACGTGGATCAACAGCGTTTGCAAGACCTCGAGGATCAGCTCCGCTCTCCTCGCGCTGCCGGTGGCCATGCCTCCCTGGGAGAATCGGATTCATCTGAAGCTTCTGCTTCCAATCCTTTGGCCACTCCATGACCAGCACCCATGGGCCTCTCCTCTATGAGGGCAAGGCCAAACGCATCTATGCCTCAAGCAATGAGGCTGAGGTTTTGGTCGAATACAAAAATGATGCCACCGCTTTTAACGCCCAAAAGCGTGCACAACTGGAAGACAAAGGCCGACTTAATTGTCAGATTTCGGCGTGTTTGTTTGAGTTGCTGGAACGGGAAGGAATACCAACGCATTACTGCGGATTGGAGTCGGATCATTGGATGGTGGTCCAACGGGTCAAGGTGATTCCGATCGAAGTGGTGCTACGCAATGTGGCCACAGGATCACTCTGTCGTCAAACCCCTATTTCTCAAGGCACTCTCTTAAATCCAGCACTGCTGGATCTCTACTACAAGGATGATGATCTTGGTGATCCTCTCTTAACAGAGTCGCGCCTGTTTTTGCTTGATTTAGTCAGCCCGGAAAGTCGTCAGGAAATCGAGACGTTGGCAAGGCGGGTGAATACTGTTTTGACCCCTTTCTTTTCTGGTATCAATCTGCAATTGGTGGACTTCAAGCTCGAGCTGGGACGCAATGCAGCGGGCCAATTACTTGTTGCTGACGAGATCAGCCCAGACACCTGCCGCCTTTGGGACATGAACAGTCGGGACGAAAAGGAACGCATTTTGGACAAAGATCGCTTCCGTCAAGACCTTGGCGGAGTGATCGAGGCCTACGGGGAGGTCTGCAAACGGGTCCAAGGGGCAACCCCCAAACCCCGCAACTACAGGTAAGGTCACCGGATATTTGCGGCCTTTTTGGCCGGTAAACGCAGCACCCCATGGTCAATCCCTCCTCATACCGAACCAGGAACGCCGTTCGGCGGGGAGCTTTAGGGCTTGCTTTGGCCCTGCCGCTTCTGACCACCCTTCCTACTCGCGCACAAACTGAGGCTGACTCCGATCAGAGTTCGGAGGAGCAAGTTCAGCTCGAGGATGCCTTAACCGGGGGCAAAACCGAGCCTCAAGCTGTGGAGGTGGAAGCGTTTGAAGACGTACAAGAAACACCTGTTGCTTTAGAAGATGAGGGCCTTGCTCAGCCCAGAGTGCTGATTACGGAGGTGATGATCGATGGGATCGATGGTCACCCTGAACAGGAGCGGGTGGAATTGGCTGCCTATGACGCCATGACCGTTCGCCCTGGTAGTCGCGTCACCAGAGATGAGCTCAAAGTTGATTTGGAGGCGATCTACGCCACCGGCTGGTTCTCTGATGTACGAATTGAACCAGTTAATGGTCCTCTCGGTGTGCAGCTTGTCGTTCAAGTTGTACCCAATCCCGTGCTTACACGGGTTGATCTTCTTCCTGAAGACAATGAAATCCCTCCACAGGTCATTGAAGACGCCTTCAGTTCTGACTATGGACGCACGCTGAACCTCTCCGAGCTTCAGCTTCGAATGAAAGAACTTCAGACGTGGTACGCAAGTGAGGGTTATGCCCTTGCAAGGGTCACAGGTCCGACGCGCGTCAGTCCAGATGGGGTTGTAGAGCTCAAGGTTGTGGTTGGCACGGTTGCTGGCGTTGAGGTGCAGTTCCTAAACAAGGAAGGTGAAACCACCAACGACAAAGGTGAGCCAATTCGCGGAAAAACCAAACCCTGGGTCGTTACGAGAGAAATCTCGATCAAGCCAGGTGAGGCCTTTAATCGCAATCAACTTGAGGGTGATATCAAGCGCCTTTACGGAACATCACTGTTCAGTGATGTCAAAGTCACACTGAAGCCTGTTGCTGGAAATCCAGGCGAAGTCAACATTGTTTTGGGAATCGTTGAGCAGTCAACCGGTTCCCTTTCAGGCGGCTTGGGCTACAGCCAAAGTCAAGGTGTGTTTGGACAGGTTCAAGTTCAGGACAGCAATTTATTTGGACGTGCTTGGAACTTAGCTCTCAACCTCACCTACGGGCAGTACGGCGGCTTGGCGAATTTCACGTTTACTGATCCATGGATTAAGGGTGATGCGCATCGCACATCTTTCCGCACTTCTCTGTTCCTGAGTCGTGAAGTGCCTCAGGTGTTTCAGAGCCAAAATAATGGAGATATTGTTACTCTTACAGATTACCAAGACAACAATTCATCCAGCGCTTACTCGATTAGTACAAATAATAATCCTGAGGGCAGGAAGTTTGACAATGTTGGAGAGGCGTCTGATCTCTTCCCTGAGTACAGCTGGTTCGATTATCAAGGCGACTCTGTTGCCTTGCAAAGGGTTGGCGGTAATATCATTTTTGCGAGACCTCTTAATGGTGGTGATCCATATAAGAATTCTCCATGGCAGATTCTTGCGGGTTTAAATGTTCAGAGCGTTAGGCCAATTAACTTTGAGGGCGCTTCACGTATTTACGGAACTCCCAGCAATAGTGGTGATGAAGTCCCCAGTGAAAATATTATCTGCATCTCTTACAATTGTGCCACTGAAAACAATCTGGCCGGATTGAGATTTGCAGCAACTTATAATACTTTGAATGATCCCCGCAATCCTACTTCTGGCAATTTCCTTAGTTTCGGTACAGAGCAATTCCTGTCGGTTGGTGAAAACTCTCCTACCTTCAACCGAGTAAAAGCAAGTTATACGCAGTTCTTTCCTGTTAATTGGCTGAAAATTGCCAAAGGTTGCAGGCCAAAGCCAGGCGAAAAAGCTAACTGTCCACAAGCCATTGGTCTTCAGCTCAAGGCAGGATCCATCGTTGGCGATCTCCCTCCGTATGAAGCTTTTTGTTTGGGTGGTTCTAATTCAGTTCGTGGTTGGTATGACTGCGACCTAGCGGTTGGTCGTAGTTATGGCGAAGCAACCTTGGAATATCGCTTCCCGATTATCAGTATTTTCGCAGGAGAACTTTTCGTTGATGCGGGTACTGATTTTGGGTCTCAGAGCAATGTTCCTGGAAAACCTGGCAAATTGCTCAAAAAACCTGGGTCGGGTTTCTCAATCGGTACTGGTGTAATTGTGACGACGCCAGTTGGCCCTCTTCGTCTGGAGGTTGCCAGTCAGGATTTAACCGGTGAGTGGCGCTTCAACTTGGGAGTGGGCTGGAAGTTCTGATGTTGTCTTGGCCAGGGGATTACAACGGGCCTTGGACGCTGGCATCCAGTGTGTCGCGCTCAGGGATTGGATTGCACAGCGGCCAGGAGTGTGACGTCACTCTCTTTCCCTCAGAGCAAGAGGGGTTTTATGTGCGCTGGCTTGATCAAGCTACAGCGCCGATTCGTCTCGATCCTTCACAGGTGCGAGACAGCCAGTTGTGTACCACCCTCGACTTCGGAGACAGACAGCTCTCCACTGTGGAACATCTGCTCGCTGCTCTCGCTGGCTGCGGGATTTCCCATGTTGAGATACACGTGTCCGGTACGGAAATTCCGCTTCTTGATGGGTCAGCTTTGGGCTGGGTGGAGGCAATCGCTGAAGCCGGTTTAAAAGCAGCGTCGACCCCACGTCGCCTCCCCTTGGTGCTGTCTGAGCCGCTGGCCTTTCATCGCGGGAACAGCGCCATCGTCGCGACGCCTGCTGATCGCTTCACGCTGGTCGGTGTCATTGATTTCCCGCAGAAAGCCATTGGACGTCAGCAATTGGCCCTCGAGCTCACACCTCAGAGGTTTATTGAAGAGATTGCTCCTGCTCGGACCTTTGGTTTTCGCGAGCAAGTGGATCAACTTCGATCCTCTGGTCTCATTCGTGGTGGAGCTTTAGATAATGCCCTCGTCTGTGATGGAGATTCATGGGTGAATCCCCCGCTGCGTTTTCCAGATGAACCAGTGCGCCATAAGATCTTGGATCTAATCGGAGATCTGGCTCTTGTGGGTTTTCCTCAAGCCCAGGTGCTGGTCTATCGAGGATCCCACGGCCTTCATACTGAGCTGGCCGCGGCACTTGCCGATCAATTCGTTCCCCAACGCTGAGCCACTTGACCGTTCTTGCCTCCACCGACACGCCCTCTGCGGTGCTGAATGCCGAGCAGATCATGGGGTTGCTGCCTCATCGTTATCCATTCGCGTTGGTGGATCGGGTGCTTGAGCACGTTCCAGGTGAACGCGCTGTCGCGATCAAGAATGTCACCTTGAATGAGCCACAGTTCCAGGGACATTTCCCTGGTCGTCCTTTGATGCCTGGAGTCTTGATTGTGGAAGCGATGGCTCAAGTGGGGGGCTTAATCGTGACGCAGATGCCAGATCTTCCCAAGGGCTTGTTTGTGTTCGCCGGAATTGATGGAGTTCGTTTTCGTCGGCCTGTCGTTCCGGGAGATCAATTGAGGATTACCTGTGAGTTGCTTAGCCTTAAGCGCAAGCGTTTTGGCAAAGTCAAAGCTGAGGCCACCGTGGATGGACAGCTTGTCTGCTCCGGTGAGCTGATGTTTTCTCTGGTGGATTGATCGTGATGAGTGATGAGCTCTCCACATCAGTGATCACGGACGATCGCCCCGCTCAGGTCCATCCAATGGCGGTGGTCGATCCTCGAGCTGAGCTCGCCCATGGCGTTGTGATTGGTCCTGGAGCCGTGATCGGTCCTGAGGTGAGCATTGGGGCTAACACCTGGATTGGTCCCCATGTGGTGCTCGATGGTCTGCTGCGAATTGGTGCTCACAATCGCATTTACCCCGGAGCTTGTTTGGGGCAGGAACCTCAGGATTTGAAATACAAAGGTGCTCCGACGGAGGTTGTCATTGGCGATCACAACACTATTCGTGAATGCGTCACGATTAATCGTGCCACTGATGAAGGGGAGCAGACTCGGATTGGTGACAACAACTTGCTCATGGCCTATTGCCATCTTGGGCATAATTGTTTGCTTGGAAACAACATTGTGATGTCGAATGGCATCCAAGTGGCAGGCCACGTGTTAATTGAAGATCGGGCAGTGATTGGTGGTTGTTTAGGGATTCATCAATTCGTTCACATTGGCGGCATGGCCATGGTTGGCGGCATGACCCGTGTTGATCGTGATGTTCCTCCTTACTGCCTTGTAGAAGGTCATCCAGGCAGGGTGCGGGGTCTTAATCGTGTGGGCTTGAGACGTCAGGGCCTGCATCGCCTAGAGGGGGGTCAGGAATTCAAACAGCTGCAGGAGGTTTGGTCATTGCTTTATCGCTCTGATCACGTCATTGCTGACGGCTTAAACCTTGCGAGGCAACAAGTCTTGCTACCTGCCGCTAACCATCTCTGTACATTTTTGGAGGGTTCCTTGTCGACAGGTCGACGGGGCCCCATGCCTCCTCCATCGAGTCGCTGATGGTGCGTTTGCTCATCAGCACCGGCGAGGTGTCAGGAGATTTGCAGGGAAGCCTGTTGATTCAGGCTCTATGGCGTGTCGCGAAGCGTCGTGGACTCGATTTAGAAGTCCTCGCTCTAGGGGGTGAGCGGATGAAGGCTGCTGGAGCTGAGTTGCTGGCCGATACCTCTCCGATGGGCGCGATTGGCCTGTGGGAAGCCCTCCCTTTGGTTGTCCCCACGATTCGATTGCAAGCCAGAGTCGACCGGGTATTGAAGCAGCGCCCACCCGATGGGGTGGTGTTGATCGATTACATGGGCGCCAACGTGCGCTTGGGCCACAGCCTCAGAGACCGCCTGCCGGATGTGCCAATCACCTACTACATCGCCCCCCAGGAATGGGCTTGGCGTATTGGGGAAGGAGGCACCAAAAGTTTGCTGCAGTTCACAGATCGCATCCTGGCGATTTTTCCAGAAGAAGCTGAGTTTTATGCCGGTCAAGGCGCTGACGTCACTTGGGTAGGGCATCCCCTCCTCGATATGGTTCCGGCTTCTTTCGATCGCCAGGCTGCTCGAGGTGCGTTGGGCTTGCCCTCAGAAGGAGCTCTGTTGATCTTGATGCCTGCATCACGACCTCAGGAAATGCATTACCTCATGCCCGAATTGGTGCAGGCTGCCGCCACCCTTCAGGCTCGTGACCCATCACTCAATGTGATGGTCCCAGCCGGATTGGAGCGTTTTGAGGAGCCATTGCAACAGGCCCTAGACCAAGCGGGGGTTCGCGGCACGGTCATTCCCGCTGATCAGGCGGATGCCATGAAGCCTCAACTGTTTGCAGCTGCCGATTTGGCCTTGGGTAAATCCGGCACTGTGAATTTGGAATTAGCTCTTCAGGGTGTTCCGCAAGTGGTTGGCTATCGCGTCAGCCGTATCACCGCGTGGGTGGCGCGGCGAATTCTCCGTTTCCACGTGGATCACATCTCGCCGGTCAACCTTTTGCTGAATGAGCGTCTTGTGCCGGAGCTGTTGCAGGAGGAGTTCAACGCCGATCAGCTTGTGGCATTGGCTATCCCTCTATTGGATAACCAAGTTGATCGCCAAAGGGTTTTGGATGGGTATCAGCGCTTGCGTGACACCCTTGGTGAACCAGGTGTGACCGATCGTGCTGCGGAAGCGATTCTTGACCAGATCAAATAGCCCTCTTGAGCTCATGCATGTGTTGATCCCGTTGGTTTTGACCAGTATTATGTTGTTGAGTCCAATGTCAGCCCTAGCAGCTACCCAGGATGCTGTTCTGGCGGGTGGTTGTTTTTGGTGCCTAGAACATGATTTAGAGGATGTTGAAGGTGTAATTTCGGCTGAAAGTGGTTATAGCGGTGGTCATGTGGAGAATCCCACATATCAACAAGTTAGTGGTGAAAAAAGTGGTCATCAAGAAGTGGTGCGTGTGCGATTTGATTCTGATAAAATCAGTTATGCCAACCTTTTACAGCATTATTGGCGGAATATTGATCCTCTAGATGGTCAAGGTCAGTTTTGTGACCGAGGTGACTCGTATCGGCCAGTGATTTATACCGATGGCGAGCAACAGGCAGCTGCCGCTCAAGCAAGTGCTGCCTCTGCTGCAAGTGAATTAGGAGTCTCAAAATCTAAGATTAAAGTGCAGATTCGTGATGCAGTTCAGTTCTGGCCTGCAGAGGATTACCACCAAAATTATGCGAATAACAACGAGCTCCGTTATCGCTATTACCGCTTCAGTTGTGGGCGAGATCGCCGCCTCGATGCCGTCTGGGGAGAGCGCGCAAGATCAGGGACAGCCTGGGTCACTCCAGTAGCGCAGTAACACCTTCTAAAAAGTTAAAGAACACCTGTAATTCAAGCTTTGGTTCCATTCAGGCATTTCTCAGTGAAGATGCGGGTATTCCCCTCTCGACGCATTAGGACATTGTCCTTACCATTAGCTCAAGATTTGTGGAGGGGCTGTATGTATCTGCTGACGATCAAGGATGGTCTGGTGACGCGTCACGTTGGTCCTTATCCGTCGACGAAGCAGGCTTCAGATGATTTAGATCGTGTGTTGTCAACTTGTTCAGATAGGGCGCGCTGGCAAATTCATGCCCTTGAGTGCCCACGTGCGATGACTGCGGTTGCTTCCTAATCGGCTCGCCGGCCTGGATAACCGCTTAGAAGACCGCTTTCGATCATTAAGCCGATTCCTGCGTTGATGCAGATCAGGCTCAGAGTTCCATACCAAAACCATGGACCACGGTCCTGTCCGAGTAGTTGGATAATTCTTCGACTGATGGCTTCCCCAAAGAGGCAGAGTCCTGCAGGCAAAAGCAGGACTCCAAGTTGAGCTCGTACATACCAGCGCAGGGGTCTGGAAGCCATTTGTTTGGGTTGGTTCACAGTTTTGGGAAAACCCTAGTTCTCGGCCCGCAGCGATTGCTTACAAACCCAATTCACCAAGGTGCGGACTCCGTAGCCCGTGGCTCCAGCCGGATCTACTCCTCTTGCTTTGTCGCTCCACACCGTTCCGGCGATGTCAATGTGCGCCCATGGGATGGAGCTTTTGACAAATTCCTTGAGGAACAAAGCGGCTGTGATAGAGCCTCCTGGACGGGGACCTGTGTTTTTCAAGTCCGCAAGGTGTGACTTGAGGCCCTTGCGATAAGCCTGGTGCATTGGCATGCGCCATAGCCCCTCACCTGCATCCTTCGCTGCGCTCTCTAAGGAGCTGGCAAGCGAGTCGTCTCCAGTCCACAGCCCAGCAATTTCGTCGCCAAGCGCAACCACGCAGGCACCGGTCAATGTGGCCAAGTCAACGATGGCGTCGGGTTCGAGCTCGGAGGCGTAAACCAAGGCATCAGCGAGGGTGAGCCGGCCTTCCGCATCTGTGTTGTTGATTTCAATCGTGGTGCCGTTGGACGCGGTGACGATGTCACCTGGGTGCACGGCAGAACCGTTGATCATGTTTTCGCATGATGCCACCAGCATGTGAACTTCAACCCCCTTGGGGCGGAGCTCAGCGATCGAGCGCATCGCGCCAAGCACCGCTGCACTGCCTCCCATATCGAATTTCATCATGTCGATTTGGGCAGCACCAACTTTCAGGTTGTAACCACCGGAATCAAAGGTGAGGCCCTTGCCAACCAAGACCACCCGTCTTGTGACAGGACCGGAGGGGCGGTAGGTGAGATGGATGAACTTGGGATCCATATCCGAGCCTTGACAGACCGATAGGAACGACCCCATGCCCTTGGCTTCACAGTCGCCGCGCTCGAGCACCTTCAAGTCCAAGCCATGCTCATGCGCCATCTGAGCGGCACTGTCGGCAAGAGCTGTTGGGGTGACACTGTTCGGAGGTGCCGCAACGAGCTCTCTTGCCAGTTCCACCCCCGCGCAGATGGGATGCACCGCTTCGAGGGCGCTGCTAAGGCTGTTGGGGAGTGGGCCGAGCAGTTCAAGCCGCTCGGGGTGGACGCCGGGCTCTGGTTTGCTGCGAAAACGTTGATCGCTGTAGAGCGCAAGCCTGAACGCTTGGGCTGCAACGGTTACTGCCTCTGCAGGATCAACTGCGTTCCATGGCAGCAACAATCCGAGGCTGCCTGTTTGGTCTTTGCTCGCTTGGGCCGCAGCAGCGCCCGCCTGCCGAAAGCTATCCACATCTAGTGTTTCAAGAGGCCCCATGCCTACGAGCACGAGGGATGCGCAGTCGGGATTGAGGAGTTGAAGGCTCGCGCGCTCTCCGTCTTTCCCTTGGAACTTGCGCTGTTCCAGCCAGTCGCTAAGGGGGATGGAAAAGCGTTCTTCCATCGCTGGAATCAAGCCATTGGGATCTCCCTCTGCAATGCCTAGGGCCAACACGGTTCCCGACCAGGCCTTTGGCTGGGCCGACGAGAGGGAGATCTGCATAGAGATTGGGCACGTGAGCCGATGCTAAGGGGCACCCTTAATCGGCATGGAACGGAGTGGACCATCGCTCACGGGTTTCCTTATTAAAGGGCGGTTGCCAGAGGCGAATCAAGGTTTGTTCCAGACGTCGTCGAGGTCGGGTGTCCTGCGGGACATCAGCCCAGAAACGGATGCTTGTGCTGCAGCGCAAGCCTGTGCTCATGCAGGCCTCTTGGTAACTCGCCAAGTAGGCCTTGCAATCGTGCTCGCCTTTCCAGCGCCGATCAGCCGCCTTGGTTTCTCCGATGTAGAGAAGGATGGGTTGGTCGAGCTCTTTCGGGCGATCCATCACGAGATAGATGGCCGCCCCTTGATGGGGACTGTTAGGCCAACGCCAGAAACTCAAAGGTAAGGGCCTGAGCTGTAAAGGCTGGAAGCTGCTCAGAGGATTGGTGTTGTCGCTGGCAAACAGGCGCTGTTGTTCTGATGGTTCATTGCCATGCCCGAATCGAGACGCCAACTGAGGCGTGAACAGAGGTTGCTGGAACTGATGGATTCGCTCTTGCCAGCCCCGTAAAAGCTCTGCGCTCAGAGGCAGGGACCGCTCGATCAGCCCACTGGACTCGGCCAATGGCTGCTCGAAAAGGTTGCTCTGCCCGGGGGGAGTGGCCATGGACTTAGCTCCTTGGCGGCAGGCTTGGGCCGGATGGCCGTGCCCCAAAACTCACGCGGCCAATGAGCTGCTCCACAGCATCGGGGGGTAAGCACACGCGTTCTTGGAGATCGGCGAGATGCTCAAACGGCTTAAGCCGCCGCTCTTGAATGAGCCGTTGGAGTCGGGGTTTTGGCCAGTTGAGGGTTTGCTCTAACAAAGTGGGTGCTGCGGCATTGACATCCAGTAGTGGCTGCTCAGGCAGTACTGGGGCATCCCCATGCCAGCGAAACACCAGGTGGGGTGTCCATAGCTTCACGAGATCCGTAGGAAGGTTCAGCAAGAGAGCGAGATCATCCAGTTGGCTGAATTGCACCCCACCCCGTTGGAGTCGCATCAGCACATCCACCATCGCTTCACTGCAACCGGGCAGCTTTTCCCATTGCTCGGGCGTCGCCCTGTTGACATCCAGGCTCCAGGTTTCTGCCTGAGTCGGGGTAGTTCTCGGCTGTTGTTTTATTTGGACAGGATCTGGGGGTAGATCGCCGGTGGCCTGCAAGAGCTTGCGAGCCAGGGGGTCAAGCCAGTGCTGGCGCGCCATTGCTTTAGGGACTTGCTTCTTGGCCAGGACCATACCGAGCCCAAGCCTTAGGTGTTAGGGGTTCCAGCGTGGAGGCAGGGTTGGGATTTCAATCATTCCCTGTTGGAAGGCAACCACCACGGCGTGGGTGCGGTTGTTGGCTTGCAGTTTGCGCAATAGGCTGGCGATGTGGGATTTGACCGTGTCGATCGAGACGACAAGGCTGTCTGCGATCTCCTGATTGCTCATCCCTTTGCAAAGTCCACGCAGCACGTCCTCTTCCTTCAGGCTCAGTTCGGGCGGGATGGAACCTGAGACTGTGCGTCCCAGTCGACCGTGCCGGAGGATGTTGGCAATCACTGAGTCGTGATACATCCCATCGGATTCCATCGCGGTCAGCGCTGCAGAGACGCCTCCCATTCCGACATTTTGATGGGAGCACAAACCATCACAGGGCGCGTCGATCGCCTGAAGAATGGTTCTCAAAATTGGACGTTGAACGATCAGCAATGCCTTCAAGGCGGGATTGTCTTGCTTGGCGTGCCGAACGAGGCTTGGGCCGTTGCCCCCCTCGAGTTGGTCTGTGCAGATCAAGAGGTTCACATCATCCTTTTGCAACCTCTGAAGACATTCCTCTTCTGTTGTGGCGGCAGCAACGAGATGTCCAAGGTCATGAAACCAGCCCATCCAGCTGGCTAACAACACGCGATCGCCACTGGCAATGGCAGTGCGACTATTGCGCAGAAGGTTGTGCCCCTGCTTGCTGCGGGCCTGAAGTCTGGGGATCTGGGAGGTGAGATCCACTAGATTTTGAAACTCTCCATATGTTGGCTTTGTGAGGGGGCGTGGATCCGCACTGTGAGGGATTCCGCGAATTGTTCACAATGTGATTGATTGTTTTTCAAGACCATGGCCTTCTTCGATTCCGAAATCGTGCAGGAGGAGGCCAAGCATCTTTTTGGTGACTATCAACAGTTGATGCAACTGGGGTCGGATTACGGAAAGTTCGACAGAGAAGGGAAGAAGAAGTTCATTGACACCATGGAAAACCTGATGGAGCGTTATCGCGTTTTTATGAAACGCTTTGAGCTCTCGGAAGACTTCCAAGCCAAGCTCACGGTCGAACAGTTGCGGACGCAGCTTGGGCAATTTGGGATCACCCCTGAGCAAATGTTTGAACAGATGAATCAAACCTTGGAGCGGATGAAGAGTCAGCTCGAGCAATCGGAAGGTCAGTGAGCCGTACGATCCGTCGCACAGCACATTCTTTTTGTAATGACAGTCAACCCCCATTCACTGCCGAACTGGTTGGCGAGGGGGATGGCCGATTTATTTCCGGACGGTCAATCGGATGATGCGGATCAGGCGTTGGCTGCGCGTTTGGCCGCAGCTGAGTTAGAGGGTCGTCCTCTACGGGTGAAGCTGGGCATTGACCCAACGGGAAGTGATATCCACCTGGGCCACAGCATTTTGTTTCGCAAGTTGCGCGCTTTTCAGGATGCGGGGCATACAGCCATTCTGATTATTGGTGATTTCACGGCTCGGATCGGCGATCCAACGGGTAAGAGCGCCACGCGCGTGCAGCTCACAACCGAACAGGTGGAGGCCAATGCGACCACGTATTTGCGCCAGCTCGGGCAAGGACAGCCCAAGGAACAGGCCCTGCTTGATTTTGAAACTCCAGGACGACTGGAGGTGCGACGCAATAGTGAATGGCTTGCGGGCCTCGATTTGCCCCAGGTGATTGGCTTGTTGGGAACGGCGACGGTGGGCCAAATGTTGGCGAAGGATGACTTCTCCAAGCGTTATGGGAGCGGCACCCCAATCGCTCTGCATGAGTTTCTTTACCCCTTGTTGCAGGGGTATGACTCTGTGGCTGTGGATGCTGATGTGGAGTTGGGCGGGACGGATCAGAAATTCAATGTGGCGATGGGACGTGATTTACAGCGTCACTTCGGCCAAAGAACTCAGTTCGGCTTGCTCTTGCCGATCCTTGTCGGTCTTGATGGAGTGCAGAAGATGAGTAAGAGCCTTGGCAACACGGTGGGTCTGGAAGAGGACCCGTTGTCGATGTATTCCAAGCTCGAAAAAGTTGGTGATGCGGCGATTAACGATTACTTGATATTGCTCACCGATTTGGCCAGTGAAGCGTTGCCAGACAATCCCCGCGAAAAGCAAAAAGCAATGGCTCTGGCGGTGACGGCAAGCCGCTATGGGATGGAAGTGGCGCAAAAAGCTCAAGTGGATGCCGCCACGTTGGTGGGTGGAGAGGCCGCAGCAGCGGCGGATGTGCCAGAGGCATCCCTTTCTGCAGTGAATTTTCCTGCGAAGGCGTTCTATCTGTTCAGTGCAGTGGGTATGTGTGCCAGCAGTAGTGAGGCGCGCCGGCAGATCAAAGGGGGAGCAGCACGGCTTGAGGGAGAGAAAATCACCGATCCCAATCAGGAATTTTCTTCGGTATCCGACTTAGAAGGGAAGGTTCTTCAGCTCGGTAAAAAGACATTTAGGCGCTTGGTTCCTTGATGTGCTGCTATGACTGCCACAGCTGAAAGTCAGGAGAACCATGCTTGATGTGATCTCTTCGCGCTCAATCGTGGGGGCGGTCCTCAGCCTTTTGGTGGGTGCGGGAATGGCAGTACCGGCCAATTCTGGGATTAAGGATGAATATCAGCGAGCTCAAGAATGTGACTACAGTAAGGCTGAATATGAAAGCGATATTGGTGTTTTTGATGAGGTAAACGTGAGGTTTTGCATCAGTGAAGATCGACATTTTGTTGTGTATGTGATGCGCAGTGGTAAATCATGGGCCTTGCCCTTTGATCGTGACTATCGCCAGGCTGGAGTGATGAGTTTGAACATCATTGAAGATGATAAATTAGTTCACTACTCCAAGAAGAAAGGTGTTGTGGAACGCGTGATTTTGGGTAGGAAACGTGTAGACAGGCCAGTTCTATATTGATGGATTGTCGTTGTGTGTTGCCTGCTGCTGCAGGGTTAGCAGAGGGACCCTGTTGGTGGTCTGAAAGGCAGGTTCTGCTTTGGGTTGATATTGAGGCTTCAAGAATTGGCCTGTTTGATCCTCAAGCGGGTAGGAATGATTTTTTGCATCTCCCTGCTCATGTGGGTGCGGTTGTACCCACATCGGTTGGAGATTTGCTGTTAGCAACAGCGGCTGGGTTGATAAGGCTGGATCCGAGTACCGAAGCGGTGACTTTGTTGTCTGATCCCGAGCTCGATCGCCCTGGTAATCGCTTCAACGATGGCAAATGTGATCCATGGGGGCGCTTTTGGGCCGGCACGATGGCTTACGACTTCGAGCCGCTGGCTGGATCCCTATGGCGGCTCGATGGTGATGGAAGGATTACGCGCCAACGCAGTCAGCTCACTATTGCCAACGGACTGGCTTGGAGCCAAGACCGTGGGACGCTCTATTTCATTGATTCGCCAACGCTGAATGTGGTGGCCTTCCCGCTCACAAGCGCCGGTGAGATCGCTGGAGAACCCAACACCTGCCTCCAGATCCCAAAAGAGTGGGATGCCCTACCGGATGGCATGTGCATCGATACGCAGGGAATGCTTTGGATTGCCCTGTTTGGCGGTGGATGCGTGACGCGCTGGGATCCAATCAGCGGTCAACTGCTTGAAAGGCTGGAGTTGCCTTGTCGTCAGGTCACCTCCTGTTGTTTTGGCGGTCCCAACTTGGATCAGTTGTTTATTACTACCGCAAGAAGGGAGATGGATGCTGCTGCACTCAAGGCCGAGCCATTGGCTGGAGGCTTGTTTCAAGCCGATGTTGGTGTAAAAGGTTGGCCTGCCGATTGTTTTCAAGTCACGGCTTGATTGGAAGGGTTGCCCATGACCCATCACGATGAGGGGCGTGCGGAGACGGCGTGTGGCTTCCTCTTTCTCGGCTGAATCAGCGGAACGGATCATCGTGGCCCTCGACGGAATGCCCCCTGATCAAGCGCTTGCTTTCAGTACGCAGGTGGAGGGACTGCGCTGGGTGAAGGTGGGGCTGGAGCTATTCGTCCAGGCGGGGCCTGATGTGGTGGATAAGTTGCGGGACCAGGGCTTGCGGGTGTTTTTGGATCTCAAATTTCACGACATTCCTGCCACGATGGCTGGGGCCTGCCGGCGGGCAGCAGCGCTGGGGGCTGAGCTGATCACCGTGCATGCCTGTGCGGGCAGCGAAGCGCTGCAGGTGGCTCAGGCCGCGGCGATGGAGGGAGCGCAGAGTGCTGGACTGGCCACTCCGACTCTTCTGGCGGTCACGGTGCTCACCAGTTGGGAAGAGCAGCAGCTGCAACGGGAACTCGCCATCAGCCAAGACGTCGCCGAGCGGGTATCTGCCTTCGCGAAGCTATCGGCAGCTGCCGGTATTGGTGGTTGTGTGTGTTCGCCTTTGGAGGCCGCGGCGATGCGGGCTCAACATCCCGAGCCGTTTGCCTTGGTGACGCCGGGGATACGCCCTAAGGGAGCGGCGGTTGGCGATCAAGCCAGGGTGATGGGGCCTGCCGAGGCGATTGCAGCAGGAGCAAGCCAGTTGGTGATCGGCCGGCCGATCACCAAGGCTGAAAATCCCAGCGCTGCATTTGCCGCCTGCTGCGATGAGTTAAGTCTGGGCTCTTGTTTGTCACGGTTTTGAAGCGCCATGGCCTCCTCTTCCAGTGCAATCACGCTGTGATCGGCGTCGAGCTGATCAGTGAGTTCCGGCTGGCGGCAGTGCTGCAGGCGGTGCATCGCTTCATGTAGCAGCATGCCTCGGAGGGCAGCATCGCTGCTGTGGTTGTGGCTTGCGGCAAAGGCCAATGTGGTTGAGCGCCGGGGCATAAAACCCATCCAGGCCAGCTGGGAAGTCATTCAGCACCAGCACGCGCGTGTACCAGGCAATCTCCACCTGTGCAATCAGTGCAAGAAGGTCCAGGTCGGCCGCTGCACTCAAGGCTTCTGGCTCAGCTTCGGTTCGGTGCCGTTGATCAGCCGCTGGATGTTGCTGCGGTGTCGCCAAAGCACCAGCAGCATCGCTACCAGGGCCACCAGCAGATTGGCGTTGCTGTCAGTGCCGGCGGCCATCAGAAGTGGAAGGCTGATGGCGGCCAACACGCTCGCCAGTGACACATAACGACTCAGGCTGAACACCGCCAGGAACACCCCAAAACTGGCCAGCCCCACGGGCCAGGCCAGGCCGAGAAACATCCCCAATCCGGTCGCGACGGCTTTGCCGCCCTTGAAGCCCAGCCAAACAGGCCAAATATGACCAGCTAATGCGGTCAGGCCTGCTAGCACCTGAATCCAATCCCCTAGGCCAAGAGCGCGGGCGATCAAAACAGCGGCGGCGCCTTTGCCAACATCGATCAAAAAGACAATCAAAGCAGGACCTTTGCCCACTTGCCTGAGCACATTGGTGGCGCCTGTGGAGCCCGAGCCGATCTCGCGCAAGTCAATGCCTTTGAGCCAGCTTCCTGCAAGCCAGCCACTGGGGATAGATCCGAGTAGGTAGCCGAGAATTAGAGAAAAGAAACCCATCAGAGCAGTTCGTTGTCGTCGTCGTAGATCTCGCCAGGACCAGCCGCAAAGGCCATCCACAGCGGAAACTGAAGCACGGGGATGTCCACGACGCGTTCGGCGGCATCGATCAGGATCAGCGGCACTTCACCGCGTTCTTCCAGACGGTCAGCTCGCTCAACTAAGGCATCGCCACGTTCAAACAGAACGATGCCGCTGTTGGGGCCAAAGTCTTCTCGGCCTAATCCAAGGGCGTCTTGCAAGCCGCGTCGCCATTCGCCAAGTCGCTCTGGTTGCCCTGCCAGAACAAGGGTTTGGAATTGATCGCCATAAAGATCGCTGAGAATGGCGATCAGGGCACTGCCGATCAATACGTTGCGAGGTCGATTCCCACGACTGGACTGGGCTCCCCGTCCGCCCTGGTTAAAGAACCAATCTTCGAGCAGGGTGATATCACTGTGGTCGAGGCTGCGGCGCAGCTTCCAGGGATCGGCGTAGAAGTCGGGTTGCTCGGCAAAACGCTCGAGGTTGGAGCGAATCAGCGCTTCATCGGGCTGGAAGGTGTCGGCAATCGCTGGAGATGGATCTGCACTACTGCCCCCTTCCTGGGTGCTAGGAGCATCTTGATCAAGAGGTGAAGGCTGCACCACAACCGGCTGGGACACCAGCTCCAGCTGCTCGACCGAATGAGCCATTCCCTGGAGTGCACCGCTCAGATACTCCTGAAATCCCTTCACGCGCCGAGCAATGGCATCGGATTGGCCAACGAAGCTTCCTGCAATCTCCTGTTCAAGCTGCAATTTGCGTTGATTGAGGCTCTCGATGTCTTGCTGCAAGGCAGCGCGGCGTTGCTGCAGCTCGGTCAGGGCGAGGTTGATCAAGGCATCGCTACTTGCATCTGCAGATGTTTCTGCAGCAGGGTCGTCGCTCTGCGGTACTTCTGGTTCTGGTGACGACGCTTCGGCCGTCTCTCCGGAATGCGCCTGGGGCGTCAGATCGGTGTCGTCTGGCATGGTCCGCTCGTCCTTGGGTTATTTCAGCTGATTGCGCGACGCAAGTCGAATCTTCTGTCCAAACGTGTGGAAAGCATTTCGTTTTCGTTACGCCAGCTAGTGAGAGATAGAGGTCATCCAATCTTGCTCAGGGCTTGGCTTGGTGTAGGTGCCCCACGCGCAGTTCCAGTTGCTCTTGAAGTTCCGTTGGATTGAACAGGATGGGAAGGAAATGAATGCTTTTGGTTTCACGGAAATAAAACAGTCCGGGCAGCCAAGGAGCAAAGAGGCGCCAAGACATCCACTCACTAAATGGGAAACGGCGTAATTCCTCTTGCCCGCGCCACACCACCAGATCGTCTTCGCTGAATTCAAGCTTCAGGATGTAGGTCTGCACCAAAAGGAAAAGACTGAACACCCCCACCACCAGGGTCGGCCAGGGGCTGAGGGGTAAGGGCCAAAGGCTTGCGCTCAGTAAAAAAATTACGAACGGCAGCCTGGGGCTCGGACGAATGATCACGTTGTTGGTCTGTGGGGAGGGAGTCATGGGATAGGGAAATCAGCCGAATAAAACCTGGGTGAGCAGCACATCCATCAGAGCCACGGTGACAAGGATCATGACCACAGCTCCGGTGGTACTGGTGCCAACCTCTTTGGCGCCGCCTTTGGTGGTCATGCCCCATCCACAGGCAATGACACCAATTTGAAGACCAAAGACCAGAGCTTTGATCAGCATGAAGGGCAAGTCATCAGGTTGTAGCCATGTCCTAACGGCTGTCCAAAACACGGCTGGAGGAATGCTGTAAAGGTTGGTGCTGCTGATTTGAGCGCTCCAAATCGCAACCCCAAAAAACAACAGGCATTGCACCGGCGCCATCACCACCATGGCGATCAGACGTGGCACCACCAAGTACTCCACGGGATCGGTGCGCAGCATCGTGATCGCATCGATCTGCTCGGTGACCTTCATCGTTCCCAATTGGGCGGCATAGGCAGTGGCAACCTTTCCCGTGAGCAGCGTGGCGGTGAGTAGGGGAGCAATCTCTCTAGCCAGGCCAATGGCGAGAACCCCCCCCACGGTGGATCCGGCGCCCATGCTGTTGAGTTCTGCTGTGATTTGAATGTTGAACACGGTGCCTGCCGCCAAGGCCGTGATGATCACGATCAAAAAGCTTCCAGGTCCTGCTTCCTGGAGCTGATCAAACAAATCAATGGTGTTGATGCGGCCTTTGGTTGTGGCTGAGACAGCTTGTCCGCCGATCAGCAGGCTGCTGCCAAGTCGGTTCAGCCAGCGAGGGGACTTCATTAAGAGGAGATCAGAGAAATGACTTAAGCGCTGTGCAGATGAGCGCCACGATCAGGCCAGCGTCGCATCAACAGAAGCCCGAGCACCACCAACACAGCTGGAATTAAACCCATGCAGAGACGAATGGCAATCAGTGCTGTTTCAGGTTGTTGGACAGAACTCAAGGCACCATCGGATGTCTTCGTGGAGATATATCCAGTAAGTGAAAGCAAGGTTCCAAAAACGCTCATGCTCAGGCCAATGATGAGTTTTTGTCCGAACACCATCCAAGCGATGTAGAGGCCCGCTGGGTGGGTGGGATCCGCATCGATCGCATCAGGGAGCAGCGACCATGGGATGAGGTAAGCCGTTGAGGCCCCCAACCCCACCAGCATGATCAGGCCGGTCACAGGGATCAGGGCAACCGTGTTGCTCTCCGCTATTGGTACAAGGGTCATTGAGAGGAGGCAGGCGGCAATCCAGATGCTCGATCCCCAGCCAAGGGCCTTGATTCGACCGTGCCGGTTGGACAACACGCTCCAAAGCTGGAGTCCTACTAATGCAGCGACATTGAAAGCAAGCAACAGCAATGTGGCAATTCCAGCTGGAACGTGGATGACTTGAACAAGCCAAATCAGGGCAACCACCTGCATCAGTTGCAGGCCAAACCACAGCAGTAAGTACAGCCCTAGCACCATCAAAAATCGTGAATTTGAGCGAATGCGCCGCAGTTGTTGCAGCAGGGGCTCTTTGTTGCCACTGGGGCGTTGAGCCTTTTTTGCATACGGGGCAAGCCCCCAGCAGCAGAGCAGTGTTGCGACCGCTGCGATCGTCCCTGTGATTTGTCCCATCAATAAGTAGCCACCACTGCCCTCTCGCAAGACGAAAACCGCGATGAGCAACCCGATGGTTCCCGCCAAAATTGATCCGGTAAATCGAGCGGCATTCAGCCGCGTGCGAATCGCCGTATCCGGTGTGAGTTCTGTTGAGAGCGCTGCATAGGGCAGATTCACGCTTGTGTAAGCAGTCATCAGCAGGATGGCCATCAGCACGTAATAAGCCGTGCGCTGGAGGGTGCTCCCCTCTGGAACCCACCACATCGCAGCCAGGCTGATCCCCAACGGGAGTGCGGCTGCAAACATCCAGGGAAGCCTTGGACCCCATCGACTACTGGTGTGATCGCTCATCCAGCCGATCAAGGGGTCGTTGATGGCATCCCAAAGCTTGATCACGGTGAGTAGGGAGCCGGCAATGAAAGCTGGCAATCCTGCTGCAGAGGTGAAAAACGGAAATAGGTAAAACCCCAGCGTCGTAGCAGCTAGTCCGGTACCAGCATCCCCCAGCCCGTAAGCGAGCATGAGACGGCGACGGGAGCCCTCGGGGCGAGCTGTTGAAGAGGTCAATCCGGAACAGGGGGCACGCGGACCGCCATAATGCTTGGGCACGCAACTCAACGGCAGCCTTTCTTGGCAAGCAGTTCAGGCGTACTAGTGCGGGCGTAGTTTAGTGGTAAAACCTCAGCCTTCCAAGCTGATGATGCGGGTTCGATTCCCGCCGCCCGCTTGATTCAAAAACTCAGTCGGTCCGCGTACTCCTGAGCCACCATTACTACGAGGCTTCGCGCTTCTAATGGAACTCCAGATGGGGTCCAACGTTCGACGTGCGCTGGGAGATCTTCCCCAGCAGGTAACGCTGTGTCGATCAATCGACACCATGGTGAGGCCGCTTCCGGTAGGTCGAAGTGCATGGATTTGAAATAGGCGTTGAAGCCCATCCACAACACGCCTCCTTGATGTCCTCGCTGCAGGCTCATCGCTAAACAGTGGGACCAGTTAGCCCAGTCAGGTTTGCTGAGCTCTACTCCGTGCCACTGACGCCACAACTCTTCTGAGTCGCTTGATCGGAGTGGTTTCTTTTCGTTGTGAGCTCGGATCGGATTGAACAAGATCGCAAGTTGTTGGCGCACATCGAGCAGGCGACTCACATAGGTCTGCAACTCGTGATCGCAGTGATCGTCTCCCCAGATCATCCAGCTGAGAGGGCTGTCCTGGCACCAGGTGTTGTTATTCCCGCCCTGACTGCGACCTACTTCATCGCCCATCAGCAGCATCGGGACACCTCGACTCAGCAGCAAGGTGCTGAGCAGATTTCGTTGTTGGCGCCGTCTTAGTGCATCAATGGCGCGATCGCTGCTCGGGCCTTCTACGCCGTGATTCCAGCTGTTGTTGTGGTTCTCACCATCTCTGTTGTTTTCACCATTGGCCAAGTTGTGTTTGTTGTTGAAGCTCACCAGGTCCAAGAGGCTGAAGCCGTCATGGGCTGTGATCAGGTTCACGGAACTACCAAGGCTGGCCGCTTTCCCGTTGTACAAATCGGGGCTGCCGCGGAAGCGTTGTCCGAGAGGCCAGGTGCTGCCCTCATCTCCTTTCCAGAAACTGCGCAATGCATCCCGGAAATGTCCGTTCCAGGTGCCAATCCGTTTTGCAGGAAAATCACTCAGCCGGTACAGCCCTCCACAATCCCAGGGTTCGCTCACCAGTTTGAGTTCACTTAGCTGCGGATCAGCCTCCATCGCTTCAAACAGCGGGGGGTGTTCCAGGGGTTTGAGCTTCTCCCCGCGGCTGAGAGCAATCCCTAAATCGAAACGGAACCCGTCGATGCCAAGTTCAGTGGCCCAGCAGCGGAGTGATTCAAGGATGAGCTGTCTGGAGAGTGGGTCATTGGCAGCAATGCTGTTGCCACAACCGCTTACATCCATGTATTCACCTGCATCGCTCTGGTGGTAGTAATTGCGATCGGCAAATCCCCTCCAGCTCAAGGTGGGACCGTTGCGGTTCCCTTCAGTGGTGTGGTTGTAAACCACATCCAAAAGGACCTCGATGCCGGCGTCATGGCAGGCCGCCACGAGGTCACGGACCTGGTCTCGAGCCGAATGGGGATCCGAGCCCACTGCGTATTCGTGATGCGGTGCAAACCAACTGAGAGGGCTATAGCCCCAAACGTTGTCCCGACCCGCGGGGGCGTCGCTGGGATCGAAGGCTTGGATCGGCAGCAGTTCGATCGTTGTGACCCCGAGCTTCTTTAGGTAAGGGATCTTGTCGATCACGCCTAAATAGGTTCCGCGTCGATCTGGGCTGACACCGCTGTCGGGGCGTTTGGTAAACCCGCCGATGTGGAGTTCGTAGATCACGGTCTCTTGCCAGGTATGGCGAGGCCGCGGGTGGGCTCGGAAATCGAACAGATTTCGCTCGCAAACGACCGATTTCAAGCATCTGTCGGAGTTGGGTGATGCACCGGTCGCCGCTGCGCGCTGATAAACGTCCCAGCCATCAATGGCGCGGGCGCAGGGGTCAACAAGCACCTTGGCGGGCCGAAAGCCGTGGCCACCTGGATCAATTGGGCCAAACACCCGATAGCAGTAGCAACACCCTGCACCAAGGCCTTCGACCTCTACGTGCCAATAATTTGCTGAGCGATGCTGCTCCGAAAGCTCAATCACCTGCTCGGGTGCTGTTGCCTCTGGATGAGAAAAGATCAGCAATTCGAGCCGATTGGCCGTAGGCGCCGCAACAGAAAAATTCACACCAATGGGTGTGATCGTGCTGCCTAGTGGCCAGGGACTGCCGCGATGGATCGTGCTCAAAGATCCGCCCGCAGATCGCAGGACGTACTTCCCTCAAAGTAGAGGGTGTGATGGAACTCCACCGAAATGACGATGACCTCGGCTTTGGAGTCAGGCCGACCGCCCCAGCAAATCTTGAACAACCTTTGGTTGTTTCCACCCAATCGTGACTGTCGCGGTGGGTCGTCTTGGTGGCTCGATGTGGAGCCAGAACCCGTTTTGATCGATTGCCCGCCGCTGACCGAGGGCACCCTTCAAGCCCTGCATGATCTGGCTTCTGATCGTCCAGCTCGGATTCTTCTGACGAGTCGCGAGGGACATGGACGCCTTCGTCGTTTGCAAGAAAGATTGGGATGGCCAGTGTTGGTTCAGGAGCAAGAGGCTTACTTGTTGCCAGGCGTTCAACCCCTTGAGACTTTTGTTGATTCCCACATCACAGCCTCCGGTTTAAGGCTGCTTTGGACGCCAGGACCCACACCAGGAAGCTGTGTTGTGCACGCTCCAGCCCCTTTGGATGTGCTGTTTTGCGGACGATTGTTAATTCCGGTTCAGAAAAGTCAGCTGGCTCCTCTGCGTCATCGACGCACGTTTCATTGGCCGAGGCAGCAGCGCAGCCTTCAGCGATTGCGCGATTGGATTCCTCCAGAATGCAGTCCAGCATTGGCTTCTGGAGCAGGGCTTGGGGCTCTGCGCGGTAGGCGTCTAGCTCCTTTTGACAGTTGGAGTCCTGCGCAATCAGACCTGCTTTCTCAAGACTGATTCTGTGAATGCATTGCGGCACAGCGTTTTTCGGTTGCCTCTAGGCCCTGACCTCCATACGATTGGCACGCTCAGGGAAGCCGTGCGGATGTTGATCTCCGCAACGTCAACCAGCGCGCTCTCGCTCCAAACCACTCCTTCCATGAACAAAGCTGACCTCGTCAACCTCGTTGCTGCTCGCACCGAACTCACCAAAACGGACGTTTCCCTCGTCGTTGATGCCGCTATCGACACCATCATTGATTCCGTTGTCGAAGGGAAAAAAGTTTCAATCCTTGGTTTTGGTTCCTTTGAACCACGCGAGCGTTCTGCTCGTCAGGGCCTGAACCCTAAAACCGGTGAAAAGATCAAAATCCCTGCAAAGCGTGTTCCCGCATTTACCGCTGGCAAAATGTTCAAGGACCGTGTCCAGGGCTAAGTCACAGATCTTTCGATGATGATTGGGGTGGTCGTTGGATCACCCTTTTTTGTTGATCTGAGCGATCAGCAGTATTGATGGCCATCCAGCTTCCCGATCACCTAAGTCAAGTCCTGCAAAACGGGCAGGGACTTCGCCAACAGGGCTATCGGGGCCGCTTTGCGCCGACTCCATCCGGTCCACTGCATCTCGGCAATGTGAGGACGGCCCTTTTGTCTTGGTTGCGGGCCCGACTCTGCAACGGGCAATGGCTATTGCGGGTCGATGACCTCGATACCCCAAGGATTCGTCCTGGCGCTATTGAATCTGTACTGCAAGATCTTCGCTGGCTAGGACTCAACTGGGATGGCCCCCTCGTCCTGCAGAGCAGACGACGCGGATTGTATGGATCCTTCCTTTCAACCTTTCGGAGGCAGGGTTACCTCTATCCCTGTCGCTGCAGTCGCCGTCAGCTTGATGGTGCAACGATTTATCCGGGAACATGCAGGTGGCTTCCTCAAGACTGGGGCTTGAGGGATGCGCGATTACCGGCCTGGAGACTGCGTGTTGCTGAACCTTTCGACTCTGTGGTGGGAGATGTCATTCTCCTTCGCGCTGATGGAGTCATTGCCTATCACTTGGCGACGTCCATAGACGAATTGGCGTTGGGCATCAACGAGGTGGTGCGAGGGCAAGATCTGGTGTCGGTCTGCTCTGCCCAGAATGCTGTTATCGCGTCGTTGGGGATGGCTTCTCCCCGCTATGGGCATGTTCCGTTGCTCTGTGATTCATCCGGCCAAAAACTGTCAAAACGCGATCATGCGACAGGCCTGAGCTCTCTGCGTGATCGTGGAGAAGCTGCCGCGCAAGTGATTGGCCAATTAGCAGCATCACTTGGACTGATGTCTTCCACGTGTGCGATTTCGGCTGAAGAATTGCTGGAGGAGCTGAGAGTGCGTGAGGACAAGCTCACGTCATTGATTGTTGGGGCTGATTCTTCAGGAAAAGTTCGGGATCACAACTGAAAAAAGGCCTCAAACTAAAAGTCTTGAAATGGCAACACAAACTATGACCTGCAGAAGCTGTGGCGGTAGTGGAATTCAGCGGATCAATGACAAGCGTTTCAGAACGTGTCTCGATTGTTTGGGTCAAGGCGAGCCCATCAAGAGTCGAAATCAAAAGTTAGGCATGCCACTGCCAACACTTGGACTTCAGCACTCTTCTGCCCGCTCTGAGCCCGTTAACGCAGTTGTTTCTTCCTCTGTTGCCAAATAAAGAAGGCGGCGGTCACCACGACTGCCAGCAAGGGCACAGTGGTGAACAGCAGAAGGGCGACAGCAGTCCAGTCGGTGTACATCCGATCCGAGAAATAGCTTCCGCATCCTCTCAGGAGATTGCGATTTCTGGGGCAATTCTGTTCGTCGTTGGTGGTGCTTTCATGGGTTCAGCCTTCGCAGACTCGCTGAGGAGCGTGAATCCTGTTGCGTTGGACTGTTTTCGCTTCGAGCGAATCGCCAGCTGTCAGCAGGCCCTGATTCATGCTGAACAGCTGCAGCGCAGTGCGTCAGCACGTGATCGTTATCCGTGTCAAACCATGCTTTTGGGCCTTCAATCCGATCTCGTCATGGTGCAGCTCCGTGCTGGACGTGGGAAAGACGCTGTCAAGTTTTTGACGGCTGTGAATGTTCAGTGTCAGGGCTTCTGATAGTCGATGCCGTCAAACTGACTCCAGTTGTCCATCAGCTCATGCCGATCTATCAACGTTTTGATGCGCGTTTCAAGGCAGTTGTTCCTCTTGTCATCGGCTTCGCTTCACTTGTTGGCGTCTCAGTGAAGGGACAGGTTCGCTTCACTGACTGCCAGCCTGTTGCTGGGGGAGGTGTGACCTGCAACACCGTTCCTTACGGGAACACAAGGACACAGATGATTGATGGCCAATACGGACTTTTGAATCAAGCCAGTCCTGGATGGGCTGAATATGACCCCTATGAAGGGTATGAAGACATGTTTGGTGGCAACCAGACCTGATGCGATCGATCGTCAAGACGACGTGGATCTCTAGGGGGAAGTCTTTTGCTGATTCCTGCCAATTCATCGGCAATTTGTAGACGATCTAGAACGGCATGGCGGGCAAGGATCACCTTTGAATTTGAGCAGAAATTCGAAGATCTGAGTATTTTTCAGGATTTTCCACAACTTTTCCACAGATGCTGATGGTGGCTGCTGTGGAGGTCGAGCTCAGCTTTCAGGACTTGGATCCAGAGCCCTTTTCTTGTATACAACCTGGTTCATTCTGTTGTTCCCTTGTGATGTATTGATGTTTATTGGGTTCATAATCCAGTCGTAGAGAGGGTTTAATGCGAGTAATAGATGTTTCCTTGTTGTAATTCCGAAGTTGCGACATTTCATGACTGATCTTGCTTCTATTGCAGGATAAATTTTGGGAGGAGCAATTTCTCGAGGAAAGGTCTGTCTCGATTTGAAAATCGTGTGGAAAAACAGATGCGGAGTGAGGGGCTTGGCGAATCAGGAAGCATGACGATTCAGGCTCTTGGCCGAGCCAGAACGCTTTGGGATGAGCTCGTTGAAGACCATTGGCTTTCCTGATTGACTTGCTTCTCCCTTTTGCGGTTCGCGATATGGGTATGACTCAGCCCAATGTTTTTTCCATCTGGAAACGCACGAAAGGCACACCAGCGATCGTGAACGGCTGAGGAGCGATCATCATCCAGCCCCTTTGTTCCAGCATGGGCCGACTGAGGAGGCTGGCCTCTGTCTGCAACTGTTTGATTCCCATGCGTTGGGCATCGCATTCAATGGCTTGTAGAAGAGCTGAGCCATGCCCCTGTCGAGAAGACCGACCTCGGCAATACAGCATTGACAGTCGGTTGGCGGGATAGCGAAGCGCGAATGCAGCATCGACTCCACTGATCCATCCTTGGCCCTCTTCAAAGGTGCGATCTAAAAGTCCTGGTAGCCAAGCGAGGTTCGCCCAAGCTTGTATTTGCTCAGGGCTATAGGCCTGAGAGGTCTGCGTTTGAATGGCATCCACGTAAATCGCGCGCAACAACAGGGAGTCAGTGGGTTGGATAGGGCGCATGGCATTGCTTCGCAAAACGTTGCAAAGCGGGTAATGTATTTGAACTTATCTGAAGCTTATGAATTCCTCTTCACAGTCCCAAGCCGATTGGTTCCAGGCGGACACTTCAGAGAAAAGTGGCTCTGGGAATTTTGTTGCGGCTGAGCTTCTCAACGGTCGCTTGGCCATGCTCGGATTTGTAATCGGTCTGCTCACCGAAGCCTTGACAGGTCATGGCATTCTGAGTCAATTAACTTTTGGCGTTTTAGGGATTAACTGATGACTGATTATTCTGTTTGGATTTATGCAATGTTGGCTGTGGGTGCATTGATTACAGCAGCTGTTATTTATACCCTTTCTCAGCCTAGTGACTTGCCATATTTGAAGAAAAAATAGATCCCCATTGCTTTGATAACCCGAAAATTTGTTTCGGGTTTTTTATTGGAATTTTTAGGAAAGTCTATTCCTGATCTGCTAAATAATCAGATCTGGCTTTAGAAAGTACAGGTTTTCCTTGGCTGTCTGGACAAAGCAGCTTAACCCTTTAGCTACTCACTTTTTAAGATATTTTTGCTGATGCTGTAGCAGATCTATCACTGATCAATTATTGTTTTGCGCTTCACATCGCTGAGCTTTGAAGTAAGCCAAGTCTGAAAGAAGTTTTGGTTAATAGTTGATCAGATCGCAATTATGGATAGACCTTGATTGGGGATGGAAAATGCTTATTCTGTACCCACTAACGAAAGAATGACCCTCAGTCTGATATTGAAAAGATATTCAATAGCCATGTCGAGAATCATCGTGACGCAAAATTTTGGCTACCTTTCTATTGTATGCTTATGATTATAATTTGTCTTGCTAATTTATAGAGAGGTAGTGGTCGTGTCAATCGTCTAAGCCAGGCAAGTTGATTGGATCCAATTTTGATCCAATCAACTCCTGATAAAGGCCACAAAAAAGTTGTTCCCGCAGCACTAAAGAGAAGCGTCGTCTAGTTCTTTCTTCGTACGGTTTATTTAAGCGTTTTCAACGGCTCCGAGATGAATGTTGCTCATGGTGTCTGTGAGATCGCCGATGTCAAGGAGTCCTTCGGCGCTAAACCAGGGAGCGTTAGCCCAGCTGAATCCTTCGCCAAAAGTGTTGTCAGGTGCAACGACATACCAATGGCATGCAGTATCAGGAACGTCCACGGCACATTTTGACCAATCGTTTGACCACTGTGGAACCTGGACCCACATCACTGCAGCGAAGAACAGCGAAACAATCGAACGGAGCATCTCATTCCAAGACGGCCTGACATCGTAATGGGATTTTACGGATTTGAAACATTTGAACCAGACCCAATAGAATCCAAGTTCTTCAAGAACCAGCTGCAGCAGCCTTTTAGGTCTGCAATCGATCTGCTCTTGGGACAACAGATATCCTGTCGAAGCGGATCAAATGGGTTGAGCTAGGCCTGTAGTCGAGATGTGATCGATGGGGGCGTCGGCTTGATGCTTCGGTGATCAAGGACAAATGGGTCGATATCAACCTTTAAACAGTTGGTTAAAGCAATTAAAGATTGCTACATTTATTCGGGGTAATTTTAATCTGAAGAAGGCAATGAATGGCTTTTATTAATGTAATGGGTATATGAGAGCCAAATTAATTTTATGTTGAATGCTTTTCAGCTTCCTTTCCTGGCATGCTTTTCACGGGCTTGACGTCGCTTCATGGCGTGCAAAAACCCCTTTTCTAGGGAGGTGAGTTTTGGATTGGATTCACCAATTGCATCGTGGGCGCGTTGCTTCGCGTCATCGATGAACTTATCTCCCTTGTCGAAGCCCATTTAGATCTCTCGTTTCGTGCAATTTAGGCATGCTGTTTCAAATTGACATCATTGTCAGCTAATCCTGAGAATTGCTTGCGACCAGTCACGGCCACTGTCAGTAAAGGGGTTGAGGGCATTATCGAATGAATCACCAGCTTGTACTTCCAAAGAATGAAAACAGATTTCGTTTGCTTGGAACGTCCCTTTTGGTATGGGGCAGTATCGCTGCTCTGATTGGCTGGGGTGTCGTGAGTGCATATCCAGCACTTTGATATTGCTCTCGGGTACTGATTTTTTCGATGAGGTGCCTCTGTCAGTACTGGGTTTTCCTGAGTGGGGTTACTTTCAGGCTGCGAAGCGTGCCAGTTGACTGCTTGGCTGTGTTGATCTCAATGCGCTTGAGTGCTTCCAGGGATGTCTGATCCTTCGTGCGTCGTCGCTTTTAGACCCAATTTTTATGGCAGAAGACATTCAGCAAACCCATCCGCTCTATGCGTCGGATCGGGATATTTTGGATTCCTTGCTTGGTTTTGAGGGTGCTCCAGGGCCCGACCAGCTCACCTCTGCAGCAAGACTTGCGACGCGTTATGAAGAGTTCCCTGGGGCTGATGACATCAAGACAGATTTAGGGAAAGTTGTTGCTGGCTGGGGCTTGACTCGGGACACCCTCAATACTCAATGCAGGGAGATCTGGGAAAGCGGTTGGCGTCCAGGTCAAAGCCTCAGTGATGAGGTTGGCTCTGGTTCCGATGTGAGCGATTCGGAAGCCCCCTAGCGATAGGAAACACGACTTGATGGCAAAGTTTTAATTGGTCTTGTTGAACAAGTAAAAGTATTTCATGGAAGCGATACTGCTGATTGATGAATGAATCTAGCAATTTTTGAAGGCTTTAATGGTAATTTAATGCTTTTATAGTTGATTTCAAGCTCTTTTTGGGCAATTGATTGCATGTTTAAGCTTGTTGATTGGCCTGGCTGCTTTAGATTGGAAGTCTCTCGAGGGCTCAGGTGCAGACGTGTCTCGTGTGTAGATCTGTCTTCGTGTTCGGGTCTTGTCCTTGGCTTTAGCGGGGGCATTGCGTCGAGCCATTGATGGCTGGCCAGTCTCTTATGTTCTCCAATAGAAGGGATGAAAAGACTTAGGAGGTGGAACGAGATCACAACCAGGAGGATTGCTGCCTAGAAAGGATTTGCTTTAGGCGTGCCCATGGATTTAATTGCGTTGTTCACTGCTGCACCAGCGGCTCCATACGCCTGGTCTCTTGTGATGGCTGGCGCGGTTGTGATTGCCAGCATTGTTCCTCTAGGTGCGGCGCGCTCCCAGGCTGACTTCACCATGGCTGACATGGATGCGCCAAGGGCGATGTTTGATCGTCTGCCCGCCTGGGGCAAGCGGGCCAGCTGGGCCCATCAGAATAGTTTTGAAGCCTTTGGCCTGCATGCTCCCGCTGCGTTGCTGGCTTTAATCGCTGCTCTTCAAACAGGACCTTTGCCAGGTATTGCAGCTGTTGTTGCCCTTATTCAACCGATCTTGCGTCTTGTTTATATCGGTGCCTACGTTGGCAACATTGCACCCTTAAGAGGCTTGTGCTGGGCTTCGGCGCTCTTCTGTACGGGCATTTTGTATTTAGAGGGTCTGAAGGCTCTTCTTTAATCGGCTTGACCGGCCAAACGAAACTTGGTTAGTTAAGCGGGCAGTTTGAAGGTGGCTCTGGGAGGTCCTCCTCGCAATGTGCTGTTTTTTTTAAATATTGCATTGGCTACTTCAAGCTCAGGTTTGATCTTGAACAACGCCTTCCAATTAATCAGGTTGGAAGGCACTCAGCTGGAAGCGATCCACTGAATTGATCGAAAAAATCAGTCGAAAAACAGAAGACTGACCACTTTCCCCATGTCTTCTGCGCTTCTACAACTGGCTAAGAGTGTTTCGCTGTCATGAAACGCCAAGCAAATCAATTGATCACAACGGTTAATGATTTCTTGGTTGCAGAGACTGCTTGCAATCGGCAATGGCAAATCATCATGCTCAGGTTTTTCGATCAGATGGAGAACTTGATCCAGCTGTTCTCGAATTTCCGGTACTTGTCGATCGAGGCTCTGTGGGAGCAGCACGGTGAGCCGCTCCCGATCAACGGCTAAAACACCTCGAATCACAGCTGCATTTACACCCTGAGAGCCAGAGGTCAGCAACGTATGCCCCTCTTGTGCCAAGGACCGAGCGATCAGCTCTACTAAGTGAATCGCGACGACCGGCACGTGACGACTACCAAGAATGGCAATTCTCCGCTTCCCCTTGTCCTGAAGAAGGGCAAGTTCTTGGGCAAGCGTGTCAACCCTGTCGAGTGCAGGAAGATCAAGAGAGCGGCTCAATGACATCCCACTGGCGATTGCAAACGCTAGCAGCGCCCCTCGAGAGAAGCGTGCTCCTTTGAATGTTGCGGAAATGCTCAGCTAATGGCACGAAATAATTCAATCAGATTGCAATGCTCTTCAACGAGTCGGAAGGCATAGGTGGCCTTCACTGTTTCGTGGAGACGTACATGTCCAAAGGCCTGTTCGATCACTTCAACGGTAGCCAGGGTGTCGTGCTCAACCTTGAGAAGCGGCACTTCTAATTCATCGGCACGATTGACCAGTTGGGGGAGAGGCTCTCCTGCGCCGGTGAGGATCAGGCACTGTGTTGACGCCTCCAGTGCTGCGAGTTGAATGTCGGTGCGATCGGCTCCAGTCACCACCGCCATGTTGCGCCGCCGCCTGAAGAATTCCATCGCTGAATTCACATTCATGGCTCCGATACTCAGGGTCTCAACCAGGAGTTCGAGCCGTTCTTTGCAACAAATCACTCGGGCATCAAGACGTCTCACCAGCTCTCCAACGGTGACGCTGCGCAGAAGTGGAGATCGGGGCATGACCCCGAAAACCTTCAATCCCAGTGCCTGTAGAGCCGGCACAACGTGTTGGTTCAACTCCTCGACTTCATCGGGTGTCACCGCATTCAATACAACTCCGGCTAGTCGATCGCCGAGCTGATGCTGCGCTGCAAGTAGGGCATCAACACTGCGGCTGTCTTGCCAAAGATGCACCAGGATTACAGGAGCATCGAGTCCCTGAGCGAGTTGTACGAGGCTGAGGCCATACATCAGACCTTCATGCAGGCTCCCCGCCGCCTCGAGCATGGTGAAGCTGTTTTGATCATTTTGAAGATCCTTCAGCAACATCTGGAGCCCCGTTCCCGCATCCAAATTCCCCTGTCGCAAGCGAGTGTCAGCGGTTTCTGGAGAGAGCAGGTGAAGAGAAGGAATCAAGCGGGTCTCATCGAGCCCAAGGGTTGTGCCAACGAAACGCACGTCGTCGTCAATCAGCGGATCAGGCAGAGGAGAACCTTTGGCCGTCCACTCAAGACTTGTGGCCAGTGGTTTGCCAAAGCGAACAGTCCGGCCTTCAGACAAAAGATGGCGGGCTAATCCGAGTACGAGAGCGGATTTGCCGCTGAACGGCTCACAGGATCCGATCAGCAGTGTGTTGCCCATGCAGGAGGTCCCGGCGTGTTCAGCAATTTAGAGGTCAAGCCCCGTTGTGCTGTCATCGTTGAGGCGGTGAAGCGCTGAATGGACTCAGCCAGGTTGCTTCCCCCCCGATTCAAAATCCCTTTCATGGCCAATCAGGCATCTCCCTCCTCCGCTCCACCCCTTTCAGGACGTTGGGCCGGCCGAACGGTAGGCATCACTGGAGCGAGCGGGGCGTTGGGACGGGCTTTAACCAAGGCTCTGATCGGAGAGGGTGCCTGGGTGATTGCTCTGAGCCACAGTCCGCCTCCAAAAACTCAAGAGTCAAATGATCAGGCTCAAGAGTGGGTTCGTTGGTCTTGTGGAGACGAATTTCAGCTGGATCCCATTCTTAAAAATGTTGATGTGCTGGTTTTGAACCACGGCATCAACCCTGGTCGTGATCAGTGTCCAGAGACTCTCTCCAAAACCCTTGAGGTGAATGCATTCAGCCATTGGCGTTTGATGCAGCAATTCGAGACGATTGCTGATCAAGACCCAAACCGCGAGAAACAAAGGGAGATCTGGGTCAATACCTCAGAGGCTGAGATCCAACCGGCATTAAGCCCTGGCTATGAATTGAGCAAGCGATTGATCGGTGAGTTGGTCAGCTTGCGTTGGAACAATCGCACCACATCGCAACGTCAGGCCTTGCGGTTACGCAAACTCATCCTTGGGCCGTTTCGTTCAAACCTCAATCCGATTGGACTTTTGACGTCTGGATTTGTCGCAAGCCAGGTGATTTGGCAAGCAAGCCTCGGGGTGAACTTGATCATCGTCACCCCTAATCCACTTACTTACTTTTTAATGCCCTTCGTCGAACTGGTTCGAAGGGTTTATTGCCGCGCCTTGAGGATCAATCCCCCCGATCGGTGAGAATTTCGCAACCATCGGACGTCACCACGATGGTGTGTTCCCACTGAGCGGAAAGACTGCCGTCCTTGGTGACAACGGTCCAGCGGTCTTTGAGGGTGCGACAAGCATTGCTTCCTGCGTTGAGGATGGGCTCCACGGCAAGCGTCATGCCTGGACGCAACTTGACGTTAGGAAGATCGTTCGTGCGGAAGTTAAACACCGATGGCTCTTCGTGGAGATTCCGTCCGACTCCATGGCCGGTGTAATCCTCCACCACACTGAATTGATTGGCTTTGACGTGATCTTCGACCGCTCCAGCGATATCTAGAAGTGTGTTCCCAGCTCGGATCTGGGAGAGTCCAGCCATGAGTGACTCCTGGGCGACCCGACTGAGATTGCGGGCCTCTTCAGAGACGTCACCGACGCAAACGGTGATACAGCTGTCTCCGTGATAACCGTCGAAATAGGCCCCTGTATCCACTTTGAGTAGATCTCCAGCATGGATGACCCGTTTGTTGCTTGGGATGCCATGCACCACCTCGTTGTTGATGCTGGCGCAGATGCTGGCTGGGAAGCCGTGGTACCCCATAAAGCTTGGGGTTGCGCCCATTTCCCGGATGCGTCGCTCAGCATGGGCATCGAGGTCACCTGTGGTTTGGCCAGGCTCCACCAGCTCCATGATTTCGCGCAGGACGGTAGCGACGATGGAGCTGGCTTTTGCCATGATTTTCAGCTCGCGAGCTGATTTGATTTCCACGCCACGTCGCTGCTGGATGCGGGGGCCGGTGGCTGTGACAGTGGAGCCCTTTGAGGAGGCCAGGAGGTCAGCGAACAGATTCATCGTGTTTCGGCGTTTCTTGTTTCAGGCCGTTAAAGCAAGCCGCATCAGCGGAAGCTCTACCGACAGTCTTCCTGTCACGCTATCAATTGCAATGGAGGGATCGACGGTGGCCCGCTTATTGGTTCGCGTACGCCAATGGCATCGCTGGATGGCGCCTCTTGTTGTGCTCCCTCTTCTGGTAACTGTCAGTACCGGTGTGACCTATCGGTTAGCTAAGGACTGGGGGGGATTGAGTCGTGAGCAGGTCCACTGGTTGATGACCATTCACGAAGGTGAGTGGCTTGGGCCTGTCCTCGAGCCCATCGTTGTCCTTCTCAACGCGGTCGGCCTGTTGTGGATGCTTGCGACTGGTGCCTGGCTCCTCTTTCAAAGCTTCCGAAGGCAATGGATTGCTTTTAGGAAGGAGGCTGGGGGGTAAGGTGGTTGTTTGGCGTGTTACCAGGAGCTGGGATGGCGGTGGACCCGATAGAGACGTCTGTGGACGAAGCCACTGAGGCGACGAGTGGTGCAACTGCTGTTGCCGAAAAATCAACGTCGAAAAATTCGAAGAAGTTAGGTGCCTCTGCACTGATTCAAGAATTCGAAGATGCTCAGTTGAAGAGTGATCTTCCTGAGATTTACGTAGGCGACACAGTGCGTGTTGGTGTTCGCATCAGCGAGGGTAATAAAGAGCGTGTTCAGCCCTATGAGGGCGTCGTGATCGCCAAGCGCCATGGAAGTCTCAACCAAACCATCACGGTGAGGCGCATCTTCCAAGGGATCGGTGTTGAGCGGGTTTTTATGCTCCACAGTCCCCAAGTGGCTTCGGTCAAAATTGAGCGTCGCGGTAAAGTAAGGCGTGCGAAGCTCTTTTATCTGCGTGACCGGGTGGGCAAGGCCACTCGCGTGAAGCAGCGCTTCGATCGCTGAGGCTTTCGCTTCAACGAATTAATGCCATCGTTTTTCGATGGCTTAGGGGTTCATCGCCTTGCGCCGTTAGTTCAGTTGGTAGAACGCAGGTCTCCAAAACCTGATGTCGGGGGTTCAAGTCCTCCACGGCGCGTCCGATGACCCCTTACTTGCAGTTTTCTTGATTTCGAGCATGGAGTTAGATCTTCAACCTGGTGATGTGGTCAAAGTGCTCGAATCAGCCGCTCTCGGCTGGGTTCGTGCACGAGTGATTCGCGTCAAGTCCGGTGGACGAGTCGTTGTCCAAAGCGACCAAGGTCGTGAATTCACGGCCAGAGGTAATCAAGTGCGTTTGATCGAACCAGCTGGATTTAGTAGTCCCTAAGCCCAATGTCTTGGACGTCCTTTCGTGCCTAAACCTCCCCAGTCGGGGAGGCTTTTTTTTGGTCGACTTGTACGCGATCACAGTGGATGGGTTTGATCTCCCAACGATGGTTTGCGTGCATTCATCAAACCCATGGCATTTTTATGGCTTCATCCCTGGTGGTTTGTCGTGGGTGCTGGCCAGTAGAGAAGACTCGTGATGGGCGCGTGACCATTCGATGAGGTCACAAGCTCGCGCTGTTGCGATCAGACCAGTGAGCCTCCAGATCACAACTGAACAGCTCAGGAAAGATTGGTGTCTCTTCGAGTGTGTTGACGGAGGGCAGGGCGGCAGTTGATACTGACCGAGTCCGCGTGAGCGGCAAAGGTCACTCTTTGTGGGTAAAGCTCCCTCAATTGAGTTCAGCCTGGGACCGTAGTTCAATCGGTTAGAGCACCGCCCTGTCACGGCGGAAGTTGCGGGTTCGAATCCCGTCGGTCCCGTTTTTATTTTTCCGGCTTAGTGACGGTTCGCGTTCGTCTGGCCCCAAGCCCCACTGGCACGCTTCATATCGGAACGGCTCGTACAGCTGTTTTTAATTGGCTGTTTGCTCGTCATCAAAACGGCAAATTCTTGCTGAGAATTGAGGATACGGATAAGGAGCGCTCCAAGCCAGAGTTCACCCAAAATATTCTTGATGGTTTGCGCTGGCTTGGCCTGGACTGGGATGAGGAGCCAGTCATTCAAAGCGAGCGGATTGAAGCCCATCGCCAGGCGATCAGCCAATTGCTCGCTCAAGGTCTTGCCTATCGCTGTTATGCCAGCGAGCAGGAATTGGAGTCCATGCGCCAGGCCCAGAAAGCCTCAGGGAAGCCTCCCCGTTACGACAACCGTCATCGCCATCTCAGTGATGAAGAGGAGGAGGCTTATCGGGCTGAAGGGCGAGAGGCGGTGATTCGTTTTCGGATTGATGACGAAGCCACTATTGCTTGGACCGATATGGTGCGCGGTCCGATGCAATGGCGTGGCGCCGATCTTGGTGGTGACATGGTGATCGCCAGACGTGCGCCTGCAAACACGATTGGTAACCCTCTGTACAACCTCGTAGTGGTGGTTGATGACGCCGCTATGGCCATCAGCCACGTGATTCGTGGTGAAGATCACATTGCTAATACGGCCAAACAACTGTTGCTCTACAAGGCTCTCCAGTTGAGCTGCCCAAGTTTTGCTCACACGCCTTTGATCCTCAATCCGGAGGGACGGAAGCTATCGAAGCGTGATGGGGTGACCTCCATTGGTGACTTTCAGGCCATGGGTTACACCGCAGAGGCGTTAGCTAATTACATGACCCTGCTCGGTTGGTCTGTCCCCGAGGGAACAGAGGAACGGTTCACCCTCAATGAAGCAGCCGAAGTTTTTAGTTTTGATCGGGTGAATAAGGCAGGTGCCAAATTTGATTGGGACAAGCTCAACTGGCTCAACGCCCAGGTTTTGCATGGTTGGTCGCCAGCCGAACTTCTTTCAGCAGTTGAGCCCCTCTGGCAGAAACAAGGTTGGGTTGTCAACGATCCTCTTTGGGCCAACGACTTAGCCGTTTTGCTTGGACCGTCACTCACCTTGATCGAAGACGGAGTGACGCAAGCCAGGCCCTTTTTTGAAGAACCTCCCTTAGAAGAGGATGGGTTGAAGCAACTCGATCAAGCCGGTGCCCGTCCTGCGCTTCAGGCGCTTCTTTCTGCACTTGAGTTGAATGCATGGGATGGCATTGATGTTGAGCGCGCCCAAATCTTGCTCAAAGATGCGGCTGCCTCCGCTGAAGTGAAAAAGGGTGTCTTGATGAAGAGTCTTAGGGCCGCCTTGCTTGGTCGGCTTCAGGGGCCAGACCTCATCACGACATGGGCGTTACTGGCCAGACTCGGGAACGATCGGCAGCGCTTGCGTCGTTGCTTCTGACACGGCAGAGGTCTTGGCGTCACAAGCTTCTTCTGGACTTTCTGCAATTAGGCCAAGGACGCGTGCCAAGGGTTGCGCGGTTAGCCCTTGAATTCCCACGGTCATCAGAATTGTGAGGAAGACCAACCCTTGCAAACGCCCGGCACCCAAAATTCCAGCCTGTTCAAGGCGGATGGCAAACAAGGAAGCCACAGCTGCTGTCACGATTCCGCGTGGAGCCAGCCAGGCCATAAACAACTTTTGCTGCCATACCAAGGGCAAACCGATTGTGGCCACACTCACGGCGACTGGACGTACCACAAACATGAGCAGCAAGACACAGCTCACACCGCCCCATCCGAGCGGACTTAGCTCAGCCCAAGACACGTCTGCTGCCAAGAGTGGAAACAGCATGGTGATGGCAAGTGAAGCCAACTCTCGGATCAACTCATCGAGCTGACCGGCTTCTTCGGTTGATCGACGACCGACTACGACGCCCGCGGCAACGGATGCCGGTAGGCCTGATTCAGGCAGAAGCCATTCGGCAATCCCAAACATGAGGAATAGCGCCCCAAGCGTGAGCTGTAGTCGCAATCCGACCGGTTGCGAAGACGTCAGGCGTCGTAACCCCTCTGACAACAGCCAACCAACCGTGACACCAATCAGCACTCCTCCTCCGAGGCGTGCCAGCAGACCTTGGGCTAATTCACGCCAGCCGTGGAGGTCTCCCAGCGCAAGTTCAAGGAGTAGCAATGCCAACACAGCCCCAATGGGCTCGAGCAGCAGTCCTTCCGCTTCCAGCACATCTCCAAGGGGATGGGCTAAGCGAATTTGTTTCACGATCGGGGTTACCACGGTGGGCCCAGTCGCCAGCACAATGGCGCTAAAGACTGCAGCTAAGGACCATCCAAGGCCTGCAAGCCAATGTGCAGCGAGGATGCCCGCGCCGAGAGAAATGAAGATTCTCAGGACTGAGATGCGAAGCACGGTGGCTTTGATGGTGTCACCAGGTAGTCGAAGGTTGAGACCTCCGTCAAACAACACCAAGCTCACCAACAGTCCGACAATGGTTTGCAGCCCTTGTCCAAGATCGAGAGGTTCAACGAGTCCTAGGCCAGAGCGCCCGATCAGCAGCCCTGAAAGCAGCAGCAAAACCACGCCATTGATATTGGATAAAGCTGCTAGCAGTCGCGCCCCTGCACCCGCAAAGACCGTGATGCCCCAAAGCAGCCCTAAACGCTCAGGCGTCATCGATCAAGGCGTATTGCGGTTCAACCCGCATTCCGATCACGGCATCCGGACGCACAACAAGAAACTCACCGTCTAGGTCACTGAGGGGGACATTGACAAAAGCCCCCTCAGCACTGGCATTGACCAGGCCTTGATACCAATCCTGGAACTGATCAAGGGACGTGAAATGCACCACTTCGCTCTGCCCGCCAGACAGGTGAAGGGAGATCCGATACCGGCGCGGAGTGCGGTTCATCTAGGAACCGTACTGCCCAGGCAACTCTCTCCACATCTCTTGGAAGGTAGAGGGGGTGGCGGGGATAGCCAGCTTTGGTCAAGCCAGTCACAAAGGGAGGCGGAAGGACTCCTCGTTGATCGCTGATGTCGTTCAACATTTTCAAGACGGCCTCATCCCGTTGCCTGAATCTCCCGCCGACCCCCCATCCCAGCCATAGATCCCATGTGGGCTGTTGAGCCCATTGTTGGAACCAGTTGCGCAAGATCAGATCATTTTCAGTGCCGATTGGCTCTGCGCATCGACAGAGCAGGGAGGGGGAAGGGGAGATCCGGGCAAACAGATTGAGGACCACGAGGTGGTGATACCCCCAGTGGTGTGCAAATCCTTGAAGCCGTCTCAGGGTGGGGTCGTCTCGATGTCCATCAGCTTTCGACGGATTCAAACCAACGAACAGGAGAACCCGTCTCTGCTTCGAGTTCGAGATTTGATCTGTGGATGGAATGGGCCGATGCAACAACCAGCGGTATGCACCGCAAGGACTGAGTGCTGCTTCAGCTTGCCAAGAGTTCAAGAGCTGCCTTGAGAATCCTTCCACTCGCCTTGCCATCGCCAAAGGGATTCACAGCTTTTGCCATGGCGTTGTAGGCATCGATGTTGTCCAACAACCGGGAGGCTTCACGGTGAATGGCTGTTGGATCAGTTCCAACTAATCGGGCTGTGCCGGCGTCAACGGCTTCGGGGCGTTCGGTGGTTTCACGCAGGACGAGAACCGGTTTTCCGAGAGCTGGTGCTTCCTCCTGTAACCCGCCTGAGTCAGTGAGTAAAAGAGTGCAGCCTTTCATGGCTGCCACCAAGCGGTCGTAGTCCAGGGGCTCGGTCAGCACCACGCGTGGATGGTCCCCCAGTAATGCCTGGAGGGGTTCACGCACGGTTGGGTTGCGATGCAAGGGCAACAGCAACACGGTGTCGGGATGGCTATCGAGTACGCGCAGCATTCCATCCGCAATGTTCTTGAGGCGGTCACCCCAATTCTCACGACGGTGAACAGTCGCCAAAATCACTCTTTGCGCGTCCCAATCGAGGGCTAAATCGCTCAAAGCAGGAGCGCGTTCTGACATCCTCAGCAGGGCATCGATCACGGTGTTACCCGTGAGCAGCACTCGCCCAACAACTCCAGATGCTTGGAGATTGGCTTCTGATTGCTTGGTAGGAGCAAAGTGAAGATGCGCAATTTGTGAGATCAAGCGACGGTTGGCTTCTTCTGGAAATGGATCGAGAAGATTGTCCGTACGCAGTCCCGCCTCGACGTGACCAACAGGAATTTGTTCGTAAAAGGCGGAGAGGGCTGCTGCGAAGGCCGTGGTTGTGTCTCCTTGAACCAGGACGAGCTTTGGAGGAAACGCTTGAAAGTCATCGCGCAAGCCCTGCAGCGCCGCACAGGTCACGTGCGTGAGGGTTTGCCGTGGAGCCATCAGATTGAGATCAAGATCGGCGCTAAGGCCAAACAAATCCATAACTTGAGACACCATCTCCCTGTGCTGACCTGTCAGCACGACTCGGGTTTCGAGAGCCTTGCAGGCCCGGAATTCTTGGATCACAGGCGCCAATTTGATGGCTTCAGGCCTCGTGCCCAAGACGATTGTCACGCGTGGCAGGCGAGCCATAACCATCAAGATTGTGAGTCAATCCTACGAGCGCTTCCCCCGGGAAGTCTTGGCATCAACGCGCCAGATCATGCAGCATTGCAAGGCTGCATGTAGCGGACACCATCAGCATGAGTCAGCCCGTTTTTCCTCCTGGTCTCCCAGCGCGGCCAACGTTCACACCATCTCAAGTTTCAGCTCCACCTCCAGAGTCATCGGCTTCGCCATCCCCGTCTTTAGAGCAGATCGTTCGCGTCGCTTATGAACAGGGGCATTCCGACGTCCACCTTGGAATCGGGGAGAGTCCAAGGTTTAGAGCTCGTGGTGAGATTATTCGCTCCGATTGGCCTCCCACCGAACCCTGTGAGTTTCAGGACTGGCTTGGAGAATTACTTACTCCTCAACAGATTGACCACTTCAGACAATGCAAAGAGTTTGACGGCGCTCATGCCTTCTCTTTCGTGAGGGTACGCATCAATTTGTTGGATGCTTTAAAAGGTGCGGCGATGGTTTTACGGCTTATTCCTCAAAAGATCCTGTCGCTGGATGATTTAAAACTGCCGCATGTTCTGCAAGAGCTTTGTGCTCATCCCAAAGGATTGTTGCTTGTAACTGGTCCTACCGGTTCAGGTAAAAGCACCACGCTGGCAGCCATGATTGATTGGATTAATAGCAATCAAAGTAGGCATATTCTCACGATTGAGGATCCAATTGAATTTGTGCATGAAAGTAGGAAGTCTTTAATCCGACAGCGTGAAGTGGGACGTCACACGCTTCATTTTCACCATGCTTTAAGAGCAGCACTGCGTGAAGATCCTGATGTGATTTTGGTTGGTGAAATTCGTGACAAAGAAACGCTAAGCACCGCGATGGAGGCGGCTCAGACTGGACATCTAGTGTTTGGAACTTTGCATACAAACTCTGCGGTCAAAACCGTTGAACGTGTTCTCGGTATGTACAAACCTGAGGAACAAGAAAGTGTCCGACATTCTTTGGCAGAATCGCTGATGGGAATTATCTCTCAAGGATTAATCCAAAGCCAGAGTGGTAAGCGTGCCGCATATCATGATCTAATGATTAACACTGAAGCATGTAAGGACTACATTAAAAAAGGCGCTCTAGATGATGTCGAGGACATTATGCAGAGAAGCGAATTCGATGGAATGATGACAGCCAATCAGTCGCTGCAACGCCTGGTTGAATCTGGGCAAGTCGAAGCGGATAAGGCGTTAGCCGTTAGTTCTCGTCCGAATGAACTGACTCAGGCTTTAAGAGGCAGGAATTAAGGGTATTCAGGCCGCGTTGTTAAACATCCGGACGATTAAGAGTGTGGCCAAGCTGATGGAAAGTCCAAGCATGGCGAGACGTCCATTCCAGATTTCAGCTTGAGGGGTAAATCCTCGCTTCCAAGCATTCAATTCGATGGGATCGATTGGCTCTGCCACAACCTTTGGTTGGAGATCGGTTTTCGGAGCCATCAGGAGGATCTCGGGGGACGCCACCTTAAGAGAATAATTTCAAAAGGGGGGGGATGGACCATAAAGGCTTAATGCTTGCTCTAATGGCCACCGCGCTGCGACTCCGAGCTCCAGAGAGCTCGGCTCTACGCCGCTTGAGAGCCGACGCAATGCCGCTACGGCAACCATTGCCGCATTGTCCGTGCAATAGGCCAAAGGGGCGATGTGGACCGACACCCCCTTGGTCTTTCCAGCAGCACGCATTTGAGAGCGCAACCGATGGTTTGCGGCAACTCCACCCACCATCACTAAATGCTCAAGCCCCAGCTCTGAGCAGCAGCGCAAGCTTCGCTCCACCAACACATCGGCCACGATCTGTTCAAAGCTGGCGGCGAGATCAGCAAGCGGAAGCTCCTCAGGCTCACGCCTTAACGCTTCCACATGCCGAAGTACCGCAGTTTTCAGCCCACTGAATGAAAAGTCATAGGGGTAAAAGCCTCCTCCTGGCTTGGAAACGCGTCCTTTTGGTAACCGAAACCGTTTGGCATCGCCCTCTACGGCGATGGCCTGAATCGCAGGACCGCCGGGGTAGTCCAAGCCCATGAGTCGCGCCACTTTGTCGAAAGCTTCGCCGGCCGCATCGTCGTGGCTGCGTCCCAGGCGTTCCATTTCTCCAACTTCATCCACCCGAATGAGTTCGGTGTGCCCGCCACTCACGAGAAGCACCAGATAGGGCGCATGTGGTGGGTGATCCGACAAGAACACGGAAGCTAGGTGTGCCTCGAGATGGTGAACGGCGAGAAAAGGTTTCTGATGCAGGGCGGCCAGTGTCCGCGCGGTGATGGAGCCCACCATGAGGGCTCCCACCAGGCCAGGTGCCACGGTCGCTGCGATGGCATCGAGGTCGGCAGCAACGAGACCAGCATCTTTTAAGGCGTGTTCCACAAGGTTTGGGAGCGCCTCCACATGCCGGCGCGAGGCAATCTCAGGAACGACCCCACCCCATTGCGCATGCTCCTCAACCTGGGAGGCGATGCCGTGGGACAACACCGTGAGCTGGTCGCCCTCCTGGCGGAGCACCGCCGCGGCTGACTCGTCACAACTTGTTTCGAGGGCAAGCACTGTGGGCATGAAGATGGAGGGGTCTCCCCTACTGTCCGTTTGTGACATCCTGCCGCTTTAGGGCAGGCTCAACAGGAACCGTTCCGATGCGTCGTCTCTTCGCTCTTGCGCTCTCGGCCCTGCTGGTGTTCGGCTTTGCACCCGTCGCCAAGGCTGATGTAGCGGGTCTGACACCCTGCGCCGAAAGTGCCCGTTTTCAGCAGCGCGCTAGCGCTGCCGCCACACCTCAAGCCAAGGCTCGTTTCGAGATGTATAGCGAGGCCGTTTGTGGTGAAGATGGCTTGCCTCACTTGATCGTGGATGGCCGTTGGAGCCATGCCGGTGACTTCATCCTCCCAGGCCTGATGTTCCTCTACATCACTGGTTGCATTGGCTGGGCTGGTCGTGAGTACCTCAAAGGCACTCGCGGTACCAAGGAGCAGTACATGAAAGAGATTCAAATTGATGTCTCTCTTGCCTTGAAGTCCTTGCTGGCATCAGCCACTTGGCCTATCGCTGCTTTTGGTGAACTCACAAGTGGCAAATTGCTTGAAAGCGATGACAAGGTGACCATCTCCCCTCGCTGAACTAGCACCACGCAGTCCTTACCTTTTCCACGATGAAAAAATTTCTTACTACTGCACCAGTCGTCGCCGCGATTTGGTTCACTCTCACAGCAGGAATCTTGATCGAGTGGAATCGCTTTTTCCCTGATCTCCTCTTCCACCCTATGGGCTGATCGTTCAGTTCATAAGATCATTAAAAAGGGGCCTTTGGGCCCCTTTTTTGTTAGGAAATGGTCAGGTTCATCTGTTTTTCTAGAGCGACTAAAGCTGTTTCAAGATCGTCGTTAACGATCACAGCATCGAATTCTGTTTGAGCTGCTAGTTCTTGTTCTGCTCGCTTGAGACGACGCTGGATCGCCTCCTCTGCTTCGGTTCCGCGGCCGCGAATCCGTTTTTCAAGCTCTTCAACGCTCGGTGGTGCGAGAAAAATTTGGATTGCTTCCGGCAAACTGTTTCTCACCTGCCTGGCCCCCTCTAACTCAATTTCAAGCAGCACGGGAATTCCGTTTGTCACACGTTCGCTGACGGGTTGTCGAGGAGTGCCGTAGCAGTTTCCAGCGAATTCAGCCCACTCCAGCAAGCCACCGCTTTGAACGAGTTCGTGGAACCGTTCTTTGGAGTGAAAAAAATAGTGAATTCCATCGATTTCTCCACTGCGTGGAGCGCGCGTGGTGGCCGACACGGAGAGCCATATCTCTGGATGCCGTTCTCTCAGTCGGGCGACCAAGGTGCCCTTACCGACGCCGCTTGGGCCGGTGAGCACCGTGGGCCTGGCGATTGATCGATCAGGAGCCATACGTTGCTTGAGACTTCATCGCAGGGTAGGAAGGCTTCCTATTCAGCCTGCTTCTCAGGCAATCCATGGCCAGTCAAAGTCCGCAAGTGATGGATCTCACCAGCCTGAGGGCTGTGCTGGTGGATTTACGTGCCCGATTGCTACCCAGCCGGTTTGAGAAAGCTCAACAGCCCGATCCTCAGACGCTTCAGCTCGGGTTTCGCACCCTGCGAGGAATGATTTGGTTGGAACTGAGCTGGAAAGCAGAAGTTCCCCGACTTGTTGAAATCTCCGCGCCACCCAAGCAGGGTGCAGGAAGCACGCTGGCGCAACAGATTCAGCATGGACTCCGCCAACTCGCGTTGACGGAGCTCAGTCAGGAAGGGTTTGAACGGGTCGTGCAATTTCAGTTGGCGCCTCGACCTGGACAGCCTCCCCAGCGCACCTTGGTGCTGGAACTCATGGGGCGTCATAGCAATTTGTTGTTGCTCGATGACCGGCAACGCATCACTGCGATCGCACGCCAGGTCCGCACGCATCAGTCGAGAGTGAGGCCAATTGGCACAGGTGATGTCTACAGCTGTCCTCCGGCCCTTCAAGGCATCGCTCCTCGGCTGGATGAGCCCGAGCAGCGCTGGAGAGAGCGCTTGGAACTGTTGCCGCTAAGTCTGGAAAAGGCGATGCGCAGTGCCTATCAGGGCATCAGTCCTGTGCTGGCGAGATATCTTGCTGACGAGCAGGAAGACGCTGCCAGGGCGCGATTGGCCACCAGCGTTCATGAGCTGAGCGAGCAGGAGTGGAAGGCGTTGCACCAGCGTTGGCAGTGCTGGTTGCAGGCGCTTGCAACCGACGGCTTTGCGCTGCAATTTGATGGGCCCAATTCCTATCGCGTATGGAAGCCTGCGTCTGCAGCGACGTCTGAAGGGGAGTTGTTAGCCGACCTTTCAAAACTTGGGCAGCCCCTAAGCCTGCGTTTGGGTGAGTACTACGCCAGCGTTCTTCAACGTCAGGATTTGAATCGTGCCACTCAGGATTTGCAAAAGCAGCTCAAGCAGTTAAGGACCCGTGAGGAGGCCCTACTGGCAGATCAGAAAGCTGGTTTGGAGGAGACGGTCGGTGCCGATGAATTGCAACAGCAGGGTGACGCGTTGTTGTGTCAGGTGAGTCCGAATCGGGAGACCATCGATCGTGCGCAGAAGCTGTACGGCAGAGCGCGAAAACTGAGACGGGCCGTCCCAGCGTTGGAAGAACGGCTGCAGCATCACCAAAGCCGACTGGTGCTACTCGAGGGCAGTGAAAGCTTTCTCGAAGAGCTGATTGGTGCTGATTGGGATGGGATGGAGGCGCGCACAAAAAGCCTTTTGGACCTGCGAGAAGAGTTGGATGATCTGTTAGCTCCAAAACGACTCCGCCGCCGCCGCCGTCAGGGATCGCGTCGCGTCGACCCTCAGCCCCTCGAGATTCGAAGCCCGGCCGGATTATTAATTCAAGTGGGCCGAAATCATCGTCAAAACGACTGGATCAGTCTTCGGCGGGCACGACCTGGTGACCTTTGGTTTCATGCTCAGGAATGTCCAGGCAGTCACGTTGTGTTGAAGGCATCGGCTGGTTTTGCGGACGATGACGATCTCACCCTTGCGGCTGACATGGCTGCATGGTTTAGCCGCGCGCGGGGAAATCGTCGGGTTGCTGTGGTCAGAGCCCCTGTGGAGCATCTTCAGCGCATTGCTGGTGCAGCACTTGGAACGGTTCAACACAAAGAGGGTGAGGTTGTCTGGGCCGAGCCAGATCGAGCACGTCAGCGACTGATCGCCGGCAAGCTCTTAGCCTGAGATGACTCAATAGCAGTCGGACTGATCCCTCCCGAGCCGAACGAGAAAACAGTGCTTCCCGCCCCCGAACCGATTCGGGTGAACCTTCAACCTGAGCAGCTTCCACCCAACGATGTGGAAATGTCATTGATGGATCATCTGGAGGAGCTTCGGCAGCGTGTTTTTCGCAGCCTCATTGCGATTGTGCTTGGCGCTTTGGCCTGTCTTCTCGCCGTGAAACCCTTGGTGAGATTGTTGGAGGAGCCAGCGGGATCGATCCGATTTCTTCAGTTGGCGCCTGGAGAATTTCTGTTCGTTTCGTTCAAGGTTGCCGGCTATGCAGGGCTTACCTTGGCGATACCTTACGTTTTGTATCAAGGCTTGGCTTTCGTTTTGCCCGGTCTCACGCGGAACGAACGTCGCCTCATCGCTCCGGCTGTGGCGGGCTCAGCGGTGCTCTTTTTCGCAGGAATTGCTTTTTCTTGGTGGGCACTCATCCCTGCGGCCCTTGGCTTCTTGGTGAGCTACGGGGCTGATGTGGTGGAACCGATTTGGTCGATCGAGCGCTATCTCGATTTTGTGCTTCTGCTGATGCTCTCCACGGGCCTGGCGTTTCAGTTGCCCGTTCTTCAGTTGTTGCTTGGATTGTTTGGATTGGTTCGTTGGAAGCGGATGCTCTCCGCCTGGCGTTGGGTTGTGCTGATTGCAGCGCTTGCAGGCGCTGTGCTTACCCCATCTACCGATCCGATCACGATGTCGTTGCTAGCCGGTGCGATTTCAGGCCTGTTTTTTGTTGGCGTTGCTCTCGTTGCGGCTGTTGAACGGTTCAGACCAGAAACTCCTCCAGACGCCCCTCCCCCTGCAGCTGCAGGCTGAGGGCTTTCCCGAGTCGGGGACGGTCTCGCGTGTCGTTTAGCCACGAACGCACGGCGCCTGCTTGGCCTAGGCGATTCACCACGTCCAGTACTTGGGCTAGATGGGTGCGGTACTCCTCCTCGTTTAACGGGAAGGATTGCTGCTCCAAATAGGCCCACATCACTTGGAGATACATCCGCTTGCGCCTCACCACGAGTTGCATGTCGTAGCTGGCTTGCCAGCGCTCCCGCAGCAGATCGATCACCTCATCGACCGTCAATGGAGGGATGGATTGTTCGATTGGTGGGTCTACAAGCACGGAAACGGCTGAGTGGATCATGTAAAAGTCCAGTCGTTGCAAAGCTTGACGGGACCTTTACCCTCCATAATGGACCTCATTAAGTGTCGATTGAGCGTCAGCTATGACTCAGATCCCAGCCAGTGATGTGCCCGGTATGGGCCGTAGGCAGTTCATGAATCTGCTGACCTTCGGATCCGTCACAGGCGTGGCCCTGGGTGCGCTTTATCCGGTGGCGAATTACTTCATCCCGCCCAAGGCTGCCGGGGGCGGTGGTGGAACCAGTGCCAAAGATGAGCTCGGTAATGCAGTTACAGCGAGCGGTTGGTTGGGTGGTCACGCCGAGGGTGATCGCAGCCTTGTCCAAGGCTTGAAAGGTGATCCCACCTACTTGATTGTGGAAGGCCCTGACGCCATCGGGAGCTACGGCATTAATGCCATTTGCACTCACCTGGGATGTGTCGTGCCCTGGAACAGCGGTTCCAACAAATTTATGTGCCCTTGCCATGGCAGTCAGTACGACGCCACAGGCAAGGTGGTTCGCGGCCCCGCGCCTCTGTCTTTGGCGTTGGCGAATGTCAGCGTCGACAACGACAACGTGTTTGTCAGCCAGTGGACTGAAACCGATTTCCGGACGGGCGAAAAGCCCTGGTGGTCCTGATCAGCCCCTCTTTTTTGCTGTCTCTCTCCTACCTCGCTTTCCCATGCGTCGCCTGCTCTCCTCCACTTTTGCCGCACTGATCGTCGGCCTCGCTGTCTTCAGCGCACCGGCTGCAAGTTGGGCCTATCCCTTCTGGGCACAACAAAATTACGAGTCTCCCCGGGAGGCCACTGGCAAGATCGTTTGTGCGAATTGCCACCTAGCCCAAAAGCTCACTCAGGCAGAAGTTCCTCAGTCCGTGCTGCCTGACAGCGTCTTCAAGGCAGTGGTCAAGATCCCTTACGACACCAGCGTTCAAGAGCTTGGTGCTGATGGCAGTCAGGTTCCCCTCCAGGTGGGAGCTGTTGTGATGCTTCCTGATGGCTTCACGCTTGCTCCTCAGGATCGCTGGACCGATGAGATCAAGGAAGAAACAGAGGGCGTTTATTTCAGCGAGTACAGCGACGACCAACCCAACATCATTTTGGTTGGACCGATCCCTGGTGATGAGCATCAAGAGATAGTTTTCCCAGTGCTGGCCCCTGATCCCGCAACGGATAGCAGCATCAGTTTTGGTAAGTACTCCATTCATGTAGGTGGCAACCGTGGCCGCGGCCAGGTGTACCCAACAGGTGAAAAGAGCAATAACACCGTCTATACGGCGCCGGCTTCCGGCTCTGTAAGTGCCATTGAGCCTGGTGACAATGGGGCAAGCGTGGTCACCGTGAAGTCTGCTGATGGTTCTGAAATCTCAGAGACCGTGCCAGTAGGCCCCGCCCTGCTGGTCTCTGTTGGCGATGCCGTAGAGGCTGGTGCTCCCATTACTGACGATCCCAATGTTGGCGGATTCGGTCAGCTCGATACAGAAATCGTTCTTCAGAATCCTGTTCGCATCTACGGCATGCTTGCGTTCTTCGCAGCAGTTGCTTTGGCTCAGATCATGCTGGTTCTGAAGAAGAGGCAGATTGAGAAGGTACAAGCTGCAGAAGGCGTCTGATCGAGGTGATCATTCCCGCTGTATTTACATCACCTGGGCCCGTGCTTTTTCAGCTCGGGCCCATCACTTTGCGTTGGTACGGGCTGCTCATAGCACTCGCCGTGCTAATCGGTCTCAATTTATCGAGTTGGTTAGCTAAACAGAGAAATCTCGAATCGGGATTAATTAGCGATCTTCTTCCTATTCTTGTGTTGGCTGCCATTATCGGCGCGCGTGTTTACTACGTGGCCTTTGAGTGGCGCTCCTATCAAAATTCCTGGTGGGATGTATTTGCGATTTGGCAAGGGGGAATTGCGATCCACGGTGCATTGATCGGAGGCACGATCTCTGTGATTTTGTTCTGTCGTTGGCGGAGAGTTTCCTTTTGGGATCTGCTCGATGTTTTGGTTCCATCCGTGATTCTTGGTCAAACAATCGGCCGCTGGGGGAATTTTTTCAATTCAGAGGCTTTTGGGGTTCCCACCCAATTGCCTTGGAAATTATTGATTCCTTATTCCAGCCGTCCTCAGATATTTGCCAATGCAGAGTTCTTTCACCCCACATTCCTTTACGAATCTGTTTGGAATTTGGTGGTCTTTATCTTGTTGATAATGTTATTTCAATTGGGGCGCAGCGGGCGTATTCCACTTCCTTCAGGAGCTCTAAGTTGTTTTTATCTTCTCTCTTACAGCCTTGGTCGTGTCTGGATTGAGGGTCTGCGAATTGACCCGCTCTGTTTAGGAGGCGTTCCCCCATTTTGCGATGGTGGTCTGAGGATTGCTCAGTTGATGAGTCTCTCGTTGCTGCTGCTTGCGGGCTTTGGTTTGTTTTGGCTATACGGGAAACGAAAGTCTTTGCCTGATCCAGGCTTACGCACCCCAGGTACTTCATGACCACAGTGTCGATCGTCGGTGCAGGGCCCGGAGCACCTGATCTTTTAACGCGACGTGCAGAGAACCGGTTGCAGTCTGCTCAGGTTTTGATCTGGACCGACTCATTGGTGTCGCCTCAGATCGCTGCTCTAGCCCCTGATGACTGCGAAAAGATCCGCAGCAGCACGCTCACGCTTGAGGATGTGCTCCCATTGATGATTGATCGGGCCAAGAAAGGCCTGCAGGTTGTTCGTCTTCATGACGGTGATCCCTGCCTCTATGGAGCTCTTTCAGAGCAAATTTGTGGTTTAAGCGATGCTGGAATCTCTGTCGATGTGGTTCCAGGAATCAGTGCTTATCAGGCGACCGCTTCAGCTTTAGGAGCTGAACTCACGATTCCTGGCCTCGTTCAGACCATCGTTCTAGGGAGGGCTGGTGGACGCACTGGGGTTCCGGAAACGGAGAGCTTGGAGAATCTTGCTCGCCTCAAAGCATCGCTCTGCCTCTATCTGAGTGCTCGTCATGTTGAGGAGGTACAAGCAACTTTGTTGAAGCATTATTCGCCTGATACACCGGTTGCGATCGGTCACCGTGTGAGTTGGCCCGATGAATGGCTGCAAGTCGTCCCACTGGACCGCATGGCAGCTATCTCTCGCGAGCAAAATCTGATCCGGACCACTCTTTATGTTGTAAGTCCAGCGTTGAAGGCAGGTCGCCAGCGCTCAAAGCTTTACTCGCCAGACCACGATCACCTGTTCCGCCCTAGTCATTAAGTATCAGGCTTCCCCGTTGTGGTTTAAGATTTGAATTCGGGGCGATTAGCACAGTGGTAGCGCACTTCCTTCACACGGAAGGGGTCACTGGTTCGAATCCAGTATCGCCCATTTTAATCTTTTGAGCCAAAAGTTACTTCGCTCATTGATTATGTGAAATTTGAATATGGCTGACAGTTTTGTGAAAAGCAACTAAGATTATGCTTAGTGGATGAGTGGAATGTCTGAAGTTAGGGACGCTATCGATCATTCAGATTCTCCTCATGAAGCCCTCGCTTCACTTGGACGAGTCTTGAGGGAAGAGCGGGAAAGGCAAGGGATGACTTCCCAAGCTTTTGCTGAGTCGCTCCACATGGGTAAAGAGCAGCTTCTAGCTTTAGAAAATGGGGATCGGGACAACCTGCCAGAGTCCGTTTTTATTTGCGCGATGCTGCGAAGAGTCGCGCAGAAATTGGGATTAGATCCCGTTCCATTGGTTCAACAATTCCAATCTCAGCTTCGTGAGACGAATGGGGCGCCTACAAAGCGTGTGAGTCGTGAGCGCTCAAGCTTTGTCAATGCAGCGCCAGGCAAGCAGGACACCCCACCGATAGGTCGCTGGATCAGGAATGCAGCTATCCCTTTGCTCCTCATTGGAGTGGCAGTAGTTAGCGCAATTGCATTTCGTGGCAACCGCCAGCAACCAGCAGCAGTAAGCACCCTGACTTCGCAGGACCAACCTGTGCCTCAGCCCACTCTATTAATAGATAACGATTCAGCCATCAATGTTGCTGTTGATGGTGACAACACGATTTCAGGACCGATTTCGCTTGTTAGTTCACAACCGAGCTGGGTGTCCGTCCGCAATCGAAGCGGGGATGTGATCTTTGAGGGCACTCTGAATGAAACGAAACTGTTTGAGGTTGATCAGGGTCTTGAAGTCTTCGCGGGACGACCAGATTTGGTTCGATTTAGTTTCGGGGATGCCTCCCTTCGTGTTTTGGGCAACATCGATCAGTTGCGTTGGTACCCCCTTACTCCTGAACCTTGAGCTTCAGATTGAAGCCGGTGACCTCTTTAAGAATTGGGGCACAGCTCTCTAAGCTCCACTTCTCGAGACTTAAATCTTGATCATCCTGTTCTCCGACTAACTGCAGGACAAGATCTTCGTTTTTGACTTTGACCAGCAAGCTTTTGACCACAGGCTCTGGACGTCGATCAAGGGCAACCGCCAATCTGAGCAATAAGGCCATCTCTGAAACCGTACGGCGATTGTCACGGCTAGGAAGCGCCTGCCAAGACTCATGCCTTTTTTTGGGAAGGCTGCGGCGGTGATAGCGCGCGATGGCAGCCACCATCAAATGCTCCGCTTCTGAATAGCCCAGAAGTTCGCCATGGCGGATTAGATACCAGGAGTGCTTGTGATACGCGCTGAGATTGATGTGTTGGCCACAGGCGTGAAGCATTGCTGCAGCCCATAGCAAGTCACGGCCTGATCCATCGTCACGATGCAGATGGCCTTTGGTGGTTTCATAAAGAATTAGTGCATGGGAGGCCACACGCTCGGCTCGTTGTTGATTGACGGCAAAACGCTGCGCCTGATGGATCACGGTGCGCTGTCGAATGCTGCTTTGAAAGCTGAAACGGTCTTCTAAAAGGCCCTGACGCAACATCCAATCAACGATGAGGCCTTCGCGAAGAGCTCGTTCACTCAGAACCAGTTCATTCACTCCCAACATCTGCATGCTGGTTTGCAGAATTAAGGCACCTGGAACAATGATTTCCGCGCGCCGATCGTTGATCGGTGCCAACCCTTTGCGTTGCTCAGGTGTCATCAACACCAAGCGATCAACCACCCTGTCGAGGCGTTGTTTGCTGACCCGATAGCCGTGAAGCTTCAGCGGTGGACGATCCTCCTCACTGGCGGCTAGGGCTCCTATGGCCATCGCGGTGCCACTGGTGGCCACCATGACTGGCGTTTCTTCAGGGGTGATCCGTCTCAGCACTTTGTTCACCGCAGGCTCTAAAGAGCCTTGGATGAAGGCTTGAAGAAAGGTCCGACGCTGCGGAGGCATCGGGTCGTCTCTCACAAAATCCCGCTGGAGTCGCACGGCTCCAACCCTTGTGCTGGTGAGAGCTCGAGCATCACGACCATCCGCAAGGATCAACTCTGTGGATCCGCCTCCGATGTCCAGCACAAGATGCGGACAGTCTCCGAAAGGCATACCTGAGAGCACGCCTAGATAGATCAAGCGGGCTTCTTCTGGACCACTGACGAGATCAACTTCGAGATCGAACTGATCCTGAATCTCCTGTAAAAAGTCCCGACCATTCGGGGCTTCACGCACCGCACTGGTTGCTGCGGTCACGATCTGTTCAACCTGGTGACTCAGAGCGAGCTCGCGAAAACGACGCAACGCTTCGAGTCCGCGTTCTATTGCGGCCTCTGAGAGGTTGCCTGTCTCGGGATCTCTTTCTCCAAGCCGAGTGGTTGACTTTTCAGCTAACTCGATGCTGAAGGTTCGTAGCTCAGGATCAACAGAGGCCACCAACAGGTGGGTGGAATTGGTGCCGATATCAATTGCGGCAATCTTTCGCAAGGCTCGACCCTTTTGAATGCTCGGCCCTGCTGTCACTTGAAGCACCGCGCTGAAAGCCCACTCACTTTGCCCTAAACAGGCATCAGGAACCTCTGCTTAAGGTTCAACAACTGGAGTTCTTTTTGTCAGTCGGCTCCGCTAAGTGCATGTTGTTTCCTCAAACCCTGGCTCCATGGGTTGCCCTGTTGCGTTGGAACAAACCCAGCGGAAGATTGATTTTGCTGATTCCAGCAGGCTGGAGTCTCTGGCTCACTCCAAATGCACCGCCCTTAACGGCCCTCGTGGTGATGATCGTGCTCGGCGGCCTGGCGGTGAGTGGGGCTGGCTGTATTGCCAACGACTTATGGGATCGCCGCATCGATCGCAATGTGGAACGCACCAAGCAGCGTCCTCTCGCGCAAGGAAGTTTGAGCGTTGCGCAGGCTGTCGTTGCGTTGATCGTGCTGCTGGTCATCAGTTTGATTGTGGTGCTGAGCTTGCCGGATTCCGTGCGCAACCTTTGCTTTGTACTGGCTTGCCTCGCCCTGCCGCCGATCTTGATCTACCCGTCCGCTAAGCGTTGGTTCGCTTACCCCCAAGCGGTCTTGGCCTTGTGCTGGGGTTTCGCGGTGTTGATTCCTTGGGCTGCGCAAACCGGAGATCTCAATGGCGGTTGGCCCTTGGCTGGTTGTTGGGTTGCCACCCTGCTTTGGACGTTTTCTTTTGACACGGTGTACGCGATGGCGGATCGTCCGGATGACGACCGGATGGCTTTAAACAGCAGCGCACTGACCCTTGGCCCGTCCGTTTTGCGCGTGGTGGCTGTCACCTATGCGCTCTCGATGCTGGCCCTGGCTGTTTCTGCTGCCTGCGCCGGAATCGGAGTGATTTTCTGGCCGTTCTGGTTGGTGGTGGCGTTTGGGATGCAGCGTGCCACCCGAGCGCTCAAAAGCGTTAAGCAGCAACCTATGTCGGTGTATGGCCTTCATTTCAGTCACCAGGTGCGTTTGGGCTCACTGTTGTTGCTGGGTCTCGTTCTCGGGCGGCTGGGTTGATGCACAACACAGAGAGGTCTGAGTTGTTGCTTTCCCCTCTGCAGAGTGGTGATGAGGTGGCAGTCGTGGCCGCCAGCTCTGCACTTGACAACACAGACAACCTTTTGCAAGGGATCGCGATCCTGAGAAGTTGGGGATTGCGAATCCGTCCGGATGGGATCAGCCAAAGGCGCTGGGGGTATCTGGCCGGACGCGATCACGAACGTCGGAGTGATTTCCAATCGCTTCCCCATGCCTCCCTCTTGGCCTGTGCTCGCGGAGGCTGGGGCGCTGCGAGGTTGTTGGAACACCCTTTCGCTTGGCAGCCAGGATGGTTGCTGGGTTTTTCGGACGTGACCGCACTGCTCTGCGCTCGCATGGCAGCAGGTGTGAGTGGAGGGGTCCATGGGCCCTTAATTACAACCCTCGCCGATGAACCTGAGTGGAGCCAGCGGCGACTTCATGATGTGCTCTTTGGCCAGCCTTTGCTGGATCTTCAAGGAGTGCCCTGGCGGGGAGGCGTGGCTGTTGGCCCGTTGCTAACGCTGAATTTAACGGTGGCTTCCCATTTGATCGGGACTCCTTTCCTTCCTGATCTGGCGGGAGTTGTGTTGGTTATTGAAGACGTTGGCGAAGCCCCTTATCGCCTTGATCGCATGCTCACGCAGTGGCGATTAGCCGGTCTGCTGCAATCGCTTGCCGGTCTTGGCTTCGGTCGATTCCAGGGCTGCGATCAAGAGTTGGACTCTGGTGGCTTCAGCTTGGAGGAGGTGTTGCGAGAGCGCACGGCAGACTTGGGGATGCCTGTCGTGGCCAACCTGCTTGTGGGGCACGGTCCGGGGGGAAATGCAGCCTTGCCGGTTGGTGCGATCGCGACCCTCGATGGCGATCAGGGTGTCTTGAGCGTGGGGGCTAACCCTGGCGTTCAGCCAGCACCGCCCTAGCCACAGTGAGATCAAAAGGAGTCGTGACTTTGATATTGGAGGGACCAGCATCAAGAACGTTGACCGGCCATCCCAACCGCTCGTAAAGCGAGGCGTCATCGGTCACAGTCCAGCCGTTCGCGCGGGCCTCACGATGACCCTGGCGGAGTTCATCCACTGAAAAGGCTTGCGGAGTTTGGGCCGCCCACAGCTCTGCGCGATTCGGGGTCGCTGTGATCACGCCTGATTCGTCCACTTGTTTAATCGTGTCGGTGACAGGGGTCGCAGCAATCACGGCCTTGCCGCCGCGAACGGCTTCTGTACAGCGGTCAAACAAGTCGGGTGAGGCGAGACATCGGGCCCCGTCATGGATCAGCACATGTCGAGCTTCGTCTGGTAGTCCGGCCAATCCCCTTTCTACCGACTCCTGACGACTGGCTCCGCCGGCAATCCAAGCGACGGGTTTGGAGGCACCTTCCACGAGAGCAAGAATTGCGGAACGGTCAATCTCTTGACCAATGATTCCGATCCATTGGATCGTCTCAGCTGCAAGAGCTGCTTGCAGTGTCCATGCCAGCACCGGTTGTCCAGACAGGGGCAGCAGCAACTTGTTTTGGGTCGCCCCCATCCGCCGCCCACTACCAGCGGCTGCAATCAACAGATGCATAAGCGACTCCTGTTTTCAGCAACCTGAAACGGCCTCCATACAATCAGCTCGCACCACTTGTGCTGTTGTTTCATGCGCCTTCTCGTTTTAAGCCCAGGAACAGCTCAACAGCAGCTTGAGCGTATGCCTGCCGTAGCAGCCTGTGCCAACGAGCTTGGAGCTTCGATCCAAGTGGCCTGTTCCCCTGCCTACCGATCGCTGTGGACGTTGCTGCCCTCGGTCGAAAAAATCATTCCCTTTGACTTTGCTGCAAGTTTGACCATGGCCGATTGGGCCAATCTTCTTGGCTCTGTCCGAGAACCAGATTTCCAGGTTTGCCTCAATTTTGCTGAGGGACGTCAAGTGAACCTGATGCTGTCGATGAGCCATATCCCGACGCGGATTTCAGAGGCTGGATTTGCCTCCACGGCTGTGGCCAGCCAGGCCGAAGGCTGGAGTGCGCAACGCCTTTCAGGATTTTTGGCTCCGATCGGTCTTCGCTTGGATGCCGCGACATTTCGGATCAGCTTGTCTGCAGAGCTGATGAAGAGAGCCCGCGAACGGCAGCCACAGGGAGATGGTCCTTTGTTGTTGCTCCAACCCGCTGCGACGCCGGGAGATTGGCCAGCTGAATGCTGGAAGCAATTGCCGCTCACCATCAAAGAGAAGCTTCCTGGTTTGCGAACCATTCATCTCGGAGATAACAGCCCGTTTTCAGAGAGAGCAGCGCAGATTGCCTGTGCCGACGTGGTGTTGACCAGTTGTCCTGCGACCAGTCTGTTGGCAGCATTTTGCGGAGTGCCATTGGTGGCACTCGGATTGTCTGACGATCAACTGCCGAAGAGGGATGTGATTCGGCATCTCGGCGATGACGATCTCCGATCCCTTTCTGAAGCTGATGTGTTGCAGGCGATGGGCTTCTGATGAAGAAGCCACGACGGAGGTCGCATCAACGCCGTCGGCTGCAGCGCTACCCCTCTCGCTTTTATCGCCCTCAGCTACGCCAGCTGGCTAGGCCATGGCTTTTACCCGTCATAGCCCTGACCATCGTGATTATGGGCGGAGCCATTGGATATCGGATCACGGAGGGATGGGACTGGGGTGATTGCTTGTGGATGGTGCTAATCACGATCAGCACCATTGGTTACGGAGAGGTGGAACCCCTCTCCCAGGCCGGACGACTGGTGACGGTTTTGATCGTGGCAGGAGGCATCGTCGTGGTGCAGCTCTCGATTCAAAAGATTCTTGGCCTGACAGAATCTGGTTACTTCCGTCAATTGCGGGAGTTGAGGTTTCGCCGAAACTTACGGCGTATGAACAACCATGTGATTCTCTGCGGGTATGGCCGCATTGGCCGAGAGATTGCCGAACAGCTGCTCCTGGAGACCGTTCCTGTACTTGTGGTGGAAATGGATTCAGCTCGGCGACAGGCGGCCGAGGAACGCGGTTTGCCTGTGCTCCAGGCTGATGCCACTCTCGATGAGACCCTTCTTGAGGCTGGACTTCATCGCTGCCGCAGCCTGGTGGCGGCCTTGCCCAGTGATGCTGCCAATCTGTATGTCACGCTCAGCGCTCGAGGCCTAGAGCCTGGATGCCGGCTCATTGCTCGAGCCGATAGCGAGGAAGCGGCAGCAAAACTCGAACTTGCTGGAGCCACGGTTGTGGTGAGTCCCTACGTTGCTGGGGGCAGGGTGATGGCAGCAACAGCGCTTCGGCCTCTGGCGGTGGACTTCATGGATTTGTTGTCTGGCTCGGAATTTGAAATTGAAGAATTTCGGTTAAGTCGTGATCCATCCCTTGTGGGTCACCTAGCTAGCAAGAGCTTGTCGGAGCTCCAGCTGGGCCGGCGCAGTGGGGCCATGGTGTTAGCAATCCGTGATGGCAGCTCCTTGAAGGGAAATCCCAGTGGGGAAGAACGGCTTGGCCCTGGTCAACTTCTTGTGGTGATGGGGAGCCAGAAGCAGCTGGAGTTATTTCGTAATTTGCTGGGTGATGCCATCGACACGATTGAAACGATGCGGGGCATTTAGCTGGCCTTGATGATTGAAAGGCCAAACGATCCCTACGATCACACGATCGTAAAAAAAAGCGTTCATGAGTTCATCCGCTTCTCTTGACGGTCAAACCGCTCTTGTTACCGGAGCAAGTCGTGGCATTGGTCGTGCAGTCGCCTTGGCTTTGGCAGGTGAGGGTGCAGAAGTGGTGGTGAATTACGCCAGTTCTCCCGACGCAGCTGAGGCAGTGGTTGCCGAGATTCAGGCCAACGGAGGCTCCGCTTATGCCCTGCAAGCCGACGTCGCCGATGAGGCTTCAGTCGAAGACTTGTTCAAAACGGTGTTGAAGCGCAGCGGACGCATTGACGTGCTGGTGAATAACGCGGGGATTACGCGTGACGGTTTGTTGATGAGGATGAAAACCGAGGATTGGCAGGCTGTGATCAATCTCAATCTCACCGGAGTTTTCCTCTGTACGAGGGCAGTGACACGCCCAATGTTGAAGCAGCGGAGTGGTCGCATCATCAACATCACCTCGGTGGTTGGGTTGATGGGCAACGCCGGACAAGCCAATTACGCAGCAGCCAAAGCTGGTGTTGTGGGACTCACGCGAAGCAGCGCCAAAGAGATGGCAAGCCGGGGAATCACGGTGAATGCCGTTGCACCTGGTTTCATTGCCACCGATATGACGAAAGATCTTGAGGCAGACGCCATCTTGACTGCCATTCCTTTGGGACGGTTTGGGACTCCAGATCAGGTGGCTGGAACCGTGAGGTTTTTAGCTGCTGACCCAGCCGCCGCCTACATCACGGGACAGGTGCTGCAGGTCGATGGTGGGATGGTGATGAGTTGAGTTTTAGATCTGAAGAGGCTGACCAAGCTCCGCTCTTAAGCGACGAATGCGCTGAAGCAACTTCAATCTTCGACTGCGATCCGTAGCCGTGAGATAGATGCGAAGTGGCACGTAAACCAAGGTCATGGTTGCAGCCATTGCAGCCATGAATACGAAGAACAGCGCTCCGGAATCCTTCATTCCCAAACCTTAACCAGACCATTTGCGCCATTGGCCCATGAATTCGGCTTTCCCCACTTCCGAGAGGAGTGGGTCGTCGTAGACGCTGGAAGGGATTGACCCTCGGGTTCCTGACACTATGGCCAAACTTCTCAGCTTCTCGAACGAATCACGCGAGTCCCTCGAGCGAGGCATGAATGCTCTTGCTGACGCCGTTCGGGTCACGATCGGACCTAAAGGCCGCAACGTGGTGCTCCAGAAGTCTTATGGCTCTCCCGACATCGTCAATGACGGTGACACCATCGCAAAAGAAATCGAGCTTGCAGATCCATTTGAAAACATTGGAGCCAAGCTGATCCAGCAGGTGGCGGCTAAGACCAAGGACAAAGCTGGTGATGGCACCACGACTGCCACCGTGCTTGCCCAGGCGATGGTGGAAGAGGGGCTTCGCAATACAGCGGCTGGTGCTAGCCCGATCGAACTTCGTCGGGGCATGGAAAAAGCTGTGGCTGCTGTGGTCGCGAGCCTGAATCGACGCAGTCAGTCCGTGAGCGGTGATGCGATTCGCCAGGTTGCAACAGTCAGTTCAGGTGGCGATGAGGAGGTGGGTCGCATGGTTGCCGAGGCTATGGATAGGGTGAGTTTTGATGGTGTGATCACCGTTGAGGAATCCAAGTCTCTTGCCACTGAGCTTGAAGTCACAGAAGGGATGGCCTTCGATCGCGGCTATAGCTCCCCCTACTTCGTCACTGATGGAGACCGTCAGATTTGTGAATTCGAGAATGCGTTACTGCTTCTCACCGATCGCAAGATCAGCTCGGTGACCGATTTAGTTCCGGTGTTGGAAACGGTTCAGAAATCAGGCTCTCCTTTGGTCATTTTGGCTGAAGAAGTGGATGGTGAAGCCCTGGCAACCCTTGTGGTGAATAAGAACCGAGGGGTCCTTCAGGTGGCTGCAGTGCGTGCCCCATCGTTTGGCGAGCGTCGTAAAGCGGCTCTTGCTGACATTGCTGTGCTCACGGGCGGTCAAGTCATCAGCGAAGACAGGGCGATGACCCTCGATAAGGTGACGATGGATGATCTGGGACGGGCACGCCGGATCACGATCAGCAAGGACAGCACCACGATCGTGGCCAGCGATGACAGCAAAGATGCCGTCAGCGCCCGCGTTGCCTCGATCAGGCGCGAGCTCGAGAATACGGATTCGGAGTACGACCAAGAGAAACTCAACGAGCGCATCGCCAAGCTCGCCGGAGGAGTGGCCGTCATCAAGGTTGGCGCCCCGACAGAGACGGAGCTCAAAAACCGCAAGCTACGCATTGAGGATGCTCTCAATGCCACCCGCGCAGCTGTGGAGGAAGGCATTGTTGCTGGAGGTGGATCGACCCTTCTGCACATCGCATCAGAACTCCATACTTTGACCTCTGGGTTGGAAGGTGATCAAAAGACAGGCGTCGAAATCGTTCAACGTGCCCTGAGCGCTCCATTGCGTCAGATCGCTGAAAACGCAGGCTTTAACGGTGACGTAGTTGTAGATCGCGTTCGCAAAGGTGGACAGGGATTCAACGCTCTCAGCGGAACCTATGAAGACCTAATGGATGCCGGAATTGTGGATGCATCGAAGGTGGTTCGTCTCGCGCTTCAGGATGCGGTCTCGATTGCATCTCTGGTGGTAACCACTGAAGTTGTGGTGGCAGATAAGCCTGAGCCTCCTGCTCCTGCCGGTGGGGGTGGTGACCCCATGGGCGGTATGGGTGGTATGGATCCCATGGGTGGCATGGGCGGTATGGGAATGATGTAAATCCGCGATTGGGATCCCTTTAAAGGGATCCCAGCAGACGAGCGTGGATTCGACACACCGAAGCTTCGCGGGGCTGTTGGCTGGCACAGTCTCCTCAACTCTCTGTTGAAGGCCTGTAGTTCTGTTATCGGCAACCCTGCGATTGGCAGACCGAAGAAGGCTCCGCTAATGACGGCAGAAAAAAGCAATTTTAAGCAATAAGCCCGAGTCTCTTGAGACTCACCCCCTCTGCCTGCTCAAGGTCCTGAGGTAATTGGCCACTTGGAGGTCGACGCCAGTAATCGCAGTGCCAACGACAACAAGATCGGCTCCATGCTCAAGGGCCTTGAGAGCTGAATCAGGCGAATGAATGCCCCCCTCACAAATCAACGTCACCTGGTCGGGAAGTTGTTCTCTCAAAGGAGAGATCAAGCCGTAGCCAGGGGGAGTGAGCTGTGCTGTTTGTTCTGTGTATCCATAGAGGGTGGTGCCCACCCATTCGCATCCCAGTGATGCCGCGATCAAACCGTTTTCGATGGAGTCCACATCTGCCATCAGTGGTGCTCCTAGGTCTTCCTTCGATCTTTGAATCAGTGCAGCAAGGTCTTCCGTCCCTGGCCTTTGACGCGCCGTGGCATCTAGGGCGATGACGTCAGCACCGGCTGCCCAGACCGCTTGGATGTCGTCCCAGCGAGGTGTGATGTAAACCGAGCTCCCTGGAAAGGTGCGCTTCCACAGGCCAATAATTAGCGCTTTAGGACAGCGGTTGCGTACAGCTCCGATGTGCTCTGGGCTCTCAAGGCGCACACCAGTTGCTCCGTTGCGAAGACTGGCTTCAGCCATGGCCGCAATCACATCGGGATGACGCATGGGTGATCCTTCCGGAGCCTGAACGGACACGATCAGGCCACCCTCAAGTTGGGTGCGGGATGGAATGGGCATTGTCCTCAAGAAGCCTGCAAATCTTGGACTTCTGAGGACGCAACCATCCAGCGACGAAAGCGCTGAGCACCAAGTGCAATCGGAGGTGGTGCGACTGCGAGTGGCGGATTGGAAGAACGATCAGCTGCTTCTTCAATCACCCCAGCCTCTTCATCCTCATTGGAGTCAGCTGGAAGGGGTGCCACATGTAAAGCCTGTGTCTCTATTTCGACCGTTGAATCGCTGATGAGAGAGAGGCCTTGGATCTTTGGGCCCACTTTTGAAATGAAGGGAGATGGAAGAGCGTCTGGGGAGGATTCAGCCGTTCGCTTGGGAAGAGAGCCCACTCCATAGCGATGCACCCACTGCAGTTCTAATTGCGCGATGAGGGAGGTTTCTCTTAATTCATTAGCGGCCAGCAAGCGACGTTGCAGGTCTAGTTGGCGGGGGTTCAGGGGCTGAAATGAAGAGACAGACACGGAATTAAGAGAGTTTGCGGTTGAGCAGTGGTCGGATGAGGAGAAACAGGCCCACGGTGAGCCCGGTCAAGACCAACAAGCAGGTTTGTCCTGTGACTGACCCATAGGGTGCATCCAAGAGAACCAGCGAAAGATCGAGAGGACCTGCATAGGCTGCTCGAATTGGTTCTATCGCGAAGGTAAGGGGATTTAGGGCTGCTAGCCAGCCCATCCACACAGGCATAAAGCTGAGAGGTGCCAACGCGGTGCTTGCAAAGAGCAGAGGAAGATTGGCGACAAAGATCACCGCAATTAACTCAATATGACCAGGCAAGGCAAAGGCCAAACCCAGACTTAAGGCCGTAACAGCGAACACCAACAGCAGCAGGGTGAACAGAACGAGCAGGAGACCACCAGCCCCAGGCCATCCATAACCGAGCAATGCCGCTGTCACCATGATCGCCAAACTCTGCACGAGGCTCAACGTGGTGATGAAAATCACCGAAGCGAAAACAATCGAACTTCGACTTCTTAATGGCGCAACAAGAAGTCGGTTGAGAAAGCCAAATTCGCGGTCAAACATGACCGGAAGTCCCGCATTGAGTGCGCCGCTGAACGCTGTGAACACAATCACGCCAGCTCCCAGAAAACGCCCATAGCTCATTCCGCCGGGCAATAGACCCTCTGGAGCCTTAGAGAACAAAGCTCCGAACAAAATCAACCAGATCAGCGGCTGAAGAACGCCGGCAATCAGCGTGGAGGGTCGCCGTTTGAGCTGCACGAACAGGCGACGCGTTAAAGCTGTCGTTTCCTGGATGATTTCCGTCAAAGCTCCTCTGGAGGAGACTTGGCTGGTATCGATCTGAAGAAGGGGTGTGGTCATGGGGCGCACTGATGGAAATCGAAGGGTGAAAGCAGGTCGTTACCGCATGGCTTGCTTGCGCTCTTGTTTTGGATCACGCTGACCGGCAATGGCCAGCTCGGCATCCATCAGGGTCCTTCCTGTGGCCTGAAGGTAAACATCGTCAAGACTGGGCTTGCTTTGGGCAAGGGCAAACACTGGAAGTCCTGCTTCTTCCAAACAAAGGCGAAGCCGAGGAAGGACTGCTTCTCCATCCACCACAAGATTCAGAGAGTGGCCCTGCGAGCGATTAATCACGATGTTCTGGACGCCATCAAGAGGTTGAAGCAAGTCGCGAATGGTCTCTGCTTCCTGTTCGTTGCTGAACTCACGCACACGCAAGGTGACCCGATCCCCTCCAAGACGTTTCTTGAGTTCGTTCGGTGTTCCCTCAGCAATTACCGTCCCGGCATCAATGATCGCCATTCGATCTGCGAGTGCTTCCACTTCCTCGAGATAATGGGTGCTGAGCAAGACCGTTGTGCCCTGGTCCCTTAAGTCACGGAGCACATTCCAGATCACGGCTCGACTTTCGATGTCAAGTCCGACCGTGGGTTCGTCGAGAATGAGAAGTTGGGGGCGATGTAAGAGACCAGCCGCAAGGTCAAGTCGACGACGCATGCCTCCGGAATAAGTACCGCATCGACGATCTATCCAGGGATCCATGCCCAACATCTCGATCAGTTCGTCGATCCGTTGGTTCCTCTGTTTAGGTCGGAGGTGATAAAGGTCGCCTTGAAGTTCAAGGAGCTCTCGCCCGGTGAGAATTTTGTCAATCGCTACCTCTTGAGCGACATAACCAATCAGGCGTCGAATGTCCCTTTGGTCTTTCAAGGCATCTAGGCCAGCAATGCGGACATCGCCAAGATCTGGAGCCAGCAGAGTGGCAAGAATTCTCAATGTTGTGGTTTTGCCAGCACCATTCGGTCCCAGCAAGCCATATAGGCATCCTTCCGGGACTTGCAAGCTCAAGTCCCTGAGCGCTGGAATCGTCCCGTAAGACTTCTCCAGGTGATCGAGCACGATCAGGGACATGAAACCGTCCAAAAGCGAGAGTAAAGAATCTAGGAAGTGACAGGAAGAAATCCGCTGGCGAGGATGTCAAAGACTGACCTCACTTGGAGATCAAACTGAGCGGAACCAGACATTCGGCTCATGACAAGCAAGAGACAGATTCCGAACAGATAAAGGATTGACCAACGAAACAATCCCTTAGCGCGATCTCGATTGTTGGGTTCAGCCGCGAGACGCTCCACCATCTGCAGAAGGCGGCCATTGAAGGGAAGGATTAACAGCCCGTACAAGGCACCACCTTCCGGCAGGGCCCAAATGCCCAAAAAGCTCAGGATGATCGTGGCCCATCCGTAGCGTCGAATCGCCCTCGTTGTGACCAAAGGTCCTTTAACAACTGGAAGCATTGGAATCCCAACGGCCCGATAGTCGTCATGCAAAAGCAGGGCTAGTGCCCAGAAATGGGCTGGAGTCCACACCATCACAAGCGCGAACAGCCACCATCCACCCAGGCCAATGTGGCCTGTCGCTGCAGCCGCACCAACCAGGGGTGGGATGGCGCCTGCAACACCGCCAACCACGATGTTTTGCGAAGTGCGGGGCTTAAGAAGCGCGGTGTAAAGCAAGACGTAACTGCAGAGCCCTAAGAGAGAGAGTCCAGCCGCAAGGCAATTCACCCCGCTTACGAGAAGAGCAGCTGCAGCGAGCGTGCAGGACACTGCGCCAATAAATGCCGCGGATGGAGACAACCGTCCAGATGGCAGCGCTCGACCACTTGTGCGCAGCATGCGTCCATCTAGCTCCTGCTCCCACAAACAGTTGAGAACTCCTGCGGCGGCCGCCGCTAACGCACCACCACCAAGGGTGCATGCCAGCCGAGATGAGGTGAGGGGCCAGCCTTCGGTGAGAGCCATTCCCCCCAACGTGGTGGCGAGGAGAAGTGGGATCAGCCTTGGCTTGGCAACCTCAAGCCAGGGCGGAAGTTTGATTCTCTTGCGAGATGGCACCACCTCGTCTCTTGTGAGGGATGGGGGCATTGGAGCAACGGAAGCTGAACTAGCCATGACAGGGCTCCAGGGTTGAAGAATCGCGAGCGATCGTGAGAGGGGAGTTGGGTACTGAAGGGCGTCTCCAGCTGAGAGCTGCGAGGACGGCCACGAGCAGGCAGGCAACGAGTTGATGGCACACCGTCACCGCTGGCTGGCTCAGACCAAGGCGCAAGGTGAAAACACCCAAAGCGATCTGCGTTGAGACCAGGAGTGTGGCTGTGATGAGGAGCGGCCATTGCTGACGAGCCCAGCCGCCGGCGATCAGAGCTGTTGCAACGAACAGCAAAACGCAGACGGCAGCTGGGGTTGCGGCACTGCGATGCCAGTGGAGCCATTGGCAGGATTGACCCTCCTGTAAACAGCGTTGAGCAGCCCATGAGGTGGCCATTCGCCCTCCGAGAAGGCACTGGCCAGACACGGCGGCAAGGCTGATTCCACCAAGCAAGGGCCACCAGCGAGGGGCTACAGATCCTTTGGATCCTGTGTGCAGCAGTCTTTGTGTCAGTCCGCTCATCACAATGACCAGGGTCAGGGCCAGAACAAGATGGGCTGTGACCACTGCTGAGGGGAGCAGTTGCAGCACGGTCAGAGCACCAAGGCCTCCCTGAAGAACCACTAACAGAACTAAAAGGAACGACAGCGGCAGCAACCATCGGGGAAGCTCCTTCCTCCAAAACCAGGCGGCACCGAGTTGGACAAGCAGGGCGATGCCTACAACAAAGGCATCAAGGCGGTGGAACCACTCCAAGAACACCTTGAGATTCATCTGGCGCCCGGGCAGCAGGCTTCCGTAACAAAGAGGCCAATCAGGACAGGCCAGCCCCGCTTCCATTACACGGGTTGCGCCTCCTATCACCACAAGGGCAATCAAAGCCACAACCAGGTGAGCAGCGAGCTGCGCCAAACGCAAACGAATCGGAACTATTGCCGATGAAGTCAACGACTGCTCCTCCTGAATCGCATGGTTTATTTTTGTAAACTAGCGATTGGAACTCAAGCGGCACGCCAATTACAGGTCTTCGACATTTTTAAGTGCACCAACATCTCCCTTTGCTGACAACAACGCCCTAAAACAGCTTTGTTAGCAGGAACTACAGGCTGCTTTAACAATCACGGCATGAAGAAGGGCTGTGATCTCCATAGTCTGATGAGACATGTACCAGGAGTTTCGTGCCTATCCCCTCGGCAATTATCACTCTTGTGCTGGGAATGATCCTTGTATTGGGTGGGTTGTGGATTGGCCAAAACATCAACCTCCTTCCTGTTGGTGCCAGCGTCAACGCACCCATCTACGACGAACTGTTTCGTGTCCTGTTCAGCATCGGAACAATTTTGTTTGTAGGAATCGTTGGGCTGGTGGTGTTCAGCCTTGTTCGTTTCCGCCGCAAACCTGGACAGATTGGTGACGGGATTGCACTGGAAGGCAATTTGCCTCTTGAGATCTTTTGGACGGCTGTCCCAGCCATTGTTGTGCTGTTTGTGGGCTTATTCAGCTACGACATTTACGAACGAATGGGGGGAATGGTTCCCCTTGCTCATGGGGGACACGGTGATTCTCAAGCCACTGAAGAGAGGGTTTGGGGAGGAATTGGCACGGCAGGGGCGATGCAAGCCGGTTCTGAAATGGCGGTATTGCCTCTTCCGGTTGAAGTCACGGCAATGCAATTCGCTTTTCTATTCCATTACCCCGAAGGAGACATTATTTCAGGAGAATTGCATGTTCCATCAGGACGACCTATTTCATTGAAAATGGAGGCCAAAGATGTGATCCATGCGTTCTGGGTTCCAGAATTCAGGCTCAAACAGGACATCATTCCAGGACAGCCAACATTGCTTAATTTCACTCCCACTCGCCCAGGGCGTTACCCAGTGGTTTGTGCAGAACTTTGCGGCCCGTATCACGGTGGTATGCGTTCCACAGTGGTGGTTGAGTCGGCCGACGATTACGACGCCTGGTTCCAAGCCAATCGCAAGCTCCCTGTATCTGAGGCATGACACTCACTCTTCCGCAACAAAGCAAACCCCCCTCATTGCAGCCCACTGGGTGGCTTCGCTATCTCAGTTTTAGCGTTGATCACAAAGTGATAGGGCTTCAATATCTTGTGTGTGGCTTTGCTTTTTACCTTATTGGTGGTGCCCTGGCTGGTGCTATCCGAACAGAGCTCACAAGCCCAGTGGCCGATTTTATGCCCCGGGATGTTTACAACCAAGTGCTTACATTGCACGGCACAATAATGATCTTTCTCTGGATCGTTCCGGTTGTGAATGGTGCCTTCGGTAATTATCTTATTCCGTTTTATGTTGGGGCCAGGGACATGGCTTTCCCAAGACTGAATGCTGTTGCCTTTTGGTTGATTCCCCCTGCCGGCTTACTTCTGATCACGAGTTACTTTATTACTGGTGCAGCGCAGTCAGGTTGGACAGCGTATCCACCTCTCAGTCTTACAACTCCTGCGAGTGGTCAGATTATTTGGATTCTGAGTGTTTTATTACTTGGTGGAAGTTCAATTTTTGGTGGAATTAATTTTATTGCCACCATTTTGAAAATGCGTCGGCCTGGTTTGAAGTTGATGCAGTTGCCGATGTACTGCTGGGCAATGCTTGGAACGAGCATTCTTGTCGTTCTTTCGACACCTGTTCTAGCTGGTACTTTGATTCTTCTGAGCTTCGATATCGTTGCGCACACGGGATTCTTTAATCCGGGAATGGGTGGGAACGTTGTTGTTTATCAACACCTCTTCTGGTTTTACTCTCATCCAGCCGTCTACATCATGGTGTTACCGGCATTTGGATTGGTGAGTGAAATTCTTCCGATTCATTGTCGGAAGCCTCTTTTTGGATACACCACGATGGTGTATTCGATCATGGCGATCGTTGTTCTTGGGCTCGTCGTTTGGGCTCATCACATGTTTACCAGTGGTACGCCTCCATGGATGCGTCTGTTTTTCACAATTGCAACGGCCTTTATTGCTGTTCCGACTGGAATTAAATTCTTTAATTGGATAGCCACTTTGTGGGGAGGAAAAATCAGTCTTAATAGTGCAATCCTTTTCTCTTGCGGTTTTATTGTCAACTTTGTTTTAGGCGGTATTACTGGTGTAGCTCTTGCTCAAGTTCCTTTTGATGTGCATGTGCACGACACCTACTTTGTTGTCGCTCACTTCCATTACATCGTTTATGGAGGATCCGTTTTTGTGATCTTCGCGTCTGTTTATCACTGGTTCCCAAAAGTGACGGGGAGGATGCTGGATGAAAATCTCGGACGTTTCCATTTTTTATTGACGTTCATTGGATTCAATCTTTGCTTTGCCCCTCAGCATTGGCTTGGCCTCAATGGCATGCCCAGGCGGGTTGCTGAATACGATCCGCAATTTGCGTTTGTGAATCAAATCAGCAGTGTTGGCGCACTGCTGATGGCCATCAGTACCTTGCCTTTCCTTTGGAACGTGTTCGCGAGTGCACGCTCTGGTGAGATTGCTGGAGATAACCCATGGCGTGCATTGACCCCTGAATGGTTGACCACTTCTCCACCGCCTGTAGAGAACTGGGCAGGTGAACCTCCCTTGGTCACTCACCCCTATGGGTATGGAATCCCTGCAGACCAGATCGACTTGAAAGATGCCAGTGGCAGTGATTTATGGAGCAACGGCCGATGACTTCTCTATCCCCTCAAGACCAAGCGGTTGAAATTCAAGAGCATCACGAAGAAAGCCACCCCGACCACCGCATGTTTGGCCTAGCCACCTTCTTGGTGGCTGACGCGATGACGTTTGCAGGATTTTTCGCTGCTTATCTCACGTTTAAGGCTGTTAATCCCCTCCTGCCTGGTGCTGTGTATGAGTTGGAGCTTCCGCTTCCAACGCTCAACACCATCCTCTTGCTTGTCAGTAGTGCCACCTTTCATCGCGCAGGTGTCAATCTGCGACGCAGTGACATGCAACGTTGCAGGCGCTGGTTACTGCTGACAGCCATTCTGGGCTTGGCCTTTTTGGTCAGTCAGATGGTGGAGTACTTCACCTTGCCATTTGGGTTGACTGACAACCTTTATGCCAGCACTTTCTACGCTCTTACTGGATTCCACGGTCTACATGTGACCCTGGGTGCCCTAATGATTCTGATTGTGTGGTGGCAATGTCGCACTCCTGAGGGGCGTGTTACAGCAGATAATCACTTCCCCCTTGAGGCGGCAGAGCTCTATTGGCACTTCGTTGACGGTATCTGGGTTGTCTTATTTGTGATTCTCTATCTCATCTGAGCGAGCTTGGTCGCTAATGCCTCCTATGTGCTTTCGATACTTTTGTTGCCTCATATGAGAGTTATGGCCAGAATCAAATCAAATTTCTCGAGTTAGATGCTCACTGGCCAGGAATTGCTGAATAGGGCTCGGTCACTCAGCAATCGCTCTGAAGACGAAATTGCGCGGGGATGCGGGTATGTCGGTCCCAGTGGTCGCGTTCTGCGTAAGGGCTTTTATAAAGCCTTAGTGGAAGCGAAGGGTTACAAGCTGCCCTCTTCCAGTTCTGGTGGCGGGGGTGGAACCAGAGGTCGCCAAGCCGAATTCAAGACCCGAGTTCATGGGAATGGAAATCTGCTGATCGGTCATGCTTATACCCGTCGTCTTGGCCTAGAGCCTGGCCAAGAGTTTCGGATTGAACTGCGTCAAGACTCCCGTTCCATTTGGCTTTTTCCCATGAATAACGAGGAGCTCAAGGTTGCAGAGGTGGGTTCTGAGCCGGATCAAGATATAAAAAAGGACCCAAGCTGAAACTCGGGCCCTCGCAAACTGCTCTTAAGTCGCTGACTGCGCGGTGATCACGCAGCAGCTGGTGGATCTTGATCGTTGTGAATGGTTGAGCTGAAGGCGATCAGATCGATGCCGCTGAACAGGAAGCTGATGCCTACCAGTGCGCCCAGCACCCAAAGCAAGCCCCAGAACTTCAGAGTCACGATCATTAGACCAAGGATGAAGGTGATCACTCCATTGGCAATCGCCCAGCCCGCTCCAGGTCGCTTGCTGTGATAGAGGCCGTTGAAAAAGGCCACAACTCCTTCCACAAGAAAGACGATTCCGATCGTTAGCGACAGCGTTGCGACCTGCTCTGCAGCCTCTGCTGGACTTCGGAAATTGCTGATCATCGAAGCACCCGCAACGATGAATAAGGTTGAAACCACTAATCGCCAGAAGCAAATCCAGCGCCCCATGCGTTTGGAGCGGGCCAGATTGCTGATCCAACCCACCACGCCTCCAACGAGAAAGACAATGGCGATCACTCCCGTGACCCATACGGATGCAATCACAGGAAAAATCAGGGCGAGGACGCCCAAGATGATCAGCAGAATGCCTTCGGCGATGGCGAAAGCTTTAAAAGTCCCAACGGAATCGGGACGATCGTCAGCGGTCATTGATTTCGTAACAGAGACAACCCCCGCAAAGTATTGATTCCCAGAAGCGCTGACTCGATTTTGTGATGTTCCCTCAGCTCGTACCCTCAGCTCCAACCGTGGGAGGCAAGCCATTCAGAGCTCAGAGAGCTGTGGTTTCCATGGGTGGTTGATTCTCCTTCCTGGGCGTGGCCGAGCAAGCGTTCCGTATAGCGAGCGAGAAGATCGATTTCTAAATTGACTTCATCACCTGGTGCGAGATCGCGCAATGCCGTAGCCATCCAGGTGTGAGGAATCACGGCGATCCAAAACTGCGCGCCAGCATCGGCAGACCCCGCCACTGTGAGGCTGATGCCATTGACGGCAACACTGGCTTTTTCACAGATGTACCTGCCATAGGCGGCATCTCGCCAGCGCAGCGCAAGCTTCCAGGATTGGCTGAGGGCTTCGATGCCCACCACCTCGCCAATGCTGTCGACATGACCACTGACGAGATGTCCGCCAAGGCGATCGGACATGCGGAGGGCTGGCTCCAAATTGACAGAACCGCCTGAAGTGGATTTGCGTCCGAGTGTGCTGCGCTGCAGCGTTTCTTCGCTGACATTGGCCAGAAATCCATCACCGACCAATGCCGCCACCGTGAGACAGACGCCATCAACGGCAACGCTATCCCCCAGCTGAAGGGGAGCGAACGGAGCGCAACCACTCACGACGAGGCCACTGCCGCGGCGCTCAATCCCACCAACAGCTTGGACCAGACCCGTGAACATGCTGTGCTTTCAGCGTGAGTTCACTGGTCATAATCGAAGAAGGGGGTGAGAGCTGCCGATGGTGGAAATGAGTGTGATTGGGATTGCGTTGGATGCTGCCAGCCGAAGTCCCATCGTCCTGCTTCGAGATCCATCGCGACGTCGACAAGTGCCGATCTGGATCGACCAGGCCCAGGCCCACAACATCATGGCCGGATTGAATGGAGAGCCCTCGCCTCGCCCCTTAAGCCATGACTTGATGGTGCACCTATTGGCGGCTGGTGAACTTCATCTCGAGCGGGTCATAATTCATGCGATTGAAGACAGTACGTTTCGCGCTGTCTTGAAACTCAGCCGTGACACGCCAATCGATGCGATCGAAGAGTCCCCAGAACCTGAGCCGATCGAGGAGATCGAGTTGAGGGAGGAGCTCTTAAACATCGATGCCAGGCCCAGTGATGCCATTGCACTTGCCATTCGCACTGGCAGCAGCATTTGGATGTTGGAGGAAGTTGTCGCTGAAGCCTCGATCGCTGTCGATGCCGAAGCGGATGCAGAGGATCGCAACGAGTTTCGTCGATTTTTAGATCAGGTCAGTCCTGCCGCCATGGTCCGGCACCTTCAGTCAAGACATCCCAACGACAAGGAAGCGGACAAGGAAACAGACGACGACAATTTGTGATGTCAACAGAGCCTTTGGCTGGTGTTGGGGTTCGTCGTGCCTTTGGCACTGGTCCTGCGGTGAGTTTGTTCACCTTGGGGACGATGCGTGCTTTGAAAGACCGCGAGCAAATGGTTGCGATTCTGCGAGCAGCTCATGCCGCTGGGATCAATCATCTAGAGACGGCACCCGCCTATGGCCCTGCTGAAACCTTTTTGGGGCAGGCGTTGGATCAGCTGGCTCAAGAAGGGATTGCCCCTGAGGGGGGATGGTTAATCACCAGCAAACTCCTTCCAGGCCTGTCTTTGGAACAAGGGCAACGGAACTTGTCTGCATGCCTTGAACGCTTGGGACGCCCCTCTCTGCACGGTTTGGCGGTCCATGGTCTGAATCGAGAGGAACACCTGCATTGGGCGATCGAAGGGGATGGAGCCATGCTCTTGGACTGGGCCCTGAAATCTGGGCTTGTGGGTCAGGTGGGTTTCAGCAGCCATGGCTCTAATCCACTGATCGCTCGTGCAATAGCTAGTGGTCGTTTTCGGTTTTGCAGCCTGCATCTTCATTTGCTGGATCCAACACGGCTCCCCTTGGCATTGGAAGCGCTGGATGCAGGCATGGGAGTGATGGCAATCTCCCCCGCCGATAAGGGTGGCCGCTTGCAAGCACCAAGCCCCTTGATGAAGGCAGATTGCCAGCCGTGGGAACCCTTAGCTCTTGCTTACCGCTACCTGTTGGCCGCTGGGGTTAGCACCCTCACGGTTGGTGCCAGCAGCCCGTGCGATCTCAACCTTGCCGCCTCCATGGCAAGCAGCGATGGGGCACTTACCCCTGCAGAACAGACCGCTTTGAACCGTCTGGAACGGTTGCGTCAACAGCGGCTCAGTGAAACGCTTTGCCATCAATGCAGAGCCTGCCTCCCCTGTCCGAAGGAGGTGCCCATTCCTGAGTTGCTGCGATTGCGCAACTTGCGGCTCGCCCATGACCTCCAGGAGTTCACAGAAGAGCGCTACAACTTGATTGGGCGCGCTGGCCACTGGTGGGAAGAGGTGAATGCTGAAGGGTGTGAGACCTGTGGGGATTGCCTTCCCCGTTGCCCCCATCATCTGGCGATCCCTGATCTGTTGGCGGAGACCCATCAGCTTTTGGCCGCGGCCCCGCGACGACGTCTATGGGGTTGAGTCCTTCCACTCGTCTTTCAGAGCGTCTTGTTCAGACGAATCCAAAGGGGCAAGATTCCAGCAGCGTTGCCAGACCTCGTTGGAGGGAAGTACCAGGGCGCGAAGCCTTTTGGGTACTCGCGACATGGCGATGCTGAGTTGTGAACGAGCTAGCGGCGGAACCCATCCTGCAGAGAGCAGTCGACTGAGCAGTGGCTCTTCCCAGGCTTTTTTGACCCAGTCTTGAGGCAGGGGCTCTTTGCTTGAACTTGGGCGCAGCATCAGAGTCCAGTTCAGAGGCGCACCTTGCGCAGGGAGCACTGCATGCAGCCTTTGGTCGCGAAGGAGTGCTCCCATGCAACGTTGCAGAGGTAACACTGCAACTCGTGCATCGCCTTGCAGCAACCAGTTGAGGGCATGTCGATCATCAAAACTGATGGCTGCCTGTCTGAGCTGTCGCAGCGCATCTGGGGGATGCATGTGAGCTGCCAGCGAGATCACCAGCCGCGGACTCGACGGCAAAAGGACTTTCCCCTTGAGTTCTGGATCCAGAAGAACCTCCCAGCTGATTGCAGCTTGGTTTTTGAGGGCTGGTTCTCCTCGAAACAGCATGACCCAGGGGCTGACGCCCACAGGAAAAATTTTGCCTTTCCAGTCGGTAGGCAGTTCAGACAGAAACCGCTCTGATACAGGTCCAAGTTGTGCTTGAAGAGGAGCGGCATTAATGGCTTGAAACGATCCTGGGTTAAGACTCGATAACCAACCGTCCCCAATCGTGATTAGATCGGTGGACGCCAGCCACGGGGGGGCGTCGGAGCTGTTGATGGCTTCTAGCTCTGTAATGCGCCATGGAGCTTTGAGCTGCTTTTGCCAAAGTGCAGGGAGGCTCTTTGTTGGGGCCCGCAAGAGGGGCGAACCATTGGATCGCGAACAGCCTGCGAGCGATGAGAGTCCGGCAATGAAGCCGGCCTGAAGCAGCTGTCGCCGGCTAAACGAAACGGGCTGAGCAGATGGGCCGATCATTTTCAAACCTTACGGGGCTGGACCCCTTCGGGATTCGTTGGGGATTCAGGGGTTTTGAGCTTTGATTCGAGCAATTGATCCATGGCCTTGTCGCATGCCTGGCTGATGCGGTCTAGGGACAGTCCCCGCAGTTGAGCAAGCAATGCGAGACCGCCGGCACCTACGCCCTCTTTGACATGACCGAGCTCGTAGTCACGCAGCGAGCGGTGTCGACTGTCCCCAAAGCGAAGACCACTCGCTAGAGCAGAGATGGAAACATCGAAATGATCTTCCAGTAATGCCAGCAGTTCCATCAGGGATGAGCGTTTGCTCCCGGATGCCGTCAGCACTTCCTTAGCCAGCCAGGCCGTTGTGCCAATCAGCACTTGATTGGACAGCAAGCGACGCTCTCTGGTCGACACCATCTTGAGTGCGAGTGCTAGCACCGCAGCCATCTGACTGCCCCCAGCCAAGAGGAGGGGTTGACTGCTTGCGAGGGATCCGATCAGTAACCCGGTTGCAAAGGCCTGAAAAGGGTCTCCCACGGCAGCTAAAAGCTCCTGAGCGGAAGGCGTTGCGCTGAGATCTGCCGATTGCAGCCCCTGATGCACAAGGTCTTGTTTCAGCGCCATTGGTGGATGGATGGCACTACCACTGATCAGGTCATTGGCGGGAAGTCCAAGACCACAAAGAATGGCTAAAGCTGTGGTTGTTCCTCCGGGTACACATTCAGCAAGCACAAGTGGGTGCCGCAAACGCTCACCGAATCGTCGGCCTTTAATGAGCAGCTGCTGGACTCGCTGAGGCGTCATGGAGTGCCCGGTGCTGAGGCATGCGGCTGGACCGAACTGCGGATCCTCAAAGCGCAGATGAGGGAAGGAAGGCAGCTTGGACAGCCCAATCGATCCCACCCAGGGCTGAATCTGGATGGCCTCCGCAGCAACCCAACTAATCAAGGCTGGCGAGACGCCTGCGGGCAGAGGCGGCAATGGCCAGCGAGGTCGATGTGAGGGACCATAAAGAAGCAACTCAGCGTCAGCAATGGCGGTGTAGCGCCGTGATTCAGACGTTGCACCGGCAGCAGAGATGCCTTTCACCTCTGCGGTCAAAGTGGATGACAGCAGCAGTAAAAGGTTGGGAGCGGGTCCGCGGTCGGACCAAAAGCGGTGGATGGCACCCGACCAAAACTGGGATGCTGGACCCGAAAGGCGCGTGCATCCTTCTGGGAGCTCAAAGAGGGTCGAGGGCGACCAGGCCATGGAGCACGGGAGGAGGTTCAGGAATCGGAGCTTGGAGACGGGGAAAAATCCAGTAGGCCAAGGCGTGAAGAGCCAGTACGTAAATGAGCTGCTGCACTACAACGAGCGTGATTGCCATGGCTTGCACCAACAGCAGATCAGGGGCGAGGGGTAACTGCATCAACTCAAGGACACGATCGAGGAGTCCGGCGCCGGCTCTTGTAATTACTACCCAAAGGTTCTCGCCCACCATCAAGGACAGAGCGATCACCCTCACTAGGAATCCAGCCGCTCCAATGACGACACCAAGCCCCCAGCTGATCCACCAGCTCACCTTCTTGTACCAGCACCATCCGAGCCAAAGGGACAGCAATCCGTAGGGAAACAGCATCAGGGGTCCCCTCAGAGGACCCATGAGCACCACCAGCAGAAGAATCGCTACAACGACGCCCTCAAGCCCGGCCCGACTGCCCCGACGGACAAGAAGCAGCGCTAAGGGCAGCGGCAAGGCAAGACGAAATAGGGCTCCACCGATGGGTAAGTAATAAAGAGCCAGCCAAATCAAGGCCGCCGCCGCCGCAAGGTATGAGGCCTCCATCATGCGTAGAGCTTGTCGACGGCTGAGGCGTTGTTCCATCACGTTTAGGGCTGCCTTTTGCTGTCATTTGTGGCTTCTCTTGAGGCTTGAAGCGAAGGGATCTTCTCAATCGTTTCGACCTCGAAACCAATTCCAGCGCGACGTAAGGCATCTGTGACACTTTCCGCAGGTGCGGCAGGATCAGCGGCCGCCAAGCGAATCGTGATGCGGTAGGGCCGAGGGTCTGCGGGCAGCGAGCGGACGGGGGTTGATCCTTGCTTGGCAGGTTGGACTTTGCTCAACTGTTTCTTGACGGGGTTTGGCTCTGCCGCTTCTGTTGGCTCCGCTCCGTTGTCCAACTCAGTCTCCGACTTCCCCTTGTCTTTTTCGCGCTGGTCTTCGGCTTTTGCTGCTGCCTTCAGGGAGGTGGCTGGCTCCTGCCCCAACTTGGTATTGGGTGTCTGCTGGACCGCGGCGGGAGTGGGTGGTGAATCGAAGCTATCGGCCAGCTTCTGCCCAAAGGTTGTCTCTGAGCAGGCCTGCAAGGCAAGCAGTAGCGGCATCAGCAACCACCGCGCGCGCATTAAGCGTCACCAGGACGGATAACGCGCACAGCACTAGCGCGAAGGCGCCCGGTTTTGGTCATTGCTGGTGCTTTACGAGCAGCAGGTTTGGTCGATGCGCTCTTGGTGCTGCTTTTGGCCTTGCTTGTGCTCTTGGTCGTTGAGGTTTTGCGCTTTGTGGTTTTTTTGGTTGAGGCTTTTGCGTCGAGGAGCTCGATCGCTTCTTTCAAGGTGATGTCGTCGGCCCCTTTGCCTTCAGGCAATGAAGCATTCACTTTCCCCTGTTTGACGTAGAGGCCATAGGGGCCATCGAAGACCTGCACGGTCTCTTCGCTTCCCTCGGGTTTGCCAAGGTCCTTAAGCGCCGTCCTTCCTCCTCGTCCTCGCTTGGGCATGGCGAGCAGTTCCAGGGCTCGACTCAGACCAACAGCGAGGACGTCGTCTTCGCCCTTGAGGGAGCGATAGTCCTTTTCGCCTTTTCCTTTGTCCCAAACCACGTAGGGGCCGAAGCGACCCAAGCCAGCCTGTACTTTTCCGCTCTCTGGATGTTCGCCGAGTAGACGGGGCAAACGCAATAGTCCGAGCGCATCATCAAGCTTCAGATCTTCCGGTTTCACCCCTTTCGGCAAGGAGGCCCGTTTCGGCTTGGGGTTCTCGTCGCTGACTTGCCCCTTCTGCACATAGGGGCCGTACTGACCGAAGAGCAAATAAACAAGATCACCTGTTTCTGGATCCTCGCCGAGCGCTTCTGGACCATCCGCTTTGTGCTTGAGGATGAGTTCCGCTTGTTCTTGATCCAGTTCTCCAGGGGTGATCTCTTTGGGCAGGGTTGCTTTGATCAGCTCCTCTTCCCCGTCGTCACCAACGCGTTTGGATTCGAGATAGGCCCCAAAGCGCCCGATCCTGACGACGCAGGGCAAACCCTCGAGATCAATCGTTCGTGACGCTCCAGGGTCGATGTCTCCTTCACGTTTTTGGACCAAGGACTCCAGTCCTTCATCGCCTTTGAAAAATCCATCTAAGTAGGGAAGCCACTGCACTTTCCCGGTGGAGATTTCATCCAACGTGGTTTCCATGCGGGCAGTGAATCCCGTATCCACCAAATCGGGGAAATGCTCTTCAAGCAGAGCGGTCACAGCAAAGGCTGTGAAACTTGGGGTGAGCGAATTGTTGTTGAGCGTGGAATACCCCCGATCCACGATCGTGCCGATGATGCTGGCGTAGGTGGAAGGACGACCGATCCCCTCTTTCTCCAACATTTTCACTAGGGAGGCTTCGCTGAAGCGAGCAGGCGGTTGGGTTTGGTGTCCGAGCGCTTCAACGTCATGAACCTTGGGCGTATCGCCAACGTTCAGGGCGGGCAACAGCACTTCCTGACCTTCCAAAGCCGCATCCGGGTCATCGCTGCCTTCGACGTAGGCCCGGAAAAAGCCAGGGAAGTCAATTCGCTTTCCACTGGAGCGGAACAGGGCTTCTCCAACCGTGAGATCCACCGCGAGCATGGTGAGTCGGGCTTCTGCCATTTGGCTAGCGACTGTGCGCTTCCAAATCAGTTCGTACAAAGACAGATCACGCCCTTCTAAGCCAGTTTCAGAGGGAGCTCGGAAGCTCTCACCTGAAGGACGGATCGCCTCATGGGCTTCCTGAGCATTGCGTGATTTGGTGCTGAACTGCCTGGGCCCGTTGCTTAGATACTCCTTGCCGTAGCGCGATTCAACACAGCTGCGTGCTGCGGTAATCGCTTGATCGGAGAGATGCACCGAATCGGTGCGCATGTAGGTGATGTAACCGCGTTCATAAAGGCCTTGAGCGCAGCGCATTGTCTCCCGCGCTGAAAGACGCAGTTTGCGATTCGATTCTTGCTGCAGTGTGCTGGTTGTGAACGGCGGAACGGGCCTGCGCACCGTGGGCTTTTCCTCGACGGAGGAGACACTCCAATCCGACGATTGAAGAGCAAGCGAGAGGGAGCGAGCGTCGTCTTCGCTCAGGAGGCGCACCTTGCTGCCTTGCTTGAGGCCGCCGGTGCTTTCATCGAAATCATTGCCGGTGGCGACTTTCGTCCCGCCGAGGTGCGTGAGCTTGGCATCAAAGCGGATGCTCTGCTGCTCGAGCGCAGCTTTCAGATCCCAGTAGCTCCCACTGCGAAAGGCGCGTCTAGCCCGCTCTCGCTGCACGAGCAGGCGGACAGCCACGGATTGAACACGTCCGGCCGAGAGCCCCCAGGCAACTTTCTTCCACAACAGCGGCGAGAGGGTGTAGCCCACCAATCGGTCGAGGATTCTTCGGGTTTCCTGGGCATGCACCAGCTCCATATCGAGCTCACGTGTGTCATCGAGTGCCCGGGAGATCGCCTCTTTTGTGATCTCGTGAAACACCATCCGCTTGACAGGGACCTTGGGTGACAACAGCTGGAGAAGATGCCAACTGATGCTTTCTCCTTCGCGATCTTCGTCAGTCGCTAGCAGCAGTTCATCAACGCCCTTCAGGGCGTCTTTGAGCTCGCGCACAATTTTTTTCTTGTCCTTCGGAACCACATAAAGGGGTTCGAAGTTCGCCTCAGTGTTGACTCCGAGGTTGGCCCATTTCTGACCTTTTTGAGCTGCAGGGATCTCACTTGCGTTGTTCGGCAGATCCCTGACATGGCCCATCGAAGCTTCCACCCGATAGCCCTTTGGAAGGAATCCACGGATGGTGCGGGCCTTTGTGGGGCTCTCAACGATGACCAGGGTGTTCGCCACGTGGGGTCGGTAACCGTCCCCTTCTTTATCGCACCGCCGAGCTTTCTGCAGCGAAATCAGGGAATTCACTCAAGGAAGAGCAGGAGCGCAGCTACAGTCCCTCCAATTGGTTTGACCACACTCGCCATGCCCGAGTTGGGTGCTCTGTTTCTCTCCACCCAGGCCGTGGCAGCTCCTGGGGAGCTGCTCAATCTTGCTTTGCATGCCGGAACTGTTGGGCCTGAGGCAGCTGTATTGGTGGCGATGATCGCCACCTTGTTGGTTGATTTAGCCGGAGAAAAAGTTTCAGTTCGCTGGGTCCCACCCATTTGTTACGCGGGCTTAGGTACGGCTCTGGTTCTGCTTGCCTTGCAGTGGAATGCACCCCTCGAGCCTTCGTTTTTAGGCGCTTTCCTTTCCGATCACCTCGCGATTGCGTTCAGAGCGATTGTTGCTCTTTCAACTCTTTTATCGCTCTTGATTAGTTGGAGGTATGCCGAACAAAGCGGCACTCCTGTTGGGGAATACGCGGCCATCCTGCTCGCGGCCACCCTCGGCGGAATGGTGCTTTGTGGTGCAACAGACCTGGTGAGCGTTTTCGTGTCGCTCGAGACGCTTTCTGTGGCCAGTTACCTGTTGTCGGGATATATGAAGCGCGATGCACGCAGTTCTGAAGCAGCGCTCAAATATTTGTTGGTGGGTTCGGCTGCGGCGGCCGTATTCCTTTACGGAGCTTCCCTTCTGTACGGGCTAAGTGGCTCAACCAGTTTGGAAGTGATCGGTGAGGCTTTGGTGACCAGCCCTACACCGTTAGCCGCCTTAGCGCTGGTCTTTGTTCTTGCAACGGTTGCTTTCAAGATCGCGGCAGTCCCTTTCCACCAGTGGACGCCTGATGTTTATGAGGGGTCACCGACCCCGGTTGTGGCCTTCTTGTCGGTGGGTTCCAAAGCTGCAGGTTTTGCCCTAGCGCTGCGACTGCTTGTTGGTTGTTTTGGAAGTTTCGATACGCAATGGAAACTTCTTTTTACCGTTTTGGCGATTCTCAGCATGACGCTGGGAAACGTGGTGGCCTTAGCCCAGACCTCGATGAAGAGAATGCTGGCCTACAGCTCGATTGGCCAGGCCGGATTCGTGATGATCGGCCTTGTGTGCGGTACTGAAGACGGCTTTGCCGCAATGGTGCTCTATATGGCCTCTTATCTCTTCATGAATCTTGGTGCATTCGCTTGCATCATTCTGTTTTCGATCAGAACGGGAAGCGACCGGATTTCTGACTATGCGGGCCTGTACCAAAAAGATCCCTTGATCACGCTCGGCCTGAGTCTCTGCCTGCTTTCCCTTGGTGGAATTCCACCGATGCTTGGCTTCTTCGGGAAGATTTATTTGTTTTTTGCTGGTTGGGCAGACCATCAATACGTCTTGGTGGTGGTTG
>Ga0257106_1000015_pt1 | contig 88477 bp, 76 predicted proteins | sample LP_taG_3_FD_190177 | JGI IMG/M metagenome (GOLD analysis project Ga0257106, IMG submission 190177) | Marine microbial communities from Northeast Subartic Pacific Ocean, Canada - LP_J_2011_P26_10m | ecosystem: Environmental > Aquatic > Marine > Oceanic | place: Canada: Northeast Subartic Pacific...
AAAAAGGGACTGGATGCGGAAGAAGCTGACTTGAAAGAGGTCCAGAACAACTCGAAAAAAACTGCAGCCGAGCGGAAAGCTGAGAAGGAAAGAATAAAAAAATCCAAAGCTCCAATTAAATTCAAATAAGGGGAGGACGATTTTATGAATCATTGTATCTGTAAATATTCGTCTCGTGCTCATACAGATTTATTTCATTGGGTCCCAACTTTGAAACTTTTTGAGATATCTTGGAACTCCGATTTCTTATCGGTCCAAGCTTGGATCGGAGCTGAGGCTCCAAGGAAGTATATCTTCCCGAAAAACAAAGTTGCCTGGAAAAAGTATTCAGTTTTTCGTAAAAAACGCAATAAAAATCTAAACCGTTACTAATATACGTTGATCAGAAAACGTGATATCCCATGTGTAATACACTCTTTCATCATTTGTATAATTTTCTATACGCTCACTATAATGATTCAATTTATAACCCACTGGTAAGAGTATAGTAGCAGCACTTTTTGGGTTGCCAAACTCTCTTATGTCAGAAAGTTGTAGCAGTGAGAGCTTGAAGGAATTAGCCTCGCGGACATAAATAGCTATTTCTGCCGCATGATTATCACTGAACTGTATCACCTCTGAATTCTGCTGTGAGCCAGTTGGACTCTTACAGTTCGTTGTACATTTTTTTTGTTGTTGTTTGCGTTCAAAATTTTCAGGTAGTGTTATGGACCAACTACTGCCCTTGTATCTTACTCTCTTCAAATTGCCGCTATTTTTACTGTTTAATTTCTGACTTTCCTCATCGTCATCGTCAAAGTGCTGAAAAAGAGATTTTTCGGCAGCTATGTTTTCAAAATTCTCTTCAGCACGAACATTCTCAGTTGCTCTCAAAGTTGAAGCAAACAGTTCCGAAAATAATACTATGAAACTTCTTCTCGCGAATTTTTTATGTCGAATTAATTCAGAGCACATTTCAAGTCGTTTGCTGGAAAGTTGTTTCACGCTACTAGCACTACAAGACTGTGTCTGAGTCCGGTCGAAAGTAGAGTAAGAAGAGTTAGAGTTTACACCCGTGCCAGACTTATCTAAATATTGTATGTGCGAGGAAAAAATGCAGGTGCTACTGATACCTGTAGTTAGCATGGTCGCAACTTACGGGAAAAACTCCGGCGAGTAAGTTGTATTTGAAGCGATCAATTAATGACAAGAACTATAATCAGAGTTGTTGAGAACAGTTCAAGGCTTCAAGCTCGCGGATTCAACGGAGTCAGAACCTCAGAAATCTACTCCTTCTCAGAAGTATTTTTTTAAAGCAAGATCTTTAGTTTACCGATGCAACTCAAGATACTTTCATTCCCAATGTTTTTTTTTGGTTTTTTCCATTTTTCCGAATTTTTGTCCTCTCGCGTTCGTCCTTTTGAGATGTCGTGACTTCTGCTCTATTGCTCCTCTTGTGGACTATATTTTTAACTACTGATTTGCTGTTTGCTGTTGAATACTAACCTAGAGAAGCAGTCTGTGCAAGGCAACACAGGGGTACGTAAGACATTAGGAAGGATCCGAAGAAACTAGAGGAAACTCGTAACGGTCACGAGGAAAGAGAGCCTTCCAATTCAGGCGTTTTTCTGCTGCACCTAGTGACCGATGCACTGAACCAAACATTTTGAGTTTGCGTTGCATAAAAGTAAAACTAGTGACAAAGATTGCGTCTTCTTCTCATTAGAACATCAAAAGTAGGAATCTCTATTTCATATATTCTAATATTCAGTAGTCACTCATCTAGCTCTTGAGGTACACATCAAACTATATATTATTTTACCTGATTAAGACTTCTTTTCCTTGTAGCTGGACTTTTTTATTCGTGGTTTCTTTATTCTTCGAGCTAAAGTTAGTCGACTCACAGTAATAGATTACCTTAGTAAGTATGTCGGTACGCTTATATAACATGATTTATCTTATTGATGACCTCTTATTTAATGTAGCAACTCGAACTGTATCGAAGGTCTACACTTGGAATGGCGTTGACTGATGCACTTGACGAAATGGTCATAAAAGGCTTACTTACACCTTCAATTGCCATCCGTATGCTATCAGAATACGATAAGTGTATGGTTGATATTTTACGAACACTGAAACAAAAAGTTTCTTTTAAAGGAAATATTCATACATATAGATACTATGACAATGTATGGACGTTTATTCTTGAAGATGTAGTTTTTAACTTCAGTGCCGTTGGGGAGAAAAAACAGGAAGTTACAGTAGACTTTGTGAAAATAGTAGCTTGTGATGGCAAGATAATAAACAATGCATGAAAAGCTGTATCTGCAATCTTTATTTAGGTTCATTTCCCTCTCCCATAGCTGTCTTGACTTCTCCACTAGTAAAATATTCATCAAACATTTCAAGAGCATTCAGGAATGCTTGATCCATATTAAAATATTTATAACTTGCGAGCCTGCCAACAAAACACACTCCTTCTTCTTTCAAGGCCATTTCTCTGTATTTTTCGTATATACTTCTGTTTGATGGATTGGGAACTGGATAGTAAGGTTCTCCATCATCACAACTAAACTCTTTGAAGATTACTGTGAACTTACTCCCTTTTGCCCTTTTAGGTTGATTTGGTTTATGTTTGTACTCGACAATTCTCGTATATTCTACTTCATTACCAGGATAGTTAAGTTGTAAACATGGCTGAAAGTATCCCTCTTCACTTTCGTGAATTTCTTCTTGAAATCGAAGTGATCGATATTCAAGCTTGGGCAAGCCAAGTGAAGAATAATACGAATCAATTGGGCCAGTGAAAATAACATACCTAGAACTTGGAAGTCTATCACGCATTTCAAAAAAATCGATATCGAGACGCACACTTATATTGTCATCATTCAGAATCATGTTCTCGAAAATACAGGTATATCCATTTTTAGGTAAAGCTTGATAAGGATCAGTAAAATATCGATCGTCAGTGTTTGTCCTCACAGGGATTCGTGCGAGTACACTCGCGTCAAGTTCGTATGGCCACTTATCCCACTGTTTTTTTGTATAATATTTGAATATTGCGTCATAAAGTTCTTTCCCACTTCTATTCAGTGCACTCTCCTCGCCATTTTGGGGGGTATCGTTCAGAACTCTCCTTTCTTCAAGCCAAATTTCCACGTCTTTTTCGTTTTGTACTTTTGCGTTAAAAAGGGAATTTATTGTCTCTTGAGAAGGTGGAATAGGTACAATTTTGTAACCAAGACCAACATCCACTTTGCCCTTTACCCTATGTTCATACGGGATCCATTCGCTAAATTGATTCACGTATTTCCATACCCTCATGAATTTTGTATGAAATAGGTGCACACCATATTGTGATATTCGAATTCCTAATTTGTTTATGAAGTCATAGCAGTTGCCACCGATGTGATCTCTCTTATCTATAATGATGGTTTTCCAGCCAAAACGCTTTGACGCTTGTTCCGCAAAAACACACCCTGATATACCAGCTCCAACAACCAGCAGATCATACTTATCAGAGAGACCTCTAAGACCACAAAACCACTCCTGTCTAAATTTATTTCCATCGCGAACATTTAAATTCATTCCTGCCCAAAACTCTGGCTGCTTGCTGGTCATGTCTGATCCGTGGTCACAAGGTACTGCGTTTTAAATCCTTGCAACTTAAGAAAGATTTCAACTTAACGCATACTTCTGGCAAGCTGAAAATCGGAAGTGGAAAACTTCTTCCTTCTTTCAGGCTCCCAATAAGACAACGACCCTAAACACAATTCAAAATATGAAATCTGTACTTCTGCCCTAGTTATACAAGCCTAGAACTCGTGAGATATCCGTATACTTATTCCTCGTACAAAATAGTGAAAGTACAACATAATACTATTCAAAGTGGCGAAAAAATACATGTATGCAATTGTACATATGGTGCACAATGCTAGTACATAATGAAAGTGTGGATAATTTTGACAGTTGTGTTTAAGCTGTAACACTCTTTGGATTTTTGCAGGCCATGAAAAAAATAGCAGTAAGTAACTCTCAAGCAAGTAACTCTATCCTCTCGTATTTTACTTTAGTGGAGTGGAAATATGATACCATGGACTTAGATTTTAGGATAGGGCAGCATACTTTCGTTCACTTTGTTTCCTTAAGTTACTCCGCAGCTCAAAATTGTTACTTGTCTCAACACAACTGTTCGTTCTTTTCTCCTGACTGGGCTGAAACGGATCACAAGATTTTACTATGCTATGTTGATATTGAGGAGGAAATTCATCTTGAAGAAATAAATAAAGTTTGCTGCCAAATCGGGGCCTCCTTAATTTGTGGTTGCACACTAGCAGAGTTAGCTAGATATCTTGAAACTATTGCTCATTATGATATAGATGATATCTTTTATTCAGATGAAAATTTAGACTGGTATAACTTAACTAAAGAAATTTTTACAAGTATTCGAGGTGTAACTAAACAGGATGTAATCTGCTTGTGTTCTTCTACGGATAGTTTGAGGAGCTTATTCACTTTATCTGAACAACAAACCAAAATCATCCCAGGATTTGGGGTTTCGAAAGGAAAGTCACTTAATGCAATATTTTGGATCCCATTCCTCGAAAGATCTATACGCTGCAGTAAATATCGTTAAATATATTTTCTAAAGATGCTCTCAAGTGTATCTGCGCTTCGACAACCAATCGATTTAATCGATGAAGGATCATATTCTGAGCAAAGAATTTGGCTGAACTGACTGTGAGCTTCAATAACATTTGAAAATATTGGATTGAGTAAAATAATTTTTGTTTCCGTCGAAAGAATATACAGATTCATCGTATCAATTATTTCTGGCAGCTTGAAGTCAATTGCTTTATTCACCTCTAGCACTATTTCTTTCAATTTATCAACAGAAGAAAATGCCGAGTTTGAGAGTGACTCCTCGTGACGGGATTTTGAGACTTGAATCGCTGTTGCCTTGGTTATAAATCCCAGCATAGAACCAACCAAAATTTTAGTAATGAACAAAATAAAAGTTTCGCACGCCAATTTAAGCTGCTTTTCTAGCTCTTTTTTTGAGTCCATGGTTGATTGAATTACTCGAGGCCTTCCTTCAGATGATATCACCATCAGCGCATTCTCAGGTGTCATGGAAAAAAGTGAAATTTCACCTTCCAAGATTCTTTTCATTTGAATGCCTAAATGACTGAAGTCCAGTTCTTTTACGGCAATACAGAAATCCGTATTAAATGGAGAAATTTGTTCCCTTAAAATCAATAAGTGCTTAATCAAGAAAAGCTGCCCATTCAGATTTCCATTTGTTCTCGCAATGACTTTGCTTGCTAGACCCAGATTGTCTGCACATAGACTTACTGCTTCTTGTGCAAGACCAGAGAAAGTGCTTTCTTCTACACAACGATATAAATGACCCAAGCATTTAAGCGTCTTTTCTAGAGGAGGATACCACGTTGACAAATCATGCATCCCACATTTACGAGCAACCTTGAGCTTTTCTGGATAATTGATGTCATCTACTGTAGGGGAATGATTACCAACTTCGTCCCGAATCAAGGTCTGTGTACGAAATATGAGTCGTTCTTGAATGTCTGCAAGAATATTATTCATCAAGGGCATCATCAGAATTCCACTTTCACCAGCTTCAACTAACAATTCCTGTATTATTTCTCCTCTTAAAACATCGACTATTTCAGAAAGTTCAAGAACAGTACCTGAGAATAAAAAATAAGTATTCGAAAAGATCCATGCAATCTCACTTACTGATTAATATATAGTAGGGGCGCAAAGCATCAAGTAGCTGTGCCCCTAAAGGTTGGATCAAACTATTGAGTGCCTTTCGAAAATTCTTCTCACTAAAAAAGTGCGAGAAAAGTAGCATTTCAGCATTGATCAATTCCACAAGGAATGTGCAAGATTCTCGGCATAATGCAATTATATTTCCTGAAGATTCGCGGATAATTTTTTGAAGGCAGCATCGTACACTATCTTGAAGCAACTTTATTCGATTCTCGCAATAAATTATGTGACAGTCAGCTACTAAGACTTTATATTCTGTTCTTTTTTCTCTTTTTTCTAATTCTATCATTATATCTTTTAGTTCAGCTGCTGCTGCACGAAAACTTATGTAAAGTGAAGATTCGCCTGCTATTTGATTATAATTAGTTGCCTTTTGAAATAATAAGCCCAAATCTCGGTAGTCTTGAGCTTCATTTACACTATCACTTGTCCTTAAATGACCTGAAACATTATTTTCCACAGAGGAAGAGATTACTGCTAGGGAGGCAGCATCAAGGATAGAGCATATAAGTTCACGCACAGATGCCATCGCCCGTGAACGTACTTGCTGAAATTTCAATCCGTACGAATTCCCTTCCGTGTAATGAGGATGAGCCTGTACAAAGTCCAAAGATAAATCAAGGCGATGAAGAAAAGGGAGAAATTCCCCACTCTTGCGAAAATTTTCTCCACCTGAAAAAGCTGGGAGCGAGAGCGAATTTGCAACAACTTCCAATTCCTCAAAATAAAGTAACTTTGAATTGAGGGCATCGGCAAAGCTATTAAGTCTTTGCTTTTCGATTAATAGACGCTCACAGTTATCTCTCATATTCTCACCTCTTTTTCTCACTCGAAAATATAGTTCAGACAACGTTCCAAATAGTTTCCAAGCAGTACTTATTTGCGATATAATTTTACTACTCGACCTTAAAGTTTCCGAAAGGTTATCTGAATATTGGAAGTATCTGGCGTCTACTTCTCGATCTCGAATCGCAACTAAGGCGCCGAACCATTCGTGAAATTGTTCCAAGCGATAAATTGCAGGAAAGCCACTTTCATTCTTATAGTTATCCGTAGTTGTATTTGAATTGCTGCTTCCTCCCTCAGCTCTTTCACGTAAAAAAGATCTCTCGAGTTTAGTGCTTGGCCTCGCACTCGTACTCGATAGAACTGAAAGAACGTGTATTTGATCTTTTGACAGAACTGAAGAATGATCCCATCCAAGCGTAACAGTGTAACCTTTCTTCACGAGATCGGGCGCTTTGGGTAAAAGTGTCATGTTGCTCTAATGTGTAAATCTGAGGCCGTTTCAAAAGGAATTTTTTTTTTACGTACTCGTAGAAAAAATAAAAAACCCATTACCACCATAACCACTTTTGAAGTCACTCAAAGCACTTGTTATTTTGCAAAAAAGAATAATGGTATAGCTGGCGCCACCGCGGATCGAACGCGGGACCTTTAGATCTTCAGTCTAACGCTCTCCCAACTGAGCTATGGCACCGCTTTTACTACTTGTGTAGTACGCTTTCAAGAATAGATACGGGGTTGGATTTAAAAAATAAGTCTATTTCAAATAAAAACCAATACCCTAAATTCTAAATTGTCCCCATTCTAAATTGTGTCCCTCTGAAAATCTTTGAACAAACGTTCGTCAGTAAAGTATATTAAAAGAGAGCTCGAAGCATGCCTGGTGAGAATCTAGCCATCTTTCTAGGTTATTCTGGCGCCATGATATCTTTGGTTCTTTCATGTGTGTTTTCTTTTTTCTTTTTTTCTTTATCACTGAAGGAACTTCATCAAGGTACCGGGGCAGCATATGGGACCGCTCAAGCCGGCATAGGACTATGTAGGGCAGCTAGTAGAAATCCTAACATGATAATCAAGGGCATTATTCCAATTGCTATGGCAGGAGTTCGTGGAATTTACGGTCTTGTACTTTCTATCATTATTCTAAGCGGAATACATACGGAAAAAAATTATTTCGAATATAATGGTATGATGCATCTTGGTGCGGGTCTATGCTGTGGTATTGCTCAATATTCCAGTGGAATAGCAGTAGGTGTTGTCGGAGAGAGTGGAACACAGGCGACCTTAAGACAATCTAAACTTTTCGCTCCAATCATACTCGTATTAATTTTTACTGAAGCCCTTGCCTTATATGGCCTGATAGTTGGTATGATATTATCTCAGCAGGGACAGAGGCTTTTCGTAGACGTTATGGTGTGATCAACTTAAATGTGAAGCTAAACGGGATACTCTATACATATACATTTACTCCTTCTTTGAATATAGAAGGAGAAAGAGAATAATGGTGAAAAGGGAGGTAGAATATAAAAAGGCGGAACAGTTATAGAAATATTTAGCTTGTATTCACTAAGAGTGATTTAGATGCTAGCAACTCCAGATTTTGAGGCGTTACGCAACGCCGTGGCTCGAACAAGACTTCCAATAGTGTTAACAAGAAGCTTTCCATCATCAAGAGGGTTACCTGGAACCACAGTCTTGTAGAGATATGAATCAAAAGTCATCTTTTGCACGTACTCATCCGCGCACATCTCAACAAAGGCTTCTCGTGCAGGGTTCGATCGGTAAAATACTTTCTGTAAAATATCGAGGACCTTGTAGGTTGCCCAATACTTCCTGTCCCATTTGTCTAAATAAACACGGAGATCAGATTCATCGATTTCCTTGGTACCATTCATGGATTGTTCAACGATAGCTTCTGCAGCCATTCGTCCACTCTTTGCAGCGAAGTAAATGCCCTCACCAGAGCACTTGGTGACATACCCAGCCGCATCTCCGACGAGTGCTACTCGCCCTCGAACACGGTTCGGACGAGGGTGTTCTGGAATTGGATGCGCTTCGACTCTGATAATTTTCCCACCAGCACACTTATCCTCAGCTCGGTTTCGCATGGCAGTCTGATACTGCTTGATGGCTGTCTTATTCACAACAGTCCCTGTACCCACAGCAACGTGGTCATACTTGGGAAAAACCCAGCCATAGAAATCTGGGCTGACGTCATCTCCAACATACATTTCCGCAAGATTTTTGTAATAATCCATCTTAGCATCTGGTATCTTGATACGCTCTTGAAAAGCGATGGCGTAGTCATACTCGCCAGCATCGATGCACTTCGCAACTCTTGAATTCGCACCATCAGCTCCAATAACGGCATCCACCTCAATCGTTTTCGGAATTCCGGTTTTCGAATCACCTTCATAGTCATTATAGTGTAAAGTAATTGGTCCACTATTCACTCCGGGGTCGTCAATTTTCATGAATAGGCCATTAATAAGATTTGCTCCTAAAGCTTTCGCCCGTTTCCGCAAAAAGTCATCCATAACTTCACGACGACACATACCAATGTACTCTTTATCATTCAAAGTCTGACCGACATCAACCGCGCGGTTCGAAGGAGAAATCATCTTCATCTTTGTAACTTTACGATCTATGATCTCTTCTGGCAAGTCAAACTCTCCTACCATACACAGGGGGATTGCGCCACCACATGGTTTGCAGTTATCCATCTTACGTTCGACAAGAAAAGTCTCACAGCCGCCCTTGGCTAAAGTTTCCGCGGCACATGCACCTGCTGGACCACCACCGATGACAGCAACGCGAAGTTTGCGACCATCGAGAGCTTTCCCGGAGGCGTTGACAACAACATTTCGACGAGGAGAACTTCTGGAAACTTTCGAGGCAACCAGCTTATCCGCACATGTGGGCGAGGTCCTAACAAAATAAAAGGAAAGTGAAGAGTATATTTCGTGAGAAAAGTCCAGAATACGCTTCGGATGATGTGTACTTTTGTACAAACACTTTGAAGGCGTTTTAAACTCGCGGCGATAAGATATGTGAAAATTCGAAAATGGTGCACGTACCGCAGTTGAACTGGAATTAATGTCGTAAAATTAGACATGGCTCCTATCTTTAGTTTATACTAGATCTGATTATACTGAATTTCGTATCGCCGTTTTCCCGTAAACAGGTAAGGTACAGTGGGGATACACTTGCGTGATTTGATTTTCTTCTAAAAAAGTACAAGTTAAGGCTCGTTGCCACCCAATCAATCGAAAAAAAGATCGGAGATCTCTTACAAGATCTAAATAAATATTTAGGGTATCGTCGGGTTCAAGCTTTTGGAGGGGGTTGGTCAGACGTGAGATTTTCAGGGCAGACCAGACGAAGTGTTTGAGGAGCATTAACTTGCTTTGCTCAAGATAACATATCCCGTTAGTTTCATTTTATTTATTTCTAAAGAATGAATGACGCGAAGCAAACGGATTATGCTGCCGAGTTTCTCTGGCCAAGCGAGGTGAACTCTTTCCTTCTGTTCTTGTTTTACTTTTTTCTTACACACATTCAACAAAATTACCCTAGGAATATAAGAAAGAATCATTCATACAAGCTCGCGAGCAATATGATCGAATGTATAAAGAATCAATTACAGATCCTTCTGCCTTTTGGTCTGCCATCGCTTCAGAATTTTACTGGAAGAAGGAGTGGGATCCTGCAAATATAGTTCAAGGAAATTTCGACACAACGAAAGGGCCAATTTCTACCTCATTTTTTTCGGGGGCACAAACTAACATAGCTTGGAACTGTTTGGACGCACAAATCTCCAAAGGTCGAGGTGATACTGCTGCATTTGTCTGGGAAGGTAATGGGCTGGATGAGAATAAGACGATGTCCTACTCAGAAGTCTGTTCCGAGGTGAACAAACTTGCTAACTGGCTCAGAAATATTGGAGTTAAAAAAGGTGACCGCGTCATTATTTATATGCCGATGATCCCAGAATTGCCAATTTCTATGCTCGCATGTGCGAGAATCGGAGCGGTCCATGGAGTTGTCTTTGCTGGTTTCTCTGCCGAGTCTTTGGCACAACGCATAATTGATTCTGAAACCAAAATTATTTTGACGTGCAACGCAGTTCTACGAGGCACCAAGTTACTTGATCTCAAATCTATTGTCGATAGTGCGATAGGATTAGGTGGGGACGGATGTAGGATCACGCATTGTTTGTGCGTCGCAAATGAACGAGCTGTACCATTTTCGGAGTCAAATTTTATTCCGGAGCGGGATTTCTGGTGGAAGGAAACTGTCAACAAAATGAGTTCGACGTGTGAGACTGAGTGGGTTGACGCAGAAGATGCCCTTTTCATGCTGTACACATCCGGCTCCACTGGAAAACCGAAGGGTGTAGTCCATACAACGGGCGGCTATATGGTTTATGCTGCTACGACCACAAAATATGTATTCGATTTAAAACCTGGAGATTTATTTTGGTGTACAGCTGACTGCGGATGGATAACTGGACATACATATGTAACATACGGTCCGCTTCTCAATGGTGCAACATCCCTAGTTTTTGAAGGAGTTCCGAATTATCCCGACCCAGGGCGTTGCTGGGAAATAGTGGATAAATTTGGGGTTCAAGTTTTCTATACAGCACCAACCCTGATACGATCTCTTCAACGAGAAGGTGATGACTACGTTAAAAAGTACTCTCGATCGAGCCTTCGCTTACTCGGGACTGTAGGAGAGCCGATAAATCCAGAAGCATGGAAATGGTATCATAAAGTTGTTGGAAACGGTAAGTGTCCTATAGTTGATACCTGGTGGCAAACTGAAACAGGAGGGCATCTTATTACCCCATTACCTGCAGCGTTTCCTTCAAAGCCTGGCTCTGCGGCTTTACCCTTTTTTGGTGTCGAACCTGTAATTTTGAATGAGCAGGGAAAAGAACTTTTAGGAGAATGCGAAGGACTCCTTTGTATCAAATCTCCCTGGCCGTCCATGATGCGAACGGTATATGGCGACCATCCTCGTTACGAAACTGCATATTTTAAGCCTTTCCCTGGTTATTATTTTACGGGTGACGGAGCGCGACGAGATAAAGATGGTTATTATTGGATTACAGGACGTGTTGATGATGTCATTAATGTCTCCGGTCACAGAATAGGTTCTGCTGAGGTTGAAAGTGCGCTGGTTTCACATTCTCTATGTACGGAAGCTGCAGTGGTAGGAATCGAGCACGCCATAAAGGGACAGGGGATTTATGCATATGTTACAATACTTGATGGTGTTGAGTATACTATGGAGCTTAAAAAAGAACTTATAGCATGTGTACGAAGCACGATTGGTCCGTTTGCAGCCCCTGACACAATACATTGGGCACCTAGCTTGCCTAAAACTCGAAGCGGTAAAATACTTAGAAGGATTCTGCGCAAAATTGCGTGCAAAGATGATTCTTTGGGTGATATATCCACGCTAGCAGATAAAGGTGTTGTTGAGGAACTCCTAAAACTCAGAGGTGTGTAACAGTTAAGATAGAGTTCATTTTATACATTCTTTCTGGTATTTTTCATTAGTATATTTTACAGCATTCTATTCTCTAAAGTTATAGTTTGTCATATCACTTTCCCAACTTGGAATATCTGAGTCCTGCCACTGAAAGGTTTTGAAGTCATGATTTCGAAAAATCTCGTATGAATTTACCTGAACTAAGTATTCTTTACCGTTTTTTTCTGATCCTTTTGAGCTTAGAATGCACTGAAATGGTTCGGAGCTCAGGCCTTCTTGAAAATCCGAAATGAGATCATCTGCAACTTGCTTTTCTGAAACCCAAAGACTCTCATATTCTGTTAAAAGCTGACTCATGAAAAGGGTTGGGCTTTTCAAAAAAATACATACCATCAGGCCACTCTATTAAATATTCAGTATTCCCATTGGTGCTAACTTGAGAAGCTTGTAGACTTAGAGGTAACATTTCTTCGTAAACAAAAGATTCTAAACATTGCGCAACATCCTCAAGTGCTCTCCTTCTTGAATATGTAACTGTTGTTGCTGGTGTATTTGCTTTGAGCATTTCTACTAAGTCGAGTGCCTTTTGTCTTGCTAAGTTGTGAAAAAAAGCTGGAAACAAGCTGTACATACCGAGCGACCGGAGTAATCCTGTAGTTCAGGGTTAGCTCCAGCCTCCAATAGAATTTTCACAATTTCTTGATGAAGATAGCCTGAAGCAATGTGAAGTGGAGTGTAGCCGTCCTTGTCCTGTAAAATAAACTAAAAATTTGGAGAAAACAGTATTCACACTATGACCTCTGAATCAATTTCAGCACCGCTCTCTATTATTGCTTTGACGGAACTAGTGGAACCTATACCGGCTGCAAAATGTAGTGCGCTATTTATGTAAAGCAGTAAAATAGAAGTGTGGTCAGTTAAAATAGAAGCTTGAAAAAATACCTGCGTGAATTCATATCTCGTGTATATGTAAGTGTCTCCCCTCCTAGTGCAAGATATTTTTGAACTTCATTTTCGTTTCCCTACCTAAAATTTCAAAATCGATGCATGACGATCGCAATCTTTCACCTCCTTACAAATGCGCCACCAAGCGCTATTGAATTTCTTTCTTATGTCCTCCGAAACATTCTTAGCCGGAATCCTTCGTTTGTAAAATGAAACAAAAGTCAGGGAAAATTTTTGAAGTGTCACCAGATGTTCTCGTTGTCATTATCTTTCAGTTTCACCAAAAATTGTAGAGTTGGTCTTCCAACCCTGCTTTGACAGATTCTGACTCCATTCACTTTCTCTACTTCTTTCACTGCTGCCCCACTCGTCGCATCAGTTTTTGCCCGACTCTGGATAACGATGCGAAAATCAAGAAAATTGGATTACACTAAAAGACTACGCGTTACCTGTGTGCCCTTTCTAAGACTTTTCCCGCTTCCAACCTTCTTGTAGCGTGAATACAATTGCAATTTATTCGCTAGTATCATACTTTCAATTTTTTAACAATGGGGCAGGGCAAGTGGAGTGCCGCGGCGGTAAGCAAGTAAAAAGTCCCCGTTCCTAGAAAACCTTAAACATTGTTTCGCTGTTGTTGGGTTGGATGGGTGGGTGACCCATTATTCTCTTATGGTGCCAAATTTTTTTTTGTGCTTCGTCAGTCTGTTTTTGTGGGGTTCTTTTGGATTCTATTTTTCTTTTTGCCTCACTTCAACCTGTTGAGCTGTTGTTAAGGGTCGCGGCTACGGAAAATTTTCGTGGAAAGCCGACATTAAAATACGAGTACGATAAAAGTAGCAATGAAATCTGTCGCCTCCTGTCCTCTTATTAAAAGTATACTTGTCTTAGATGGTGAAGGCAAACGAATTGCTGTGAAATATTTTGATCCCGAACTGTGGGTGTTTTTTTTGATTCGTTTCACGTCTTAATTTCATTTTTCTAGGAATTCGATTCAAACACAGCTCTCGTTTGAGCGCTCTATATTTCAAAAAACGATAAGAACTAATGCACGGAGCGAGCAAGAAATAATTTTGTTCGAAAGCGATATCGTGGTTTATAAATTTACATCGGATTTACTTTTTTTTGTTTCGTCTGGTGAAGAGGAGAACGAAATAATTGTTGGCACGGTCTTGCAAGCTTTATTCGAATCAATTTCGCTGCTACTTCGCGGCAATGTAGAGAAGCGGACGGCTCTGGAAAATTTAGATCTCATCCTTCTTTCTATTGATGAAATTATCGATGGTGGTGTAATACTAGAAACAGATCCGAATATTGTAGCGAGTCGAGTATCTATGCGAGGTGTTGAAGGAGAGGTGCCCATCACAGAGCAATCTTTTACCCAAGCATTTGCTAGTGCTAGGGAACAGATTTCGAGGAATTTATTGCGTTAATCCATCCAAATATTTTGCATGGTTGGAAAGCAAACAAGAAGAACTAGCTTTCTATGTTGCAAGCAACCCGTAAATTATGTATCATCTCTTCAAAAGTATGACAGAAGAATATTATTCTATAAACTTGGTGCGATAGAAAACAAGGTTAACACACATATCTACTCTACAGTACAATACGATATTGATGTGTGCATTGTATCTGTTTTTTATTTTCAGTATTCTATGGACTTATTTCTATGTTCTCAGCATTTCCAAGTATGTATAGATATGCACCTCAAAGAGAAAGTTTTACACCAACACGAAAGCATCGATCCAGTAGCACAAATTTCCGAAGCTGATATGTATTCTATGTCGTCTTAAAAATATGCTTAAATGTATAAGAAGTTTCCTCATCATCGTTGTATGAAAATTTTCTCCAATGGGTTGCACTGCCTAAAAATCGGTGTGCCTGTTCCTAAACGATTCCGTTGGCAAATTTTTTCCTTTTACGTACCAGGTACGTTTCCATCTGACCATACCTTTTTTCCTTTTTTTTTGTTTTCTATTTTCCTGTGACCTTCTTGTCCCCCAGTCTTATTTTATCCTCCCACCTAAAATCTTCATTTTGATTGAACACTTCACATGTCGAAAGAGAATGATAGGTGCGTATGCATTTTCTCGTATTGGATATTTTTTGTCTAATTTGTCGACAAAGAACTGTCATGATTACTAAATGTTTGATTAATTGATTTTCTTCAACTGATGAGATTGTATGCAGGGTTGAACATACAATACAAAAGCAGCATGTAGGAAATTATTACCCTCTTTCCCAACATCAATTAAAAGTTTCCACTCAAACTGTAGATCATCCGTTTATTTGTCAGTAGTACTTTGAACGATGCAGCAAAGGAGCTTGGCATGGGTGTTACTGCTCTGAAAAAGAAATGTCGCAAATTTGGTGTCAAAAGATGGCCATATCGCCAGGTTTGAATCAATCGAAACTGTTAATCATCGCAATTTATTTTCAACTTTTTAGATAAAAAGTTTGGACAGTCTGACTGATCACATGAAGGAAATAATTCGTAAATCAGACGGAAACTACGAACATTTTCAGGTAATTCCTTTTTAAATATATTCCGGCATATTTTGACGCTCTATACCCTTTCGGACATTGAATATTGATCGTAATCGAGCATATTCAGTTCCACCGTAACAAACTTTTGAAAAATCCGTGCCATAAAATACCAGGCAGCATTCTCAAACTGCGCCAGTCCGATTTTAAGGTCCGTTTCTATTATATGAAGTACAAACTGAAATTCATTACAAACAGCAAAAATATAATGCGAAATCAAAACTATGAATGATAATACGTCGTGCATGTTACTTTATTGAGTGCAAAGATTGTCAGGTTAATTTCAAGTATTGTAATTTTGCAAAAAAACATATTCTGAATTTATTCTGAATTTACTATTCGACTATTCAATCGTTACTGTTTTCCTTCTCAAACGCAGTCAATAGAGTCTGCAGCTTCATTGTATGCTCTGGCTTCCCAACAGATACTCTGAAACAAGAAGCGAGTTCTTCAGGTTTTGAGTAATATCGAACAATCACTCCGTTCTCATACAAGAAATCTTTCAATTCTTTAGCATTAAATTGGTTCACTCTATAAGATTTTCGTAAAAAGTAAAAGTGACAAAAAATTAGGTATTTTACCGACATAATATGAAATTAGACTCAGAGGGAAATGGTTCTAAGAAATCAAATTCGTTCAGCATATCAAATAAACGCTCCTTTTCTTGAATTATTAATTTTTCAACCCTCTTGAATCAAAATAAGAAGAATAAAAGCATTCAATTTACTTCTTACCTTGTAGTATTCAGAATCGTTTATGGCTGCTAAAGCGGCACTCTCTGCAGCAACAGATACATTATATGGCTGCTTTATCCGCCACATGTATTCAATAATACTCAGTGGAAAAGCTCCATAACCGATTCGCAATCCTTAAAAAAATAAAATTTTATCTTTACAAGTGTAACAATAAGGAATATCCTTTACCAGCAAGTGCAGCTCTCTTGCTGAAGGTTCGAAGAACAATCAAGTTATTGTGTTTAGTAACGTCAGAAATTCTGCTTTGACTTTTTGTACTGAATTCGATGTAAGCTTCGTCAAGTACAACTAATACTGGTAAATCGATGATATGTTCAAACTCTTCTTGGCTGATAATGCTTCCGTCCGGATTGTTTGGAGAGGTAATGAAAATAACCTTTGGGTGATGCAAAGCAACCTTTTCCTTAATTTGATCCAGATCTATTTTGAAGTGTGGAGGTCCACTTCGAGGAACATCTATCACAACTCCATCTATTGAGAGTTATAATTTAAATTAATTTATTTCGAAATATCAATCCGCTTACCGTTGACGCTGCAGTCAAATGAATACATACCGAATGTAGGTGGAGTATTTATAATGCAGTCCTTTGGATCCAAAACAGCTCTTAAAATAAGGTCGATAAGCTAGATAATTCGTAAGTAGTGCAGTGTATTATCGGATTATCGGAAGATTACCTCATCTGCCCCACAACCGACTAACAAATGTTCAGGAGGGATGTTGCATTCAAGTGCCTATGTATGATGAAAAGGTGAGCATTCAAAGAAGAATAAAATCTATAAAAAACTTCACCAACGCATTCCGTAAGCGACGAGATTCTGGGTCTGGGTATATATGCTGGAATTTCATTTCACTTAAGGCTTCCAGGACACCTGAAATACAAAATTGAAAATGATAGTATTCAAATTAAGCTTGACACCTGTGGACGGTCCATATGGATTTTCGTTCGCGTCTAATTTCGCAATATCGTCCATATTCATCCCGAGCTGTTCTGGAATATTTACAAGAGTCAGAAAATAGAGATAAAGTGGCTATATCGAACCTGCTATAATATTGATAGGTAGAATGGGTGTGTAAGGGTCAAGGTCAAGGATATGTGGTCGAAGAAAATCCTTGCCATCCACTCCAGCACTCATTATACGCGTATCTACACGTTTTGCCCAATTTCTGATAACTTTCCCTCGTTTACATGGTACGTACGAACACTCCGCAGAGTAAATTTTCACAGACAACATTTTTTTACTGATTTGGAGAAAAAATCCAGCTATGTTGATTCACGACGTTTGCACGTTTTTAATACTTAGGATGCGATGAATACGGTGCACCCAGTACGATAGTACGATAGTTTTTACCGTGTTCAAAAGGCAAGTATTACTTGCCCTCTAAAGTATTGAAAACCAAAGGTTCGCTATAGCGTATCCCACTTATATTTCTTGTTTTATTATTTTCTGTACGAGCACCGGTTGTTTTTTCATGATGTATGGTAAAATACGAGTGGTAATATAAAATCAAAAAGGGAAAAGGAAAAGCAAGTGTTGACGAGGACAGGAGGACTTCACGACTGCAAAAGCTTGTGCAACAAAAGCCAGCTCTGCTCTCAAGAAACCCGTGAATATAGAATAGTCACGCTTATGAACTAGACGAAAATTATAAACGACTTCTTTTCCACCTTTCCCAGCTTTAAAGAACGTTAAGCTATTGTAGAGTCGAATATGGAGTACCAATTCAGCAACTTCATCGGTGGTTCATACAGCGGAGGTGATATCCAGCTCCGCAAAAATTCTCTGTTCACCATTTTAAGCAATTATATCACCATAATCGATTTGGAAAAGTCAAAATGTTGCGTTCTCCCGTGTACTAATGCGAGTTTGCTTGAAAAGTTATCCGTGAACGCGTCAGGAACACTTCTTTTAGCAGTAGATTCTACAGGAAATGGGTATTTGTTTAATTTGAATTCAAGAAAGTGCATTACGCACGTACAATTTGGAGGTCCTGTAAAAGATGCAGCATTTAGTATGTGTGGCGACTTTATTAGTGTAGCACTTGAACATGTCGTTCAGATTTGGAGAGTTCCCTTATCTGGGAAGTATGCAAATGGGAGTCTTCAACTTCTCAGAAAAATCAGTGGATTTGGTGCCGCAGTTAGAAGCATCGCGTGGAGTCCTTGCTCACGGAGAATTTTGGTATCAATAGAGGGACCTAGCTGTAGAATATATACTGTAGAGGGTAAAAGTGGATCAGAACTATTCATTGGAAATGAACTTTTAGTGGTTGCATTCTGGGGAGCGGCGGAATGCCTTCTATATACGTTGTCACGTCATGGTCTTCTTTTGGAATGGGAAGAAGTTCGTAGTGTAAACTCTGATTGGAATACGTCCAAAAATTTTGCTTTCAATAAACATGGTAAATTACAAAGTGCCAGTTTCACCTTAAACGGTAAATTACTAGCAATAGGGTTTGAAGCTGGTTTTCTCGTTATGTTTGATGTGCAGCTTTTTGAGCAAAAGAAAATTATTAATGTTTCGAATTTTTCTCTCAATATGTGTAAGCTAGGCGATCATAGTGATTGGATTACCTTGGCGGACGATAAATCTGGTAGGCTCCTAGTTTGGGATTGGGTTGACGAGGTTTGCATATGTAGACGCGGAGGTCATGAAGTTTCAGTGAGTTCAAGTACTTTTTCATCTGATTCATCAATAATTGTAACAGGGTCACATGACAACAAAGTTAGAGTGTGGAACACTTGCTCTGGGGAGTGTGTCAAAATGTTCGATTATCATAGCATGCCGGTAACAGCTGTATGTTTTATGTACTCGGATAAGGTTATACTTTCTGCAAGCAAGGATGGAACGGTTCGCGCTTATGATTTGTTTCGTAGTCGAAACTTCCGGGTTCTTGCAACAAATGAAAAATGTCAACTTGGAAACCTTGCTGTCGACTCGATCTCAGATATGGTTTGTGCTGGATCACTTGATACTTTTAATATATATATGTGGTCAATCAGAAGTGGGCGATTACTTGAAATATTCGCAGGCCACGAGGCTCCAATCAGCACCATTTGTCTCAGTGGTGGCTCACTTTTGATATCTGGATCTTGGGACAAAACTGTCCGCTTCTGGGATATTTTTAAGGGAAAACAGACTGAAATGCTTGAGCATACGAGCGACATTCTTTCTATAGCTACGCGATTCGATAGTGAACAGATTGCTGTAGCCACGGGTGATGGTCATATTGTTTTATGGAATAAAAGAAATGCAGAAATAGTTGGTACTCTCGAGAACACGACAGAAGAATTGAAATATCGAAGAGGAGAAGTGCAAGATAAAGAGAATGCATTCCAGTCCATTATCTACAATTCAGACGGGACCCTGATTTATGCAGCAGGGATTGGATTGTGCATTATCATTTTTGATGTAGTTAGCCGGAGCGTGATACGAAGACTAGGGCTTCAGTACAATCATATTATTTTGAGAGGACAAGCGGAAACTCAAATTGTTAAAAGTTTGAGCCTTTCTCCCGATGGGAGTACCCTATCTGTGTCTACTCCAATGGGTGTTGCAACTTACCAGAAAGTTATGAAAACCATTTTTCCAAGTTTTGAAAACTCATTCTATGAAGAAAATGTAAACACTAAGTCAGTTCTTATTGCAATTGAAGCAAGAAATTATACTGCAGCTCTGTTGATGATACTCAGAGTGAAGACAGATGTTAACTTTACGATGGCAATCATAAATTGTATCCCAATTTCACAAGTACGTGAAGTAGTACATGCTGTTCCCGATAAATTGAAAGAGAGATTGCTCAAAATCATTCTGAGCCGATTTGTTGAGGATGGGTCACATATTCAATATCTGCTGTACTGGTTACATTTTCTACTTGCTCGGAATCATGAAGATTTGTCAGAAGTAACTCAGAGTGAGAGCATACATACAATTCTGGCCACAAAAAGAGATCAAGTCAGTATCTGTGTGGAATCAAATAATTCTACTTTAGCGTACTTAAGTGAGGTTGCAAAAGATTGAATACTGTACGAAAAAAATTGTGCTGTAGAGTAAAGTCTGCAAAGAAATGCTTGGCTTCAACTCTTGTACCACGGACCTTCACCAAGACCAGTTTTTTATTTTACTTTTTAAAGGTAATACTCTCCTTCTTTTTCAACGCTGGATAAATGAACGTGTAGGTCTATATACTTTTATTGAAGTACATTTAGTAAAGCATTACTATACAAGAATGTTAAATGCACTTTGCGACCCTGAGAACGTAACGAAAAAAATTGTTCTCGTACATGAAAATCCCAGGGTGACAGATCCCTAGAAACTTTGCAAGAGAGGATTGGCATAAATCATGGGTTTTAAGTTTGGGTGCCATACAGAATCAAACGTATGAAATTTAGGGGTCAAAGAAGAGTCTACGACAATGTATGCGCCCTTATTCTGCATTTGATCGCAATAATTCGGCGCACTAAATACTGTGATTAATTTGCCATTATGAGTTACTTCATATCCGTCGTCTTTGACTTCGTGACTTCGAACTACGAGGCTTAAAGCGTTCTTCTCTAGAAATTCTTCGGTGACATCTGGCCCAAACGAAATCCCTATCCCCCTCTTACTTGGGCTTCGACCCTTGATCTCACAAGGATCACTCCATAACAATTCGCAAAATACTCCATCTTTTGACGGTTCGCAAAATCTATTCACATTGTTGATATCATCTATTGTGATTCCATCTCTCGAAAAAAGACCGCCATGAATGATGAAAATCTTTTTATTCAAAACGCAACCTAATGGCAAATAACAAAAGATTTCATCGAAAAGGTACATCATCTCCTTCCCATACTTATCACATATCTCTCCACTAAACCCATACATAGAATTCATGTCCTTTGTTTCGTGGTTACCACGATTGAGATGCACCCATGATGGATAAGCACATTTGTAAGCAAATAGTGTAAAAATCACCTCCGCTGAAAAAGAGCCACGATCAACAAAATCTCCATTAAATAAGTACGGATTTTCCTCCGACGGCTCTCCATTCAATTCAAATATGTTGCAGAGGTCATAGAATTGTCCATGTATATCGCCACATAAAGTAATTCTACATCCATCACTTATTGTAAAATCATAAATATTTGAGATATCTATTAAATATTGCTTTGTTAGTAGCAATATAGCAAAAGCAAAACGTTTATGAATTTTACGTTGCTGTTTAAATTCAGATACCATAGCATCTATGAATTCTTTCGTAACCAAAAAATCGTTTTTCATTCTTGGTCCAGTGTAGCTTTCCTCAACAGAAATTTCACTTAAATTAATTGATTCTGAGATCTTTGAGATGACGGCATCATCCTCGACTGCAATAGCTAATTCAAACTTATGCTTACGAAGTTGGATCTCGGACTCTTTCAGCCTTTTCCTTATCTCAAGGCTTTTCGGTTCAAGTCGTGCTGCAAACTTAAAATCTCTAACAGCTTTTGCAAAAGTTCCCATGGAAAAATATGCGGCTCCTCTCCTATAGTAACCTTTGGCTATGTTAGGATTTATATCGACTGCTGCAGAAGCATCTTTTACTGCACTTGCATAGTTTTCAAGCTTAAGATGTGCAAATGCTCTGTTGGTCAGTAAAGCATAATCTTGATTCGAAAGCAAAAGAGCCTCACCATAAGCATCTAGGGCCTTCTTAAATTTCTTTTCTTTAAAGAGTCTATTACCTTCTTCTTTTAACTCCGAACTTGGCATTTTTTACAGAAGTCAATTGAGTAATGTTGTCTTTTCCTCTTATAGCATTCTTTCTGGAATGCGTATCGTATATATATTGAGTAATTTATAGAGGTATGCCTCTCACCACGAGCTCAGGTAACCGTGAATAGTTAAAATTTAGCTCGACAATATTTTCTCCGTCGTGTTGTATCTTGGAAAGGAACTTTTCTTCACAAGTAAAATTGAAAAAGTGTGAACTAACCTGTCGAAAGGAAGGTCTTATATACGTTGCACTTGCCGGAAACGCTACGTCAGCCAAGTAGCGGCTTGTTTCTCTTCTCGTAAAAGGTTTATTTTCTTCTGGTCCGTTGCTGTTATCGTATGAATAATATATACCTGATACTTATATACTTATGATGTTTTTTTGTGTTACGTGTTCTACCTGAACTCCTGGTACTGTACTTCAGTACTTGGTACCCATGGTGCTTTTCAAGATTTCAACATTCAAAAAAAAAATTCAACATTCAAGTACCATATGGGCCATATGTATGGTCCATATGGGCATATTTTAGAAATTCAAGAGGGGGTGAAGACCGCAACAAAGACGGAGCCAAGATGCAAAGTATTTGATTTCATAAAGATGTACATACTGGAACGTGTCCGTATACTGTCTGGTACCTATGAAATGTACAAATACATCAACAAATTTTCTATTTTACAACTTAATCATCATTTTAGGTGCGGAAGTGATAGTTTCTAGACTCTTTTTTTGATCAACTCTTTCTTGCAAAAGACCAAATATTTTGCTTGATTTATTGAAGCCCGTTCTAATATCACTATTGTGCTTAGATCCATTTTTACGCTCCTTCTTTTTATTTAACATTTCTTGTTTATGAGTATGCTCAGTAGAGCCTGCAGTCAATATTGTTTCTTCCTTAGTTTTTCGTTTGCTTCTTCTTTGCATTTCTTGCTGTTTGGTCCAGCTGTCTTCATGACGTGAGGCAACTATACTACTTTTCCCTAACCTCATACCCATTGATTCGTACAATTCTTCTGGAGACATGGATATTCCCATTCTTTTTGCATCCTGAGTAGAAACCGCAAAATTTTCAATTTCACAACCCTGTGCACTCCCAGACGAAGTCAGGAGTTCCAATTTCACCATGAGGGATTCTAGGATCCTTTGAGCTTGACTCACAAGTAAAGAAGGGTTATGCTTGATCTCGTTCACGGTTTGTTGGCTTCGCTTTATATATTCTTCAGCGTAAACTTCTCCAAGTCCATTTTTATTTTTTTCTTCTTGAAGAACAACAGCTTGAGCCACGGAAGATGCTCGCTTCAATGATTTACATAATTCAACATCGTCCCAAGATCCAGATAAAACTCGATCTTTGATAATTTCCTCGAGAAGTGTACTAGCTTGAATGGAGAGATTCGGATTTTGTTGTATTTTCTGATCAAACTCAAGTTCTGTCTCCAGTACACTGTTCTTTGGTCTTTCCGGACCTGAACTTTCCCCAAGATTGGTCCACTTTTTTTTTGCAATCGCTTCAGTCTCAAGAAGTTTAATTTGCTTAATAACTCGTACTTGCGCATTTTGAAATAATGACGAGCCGGGATTGACAGTAGGTTCGACGACGGTGTCCTTCCAAGGTTCGGGAGACTTGAGACTTTTGATGCTAGAATTTCTCTCAATTTTGGAAGCTTGTAAAGCTTCGAGTTTCTTCTTCACAACTCCTTTCTTATATGATTCAATATTTGTATCGGAAGGTACATGGTAGCTAGATGCATCATCCCTTTTTCGTATTTTGTGCGGGGACTCAAAGCTTGTTACGTATAAAACTCTTCTCTTTTCAAATTGTTCAAGACGTTCCCTGGAATCAGCTAAGAAATATTTGAGTTGCATATCAGCTTGTTGCCATATCTGCTCTAAAGCCAAATCATCAGTAACTAGCTCGTCTAAAAGAATCATCTCCCTCTTGCAGAAGTCAACGCAAAGAGCATGTGATGAAAGAAAAGAAAATAGTGAGGTTATTAAAATTCTCATTCGCCCAGAGAAATTCACATCTTTTTGAACGCTTCTCGTTGGTTCACGAATTAACTCAGATAAAGTATCGAGTGAAGAACATATAGAAGAAGAAGCTGATAACAATTCCATAATATTGAAACTTCGAAAGTTACGCGTGTTCCCTGAATTGATTTTATACTTTCTACCAAAAGAAAAATGGTTTATTTATGATACACAGTCGGAGAGTGCTGCTTTTAAGTCCTTTTTTTCGTTTTAGGCCTTTCATCTAGCCTAGGGAAAAAGGGGATTCCCTGATAAAAATGTGAAGTCTTGAAGTCAGTCTCTAATTTTGGTTATATCCTCTCTATTCCTTCTGGCAGTCTGGTACTATAGTAGATTATAATCACAGAACTGGACGAGAATATAGATTATGTGGTTTGCCACGGTTTCTCAGCCTTTCAAAGTTAACAAACTTAAAGTGTTATCATGAATACTAGTCGCATGTTTCTAGATAGTTTGCTGAAGTGCAGAACCAATCCAGTAGTATTGCGCGACATAGAATCACGTTCACGCTGTACAGGTTTGCAGCCAACATTCAATATAAGTAATCCTGTTTTGAAAAACGCGACTGATAGAATCCGTTCTAGTAGTACCCTCACGCATACGGATGCTTCAGGGCAGGCTAAAATGGTTGATGTAGGAATGAAAAGTGTGACTTCTCGTGTTGCAGTTGCTAGCTCACGAGTGATACTGGGAGAGGTTGCATATCAACTTGCGCTTGAAAACAAACTGAAAAAGGGAGATCTTGTGTCCACTGCAAAATTGGCTGGGATTGTAGCTGCAAAACAAACCCATTCTTTGATTCCTTTATGTCACTCAATATCGCTTTCTTCGCTGGATGTCGACGTTTCATTTGACTCGACCAATTTTGCTGTAGAAGTGCGAGCAACAGCTAGAGCCACTGGTCAAACGGGAGTCGAAATGGAGGCTCTCACTGCAGCAGCTGTCAGTAGTTTACAAATATATGATATGTGCAAAGCTGTATCGAAAGATATTGTGATTGAACGGGTGCATCTTGTCGAAAAGAGAGGGGGAAGCAGTGGAAATTATTTTAGAAAATAGTACTTTCTCTTGTAAGAACAAAAACTTTTTAAGTAATACATTTCCTATTCTACTTGAGTGCTGTGACTGGCACTGTTGCCGCGGTACCTGTGGTGAAATTCCTACTATTTAACACAGTTGTACCCGGCGGATGATCATATCCTTTTGTTCTCGAGTAAGTTCGATTGTTTGGTGTCATATAGTTCCTAAAATATTTGGTTCCTTCCTTATTTATTACGCACAAATCCACATTCGAGCCTGATCCAAGATCGTTGAATATTCCTGCTCTTATTGATCTAGCTACTAATAACTTCGCCTCTTCTTCATTCATATTATCATTGTAGTCACTCTCAAATACAGACATAGCCGCCAAAGAGCCACTCCCCATCGTAGCAAATGGTAAAGAGTCCGATGATCCATGGGGATACACAGTATATAAGTGTGCGCCACCTTCATCAAAACCACCAAGAACTAGGGCAGCTCCAATGTGACCTTGGTATTTGAACAAATGCGTTTTAAGCATTGTTAGTGCAGTTACAGTACGACTCTCCCGCCGCGATGCAAGTTGATGTAATTTTAAATTAGAAGCTATTAAACCTGAGAAAGAATTTATATTTCTTATCGTTATGCATAAGGTTTTACCTGTAAGAGCTTCGGTATCTGCAGCTGTTCCTGCCCCGCAACAATAAATATTAGGAGCAATATAGTGGATTTTTTCACAATTTTTATCAGCTACGGTGGCGCCGCTTGTAGAGCGAGTATCTGCTCCGAGAACAATTCCTTCTGCGTATTTAACTCCGCTTATAGTCGTACCGGTTTTGGTAGCCATATCCGTTGTCTCCTGTCCGTACGTTCTCCTCCCAAAGGAAAATCCGAAGCACGACTTCTCCATCTTGAATATGATTTCGCACGGGAACAATTCGCGCTAAGTCCACTGTCGATTGCAATGTGTTCTGAGTATTTAACTTATTGTAGAATACCCTTTTTCTACGTATTCGTTTTGAACCTTTTGCTCGATTGACAGTGTCCCTTTCGTTGCTTCAGGTGTGTGATGTTCAGTCTTTCTCACAGTGTCTAAAGCTTTACAAAGGCAAGTTTAGTGCCTCTCCTCAAATCACTATCTTTAGAGCACAGATCACGAAAAAATTCAATAGAATTCTTCTGTCTTTGTAATGAAATAACTTACACCACAACTCACTTTTTTTTAAGAAGAACCTTTGCGGTAATACCACCAAGGACCACAATGAAGCAGTATTTTTGTGTTTGAATATTTGATTATTAAAAATTTAAAAACTTACAATCGCTTTATCGTTTTTTTGAGCGATGCGGAGCACCAATGACAGCAAGGAAAATAGAAAGTAAATCATACTGAGGTAGTCAGTTTGGTAGGGAGACAAAACTTTCGAGGAATACGGATATTGTGTTGCTATCTTAACCGATTTCCATTTCTTTACCCAACGTATCTCTAGCCTTTGGTAATAAAACTCTGCTCTAAATTAGCTACGTGAGATTGCTGGATGCCAAGACCTCCATTATTCCTTTCTGTATTTCTAACAGGCGTAACTTCGAACTTCTCTCTCGTTCTGGTGTCACATCACCAACAGCTCCACAAGAACTACAACTATTTTGTAAAGATTCAGTTTCTTGTTGGAATGCAAGTAGGGAAACTAAAATATTATTATTAGCCTTGCGATATTCATATCCAGCATCATTCATAGAACTAGACAGTACCACAAGATCTCTCTCTTCTCCTGCCAACTTTGATTCTTGTTGTGATTTTGCTGCAACTGAAGAACTTCTATGAGATTCTCTCATGTGTTGAAGGTTAACAGCATGTGTATTTGTCTGAAACCAACTACCATGTGAACTATCTTCTTGTTCTGATCTTCTGTCCGTATGTTTTGGGTCAAAATCATTGTTTTCCATTCTTGCATGGCTATCAAGCACGCTTCGAACCTCGGCTGGTAAATCGAAATCAAGGCTAGCTTCTGTTGTAGTTTCGATCTGATTTTTTAGATGCATGTCTAAGCGAGCCTTACGTATTTCAGTTGTATATTTCCTCCAAGCTCTTTCATTAAATCCATAGTTGAAGTATGCTTCAAGGTCACATCCGCGTTCTCTCCATGGCCAAACGTCGATACTGTCTAGATTCAAATCGAAAATCCCCCCATGCCCTAACTGTAAAAACTCTTTGTACTCATTTGGAGGTATGAAACGCTGTCCCCCTTTTCCACCTGGTAACTCCCTTTGACCTCTTTCATTTTGTCTGAAGTTAATTTGTTGACCGTTATATGTATTCCAACTACCATCAGGGAGATGGTCTGGCACGTGCACACTAGCTTGCACTGGAGCTCCTGGTGGCGGGGCAGGAAGAGGGATATTCTTCAACTCCTGTCCACTACTTTCTAAATTATGTTGAGAAGAGTTCCCAGTAACATCAGTGAAACCATACAGCTTTGAGTTAAATATCAGTTACAAAAGAAAATATGGAGTGTCACAAAGGAGTTACCTGTGTGTAAAGCTTATCATCGTTTGGAATTGTTACTTCTGAACTCATGAGAGGGGATCTGTGAATGAATTTGGGAACGAGTCAAGAAGAAACAACAACTCAACAAGGCTCGAAATTATTATTCCATATTCCAAATTCGAACAACGTATGGTATGTATGCATATATGGTAAGCCTAGCTGTAAGCCAGAACCAAAACAGCAGGACGATTCTAATAGGAAAAAAAGGAAAACGTCATTCCTGATATTATGATAGGACGTAGATCTAGAAAAAATTAGTACAAAATACTCTCCCCATCAGTCACCCCACGCTGCACGCTCCCTCAAAATTTTTTTCGCTAAGATTTCAAGTTTCTTTCACCTTCCAAAGAAAAATTGAAATAAGTAACGAGCTGGATACTTAAATCTTCTAGGCATGCCTCGATAGCATGTCTTTGACATACAAAAGTTGATGATAGGTTCCTATGAGTAATAAGTTGGCGGAGAAAAAGAAATCGTTCTCCTTTATACCTTCTATTTTGAAGGTAAATTCAATCAGTGTTTTAATTCAAATATCTTGAAAAATTGTTTGTTACCAGGAGTTTGAAAGAAACTCACGGCTTTGCAATGATGTAGTCTCCAGTTGGAGCAAGAATTTGAATAGATCCACAGAAGATGGAAAAGTAAAGTTAAATATTCGGAGCGAGACTGATATTCAAAGACAAGCAATGCGTAAGGTTACACATCAGAAGAGCCTTTCGACTGGGAGGAAGTACACTTCAAAAGTATATTATTTGAAATTTGTTAAATTTCTTTTATTTCCTTCCTTTCAGTATCGTGGAGTCCATCAGACGTTTCCGACAAGACGCTGGGAGGCTCAATTCCGCAAGGGTGGTAAGGTAAGAAATTCTATCCTTAAAATAAAAAATTTGAGTGGAAACAATTTTTGTATATTAGCCAACGTCACTGGGTTGTTTTGACAAAGAAGATCAGGCAGCCAGAGCATATGATCGAATGATGCTGTGGAATGAAATTCACACACATAGTTTGGATTACATTAGAAGTGCATCTATTCAGAAGCCATCTTGTACTTCTTTAAACTTCGATATTAGTGAATATGAAGATGATCTGGAAACGCTGAGACACATTTCTCAGGAAGAACTTTTGTATGAACTACGAAAACAGGGGAGACTTCAAGCTTCAAGTGGTACCGTGCAGCTTCAATGAATCCCATGACTCAAAATATTTAAAGCCATGTTTTCATATCTGTATTTTAAAACGCATGATGAGGCACAGGTTCGTCGAATTCCATCATTTGAAACTTGGAACAGATGGTGGCTTTATAGGGCGTATCCCTTCTGCTCCAACTTCGTGTTTTTTTCCCTGAGGATCGCAAAATTTCGATATTTTCTTGTATTCTATGTTGACCTGGGACATGAAACACATGAAATAAAAAATCATTCATATTTTTGAGACCTTACCTGTTCCCAAACATAGTCTGACAGTGCGGTTGAGAGGTCGTCGTCATTTTGTACAGAACTGGCCCATTGTCCAGAAGAGGTTACGTCAATTTCTGCCCCGAGAGCAAGTCCAACACCCTAAATATACACATAAAAATTTTACTAAAAAATTGGAACTGTAGTACCGTGTAGTTTACTACCCGCTTCTCGCCAACGTCTTTTTCTGACTTCGAAGGAGGAGGCATTATATCGTAGGTAGCCTAATCTTTCTTTCAAAAATTGTAACAAACGCAAAAAAATATAATACCATGGCTAGAGGATAATAGTGCGTCTTTGCAGAAGATATTTTTGTACCAAGTTTCTTCATCATCTCGATCGCCTGAGGATCAAATTTATCAGGAATTAATGTTCCATCTTCTTGTCGGCGATCTCGCCCTCCAGCTGGGGCAATCCAAATTATGAATCCCCCATCCTTCAATTTTTTCTGCATTTCCTGAGCTAAAATGTCAGATTTCTGCGCTTGCCAGAGCTGAGATTTACCTTTATTGTTGTAAGATTTTGCTTCATTTTTGTTGCTTTCAGCTCCGGAATGTCGTTCTTAGAGAAATACAATAAGAGTTGAATAATCACATGGAATTAAACTACCATATGCTTTTTAGAATTCACACATAAAAGATTTTTACCCATACTAAAAGGTTTTGCTAGCAAGTCAGTGATCACACGATCACCTGCAACATACGTCACCTAAAAAGATTTCATTGAGCATAAGCTTTGTTCAATCTTCACGAAATATTCCCACCATTTCACCTAAACCCGGGTGTGAAACTTCCGTTAGGAGTGGTATAAACGCTGCATCCCCCTGATCATGATTAGAGTTGGTAAGATAATATCCAATGTGTATAGCTTACCTCACTTTGGTGATTTGCGAAAAGAATTACGTTTTCGCCAGCCTGATAACAATTTATTTTTTGAAAAAAAAAAAAAATTCTTGAACCTCCATCTGTTTCTGAATTAAGGTCCATCGCTCAGGATTCATCAAAACAGAACGTTCAAAGTCAATAAGGGATCCGATATAAACATTTGCCATCTATTTACACGATAAGCTCACAAAATACAATCAAGAAAGCTTCGGATGAGTTACCTGATAGTAATCATAGGGTTCTCGAATCGCTTGATGATATGAGGGAAACTCATATGGAATACCCACATATTGTTCAATATATGCTTTCAGCATATCCTAGATGGTTTCATACACATCAATATGAGTCTTCTCGTCTAGTTTTATACGGTTGTGTACTTGTACCTTGAAAATTATAGTTACAGCCCTTGAAGCTTTATTCTCATCCTCGAGAGCAATTACAAGTTGCGACTTAAAAAATCAAGGTGAGCGTTCAGCGTTCAGAAAAAAAGTAATATCATGGTGAAACCTTGTAACTATCTAAGAGACCTCCAAATACATCTTGAATCTTTTCAGGAAATATTCTTACTAGGAGTCTGAGTCCAAACTCGCCAGGAAGAATATCCACCAACAGCTTCGACGCTTTTACCTTGAACTAAGAAAATAGCTCAAGTAAGAAATTTGAAAATACCAAGAGTCACCGCACATCAGGAAATATCCCCGAAGGCGAATCCGGAGAGTTCATACTTACAAACTTTCGAGAATTTCGCCTTACATTACAAGCTCGTTGATTTTGGATGGCTGGGACTCGACTCTTCTACAAAAGAGAAAAGAATGGGTTTTGTTTTAGTTCTTTCCAAGTGTTTCTACCTGATAAAATGTTCGAGGAACGGATACTTTTCCCGGTTCTGCACGCATATCTATACTTCAGGTGCAGTTCGAAGTCTTAATTGAATTGTAGAGGCAAGAACGAATTTCGATGGTCGCACGTCGGCTAGGTGACGAGAGAAGTAGTCCTTAGGTGTTTAGAAAGAAAGGATTCTAAGTTGCTTTTTCTGAGTTTTTTTGCATGCCTTTTAATGTAGCCCTAAATTGCAAATAAAAATATCATACGATTCAATTCATTTTCCTTACTTACGATGCTTCGATCACAACAACTTCCGAGGGTTCTCACCGTTTCTCATCCTTCCACAGGCTTAAAGGTTGGTTCTAAAGAAGCCTTAAAGAAAAAAATTAAGCAACCCTGCTTTTTCAAGAGTAACTTTAGGAAGAAGTCGACTGTAAGACATTCTTTGAATTTGCCTTGTTCCAATCGACCTCCGAAAATAGCTTCTCCTGATAAGAATCAAAGTACATTTCTCGATGTGTCAGACATCTTGAGACACAAAATCATATGCAGAAGCGCTTCTGTAAGATCTGATGAGCCGAACGAAGGCAATGTGCACTCATATTTAGAGCAAGGTTTGGGTTCTATTATCTTAATTTGTGCTACTGCTATTGCGCTTTTCCTTGCAAACTCAGCGAGTTTATCGCCTTTGTATAAAGCTATATTACACAAAAACATTGGACCTTCCGCTTTAAATCTATCTATGTCTCTGCATCACTGGGTTAATGAAGGTCTAATGGCGTTGTTCTTTTTTACAGTAGGTCTGGAAATAAAACGAGAATTTGTACACGGTAGCTTATCAAGTTTGAAAAAAGCTTTATTACCGTGCATCGGTGCTGTGGGGGGCATGATCGTTCCAATGTTGGTTTACTTATTTCATAATATGAATTCTCCTGCCGGTGTACTTGCGGGCTGGGCTATTCCAATGGCTACAGATATTGCTTTTGCAATGGGAGTATATGGTTTCTTCAAAAGTAAGTTGCCAAGTGGAGTAGCAGCTTTTTTGCTAACTTTAGCCACAGTCGATGATTTAGGAGCAATAATCGTAATTGCAGTTTGCTTTGCAAAGGATCTTGCGTTCAATTATGTGATCAGTGCATTATTAACAATATTTGCTTTAGTTGCAGCCTGCAAGAGGAAAGTAACAAATGTAAATTTCTTCATGTGTTTGTTTGCTACACTTTGGTACTGTCTACTAAAAGGGGGTATTAATGCAGATATTGCTGGTGTTATCACCGCTCTTTGCATTCCTGGAGCTGCACACGCTCCACCAACTTCCATGGCACCCCCAGAGCATAAGGGTGCCAAAGTTACTCTACTTGATCATCTCATTCATGCTTGGACGCCATGGACAAGCTTAATTGTGATGCCACTGTTTGCACTTGCTAATACAGGAGTGCTAGTCGATAAGAGTGTCTTAGGGTCTGTTGCTGTTTCACCTGTTGGTCAAGGTATATTTTATGGACTGATGTTAGGCAAGCCGCTAGGGATTGCTGGTCTATCGTGGCTTTCTGTCAAGTTTGGAGTAGCAAGTTTTCCAAAAGGTATGACTATGCTTCACTTAGGTATTGTAGGTATTCTTGGTGGAATCGGATTTACGATGTCACTTTTCCTTATCGAAATGTCTCTCGCTGCGTTTCCATTAGTCGCTAGAACCGCTAAGATGGCCATTCTTAGCTCAAGTCTCATTTCGGCATTTTTAGCAGCTTTTCTTATGTCGAGATTGCCACAATTTCCAAGTGAAGGTGCAGATATAATATTGTAATGTTACGCGTGTTATTTTAGTTCTAGTATAAATGCGTCAGGTACTCCAAGGAGCAAAGTGCCGTTTAGAAGCGTTTTATATCATGATTGTTGATTATGAACATATTTTTTAATGAAATATTTATAAAAAGAAGGGAAACACCCAAATTAGTACCTAAAAATGAACTTTTCTGAAGCATAATTCTTTCCCGACTTCTCATGGGTTCAAACTGGACTAAAATGGAAATATATGTGAAAAAAACTCTAATGTACTGCCTGAGCACAATATCTAAAAGCAAATATTTATACTCAGGTTGCAACTCTCACAATCCTTGTTTGCGCAACGTGCGTATTACTATGTTCTCAGGAACTCCTGAGCACTTCTTTTTCGGTAAAACTATAAAGCAGAACTATGATATTTTGTACGTGCGCTTATTGCATTTCTGACGGTCGTTCCCACTGCGAAACTCCAGTTTTTGAATTATAGTAATACACATATCCCTCTGGAGCAGTATGCTCAGACCATCCATGAGAGGGAGGTTCTGACTTACTGTCAGAATAGGCATATCCTCCCTGCTTCTGTGCATCAAAACCTCCTTGTGCTCCCCACGGAGCTGAACCGCTTCCGTAACCTGGGCCACCACCACCATACCCGTACCCACTACCAGGACCACCACCACGAGCGTAGCCATATCCCTGCGAAGATCGTGGCGGTCCACGTTGGGGTGGTGGAGCTTGTCCCCTTGGAACAGCCGATTTGACTTCCACTCTCTTACCTAACATATCGTGGTATCTATTCTGTAATACCTGCTTAGCACTATCTTCGCGTTGAAAGCTCACAAAACCGAAGCCACGAGATTGATGATTGTGAGGATCTCTCATTACCAGTACCTGACGGAGTATGATAAGTTTTTGCTCAAATGAAGACGGGAAATCCGGAGACCAACACTTTAGGAAAAAAAGTGAAAGTGCGATTTGTGCTTACCTCGAGTACGGGTCCAAATTGACTGAAGAAATTACGTACGACGCCCTGTTGAAGTTAAGAATGTGATCGTTAATTTGAAACGCTGTAGTCCAAGCTAGGAAAATGTTGAATTGCGCGTCGATTTTTCCCTCATTCGTTTACAAAGAGATTTGGTGAAGGAGCGAAGATGTGAACTAAAGTATTACCTCATCTACGGATCTGTCGAGACCACCGACGAATATTTTAGCGAGGGATGAACCCTCCATGCCTGCAGCGTCCCCCATCCGAGCAGTTATCTTTAATTTTCTCTAATCGCCTTGTTCTAGCCTAGTAAAGAATTCCTTAAACTTCAAAGTACCGAATATTAAACCATTTAGGGGTTCAGAGTTATGATCAGCTTCAGCTTTTCCGGACCATTTTGTAGGTAGAATTTTTGACAGCTCTTTTTTCAATTTAGGGTTTTTATTTTGAGAGCAGTGAAAATAACGAAAACGAGTGGCCCTATCAAAACGACCCATTATTCCGACCTCAAAATTTCCCCGAAAACCGTTGGGTGAACTCGACCCAAGTGCAGTTCAGTAAAGAACTTCAGTAAGGTCGCCCGAATAATAAAGTAGTTATCTCAAGCGCTGGTAAAATCTGCGCTCAAAAACTGAGGAACAGGAACGGTGTTCAGTATGCCAAGGTAAGTTCATACGAATATATTTTGTGACATGCTCGAATGAATAACTCAACCTGCGTGTAAGGGAAATCATCACATTTCAAGTCGGTCAGTGCGGTAATCAAATTGGTACAGAGTTCTGGAGACAGGTAGCACTCTTTTCTCTACATGAATAAAGTTGTAACATAATTTTACAGTTGTGCGAGGAACATGGTCTAGACAAGAGTGGTTATCCTGAAGAAGCGAGCAAAGAATCAATGAGTAGAAAGGACGTTTTTTTCAATCAGACTGCAGATGGGAGGTATATTCCAAGAGCTTTGGTAAATAATTCTTTTAAGTGTATCCATGCACTATACATCTATTTTTCTTCTAGTTGTTTGATCTTGAACCCAGGGTTCTGGATAGCATTCGAAACTCAGAATTCGGGGGGCTTTATAGCCATGAAAATATGTTTTGTACTTCAAATGGTACTGGTGCTGGCAATAATTGGGCAAGTGGATACATTCAAGCCCAAAACTATAAGGTACACTTAAAAATCCAATTCTAAATAATTTTCACGGCTTCTATACACAGGAAGATATTTTAGATAGAATTGACCATGAAGCAGAAGCAAGCGATAGTTTATCCGGCTTTGTTCTTTGTCACTCGATCGCAGGTGGGACAGGATCTGGAATGGGTTCTCTGCTTCTGGAGGTATCTTTTGTTCTATGAGTTGAAGGAGTAAAGACACGAAATTTTTATGAAGGTCATAGATGAGCATTTTAGTAAAAACATAGTTCAGACTTACAGTGTTTTTCCGAATCAAAGTCAAAAAAGTGGTGAGATTTCATTTCAAAGTTAAGATACTGATTTAAACTATGGTATTTCTGAAATCATAGATGTGGTGGTTCAGCCATACAATTCAATACTCACACTGAAGCGCCTTATTCATCAGGCTGATTGTGTAATTGTTTTGGATAACACTGCTCTTGATAGGATTGCAGTCGACCGACTAGAACTAACGAAACCCACATTTTCAAACACAAATGCTCTCATTTCGACTATAATGGCTGCTAGCACAACTACTTTGCGATACCCAGGCTATATGAATAATGATCTTGTTACTCTGATAGCGGTAAAAAATTTCATGTATTTTCTTTTGATTGTATTTTTATTTTGTTAAAGTCACTTGTTCCGACACCTCGCTGTCATTTCTTGGCTGCAGGATATACCCCAATCAGCATAAAGAAGGATGAATCCGTGATGTAATTCAATTCATTCATTTTTCCATTTTTTTACAGAACATATCAGGGTGAGGAAAGCTAGCGTTTTGGACATTATGCGGGGTGTATTGCAAACGAAAAATATCATGGTATCTACACCAAAATCAAGCATCCAGGAGGTATTTGCATTCAAAGTATTGATAAGTTTTACTCACATTGTATTCAGGGCAATTTTATCTCAATCCTGAACATAATTAATGGGGAAGTGGAGCCTATTCAGGTAAAAGATGCTAGATTTTTCATATTAATTGAGACAGTGAAATTTTGTGAAAAGATACGGAAAAGTTTGAAACGCATACGTGAAAGAAATATGATTAAATTTGCTCACATTGGACCCTCTAATATACAAGTATGTAGCACGTAAGCAATTTTTTTATTAATAGTTTTGTTTCAGGTAATTCAGTCCAGTTACAATGGTGAGCTGACTTCAGCGGGGAAGAATCGTTTGAGCGGATTGATGCTAGCAAATAATACAAGGTTTTATAATTTTGAAAATTTCAGCAGGATATTAATCAATTTACCAGCATTCGGCATCTTTTTGATTTAAATTTGGATCACTTTGATAAGCTGTGGAGTAGACGAGCATTTCTGGATCAATATGAAAAATTAATTGACAAAGTAATCTTATTCACAGAAATACTTGAATCTCTAACTTGAGGATACAGGACGAACTAGAAGAAGAATTTGAATCAGCAAAAGCTGCAGTTAAATCGCTTTCAGATGAATATAAAAGTTACGAAACAGAAGAGTTATTGCAGTAATTCAAACTCACTAGACCTAGTATTTTGTTTTAATTCAACTTCACTCTAATGTTATAGATTTTCGGAGACTTTCTGATAAACATCGCGCACTTTCGAGTTGGATCCCTTATGGAGATTTTTAAGAAGAAGTTTCAACCCAGAAGTCTGTGCAACGTTCTTGCGTTCATTAGAGTCATAGGTAAAGTTTCCAATAGCCATGATTATTCTGAAATGACAATCCTCTTCTTCCAATGGCACAATTTTGGTGATATAAATGAGGGTAGCACAGAAAGTTTCGTGACTCACCTTTGATTCAAGTTCAGTTTCCTCAGACTCAACTATATACACCGACATATTATAAAGAAATGATGTTATTGTTAGCAAGAGTGCAGCCTTTTTGTGTGAAGAATTGATGCCACGAATGCATAACAAAATTTGCTCTAGATTCGATAAAACGATGTTATCCCTCAAAACTTTAGTTTTAAAGCTATTGCATAGAATCCGAAAGCCAGTAAGCAAGTTTTGAGGTGATGCTGGGGCCTCCATAGCCAAGAGCAATAATTTCTGGAGCTCAGCTCCGTGTCTGTCATATATTTCCACGGCCAAGTTTGGTTCCAAAATAATGACTCTGATGAGATCGAAGACTGGAAAGCTATACTCTTTACTGACTTTGAAACGGAATATATCCTTGAGAAGTTCAAGATACTGCTCACATGAAGTCTTGCTAAAATTTATTTCTTCTAGCTTCTCAATTTTCTTCTCAATTAAACCGGAATTGAACTCTCTTATTTTTTTCAAAATTCCTTCGAAGTTGGCCTTTTTGAAGAGCAAATATTCTTTTCTTGGAAGCACTACAGCTAAATCTGAAGTTTCCACATTGAAAGTTGCGATGTATTCATTTTTGTTTAAGCATAAGTCTTTTCGATTGACATTATTGATCAGAAACTCAATAATTTTTTCTTTAAAAGAGAAAGGAATTGAGTTAGCTTTTAGCCATTTTTCAGCAACTTCACCCGGATCCTGTCCGCTCTTAAATACGAGCTCAATAGTAGGGGCACCTTCAATCACATCAACCTCAAAAATGTAATCCTTTCTACAACTTTCTCCGGACTCAGCAGTGGGAGAATTTCTCACATTTGTACCGTCTAATGAGACTTTTGGAGCGAAACAACGGACAATACTATCTGCACAAGCTGTAAATATTTCATCTTTTATAAATTCAATAGCCCAAACACACTTTTCGTGAGCTATAGTTTGTATACATGCGCCATATTTATTCCATATTTTTACTGTATTATCTTCACTAGCTGATGCGATATAGACTTCTGAATTCTGAATTGTACTAAATTTAATGCAATATATTAATGAGCAGTGTCCCACAAAGGTTTGCTGAAGTCTGCCTTCATCAGACCAAAGCTTTATTGTAGTGTCATGAGAAGATGAGCAAAATCCTCCATTCGGATTCAGACATAAGCAGCGCACTGTATCATTATGCGCATGAATTACCTGTACACAATCGAAATTTTTGCCCCATTTTCGAATCATACCATCTGCGCCTCCAGACAGAAACTCAAAATTATTTCGCGCAACGAGAGTAAGTACTGAACTTTCATGTCCAATGAGTGTCTGATACGAAAAATTCAGCTTCGAAAGAAAGAAGTAAAAAATGAGGAAGAATTACACAAAGTACCTTGACAAGATTACCATTTCGCCACACACAAATGCTTGAGTCTTGACTACCAGAAATGATGTCACCATTTCTCAACACACAGATGGAAGTAACATCTAAAGTATGCCCGCGCAACTCATAATGTATACATTCCTCTTCAATATTCCAAACGATTAAACGGCAGTCTCGGCTTCCAGATATCAGTACGCTTCCTTTCAGATGCGGAATTTCCCCTTCTCTTGCCCAATACAAACAGCTGACGAAAGAAGAATGACCAGTAAAAATCTTACACTGAGTTGTGTCCGCACTGGTCCATATTCTTAGAGTTTTATCTCTGCTTACTGTGGCAAATTCTGTGTTTTTTTCAGGATTCGCTCGAATCGCTCGAACGTCATCTTCATGACCTCTGTACTCGGTTTTTAGTTCATAGTGTAGCATAACTTCTCTGGAAAGGGATGCTTATACTAAGTTCATTTATAGACGTCTTCTTTCGATTCTTCCAATCCGCTTTCTTGCTCTCATAACAGAGAAAAAATAGAAAATTAATTTTCTTTTTTGTGAGAACTTCCTTAGCTAAGAGAAGACGAAAAACAGAAAACAGAAAAAGAAATCTTTGCTCTCCATCTACTCCGCATGCATTTGGGCACTGTTGTCTCTAACTCCTTTGCCTGTCAAAAAAACACAACATGAAGGAGAATAATGTTTCACAAAAAAAGCTCATAAATACCTTTATTCATCCTGTGCGTAAAATATTTTAAAGATAGAGTTGACTGCAATAGCACAAAGTTCACATAAATTTTCCTACACCACGCATTATCATCGATAACAATGAATGAAAGTGATTTCTATAAGGAGCTGAAGGTATATCTTTGTGCCGATCAGTATTTGTCTAAGGCTAAGTCCAGGGTTCTGAGCCATTTTTTCTCATGGCTGGTCCGAACGTGATTCAATCTGAAGAACATATTTTTAAGATGTGCCGGCAAATCAAACATGTAACTGACAGGTTTGTCTCGCGCTTTCGTATTTCTTGACTGATGTTCTTTGAAAAAAGCGTTGGAGTGAAACTTGTCTTTAAGTCTAGTTTCGATAAGGCTAATCGCACCAGTGCAAAATCTTTTAGAGGACCGGGCGTTGATAGTGGTCTAAAGGTATCTTTTATAACATGTTTTATGGTTGTTCAGAATGACTATTAATGATCAGATTTTGGACGCTGTGAAAACTGCTTTCGATGTTCCCATCATTACAGATATCCACGAATCTTTCCAAGCTGAGGCCGTAGGGTAAGCTATTTTTTTCACATTTGAGTTTTCCTAATACTTCTGCAAAACTTGAAGGCATGTTGCTGATATCATCCAGATCCCTGCTTTCCTATGCCGCCAGACGGATTTGCTTGTAGCAGCAGGTAAAACTGGGAAGGTAATAAGCATTAAGAAAGGTCAATTCTGTGCAGCTTCGGTGACATTTTTCCTATTTTTTGCGTTGTGTGAAGTGACGTTGCGCTTCTACAGGTCATGAGGAACTCGGCGGATAAGATTCGTGGCACAGGTAACCCAAACGTTTGTGTCTGCGAAAGAGGCACTATGTTTGGTTATAGTGACTTAATCGTCGATCCACGCAACCTAGTTTGGATGCGCGATGCTAATTGCCCAGTGGTATGCGATACAATTTATCATTTTCTTGACTTTTCTTGAACTGAATATATTATAGTTGGCTGATATCACGCATTCTTTACAGCAGCCAGCTGGTCGGGCTATTGGTGAAGGAGGTGTTGCAAGTGGCGGTCTTCGAGATATGATTCCAACAATTGCAAGAACTTGTGCTGCTGTCGGTGTCGATGGAATTTTCATGGAAGTCCATGACAATCCAGAATCTTCTCCTGTTGATGGTCCAACTCAGTGGCCTCTCAGAAATTTTGAAGCATTGCTCAAGGAAATTATTGATATTGCGAGAGTTTCAAAGGTAGTGCTTTCTTTTTGAAAATATTCTTCTACTAACTTGAGAAAATAGGGAAAAGAAGTGTTCGACATCGATTTAAGTCCAGTAGATGAAAGCTTTTAGCGGAAAGAGTATTATAAGAGTTGTGTTGAGGTAGTTGTGATTTATTCCTCGTTTCAGTGTACCTTTTCCTGTATCTGGAAATTTAAAAATTTCATTGAACGGAGTTCCTTCTCTTGAAATTCCACCGTTCATGTGAAAAATAAACTTTATATTGGATGAGTATCTTTTTGTTTATAGATGGAAGATGTTGTATAACTGTCTATTACATCAGTGCATGATCTATTCTATTCTTTTGTGTAGTGAGCGTTTTAGTCGTGGAGGTTTTAAACATGACGAACCTTTTTCGCACACAATCTAAAGGAAAACTCGTTTTGCCTAAGACCAGCATCAGATACTTGAAACATTTGCTGACTACTGTAATACTGCAAGAGAAAGTGTAAAGTCACCGAGGCTTCTTTTTTAAAATTTCATCCTGATCTATTTTTGCCCTTTTGCCCTTTTCTTGTTCTCGTTTTTTGGGAGAATAGTCTTCTCATGTAATCGGGTCGACGTAAATATATAGGTGCATGACAGTTTTTTTGTACGAAAGAGAGGAAATTTTCGGCGAAAAAAAAAAGATCTCAAAAAAAAACAGGCATATCTTCTATCCTCTTGCTCTCTGGAATTTATCTAAAATTGCTCATATCCTCAAACAAGCTTTCCTGATACGACTCGTCTGAACTCACTATGTACAATTTAGGTCAAGCTACTTCTGCTGGTACTTTGAATACCGTGCAAGTGTCGACTCGATCATTCTCTTCGATCAAGTGCACGAAAATCTTTGAGAATCGCTCTCTCGAAGCCCGTAGGCCTCTTCGAAGTTCTGCATTACGTGTGAGAGCAGAACTCGATGAACCTATTGTTAGGATCGGCACGAGAGGTTCACCTCTTGCGCTAGCACAGGCATATATGACGCGTGATCTCCTTGCGAAGAATTTTCCGGAACTTGCAGAAGAGGGTGCACTTGAGATCGCAATTATTAAGACTACGGGTGATAAAGTCCTTGATAAGCCCCTTGCTGATATAGGAGGGAAGGGACTGTTTACAAGGGAACTTGATGACGCGTTGCTCGATGGACGTGTACATATTGCCGTTCATTCTATGAAAGACGTCCCTACCTACTTACCAGAAGGTACGATACTACCGTGCATGTTACCCCGTGAGGATGTCAGGGATGCTTTCATCTGCTTGAAATATTCGAGTCTTGCGGAACTTCCATCTGGCGCATTAGTTGGTACTGCAAGCCTTAGACGTCAGTCACAACTCTTATGGAAGTATCCTGAGCTCAAATGCGTGAATTTTCGTGGCAACGTACAGAGTCGTATTCGGAAACTAAAAGAAGAAGTTGTAGACTGTACCTTGCTTGCTCTTGCTGGTTTAAAGCGTATGGATTTGACAGAACATGCTACCATGATCCTCGATTTTGATGACATGTTACCAGCGGTTGCACAAGGTGCTATTGGTATTGCGTGCCGTACTAATGATGACAAGATGCAAGAGTACCTCTCCAAGCTTAATCATGAAGAGACACGTTTAGCTGTCGAGTGCGAGCGCAATTTCTTACGTGCCCTTGATGGTTCTTGTCGTACACCCATTGCAGCAAATGCTAGGCTAGAAAATGGACGCTTGACGTTCGATGGTCTTATCGCTTCCTTAGATGGTAAAGAAATTTTGCGCACTTCTCGCGACTCTTCATGGAATTTGGATGATGTATTGGCAGCAGGAAGTGAAGCTGGACAAGAACTCAAGGCAAAAGCACCAAAAGACTTCTTTGCGAATGTGCCAGAGATGCAAGGCACAAGTGCTTGGAGCTCCTAAAGACTTACGGAGACGAACGAGATAAAAATCCAAAAATATTGGACGATGACATTTTGAAAACAAATTTAGATGATCTAAAAGATATAGTGCTACCCATCCGTGAAAGAATAGAAAGTTTTTCTCTTTAAAACAAATTTTTACATTTTAAATTCATAAGCACCAGCTTCAGTGGTATATCGTACCCAGGGTAAAGATTGGTATCCGCTTTTCTCATTGACTTTCAAATATCTTACTTGAACGCCGCTTACCGTATAATATGGTATTTCGAATTTCACTGCTATGGGATCACTGCGTGAAGCCTCATTTGCTTGAGCACTATTCACAGATGGAAGACAAATTTTCACTTGTAACATATATTCTTTCTGTCCAGGAAGGGACTTTATTGACCATATTAAAGATTCTTGTTCTGGAGCATACGTGACATTTCCGATTGCTACATTCACTTCAGGAGATGTTACATCTCGTACAACTGGTATCTTAACTTCAACGTTCATTGCAGAACATTTTTCCTTGAACTTTCCAAACAACTTGATTGTATACTTAATTCGTGTCCTACTCAGAAGCTCCATAGAAGAGTCTAATGCTATCAATGGATTCTCTGATGGGTTACTTAAACGGTAAGACATGAGGTTGAATTCCCCATCGGGTGGAACGAAAGTTATACCCTTATCTCTTTCAAACCCAGCTAAGCGTACACAGTGATGAAATTTTACGTCCTCTAATCTAATGCTTTTCCCTGTACCATCTCTACCCGGGATTGCTAAAACAATGCTCTCGTTAAGTCCCAGCTTGCATTCTGGCATACCACTTAGGAATGCTTTCATCTTTAAGACACCGGATACATTCGATCTAATTACACTACCATTGCTATTTACTGATAAATCCACCGTTTCTACCACATCTAAAAAGACTTCGTTCTTTTTATACTTAATTCCAGGACTTCTCCACGAAACCGAATTCGTGATCGCTTCTGGAACGACAATACTTGAGAGAGCATGTGCACCTACTGTGATAAACTCACTAAGAATTTTAGCATCTGTAAACTGTGGATAGCCATGATCAATCACCTCATCAAGAAGTTCATAAATGACTACAAAGTTGTCCCGAATACTTTCTTCCTCTACAGAATGGAAATAGTATTGAAATATATCAATTAATCTTAGCATGAATGTCAATATCGCAGATCCATCACTCTTGTACTTTGAAGTAGATAGAATATAAAGTCCATTATGCCTTATGTGTGTAAAAGTTACATCTAGACGGGAGTCATAACTTATTGGACTTAAATCACTCGATTCTTGCTTCTCCTTTTCAATGAAGCTTTCCAGATAATTCACGGGTAGATCACCTCGCCAGTCTCGGCTAAGTAATATCTGGAAATTACTGGTTAAAATGTGAATGCTCGAGCATATTCCAGTCGGGTTCATGGGGAAAGTAGACGAAAAACTTTCGAGGAAAAGGAAAAATGTACTATTTGCACAAAAAGGTCAAAAAGCAAAAGGCTTTTGGCGTTTTGAGCATATCCTACTTGTTTTGCTTTCTGAAATCTCTACGTCGCACACCTGCACTCCTTCTGTTGTCTTTTCTTGCTATTCGTAAAGTTTCGCATATAATCCAAATCCTTATTTTTTATGTTCAAAAAGATGGTATCCTAACCCGGGAGCTCCGATTTTATGGAAATGAAATGAAAACTCGAAAAAACAAGAGGAGAAGAGAATAGCTAGCCTAATAGTAATAGAAACAAGAAACACGAAAGAAAAAAACTAAAAAAATAGAGCAGTAAAGCGGGGTAGCAGGCAAACTACTTTACAGCACAGTTAAGGAAGGAGGCTGAAAAATAGCAAGGAAGCACAGGCAGAACAGAGCGACGGGGAGGATAGCTCACGAGAATTTTTTTTGTTGAAAGAAATGTTGAAAGAAATGCCACAACAAGAAAAATTCTTTCTTTCATGTTTAGATGTTTTTCCAAAGAAAAGATGATATGTTCATTTGACATAGCTCCAATAAACTGTTGCTTCATGATATTGAAACACTTCTGCGCTTTTCAGTGTCTTAATCTCGTACGAGATCGCAGACTCTCATTGAGAGAGAAAGTTCGTATTTTGGTATTGATCAAATATTTCAGGAAAGCTGAACTTCTTCTTTTTGAAGATACATACAGCCCAGGTTAGCAGCTGCTGGTAGCATGTGAAATATTATTATCAGAGTTCCAAGACCTGATATATATGAAATAGTTGAAGTCAAAGTCTTATGAAAATCACATATTTACCTGGTCGATTAGACCATACTCTTTTGCTTCGTATGGATCAAAATATTTTGGTCTATTAATGTCTTTTTCAATTAAAGAAGTGTCTCTACCAATACTCCGCGACAAAATTTTAAGCTTCACTCAAAAATTAAATATGCTTCAAAACGTTGCTTAATAACTTTACCGTTTGCATTTTTGTGTTTCTCAACTCCGTACGCAGAATTTCTAGTTCAGAGGCTTGTCCGCGAAAAGAGCTTATGGGCTGCTTTATCATTATGCTGGCAGAAGGAAGTGCGGCACGATGTCCCTGGATTAAATAATGAACCTAGATTCTAATATATATATTTGACGGCGTACTTTAGCTCCGGCAGCTAATAACATGGCAGCTTCACCCCATGCAGTTCCTACCACAATCGTATGAACAGGTGGCTTCACATATTGAATTGTGTCATAAATAGCAAAAGCTTCTGTATCATAACCATATTTTTGTCCCTCCTGGATAAGAAGTTAAAATTTGGGAAACATAGACTTTCTTTGAATAAAAGTACCTTCGAAGTGCCTGTAGAATTGATGTATAATTGTATTGGTTTTGAGTCATCCTCGTATTGCAGGTAGAGCAGTTCAGCAAGTATAAGCTCAGTCACAGAAGGAACCAGTGTCATTCCCTGGATTTGAAGGATAATACACAAAAATATTTTAGAGTATACATACCAAATACACTATTCTCTCCTTAAATATATAGGAAGGTAAGTCTGGTGGAGCTTGGCTGGAAGCGTCTCCTTGCAAACTAGGTATGACCTGCAAAACTCAGTGAGTTCTTTAAAATATTTATTCAAATATGAAATTTACTGCTTCTATTTTCAAGTTCAGGCCTTTCGAGACTGGTCGAAATTTACGAGTGGAGTTCCGCTGCCGATCGTTCAAATCTAATGCATTAAATGCATGCCGAAAAGATATCTTAAACCTTTCGTTAGTTATTCAAGAGAAAAGTCATAGGCTCACCTTTTCGGGGTGTAGCTTATATGGACTAGCGAACATTTTTTCTATTCTTCGAAGAAAAGAAGAATGTTGGAATACAGGAGTGTTAATTCAGAAGCTACGTCGGCCTATGGTAAACTACAAAAGAGTTTTCATAAACCAGTATTCTTACACTCCCGAACTTGAAAGAGGAGTGACGACTAGAAAGGTTCCACCGGCACTACCAAACTCTCAAGTCGGAGCTATGGCACTCTCTGACACGCTTGTAGTCGTAGGGTTGTTTTTTATACCGCCTCTGTTTACACTAAAGTAAGGTCCAAAAAAAAAGGCACCCAAAAGTTGAACCTAGGCTAACAAACAGCCCAAAATCGCAAAAAAAAAAAAATTGGGAATGGGAAACGAGTCATGCGGAGTCCACTAGGTACATAAGATTGCCTCACTTCGTGTGCGTTTTTTTCATTCAAAAACCATCACCACACGAGTCACCACTCACCAGATGGAAGTTGGGAAAGAGAAGAATCGGTTATGCTTTCTACTTCATAATATATATTCATTATTTATCATCCTCCTGGTTACTTTTTCGTCGTCGGAAATAGAAGCTTTATCTGATTCTCCTAGATACTCGAGGAACCCTGAGAAGGTCAGTTCTGATAAAAATTTCAGCCCAGCTTTATTTGAAAGGACAATAGCAGCTCAGTTTGAAAAAGCATTGGCCAAAGAATTTAGTGATGAAGACAGTGCATTAGGTAAGGGAGTTGCTTCTGAGGGAGCTGGCCGTAGTTTTAATCAAACAATCTCCTCTAGGGGGGGAACTCTCGAAACAGTTGTTCGAGTAAATCACGAAGTAAGGCGACACAAAACTAATAGTGATGAGGAACAATCAACTACTGATCAAGGCGATACAGGAGGTGGAGGAGGAGCAAAGAAATTGAGTTCACAGATTTTTTCACCATTTAAAAATGTTCTTGGATTTACAGACAAAATAAAGCGCATGATTAATGCAGCAAAAGAAGAAGAAGGAGACGTTGCTCGTCTAATCGATTCTTCAGATAATGAATTTGTTATTTCGAATCCTAAGAGCGGTACTATGGAGCTTCAGCAAGATCTTAGATTAATTTCTGATCTTGTGATTGTCATGTGCTCAGCGACATTAGGTGGTATTGTGTTTGCCCTGTTAAATCAACCTTTGATAACGGGGTACTTATTATCTGGTTCACTAATTGGCCCCGGTGGATTTGGACTAATTGTTGAACTTGTTCAAGTAGAAACATTAGCTCAGTTGGGAGTTGTGTTTTTATTGTTCGCACTTGGTATTGAATTTTCGCCCTCTAAGTTGCGCCATGTACAAGGTGTTGCCTTGATGGGCGGTTGTACTGAAATTTTACTTGCGATGCTATTTTGTGGTGTGATCAGCGATTTTTCTGGTGCACCATGCAAAGAAGGGCTTTTTATAGGGGCCTTTCTATCAATGTCTTCAACAACAGTGGTCATAAAATGCTTAATGGAAAGAAACGAGATGACTTCGCTCTCAGGTCAAATCGCTGTGGGTACTTTAATCCTGCAGGATTGCACAATAGGACTACTTTTTGCTCTTTTACCGATTCTTGGTGGTAATAATAGTATTAGTGAGGGTGTCATATCTCTAGTAAGAACTGCTCTTATCATGGTCATGTTTTCCTTTTTATGTTTCATGCTAAGTCGTTCGTGTGTATCACAAGTTTTTGGGCTCGTATTGCATCACGGTGGTGAATTATTCCAGTCAACTTCAATTGCTTACTGCCTAGCTATTTCCTGGCTTAGCGACCATCTTGGCTTGAGCTTAGAACTTGGAGCATTTATTGCAGGCTTACTGGTTTCATCAACTCCGTTTTCAGAAAAAATGCTACAGAATATTGAACCTGTTCGCAATTTTTTCGCAGCTCTGTTTTTAACTTCGATTGGTATGATAATGAACCCATTTTTTCTCTGGGTGCACTTAGATGTCTTATTTGCTACACTACTTATCGTTATCGTATTCAAATGTACATTGATCACATTAGTTGTGAGGGCATTTGGTTTCAGTCTAAGAACCAGCTTCACAGTGGGTATCTCTCTTGCACAGGTCGGAGAATTTTCCTTTGTTCTTCTGAGCCGTGCCTCTTCTGTGGGTTTAGTACACCGAAAACTGTATTTACTCTTACTTGGAACTACTGCCTTAAGTTTGGTCGTTGCACCCACACTATTTAAATTGAAGCATTATATAATTAAATTTGCATTGATTTTGCGTTGGATTAAGAATGAAGACACATTTTGAAGTAGAAATGCGATTATGCACAAAAAAGAAATTGTATTATACACTATGAGAGCCCGTGCGACAAGTTATTTTCGTCCTGAATGACTTTATGGTTTAATAGCCTCCTTCTCTTTCCATTTTCTCCCTCTTTATGTGCGTTCCTTTTTTGCTTTGTATCTAGGTGCGCTGTGCTTACGGAACCAAACGGCAATTCCTTTCCTTGCTTTCCTTGATCACAGTCAACCAAAACATCATTCTTTAGACAGCTGCTTGACATTGACTTTTGTTTTTTATTTGAACGTAAAGTTGCTAAACTCTGAGGTAACTGATGTTTGCTCACATAGTCATTCAACTCTGTAAGTTGTGCTTTTAAAATAACTTCCGAACTTTCTTTTTCGGAAACGCACTTTTTGAGAATCACAATTTCTTCTTCTTTTTTTAACAGTACACTTCGGATTTGCACTAGTTCTTGTTTTTGCTGCTGCCTAGCACGACTACTTTTACACTTAGAACTATTTGATGTCAAGTTTTTTTCCGATTTTGAAATATTCTTGGCTTCATTTCCTGCCGAATGTACTGTATACAGCCCATCCTCTAACAATGTCTTGGCATTTTCGAGTGCATTTCTTAAACAAATTGATTCAACTTTCAAACATTGAATAACCTCCTCCATGTCTTTCAAGTTTGTCTCAAGTTCTTCACTCTTCTTCTCTGCAATTTCGAGATCATCGCCAACACTAATCAACTTTGCTTCGATCAAACTTTTCAATCGAAGCGCATTATCCAGCTCCATTTTAGTTGCTGCATGAGAATACTCTTCATCAGCTATTCTAATGTCATATTGAAGACATCTTCTTTCACAGTTTCCCTTTAATCTTGCTCTTTCTGCTTCAAATGCATTCACAACAATCGCAAGCTTATCACGCAGTAGTTTGAGCTCTGCACTATTGAAAATTTCGCGCTCTCGGCTTTCTTCTAATTGAGCAAAAATTTTTCGGGTGTAAATCTAACAGAGGAAAGTCATCAGAACTGGAAAGGAATTCGTTTGAGCAGAAAAATAGCAACGTTGCAAAATACCTGAAGATTTTTAAAATCCTGATTTGTTGACTGATACAAATCTGAGTTCATGCTACTTTTAATTTACACCACCTGAAATAACGGATAAAATTGCATGCATCACTTGAGCTTGGAGTATGTGAGACCCGATCGCCAAAGGTACAGATGCTGCTGGAAGAAGGCTTCTCAGAAGATTGGAAACAGAAAATGAGTTTTTCGTTCTTTAGATGTAAAGAAAGAAGGGAAGTTAAAGTAAAAAAGTAAAAAAAAAATAGTTTAGGGTTATTGAGCCTTGGCAAAAAGGGACGCAGAGAGATAAGGCGAAACTTGAGGTTTTGACTCAAACCCAAGAACGACTGAAAGTCGCCGCCACGACACAAGATTACACGCGAAAATGCAGACAACTCCTCAGCTTATGAACTCGATGCAAGTTCCCAACCTTCATGCAAAATTTTGCGGTCAGCCTAGATGCACTTTGAGCGCGCGTCGGGTCGGGGGATGTCCTACAATTCCCGGCCGCTCAAGCGGAATGCGCGTCTTTATGGCGGCGACGAAGGAGAAAAAAGGTGCAGATCTCGAACGCTTAACTAGTTTGTTAACTTCTGATGATATTTTGGTCGTTGCTGGTGTTAATTACGAAGGATTATCGGTAAGCGTAGTAGTCGTTTACACTGCTTTTTCAATATCTTACCCTTTCTCCAGGTCAAAAACATGATAAAGTTTAGGCGTGAGCTTCCCGAAGGTGCTACTCTCATGGTTGCAAAAAATACATTGATGCGTAAAGCAAGCGAGAATACGAAGTTTGCCTCGATCGTGGAGTGCAGTAAGGGTATGAATGCTTGGTTATTCGTAGATGAGAATGTTGCTCCAGCATTTAAGAAAGTTCGTTCGTTAGCAAAAGACTGGAAGAAAGAAGGCGTTGAAATCGATTTTACAGGAGCCGTTCTCGATGAAAAGTTCCTAGCACCTCATGAGCTGAAGCCGTTAGAGTCGCTCCCAACAAAGATAGATTTGATTCAGAAAATTGCAGTCGGTCTGAAGCAAGTTCCCACCAAATTGGCTCGGGGAACAAATCAAGTTCCTTCCAAAATTGCGTACGGAGTACGTGCTATTGCAGATGGTGATAGCGATATTATTACTACCTAACGAGTGCATAATAGTTGGTAGCAAAAGTTTTATATTATTAAGTTAAATGTATAGAAAACAATTCCAATTTTCCTTGAACACAGATGCAACCCATAGCAGAAACTATTTTGTGTTAAGATTTATTTACAACCTCGTGACTAGGCCAAGGGTAACTTTCAGAGAAGCTTTCTTCTTTGATAAAAGCAATACCGGCTTCTCGATACAACTTCTCAACTCAGTGAACTTTGAATTTAAGGTCAGCTCGTGCCGAGGGTTGTGAGGAATATAGTTCAAGTCAACTGAACAGAAATTAATCGGACTTCTTCGAAGACTTATTGATAAGTGACTTGTGGATGTGGGGAATGACACCACCACCCGCGATGGTTGCTTTTATGAGAGTATCAAGCTCTTCATCACCTCTGATGGCGAGTTGTAAGTGTCGTGGTGTGATTCTTTTCACTTTGAGGTCTTTTGAGGCATTCCCAGCTAACTCTAGAACTTCAGCAGTCAAATACTCTATAAGATATGTTTTTAGACCGAAAAAATAATTATATTGAATGTATCTAACCAAGAATTGCCGCAGAATAGACTGCTGCAGTTGCACCTACACGTCCGCCAGAGGCAGCGCGATTCTAGAATTATAGTTAATTTTTGAATTCTGTAATTAAACCAACGGTCGAATTTCAAACGGAAACTGTCATATTTTACACGTTGAAGACCTTCTTCGACACTGATTGCGATATTGTGATCGCCTTTGTTCTAAATCATCATACCTTTAAGAAGCGGTGAATACGACCGACTGGAAACTGCAGACCAGCTTTAACTGAGCGAGAAGTAGGTTTTCTTTTGTCCCCCTTTTTGTCAGACATGGTGCCTTTCGCGCCTTTGCCTGAGAGTCCCTTCCCAGAGAGTCCTTTAGCTCCTTTTCCAGACATTTTGAATGCTTTTCAATGTGTTGATGTGTGTGTAGAAAAAGCGTAAAGTTTGCTTAAGTATTTCTTACGGTTTGAGGAGGTTCTCTTTTGAAAAGTTGAACAAGAAGTCAGGAATTCAAGACTTCAAGAACTCAAGCATGTACACTTCAAGTCCTCAAGTCCTGCACGCTCCTAGAAAAAAACTCTCCTCTCACAAAAGAAAAAGAAAAGAAAGAAAAAATCAGAGAGCAGCTGAGAGAGTCATATCATCATTGAAAACGGTGTATAGAGGGGAGCAAAAAAAAAAACCTGTTCTAAAAGCATGCAAGGAACAAGGAAGCAATCTCGAGAACATACGAATTTTCCAAAATCACATGATACATGGTAAAGGAGTTTAGTGCGCGTAGTCTAAAGCACGTTTTTATTGTACTAGCTTACTATTTCTGATGTGCCCGCTTACAACTAGACGGATATGCTGTTTTTTTTTTTTTCAATTTTTACTTTACGAGTATATCCCTTTTCCTTATTTTATGTCTTTCGCATGCCAATATATTTTTTTGTACTTATTTTCAAAGTGATCCACATAGTGAATACGTCCAAGAAAGCAGAGCGGACGGTGAAACCATGGGTTTGAACTTCAACGCATATCTACTTTTTCTTCTCAGCTTTCTCTTCATTAGAAGTTGTTGGTTCACAACCCTCTTCACCGAGCTCGCTTGTGCCGACACCCTTTGATTCGTTCACCGTTTCACCTTTTGCAACAATATCTTTTGTTCTGTCTGGATTCATAGCATCATGATTAGGAGATCTGGATTGAATTCCTGACTGCCGAGCATGCTCTTCCTCTAAAGATGCTCGAAGTGCCATCATTAGTGCAGGATCATCTTCAAATTGATCTGCATTGACACTACCGGTTTGAGCCGCAGAAGTAGCTGCAGCCGCGTCAGCAGCAAAACCACTTACGCTACCCCCACTGAAGATTGAGGACGATATAAGTTTATCTGTGATAGATTCACCCGGTGACACATTTATTATACTACTGTTTCCACTTTTATTAACAGTTGAAACAAATTCAGCTAATTTCGACGAATCTATATCATTGGTTCCAAAGCTCACAACATCCACTGCAACATTGCATTTTTTTAATTTCTTTCCAACAGCCACCAAAGTCTGCTTTTCAGCTAGAACAGGAGATCCGACGAAAAGAACGATCCTCATTTTTTGGTGTTTATTTTGACGATGCTTCAAAGCTAGATGTGCGATTTGAGCTGCCGTTGGGATATCTATTGTTCCAGAAATCTTAACCCCGTGGACTGAGTTTAGAACTGCTCCTAAGTCTTGCGTAGGAGTGACAAGTATTCGTGGGACCTTTCCAGCTAAGCTTAAAACACCGACTGAATTTTCAGGATTATGCTGAGTTTTCGCACCCGCCAATAAATTAATTGCGTCCGCTTCAGCCTGGAAAAAGTTTAAGACATTTGACTTATGAACTAAAATTTTGAACTTACCTGGAACCTTGTCGGGTAATAATCCGAGTTTCGCACATATTCTGAATTGTCGATGCACAGAATCGTCGCCTCTAATACCATAACTAAGCTTTGATCGTAATTTTATTCTAATTCGTTTCGAAGAAAGAAAAGTGTGAAATATTTGCGAGGAAAGTAAGTTTTTTGATTTGGTATCCACAACCACAATCCCACAACTGTGTGTAAGTCGCATGCATTCCTCGTATTTCAAAAAGAAAAAATTGAGACCTTGGAGGCTCCTCCTTTTGTCACCCTAAACTAAATTAACACTTGCTTAAAATTACCTCAGCCTCAAAACTTTGAAAATACGAAGGTAGATATTAACAGCATGGGACTTAATAATTAGTAAGTCAAATGCATTCAGATGAACACTTTAGAGGGGGACCCTCACTGCAGTTGTCAATATTTTAATATAATTGCGTTAAAAGAGGCTGCGACTTTTTCAAGTCATGAGCGAAATACTTGATTTTGACTTTCTCAGCTTGGAACGGCTCGAGAAATCATTTGTCTTCTCCTCTGATGAAATTAAGCGAATCATAAGGAGCAGGATTCATTTTGAAAATAGGCTTCGTTGCGAACATGTTTCTTCATTGTTTTTTTTAAGTTACATATCGTTTGAAATGTGGTTGAATTGTATGTTTGTAAGGCGATGTGAAAATGCAGATAAACAACTTTTCTTAAGAAAAAACCCTTTTCAGTTGAAAGTAATGCATCTATTCAAAAGAGCCATCCAGAAGTATCCTACAGATATCAATTTGTGGTTCAGATTCATACATTATTGTAGAGTAAAAAGAAAGAAAATTCTTTTTTCGAAGGCCCTTGCGAGTGCTCTTCGCTTTTGTCCTAACTCATCAGGAATGTGGGCGTATGCAATTTCCAGCGAACTTGAAGATAAAAATGTGTCAGGTGCTAGAGTACTTGCTCAGCGCGGATTGAGAAATTGTTCAACAAACGAAGGATTGTGGCTGAAGTATATTGACTTTGAATTGGGGTATGCTAGCAATCTGCTAGAAAGGCGAAATTATATCGCTGGTGTGAGAATTTCAGATCCTCCTGACTTTAAGTATACTCTGAGCTTATCTAAATCAGTGATAGAAAATGCTATTGGAGGTTTTCCATTCAAGAACAATACTTTTGTATTAAAAGTGTTGAGAATATGTTCAAAATATGCTCCATTTCTAGACTTAGATAAGGGTATACAGCGATTAATTTTGAACAATTTCGATTCTCAACCTGAATTTCTTTTGAGAATATTAGACTCAGAAAATTGCATGTTACGTGTACTTCTTTATATATATGACATTTGCTTTTCGAAGTCAACACATTACAACGCAATTACGGCCAATGACGGGGTAGATATGGATTATTTGAAAAGGATACACAATACAACAAAGGATATTGTAAATTTTTCTAGCGGGTTGGATTGTGCTCAAGTCTTAGGTCAATATTTTGCCATCGAAACTTTTTCCTTCAAAGTTATTATTGAAGGCATTTTAAAGCGGGAGTTATTATGCTTGCTGCATGTTCTAGAATACACCCAAAGCTCTATTTTTTCATCAATTCTGTTAAAGGAGACTTTGTTGAAAATTGGTATAAAAGTGTCCTCCAATTCACACAAATTGAATTTGAGCAAGTGTTTTCCCTTGTGGAATGACTTAAGTGGAAGTAAACTATATCAAATCGAAAATCAAGATGAAATACGGTTTTTAGTTGCATTTGCTATGGGCGGTTGATAGGTTGCCTAATGAGAAATGATAGATACAACAAAGTTATAATCGAAAATGTGTCGCCATCCACTTAGTTTCTAAGTAATTTTCCCATCTGTTGTTGAATAGTCCGTGATGGTCAACTTCCTCTAATCAAATAAACGTTTACGAAATTATTTTTTCAGAAGGAGAAAAGATTGATAATACCTCCTGTTTTTGACTCATCTAGAGCAGCACTCAAACTAAAAAACAAGGCGGCCTGTCATATGTATTTTAGTCGAAATAACATTGAGTTTCAATTTTTTACTTCAAGCCAAGTCAGTGGTTCGCACATTTTTGCCTCAGAATATATGGCTGGGATGTTTGGTGTTTAAGATGTCTAATCTACCATATTTTGTTTTACCTTTTGGTGAGATATTGCACGCAAGTACTTTACAATAAATCTCAAGAAAAGCTTTCAAATGTTCTTCCTGAATGTAGTTCTTTTTAGCATGATCTGTATGTATTCATAATACATGAACCTTTTTCACGGAAGTGATTTCCTTAGATGTTCTGAACAATTTCATTATGTCAAAAGCACAGTAGTTTGGACCACCAAGGTCCAAATCGATAAAGAACAGCTTCAAAAGTTTCAGTCAAAAATTTCAGTGATGTTAACAAGTACGTTTAAAGAAAAACCTCATTTTCATCTGATACCATCATGTTAGAAGGTTTTAAATCACCATGGCAAGTGCAAACTCTTATTTTGGAACACTGTTCAGTTCAGGATTGATATATGAGAATGTTATTCGAATATGTCATCAAACCTCGAAGATTTGTTGCATTACTCTTACTTCTCTTTCGATATCCTAAAACAAATTCACTTTTTGATCAATATTTATTAGTTGTAAACGTTCAAGTTTTGGCTCACTTCAACAGAGATAAAACTGGGCAACTAGTGGTGAAATCAACAGGAGTTCAGCAATATCAGCAACATTAATTAGAAGTACACCTTATTTATCATTTTCAACTGTTGAATAAGCTCAAATAACCAAACCCATATTAAAGGAGAACAATTTCTATCGCCTGGAGTATTTATTATAGACTATTGACGATGGAAAACAACAATAGTTACACTTCGTCTTGTGTAAGCTGGCCAATCTTTTAAACATTTTAAACAGGTCATTCAAACACATTTAGAAATGCTTACAGCTCTGATGTTCTCACGCGCATCTCATGAGACTCCAAAATGTCTGACTCTGACAGCGTTCGTCCGCTGATATACTCTGTAACAAGGAAATCTGCATCTGATGATATCACTTTCGGAGCCAAGCCCATATTCCCGAGATATTTGTCAAGGTCACCCCTGTCATTTAAATTCAAAGAAACGAAAATAGATGAGATCAGACAAACACTTCATGCATATTCGTTTGTCGTAGTTTTGTCAAAGGACTATACAGTTTTACAATAAGTGGAGTTTGAATCCCATTTTGTACCTGATAATATTATGGCATATCGCGGAAGGTTATTCTGTGGTTTTAAGATTTTATGTGAAGTACCTTGTATACACTGTTGCAAAAGCCTTGCGAAACCTCTTCAAATACTAAGGAGCTATATAATTTACGCGGTTAGTGTTGCGATCCTTCTTAAACCTCAGATAATCCTTACTCCGATCGCAAGATTTGAGAAATTTTCTTTCGCTCGTGTTCCCCTCGTTTAGGTCGAGCTGAAGCAGACGACACCTCGAACTTTTGGAATTCTGAATTCAAAAACTTTTGCGTCACAAACATTTTTTTTAAACAAAACAAGAAAACGGGAACACAGTAGTAAGAATGCGGATTCTGGCCGAATCACTTTTCCGATTAAACCCTTCGCGATATGCTATTATCCTTCGTGATATGAGTATTTGATTGGCGTGTGTGGGAGAAATATACGGTTGAACGGAGAAGATTACCACCCATGTGGAATCTCTTTCAAAAAAGCAGACTGATATCAGTCTGTCAGTACGAGTATTCAACTCTTTTTTTTTAAGTTTTTAAGTTTTGGTAGAAAGTGAGAGAAGTCATACTCTCACACAAAGAAAAAAAGAAAGCACTTCATCCATACAATTGAACTCAAAGCCTTATAATCCTTTCTTCTTCGGACAGTCTAAAAATTGACCCGTGCTTCCGAAGAAATCCCAATAAAAAGGATACGGCATGATGATATGATATAACATGGTTTATATTTATATGAATATTGTTTGCTGTTATCTACTAGCATCACAAAGTATTTTAACTTCTTCTTTCCTTAAACTTTGCTGAACCAGTACATTCTCAGAGAAGATCAACTGAGATACCTCAATATTTTCTTGTGTTACAGCTCCATCCATGGATTTTCCGAGAAATTTAATGGCAAGTTTCTTGGCTTCAGCTAATGTAATATCTTCGAAGTTTTCACCTTTAAAAAGAGAATAGGTAGCTTGACTATTTGACCCAATTGAAGTTGCCTGATTTTTCACAGCAACTTTTTATATTTTATAGTACAAATAAAATATTATTTTACCTTCCATACACTGTAATTACCCGAAGGATCACTTTGATATAACTGAAATCCATGTTGAATATCCCTACGCCCCAGACTGAATGAAGTATTTATCGTTAGATTATTTAATTACCATCCCGCAAAAAGAAGGGAAACTCCATATGGTCGTAAGCCTCCGAACTGTGTGTAACCTTGCTTATGATCGCAGACTGTTTGCACAAGAAGCTCAATAGGCATAGCTTCGCCGTAGCTAAATTGATAACGTCTTGCTTCAAGCCTATTTGAAAGTTGTAGCTACAGTAATGAAGAGAAAAGAAGTTGATACCGTGCATAATTGAGAATAATGTTTGCATCTGCATTTATTCCTGCCACGGCTACCATGATGTGCTCATCTATTCGATGTAGCTTCTCGCTTGTGCACGAACTTTCCAACAACTTCAACGAATAATTGAACAAAAAACAAATATGCATTGAGTCTTACTTTTGAAAGAATTTTTTTCTCAGCTGCCAGTATTATTCCGTTTTTAGTTCTTATTCCCACAGCAGTACCGGCACGATTTATAGCTTCGAGAGCGTATTCAACCTTTGTTTTTATGTAATATACTGGTTGGAGCGAATTTCTATGAGAAAGTTGTACCTGATATAGTCTACCTTCGGGGCTAAAAGTTGTCGTGCGAGAATCATATCTGAACGAGTTCGTGAATTTAACACCGGAGAGAAAAGGAAACAAACGAAAATACCGTCGAGCCATGGAAAGGGTGATCCGTTCTATACACCCAAATAGTTCAACGTAAATATTCAAGTTGGCTATTATTCAAACTTCGGTATTTTGGACACGAGTGATCTCAAATGTCAAGAAGTCACACAAGCGTCCGCGAAGACACTCGATCTAAAGAGTGAGCGGGACTTTTTAGCCGAGATCCGGGAAAAACGAAAATAATGTTGGGAGTGAGAGTTGTTGGAAAAATAGAAAATTAAGTGAATTCATCAAAACGAACTTCCTAACTTCAATGAAAATAAGATACAAGTCACATAGTTAGGCCATACAGCAAACAGAGTATAACCATACAACATTCAGCCAAAAAAAGAAAAAATATAAAAACACTTTTCATCTCTATTATATCTGTCTATCTGTTTTTTGTGTTGTTGGTTATTGTACATGTGGCATATTATTTCGGTTTGAATAAGAATGCATACTTGGGTTAATTCCTGTTGTGAGCACGCGCTGCCTGAATTGAGTTTTGTGCACACGCACCTTTTATTTCTTTCATAAACTCATTTTTTCCTGCTGTAATTAGTATTCGGAAGCTGAGTATTGTCACAGATATATATGGATTTTTTAGCAATAAAAGAAATCTTTGATACCATCGGAGAGCTGGCCTTGTCCCGAAATATCTCGATTAAAAGCCTCGATGATGTCGTTAATAGGGCACGTGCAACTCACTCTGGAGCGAGTATCGAAATATTTTTAGATATTGTATGGTTGTTGCTTCTCGATGACTCGTTAGAAAATGACATACGGGTGGATTTAAATACGCATTTCGGCTTTGTTCAGGAATATTTTTTCAAAGAGAGATACGCTTTTTTCTATCCGAAAGCGATTGCGAATTTTGATAAGCATGTCAGGTTTCATGTCGGAGCTAAAAAATACGTTACATTTCATCGATATCACTTCGGTTGTGCTACCAATGATTATTCTATCCACGGAATATATATTTTTTCTGCTAAAAAATGTCTTTTTAAAAGTTTTCTTAATAATTTGATAAATATAACTTTGGGAAGAAATGATGAAAGCAATGGGCTCTCAATTTGCAATATTACGATTGAGTATCTCTACTTTATTTCTGCATATGAATATTCAGTCGTTGTCTACTTTAAAAATATATTAAAGTACTGCAGACTTGATCAAAGTTGTGGATTTAAGTTCCTGTTAGTTTTTCCATGTATGTTTGACGCTTTGTTTGGGTTCATAAATATGAATGCTCTCAGTGCAGCAAACATATATAACCACATCAAAATATTAGAAACGAAGAATAGTTTGCATGCAGTCGCTTTAGCAAGTATTTTGAAGGCTTTTGTTGCATTGATGCTTACCAAACATGAAAATACAGCCCTATTCTTGTATGAACATCTACTAAAGAAAAAAATGTGTGCAAAAGACAAGAATGTGCAGATTGTTTTATGCTTAGCACTGAAGAGATTGATGCAAAGATCGAAATTCGACATATTTGAACAATGTATCTATTACGACATGGTCTATTATGACAAAGTTGTCTTCTTAGTGATGCTGATTGGAGAGTATATTGCGCGGGACAGTGTTCTCTTAATTGAAGTAGTTCGACTTCTCAAAAGGATTCTACTTTGCGGCTATGCGAAAAATTCGGGTGAATTGATCGAAAGAGATAGGCAGAAGCTAAAAGTAATGACAGTTCTACACTATATCTCTCCAACAGTCACACATCTTGGTTATAATTCTACCTTTTATGGAGAAATATGGCAGATTTTGAATTGTTTGCCAACTTCTTGCAGGTTCCAAATGTATTCTAGATGGGACAAATCTTTGTGCCCTCTAAAAAGTAAAGAGCTTGTTAGACTGAAAACAAATAAACTGCTGAGACGATTATCGCGTGAAAATTCAAAAACTGTTGGTAAACAGTTGGCAAAACTTTCTGCAATGAGTCCATTTGATGTCTTATCTCTCGTTGTTGAACAAATAGAAGTTTACAATAATATGATAGTTCCAATGGTTGATGCTTTGAAATATCTTAGTAATTTTTGCTATGATGTGCTTTTGTTTACTATTATCCAGAAACTATCATTGCAAAGACCTAAATTAAAGGATGATGGACAAAATATATCAACATGGCTTACGGCTCTTTCCTTGTTCTGTGGAAATTTGGGACGTAAATACTCTTTTATAAATTTTGAACCTATCTTCCATTATATCATTAACTCAATCTGTGATGATCAATATTTGAATTTACTTATATTGAAAGAGCTGATAACATGTATGACGGGAAAAGAAATTGTGAAGGATTTGAGTGAGCTACAAGTTGAAGAACTTTCTTCTGGAAATGAAATAAAACAAATTCTAGGAGTAAAAGGCGAGAAAGCTAACCAAAAATTTCGGCCGAAGGGGATAGCACAATTGAGAAATATACTTGAAAATCAGCATACAGCAACGTCTTTTGTTACTCCTTTTCTAGTTATTATCGCACAATGCCAACAGAATGTAATTTACAGGGCACAGAGTGAAAATTTAAAGCTCACAGGGCAATTGCACGATAGTTGTCGAGAAATAATGATTCTGTACGTGGAATTTCTTCATTCTGCTTACTCTGATGTTGAATATTGTAACTTGATTCCTGATATGCTTGAACTATCACAGAATTATTTCTTGGACTTTCTGAATATTCTTTACATACATAGGCAAGTATTGCAATGTAATAAATCTATGTTTATGAAGAAGCTACTGGACGACAATATAATTTTGCAGTGCAGTTCTACGAACACAACTTGGAAGGAACTTTGTGATATCTTTCGAAAAATCCAAGCTGGGCATTTAAAAGTACCTCCGGGGCTATATGCGATATTCTGGACCCTTACACTAAGTAATATCTACGTTCCAAGTGAAAGATACGAGAAAGAAATTTCTAAAGCCACTAAAAATCCATTCTTCCACGATAAAAATTTGTTGAGTCAGGGTAGTTTGGATAACGGGGAGCATGAAAGGTGTCTACACTCCCATATTGTTCGTACGTTGAAGAAGGAGCTGGAATTACATCAGAAAAATATTATGTCAAGCCGCTTATGCCTCAATACTCAAACTAAAGGATGTCGAAAAAACATGACTGATGTCATCAATGGTGATGCCTCTGACATCGTCATTAGTCTTTTACAAAACTGCTTATTACCACGCTGCGTTTATTCGTGTGCAGATGCAATTTATTCATTTCGATTTATTCTTGAACTATGCAAACAGGAGGAGCAACTGTATGACTTCATTCAAATTTGTGACGAATTGTGTCATAATTTATCTGGTTTGCTATTTCTTTGCACTGAAAGTGAAGGCTCCGAGTTTGCAAGATTTTTTGCTGAAATACTGAAAGTACTTGATGAATTAGTTGGTCAAAATATTCGATCTGAAGTACTCAATACGATGAAACATAGCAGTGATGAAAACGAGATATTCAGAAGAATTGTAAAACGCTACTATGGATGGCAGCAAGAGATAGGGAAGTCAATAATCAATGGTCTTAAAAGTCAAGATTACATGGAGCTACGTAATACACTGATATTCTCTACGAAGACTTTACGTTATTTTCCAATTATTCATCGTATTGGAAATGGAATAGTTGATCAGGGAGAGAGTATACTAGATTCGGACACTCGTAGCGATATTCGAACAGTAGCGTCTCGATATCATGCATTGATACGTCATAAAAGAACGAACTGGATCGGTGATGATACCTGTATATCTTCAAGATATAAAAGCGTTCTTGATTCCACTTCAGTTAGAAGTTCTACCAAACTTGAAACGCACTTGTATCATTAAATACCTTCCACGTATGTTACTTCATTAAAAGGAATTTTTCCTGATATCAGCTTATTCGACGTTCTATTTTCCTTAGACGTGGTCTTTTGATGAGCGGCGGGGCTGTAATCTTTATATACGAAATATTAAAGAAAGTTTCATGTACTAGTAGTATATTTTTACCTATATAAGAATGATAGAAATCAAATGCTCTGACTTTAGTATTTGACTAAAAATTAATGAGTGTTTGTTCAAAAATACTGAACTGTGCTAATACCTTCCGACCCATATCTCGTGCATGAAGTTTTAGTCCACTTTCGCGTAACGGGAATATGCAACTATTTTCTATTTTCTTTTCAACAAAAGTCAGTGTAAAGATATGTCAGAAAGCAAAAATTACTCGTATGTTCAAATTTCTCACACCCAAGAAGTGCTTGCTTTTCCTTTCTTTCACATCCGCAGATGTTCCTCTGAAAGTATGCTCATCAGGAAATGCCGGAAAATGGCCAGGTACGCATAATGGTCTTTGAGTTCCTATATTCTGGAAGCTTTTCGGAACCTAAAAGAAAAATTATTCACTTCTTCGACTAAAAATGCAAAAACCTTGGGTCGTCTGCGGATCTCGAATCTCTTTGGAAGCCTCGTTAAGAATGGTTCTTCGAGCAAATTTCCATATCCCACAATCTGCGACAGATGAGAATCAAGATACTGTAACGCAGATAAAACATCAATAGTGTTTATCTCGGAACGACCCTTAAAAATATTTTAAAAGATAAAGTATGAATGATAGTTTTTCGATACCGCAGTCGCAGCATTCGTTGCAGCTTCCAGACCAACTTCTCGCAAAAATCTGAAGTTAGAAATTTAGAAGAATTTTGCAACAATCTAGAGAAGTGTTACCGCTGTAACACATCAATGAGACAAGCTAATGAAGAGCAGCGTATAGCATCGAAGTTTTTGAACAGCTGCAGAAAACTGTGAGAAAAATTCAAAGAAAAAAAAATATGTACTTGAACTAGCAAAGTTTTTTGTACGTGCAAATCCAACTGCTGTGAAAAATTATGTCTGAACATTTCAAGGCCTTTTTTAATAACTCTTGCGATCCAAATGAGAAACCAGAGAATGAGAAACTTGTGGCGCGAGCGCGCTGGATTTTAAACTTTTAAGCTCGATAATAATGTTACTGTAAACGGCAATTTTTTACCAAACTTCCTGAGAGGGCCCCCGTTTAAAAAGTTCTTCGCGAAAAATGTGAGGCACCCCTCTCCTCAAGCTTGCAAAAGTCCTGAGAAAAACTGAAAAAGAGAAATACAGCAGAACTCAGTTCTCATCATATGAACGCAGAAAAAAAAAAGCAAAACGAGAGGGACGTGAGGGGTGCAAAAGGAGGCGAAAGGGTAAAGGGCTGTGGGGCTCTATCACTTCTCCTCAGAGTTATGATCTATTTTTGGTTCGAAGAGTAATGCAGGTCGTATTTAATCGTGGTAGTTCTGTGAAATTTAGCTCATCGCGTACACTGCAAACGAAAGTGCGAAGCCGCTCAACAAAGTATCGAGAAGCTAAAACTCGTGCTTTCGAAACAGATGCCCCTGTTGATCCCAGCTATGACAAGAAATTCCCTTCTCCTCGAGAACGTCGGCGTGCAGGCATACTTATTCACCCAACCTCCTTACCTGGTCCATACGGAATTGGTGATATGGGTCCAGAAGCATATGCTTTCATTGACTGGCTTTCTAAGGCGAACATGCAAATTTGGCAGGTCTTACCACTTGTTCCTCCCGGCCGACCCGTCCCAGGAATAAGAGAAAATTATTGGTCTCCGTATAGTGGCAGCGATGCAAGCTGTGGAAATCCTTTGATGATATCCTTAGATTTACTTGTACGAGATGGGTTGCTTAGTGCTCAGGAGCTCCCTGCCAGCTACTCAGATAACTATGAAAACCAGCAGGTGGACTTTCAGTTGGTTGCCAACATCAATGAGCCTTTGATACGAAAAGCAGTTCACTCTCTCTCACAACGTTCCACATCTGACACTTTAAAACAAGAATTCGAAAGATACTGCTCTCGGGATGATGTACAACTTTGGCTCAACAATGCGGCTCTATTCAATGCTATTAGTGAAATTCCGGACTTAAGAGGTAAGGACTGGTGGGACTGGCCGGAAGAACTGCGCGATCGGGAAGACTCAGCCATGCGAAAAATTTCTGTTAGTTACAAAAGTGAAATAGAAGATTTTAAAATAACTCAGTTTTTATGGCAAAAGCAATGGTTAGAATTAAAATGCTACGCGAATGAATGCGGGATTTCTATATTGGGAGATATGCCGATATATGTAGGAGGTCACTCTGCAGATGTTTGGGCTAATAAACCCTTATTCCAGCTCGATGAAAACTGTAAACCAGAATCTGTTGCGGGCACTCCCCCCGATGCATTCAGTTCCGATGGGCAGTTGTGGGGTAATCCACTCTACAGGTGGAGAGCACATGAAGAAGATTCATTCTCGTGGTGGAATGGGCGAATGAAACGCTGCTTAGAGCTACATGATGAAGTTAGAATTGATCATTTTCGTGCCTTTTCTGCGTATTGGTCCGTTAAGGCAGATGCTGAAACGGCAAAAGGTGGAGAGTGGCGAAACGGTCCAGGGTTACAGTTCTTTAAAGTACTGACTCAAAATTTTGATTCTCTGCCAATCGTGGCAGAAGATCTTGGAGTTATCACTCAAGATGTAACTGAACTTCGTAAAGATATTGGGGCACCTGGGATGGTAGTTCTGCAATTTGCTTGGGGTTCCGATGGAAATAATCCGCACTTACCTCATAATTATGACGAAAACTCGTTTTGCTACCCAGGAACGCACGATAACGAAACCTCCGAAGGATGGTATAATTCTCAAGATACTGATACAAGACGTAGACTTGAAGCATACACGAACATGTCATCAAGGAGTGGATCATGGATATTGATAAAATGTGCGATGGCTTCTATAAGTAAATCATGTGTATTTACTATGCAAGATGTTCTGTCGCTTGGGAATGAGGCAAGAATGAATACACCCGGGGTAGCTGAAGGAAACTGGGCATGGCGTATCGGTTCACCTGGTTTTTTCAAAACGATAGATAGAGAAGCTGAGAAATTGTCCCATCTTGCTGTGGTATATAATCGAGCACGAGATGGAGAGAGCAAAGAAGCTATAAATGTGGCTAGTCTTGCACTGACTAAGAGAAGGAGATTCTTCGAACGAGGCCTTTTCAGCTAAAATGAAATTTTCGTTACAAAAATTTTTATGTTACAAGACACAGCCTGATAGCGGGGAAAGAGCAAAACATACCTTTACTTGTTGCATTTTCTTAATCACAATAGAAGCCAACCAGCCCCTAAAGCGAGCATACTCCAGCATAATCCACCCCAAAAAGCACCAGTACTACCAAGCATATCGCAAAGGAATCCTGCAAGATAATTGCCTAAGCCCAAAGCCAAGCCCTGAGAAAGAGCAGAAATAGCAAAGCCAGTTCCACGAACATTTGGAGGCATGGTAGCTGATAAGACTGCTTTCATGTTTCCTTGCGTCATCGCCATATGTATACCGACCACAAGATAACCCCCAAATACATGCCAAGGCGCTACGGCTAATATTAGAATTATATCAGCCAAAACCATAAGAGCAAATCCTCCCAGAAGCATAAATTTCCTACCGGAGCCACTATTCTGATCACTATTATCTGCCAGAACTCCAAGAGGATATGTCAAAAAAGACTGTACTATGTTAGTTGCAAACATCAGGACAGGCAGATATGCTACTTGCATACCTACAGCACGAGCATGCAAAGTAACGAATGCTTCGCTAAATCGAGCTATTTTCAGAATCGTGAAAACGAGTAGAGCCCGCCAAAATTCTGGAGGAAGTAGAACTACTTCCGACCAACTCCAACTCCATTCACCCCATCCAACAGTTGTCGGCTCTTTCTTAACTAATGATCTTGATCCAGATAAGCTTTGGCTATTTGCAGCATCCGCCCATGGATCATTCGCCCATAGAAATGCTCGTTCTTGTAGATCTTCCGTTAACACAACACCGATATTTGAAACTAGGGGTAAATTTTGCACTTTTTTAATTACTGTTCCTGAAGCAGTCTTTTTCAATTCAAAGAGGTTTTCTCCTGCATCGAAACCTTCGACAACTTGATCTAAAAATGGTGCCACTATAACCGCTCTCTTTTGAATCTGAGTCAACCAATCACGCACATTTCTCCATGCTCGCTGACCACGATGCCAGACAACATCCCGACTTGTATCCCGACACTGTATTCGCCTCCATCGAGCTTTAAGATGTGGCATGGCTAGCGGTCCACGAGTATGTCGACGCCAACTTGGCAGACCTCTACCCCTACCCGGTTGTGGAGAATATAAAGGCTTAGTCATAGCTCTCTGGGGAATTTTCACGAAATAAAGTAGAATAACTATTGCTAGAATAGATGGAATTGAAGCAACGCTGAAAGTTGCTCGGAAATTATTTTGAGTTATTTTCATACAAACAACCGCAGCAATGGATCCAATAACTCCACCTAAAGTCGTCATACTCTGATGCAAACCATACGTACTACTTCTCTTCTGTCGTGGAGAGAGATCGGCAACTAATGCATCTGTTGGAGCTGCACGAATACCCTTTCCAAATCTGTCCAGGAGCTTTCCCAGGACAACCCACTGTACAGACACTGCGTTAGCTAGTACAAGTTTCATCATGGCTGTCATACCACTTCCGAAAGCGATCACCTTGACACGAGACTTAAGGACATCTGAAAGAACTCCACTGATCACTCTACTAAAATTCGAAACAAATAAAGCAAAACCCTCCATAGCGCCAATTCTAGTATTACTGAAGCCCAACTCCGAGTGAAGGAACACTGGTAATAATGAAAATACCATGCAAGTAGAGCTAGTCCATAGGAAACCACATGTGGCGAGTGCCCATAAGCTCGAATTATCAACTGAATTTGAAACTATCTTCGGTAAGCTTCTTCTTCGCATACCTGGGAGGCGACAAATTAAATACTGCAAGATACCAGACCCTAAATACACATTTCTCTCTTCCTCACGTTCTTTCTGTAACTCTGCCAGGTCGTTGTATTGCCATCTAGTAGATTCAACTCCCGTGAATCTTCGAATTTCATCCGAGCTAGAATCACAATGCTCATTTGACGCATTGGAACTCACTATTACTCGTTTTAACGACCTTCCATTAGATTTGAAGTTCGTTAAATCTTTTCCATCCCAGATTATTTTTTTGCAACGCGATGCACCCAAAGTTACAACGACCCCGGAAACAAATGTCTCATCGTGACGCAAACCCGAGTAAAACTTGTTACGCATGCGTTTCGAAGAAGAAAAAGCTGTCTTACATCCATCCTGTTTAACACTGATCTTACTTTCCAGAGAAGTTGAAATCATTTGAACATTTTGAGGCAGTTTCCGAACGGACTCTCAAAAAACAACTTCGCTGTGTGCTATGAAGTACTTTCAAAACAGTTAAAATACGCGAACAAAGTTTTATCTTCGCCCAAGAGTAAGATGAAGCATGTGCGCACAAAGCTGATTTTCGACGCGTATGACTCACTTTTACTATTTGTAGCTTGATGTATTGACCTTTGACAACGTATGGCAGTATAGTCAGAAGCAAACTAGAAACAACTAGAAACTCTATTTTTTTCGTTCGAATTGAAGACAAAAAAACACTTCTTTACAGGGGTTCACAGTTTGACAGCAGCAGCAACAGAAATTCAGAATATGTATGAAAAAAAAATGTTTTTTTTGCAATTACACACACCACTTCAAGAATTTGTTGCACTATAGATTTCGCTTTCCCAAACCTTTAATTACTGTACTACTGTAAGCAAGTGCTTGGAAAGAAATAAAAGCTAAAGTGCGGATGGATAAGCGACATTGAAATATCGTCCGATAAATTAGCTAGTTACACTCACGAGAATGAACGGAGACGAGCTGGATTCACTAATAGATGAGTTCGTTCCTTGTAAAAAAAGAAAATTGTTGAAAGAAAGCGTGAGGACAAATTTGGTATATTTACGTTTTACTTTAAAAAAATGATACTCATATCCATAACTTTGAATAGGATCATAATTCACAACCTACATTAGCCCCCAGAACAACTTTGCCGGTGAGGAAGCGAAAGACAATGTCATTTACTACTTACTTATTTTTTTACTAGTCCCAACAAAGTTTTCTAATAAAAAAAGCTGGGCCTTCAGAGCAAAGAGAGCTAAGTTTAGCTCAATTAATGGCAAATGAAGAGAGAGCCATATTGAAAGCTGTGTTGGTATGAGCAAATTTCGCGTGTCTCAACGTTAAACTTACTATATTAATATGTAGGCAAAGGATGCATTGTTGTCAACAGCTGAAGAAGTTGTTGGTATTCATTACAATAATAACTTTAACACTGGCTGGAGGTCTCTGCGAGGTTCCTTCGAAAATAATTTGTAAATTTATATAACAAATTCTGTCACAGCTGTAGACGCTTTGTCTCAGAATATGTCACACTTGCATAAAGTTGGCGTCGAAGGTATACTACAATTTTATATTCACGGTCAAGCCCTGAGCAACAGTATAGGAGTAGAAATCCCGTCACAAATATGGAAATTTTCTGAAATGAATATTCCTATTCCTATTCTGAAGAAATTAAAATTGAAGGTGATTTTCTTTGACTTATTTGAATGAATCTTTGATGCTCAGCTATCCTATCCTATTAGGGACTCACAAGTCCAACCCCAATTCAAATGCAGGGCATTCCTGCTATATTAAGTGGACGAGATTTGATCGGAGTTGGTGTGATTAATATATGTGGTTGATTATACCGTTTTCTGACCGTTCAATATACAGCATTTACTGGCTCAGGGAAAACTTTGACGTTTTTGATACCTTTGATCTCATTTGCCATGGTCTGTGCTGTTATTTTATTCTCATTCATAGCTGATTCTCTTCATTTGTATTAAGCTGGAGGAAAGACGGATGGGATTGAAAAACGAGGAGGGTCCTGTTGGACTCGTTCTTTGCCCTTCACGCGAACTTGCGCGTCAGATACATGACTTGGTCCAGGATTTTATTTGTTTTATATCAGAGGTAAGATCTTTAAAGTTCCTTAACAGTATTTATTTCATAAAAATTACAGCAAAATGATTGTATTTCGTTGCGCAGTTTTCTCTGTATAGGGGGCATAACCAGCAGAAATCAAGAAATACTTATGCAGAAAGAAGGAGTGCACGTAGTGGTAGCGACACCAGGCCGTTTAATAGATTTTTTGGAAAGAAAGATTTTAAGTCTGGATATTTGTAGGCGAGTGTTCAAATTCAGTCACATAGTACCTTACCTAATCCATAGTTCCTAAAGGTATTTTTGTTTAGATGAGGCAGATAGAATGATCGACTTGGGCTTTGAAGCTGATTTGCGTACAATTTGTGCACGATTCAAAAGTCACCGACAAACTGTAATGTTTAGCGCCACAATGCCAATGAAAATTAAGAAATTTGCTGAATCATCGCTGAGAGATCCAGTGACAATTAATATTGGTCGAGCAGGAGCAGCAAATCTGGATGTAGTTCAGTCAATTAATTTCGTTGAGGATGATAAGAAACTTACACATATTCTGAAAGTTTTGCAGAAGACACCCCCTCCTGTGCTTATCTTTGCTGAGAATAAAAAAGATGTTGATGATATTCATGAATACTTGCTTCTAAAAGGTTTAGATGTGGTCTCTATTCATGGAGGTAAAAGTCAGAACGACCGAGACAAAGCAATTCAAGATTTTAAGGTTGACTTTTTTTTCTTTAATTTTAGTGCACTATTTCAGAATTTTTATAGTTTGGTAAGAAAGATATTTTGGTAGCAACTGACGTTGCATCAAAAGGTTTAGATTTTCCAGAAATCAAGCATGTTGTCAACTATGATTTACCGGAAGAAATCGAGAATTATATTCATCGTATTGGTCGCACGGGTACATCTCATTTTTGCTTTAATATTTGTACTTGAAAATTCAGAACAGGTAGAGGTGGAAAGACAGGGTTTACTACAACGTTTGTAGGGCCTGAGCAATCTGCAACTTCCCTATTGGATTTAAAGCATGTATTAGAGGAGGCAAATCAAAGCATTCCTGCTTTTATGTCCAACATAAGTACATCACAAGAGCATTTATCAGAGCTCATAGAAATTACAGGTAGCAAAGGATGTATGTACTGTGGGGGACTTGGTCATAGAATTGGTATATACATTTTTTTTCCCAATAAATTATTGAAAACCGAAATACAGGAACATGTCCTAAACTTGAAAATTACACGGGACACATTATGTCAAAAGTCAATCGAAAGGATGTATTTGGAGCAGGTGGATTTGGAGGAGAATTTTAATGTTTACGTTTATACGTGACATGATTGAGAAACATAGGATCGTTCAAAGTTGTGAGTTTAAGGTATAATAGATAGAAATTACATGCCGTACCATTGTACGTAATTCATAAGTGGATAAATTTAAATACAATTCAACTTTTATCTATGAAAGTCACAATATTTTTGGTGCGGGTCACTGTTGTGTTCCATTGGAATTATGGTAAAAGACATTTTGTATTTTTTTTCCTTCAGTTCATACTCTGGAAGAACACAAGGGGTCCAACTATTATCTCCTCCAAGTCCCATGTGCGCACAATCCAGATATAAATTAATTCCATCGCTTTGAATGAGTTCAAGATCATGTTTACATTTTCCTAGATTTTCATGAGTAAATCTTGATGCTGAAAACTGATAAGGTAAAGTAGAATCATCTACAACAATCATTAATCCTCGAAATTTCTCCTTATCTGCTACTCCATTTGAAAGAAAAATCCACTGTGTATCCGTTCTACCTCCGTTTTCAGAAGGTACTATGTAAGGTACATGCATTTTATCGATTGAGGATTGATAACGGCCCCAAAAAGCAGAGCACTTCCTATCAGGATAACATTCATGTGGTCCTCGTCCATGCCACTCAACATTTTCCATGACCTTGGGGATTACTAACTTTACACCAACCCTAGGTAAAGGTGGTAGAAGTCGCGAGATCTGAAATTGCAGCGAGATTTTAAGATTTCCTTCACAATTTATGTGATATTCAGTTTGTACATTTATTCCTGGATTGCTTTTCACACCATCAGGTACTAAAAATTGCCGTGAAGTAATTAGCACCTCTCCTGATGTGGATTGTTGAAAGTTTGCCACCGTTGCATGCGTCGGAACCATTCTGTTCAAACCAGCATTGTTCCATTGGTTTGCATACGAAAACATGAAGCCACCACTATCATTATCAGTAGGGGCACGCCAAAATAATGGAATTGGACCAACACAACATATTTCCAAGTTTCGAGAAAAAAATGATGATAAAGTGCCTGCTTTAGAACCAACATCATCAAATCTATATAGGTTATCACCACATGATACTTCGACCGCACCTTCTCTAGTTTTGCGCATATCAATGTCAACTCGTGTTTGAAATGTTTTCCGAGATATTTGCTGGAGAGGATAAATTGGCATATCAATCTGGTCTCGTGCAAATATGTCACCTATGTTCCCAATTTTGCTCTCTCTCTTCAAAGAGCAGCTAAACTGTATCCACCACCTCTGAAACTGAAGCTTCTCTACGATTGCGGATTGGAGTATACAAGTATGACTTGGAAGGATAGAATTCCACTCATAGATTACTTTCTGATTTGGGCCAATTGCGGAAACATCTATTATTCCATTTTTCAATGATACTCCGCTGTCGAGAATAATATTCCACTCCAAGGAAAAACCTTCAAGAGATAAAAAATTATACCAATTTCGAATCTTCAAATCCCCAGAATTGGTTAAAGAAATTGTTACAGGTTGTTGTAGATATTTAACTTCAAACAGAGCTGGATGTGGGGAGCGATCAGGAAAGGTTAAGCCATTGATACAAAACTGGGCATCGTTTGGTTTATCACCAAAATCACCTCCGTATCCCCAGTACGATTCACCTGTTGACATGCTCACGGTCAAACCCTGATCAACTAAATCCCAAATGAAACCACCTTGTATTGAACTTTCTTCACGGAAGCAATTCCAATATTTATGAAGACCTCCATTGCTATTACCCATTGCATGCGAATATTCACATAAAATAATTGGTCTTCCATCATTTCTCGAAAGCAAATACCGGCAAGTATTTACATCTGCATACATAGGACAGATAATATCGGTGCACGAGGTTCTATAGCCACCACCCTCATAGTGTAGAAATCGTGATTTATCATTCTCTCGAACCCATGATGCCATTGCATAATGACCGCCACCGCAACCTGACTCATTACCAAGAGACCACATGATTATACATGCATGATTTCTATCTCGCTGAACCAGGCGCGAAATTCGAGATAGATAAGCATTTCTCCAGCATGGATCATTCGATAAGAGTGGAGTAGAGTGAAGGCAAATTTGGAATCCATGCGTTTCTAAATTTGCTTCATCTATCACGTACAATCCATACTCGTCACATAAGTCATAAAATCTAGGATGATTGGGATAGTGAGCTGTTCGGACGGCATTAAAATTATTTTGTTTCATAAGCAAGATGTCTTTAAGCAATAGTTCTTCACTCACTACTTTCCCATTGTCTGGGCAATGCTCGTGTCGATTCACACCCTGAAAAATAACAGGCCTTGAGTTAACACAAAACAATTTATTTGCTATAGAGACTTCTCGAATACCAACTCGACATGCTTCACAATCAATAACATTTTCTTCTCGATCCTCTATGATTAGAACCAATAGGTATAAATATGGTTTTTCGCAGGACCATAGATGAGGATTTTTAACATGTAATCTAGTTTTAGTGTTGAGAGTAACTTCCTCAGGAATCTCATCAAACTTGACGCCATAATTTTCGGCATATGGTGCCGGGATCATTTTATTATTAATTTCACTTACGATCAAATTACCATCCGAGTCATATAACAATAACTTTAAAACATAGTCCCCACATACCAAGTTTTTATTTGCGATACTATCACAGCATAATTCTACATTAATAGCGATACTTGCAGCATTTTCAGAAATTATTGATGCTACGACGCTGTAATCAGAAATATAAAAAGAATTTTTGACATAAATATAGATATCTCTATGGATTCCACTCAGCCACCAGTGGTCCTGATCTTCTAAATAGCTACCATCTGACCACCTCATGACTTGTATTGAAAGAGTATTTTCTCCATTACTAACAAAATTTGTCACATCAAACTCAGCCGGCAACTTACTGTCTTGAGAATAACCCACGAAAATACCATTTAACCAACAGTAAAATGCAGAATCTACTCCTTCAAAAAGAAGGAATACTTTGTCGGTTCTTAAATTCCACTCATCTGGTAAGTCAAACTTGGAGCGATAGCAACCAGTCGCATTTTCATGAATATCAGAAAATATTGATGATTGTCCCTGATATGTGCGACTTTCTCTGACGCGAGAAGCACAAGGTGGATTAACAGGAAAAGGATATGTAAAATTTGTGTATATGGGTTTACCATGGCCTTGGCACTGCCAATTTGAAGGCACTTGTATAGTTCCCCACGTGTTGTCATCAAAAGATATGCCCTGAAATCCTTTAGGAACCTCTTTCGGAGAGGCTGCTAGGTGAAATTTCCAAATTCCACTCAGTATCCGAGTTTTGGAAAGTTGATTCCGAGCAGAACTTGTACCACCACTTCTCCAAAATAGACTAGCTTCTTTTAGAGTTGAAAAGCTGTATAAAGGGGCATGCCCTCGCCTACAACGCTGTAAAATTATACTTCTTTAATGTTATTTTAATGATTACCTTCTATTTCTTCCTACAATCTCCGGATTTTCCCAGTCTTCAGAGCTTGTGAGAAAGTTTACCTGAACACCGAATTTAATGACGTTTCAAAATTGGTATTAGATACTTACACTTCTGCGTCTTTTAAATTGTATTTCATATAGGATATCTAGGAATGGCATTAGTTTTGAAACTCCATGAAGTCTCCAACACCAGCACGTATACAAGAAACGAAGATATGATAATCCCAAAAGATTCAGCGTGTAGTTGAAAATAACTCCTTTGGTGTCTCGACTCATGAGCGCACCACTTTTGAGAACCTGCAAGTTCGAAGAAATTTTTGACTTCACGCTCTTGGTATTCCACTATCCCGTTCTTTTGTGAGTGACTGTGAGAGCATAAGGTAAGCAGTTCCAGTTTCGCTGCATGAGAAAGTCTTCTTCTTTGGTATATACTACAGTCGTGATAAGCGTGTGGAGAGGAGAGGGGGCACGAATAAGAAAGGAAGCAGCTGAAAAAATGAAAAATGAAGGAAGTCGAGGCTCCAGCGACTGGGTCCCCTTTTTTCGATTTTCGTTTTATGCCTTTGGGGATTATCTTGAAATAATGTAATCTGTATTTAGGGTAGTTAGGGTTGTGACTCTTACATATCTTTGGGCCCGGCAAAAGGTGCCTTGCGCGACACGTGCAGGATAGAACAAGGGATATATTTTTCTTTTTCACAATCACTATTATAACCATCAGCCCGTCCCGGAAGACAGATTTACAACATTTCCTTCTTCCTCCCGCTTGGCTTGCCGCAATGTTCAATTCAAAGGATGGATTTATTGAAGCTCTCGTGCGTGGGTACCGCGTGGATTTTCTGTCTAGTCAAGACTACTCTGATTTAAGTCAGTGCGAAACTCTAGAAGATGTTAGAACATTTTTGGTATTTTCTTTTTTCTTCAGTTTGTTCGGAAGATCTAATAATTATGAAGTCGGGTACTGGCTATGCGTCTGCAATAGATGCACAAGTGAGGCCACTATCTTTGCATCCATCTACAATAGTTTCTCATTGCACGGAAAAATTGGCAGTGGATTTTAAAACTATGCGAAGTCAGGTAAAGTATTTTTTTTTCTTTTTGTAAATGATGAACGACTTAGGCGAGCGAACCACTGGCAACTTTTTTGGATTTTCTCACTCATGGTTATATGATCGATAATGTAATGCTTGTCGTAACCGGTGCCCTTCACGAACGAGATATTAATGTAAGTCTGTCCTCTGTCAATTCATTCTGGGTGATCAACTCAACTTTTTTTGTAGGAACTGCTTACAAAATGTCATCCACTCGGACTCTTTGACTCCATAGCAAGTTTAGCAGTTTCAAATAACATAAGGTACCTATGACTTGTGCTTTTTAGATATAGAATTTGAAGGCACTCATCATGATAGAGACTTGTATAGAACAGTTTTAGTCGACACGCCTCTAGCACTGTACTTCAGTGAAAATATCAGCAGCGAAGACTTGGATGAAATGAACATCGAAATTCTCAGAAACACCTTGCATAAGGTAAATTTTTCTTTCGAATGGTTGAAACTTTCAGCAAGTTTGCGACAATTTATAGGCGTATTTGCAAGAGTTTCTTGAGTTTTCTAGTGCACTTGATGGGGCAACAGCTAGATTAATGAAGGTTCTCAATTTCGCTTCAATTGAGAAATTCTTATTTATCATGTCTTAGGAACTTTTATATCTAGAAGCAGATCGCCGGGCAATAATGATCACTATTAATGCGCTTGAAACAGATTTATCTCGCGATGACTGCAGTAGGCTGTATTCCAAATTTGGTTATCTTTATCCAGAGGGTCAACGAGAAATCTCGTGCTGCACAGACTTTGAGCAAGTTTGTATGGTCGTGAAGAACTATCCTGTTCTATCTGGTATTTCAGGGGCCTTAGTCACGGGCGGAGAAAAACTTTTAGAAAAGGTATGAGTTCTTTTCCGTACAAAATTATAGCATCGTGATTATTTGCTCAGGCTTTGTTTGAAGAGGAAGTTGGTCGATGCTCTTTGATTTTTGAGGAGCAATTTCACTACGCAATTTTCTATGCCTTCCTCAGGTTGAGAGAGCAAGAAATTAGAAATATCATGTGGATATCAGAATGTATAGCTCAGGATCAGAAGCAACGCATATTAGATGGAATAGTTTTACTGAAGTAGGAATGAAAACTGCAGAATTCCTTTTGCTCACTTCAGTATATAATCTGAGTAGCAGAGGTATATGTCCCTCCTGAGCTACCACTCAGAAAATGAACATCACCTTCACTGATTCCTAGTTGTTGTGCAAATTTAATCAATAAATTCAGTAAAGCACTAGATGCCTCAGGGGTATTTCGTATTAAGGAAACGACCAAACCTCCACACCCCCCTCCACTTATTCTCGAGCCATAAGCAATTTCATTCAGAAGTTCCACAAGTAAATCTGTTGCTTTGGAACCCATAGAGCACCGAGAATAACTAAGATGAGAATCCGACATAAGTCCACCCAACGTCTGTGCCTCTAACTCAGTAACCTCCCCTTTTAAAATTTTTTCGAACTCTCGAACGCGAACATCTTCATGGAGTGCATGCATCGTCGAAGGTCGGATAGGGTAAAATACTTCCTTTTTGATTGGGGCAGTCAACAAGTCTCCATGGTCATGCCCATAGATTTCTAAAAAATCTTCTCCTTTCATCGCCTCTGGCAATAGATTCTCAAGAAAGGAATGTAACTCATTACTATTACAAAACTTTCGATTTAGACAGCATAAACTTTTGAAATTGAAGTTGACAAGATGTTCTTGTTGAATAATAGTCCTTCCCATGAAGGCAGCAGCCCGAACTTTGCTGTACTCCCCTTCTGTGTTTTGATGTTTTAAAGTGCTATCAATTCCATAAACACAAAACTTCGGCACTTCTATGGACTTTCCTATTAATGGAGGCAAACTGCAAGTAAGTGGTGTCAGATAATACGCTCTCCCATAGAAACATGCCATTTGGTCCATAATGCCGCAGGGTGCACGAACTAATAAATTTTCGGCAGCAAAGGAATAAAATGGGATGAGTCTCCATTTCTCAAATTCTTCCTGAGAAAATCCAAGAAGAGAAAAAAATGATGCACAAGATGCAACTTCAAGAGCTGCTGATGACGATACTCCTTTCCCTTCTGGTATTGTCGAACATACGTAAATAATGAAATTATCACGTTTGGTCAATCTAACATTGTGTTCGAGAGCGAATGTGAGCATTGGACCGAGAATGTAAGCACGCCATCGATCAAAAGCACGCAATTTATTAGAAAGAGTTGCATACTTGAAAAGTTTACCGCTATTAGAGTCTAACAACTCGTGCACTGGAATTTTACTTATCCTCCGTTGAACTCGCTCATCATGCTCTTCTTTTATTTTAAGATCTGAAATTATCTCAAAATAACCTGTTTCGAACTTTTTCGTCCTTTTCTTTTTCTGAGTATAGACCATCACCTCTGCAGCAAGCGTCATTTGAAGCACCCTAGACTGTGAATAATCAGCTATACCACCCATTACATCTAGTCTTGCGGGAGCGCGTGCGAAGTAAACGGGAAGATCCTTCTCAAAAGTGAGTCCGCATTCGTTATTAAGAGGAAATGACTCTTCGTACTCCTTCGAATTCATTGAGTTCAGAAGTAGATTCGGGAACTTAAGCTTTCAAATTGGCCACAAGCTAACGTAAACTTGTAGATATTTCCGTGCAGGAATTTATAACAACATCAATAGCTTTCTCGTTAAGATACAAGTATAAATTGGAGAAAGTTAGAATATATTCTGAAATGGTACTGGGGCAAAGTAGCTATGTAGCTTCCTGCTTTTGCACATACATACAGCACATACAGTTTTCGATTTTTTTGGCAGTGTGAACTGGTACAGTACGTCTTTGTATCTATCACACAAGGAATCCATAGCAAAAAATGTTTGGAGCTTTTTTAAATTATTTTTTATTTCTCGCCTTTTTAAAAATATGGCCATTGGTTTTTCCGGTTGTGTTTTTTCCGGTTGTGTTTTTCCCGAGGTTTCTTTTGCTGGATACCCGGATCGCCGGAAAGGCCAGGGACTCTCAAAGAATCTTCATCTTTTTTGGAGTTTCACCTTCGAGGCTTGGCGGTATAATTTAACCTGTACATAGCTACACAGCCCTATATTAGTCCCAAACTATCGTGAATACGTTTTTTTAAATCTGTCGTTCCACTTTCAAACGCTCGACTAAGATGAAATCGAACTCAGATGCTTCAACAAAGCACCCTCTTGAACATAATTGGACACTGTGGTTTGATAACCCTAACGGGTATTATAAATTTAATTTCTTTTCTTCTGCTAATAAATTGGTACAGGAAACAGAAACAAGCTACTTGGGGCCAAACCCTTCGTAGCGTTTACACGTTTAGTACAGTAGAAGATTTCTGGTGCCTTTTCAACAAAATTCTGTCTCCGAGCAAACTGATCCTAGGAACAGATTTTCATCTTTTCAAAGAAGGAATAGAACCGAAGTGGGAAGATAAAACGTGTGCAAAAGGTGGTAAATGGACTTATTTTTTTCCTAAAAGTAAGGATGTCGGATCTCTCGATGAATACTGGCTTAAACTATTACTTGCCTTGATTGGTGAGCAATTTTGCGAGGCAGACGAAATATGCGGGGCAGTAGTAAGTGTGAGACAGAAACAACATAGGATTGCTCTATGGACGAAGACGGCAGCGAATGAATCGGATCAAATATCTATCGGAAAACATCTGAGGTGCATTTTAGAAGTTTCAGAGAATGAAAAAATTGGCTACATGGTTCATGATGATGCAATCAAATTGGAAAGAAAAGCGAAGGACCGATATACGGTCTAGGGCAATAACAAAGTTACTTTGTAACTTGGTATAATTTTTATTTGAAAAATATCTGATATCCCAAATTGCATTTTACTAACGAAAAAAGGTTTTGGAAATACTCGCTGCTCCGATCCTATTCTTGGAACATATCACTTTACTCCGGCTTTCCTGAAGTGACACAACTTCAGAAGTGAAAACCTCACTATCATTTTTATAGATTCCATGGAATCTGGATGAGTGTAAGTCTTCTCTATTATAACTTTCCATCTTCGCTATTGTCCGAAATTCCTCTTTTTTTTGTCGAACGTCTGGAAATTTCGTTCTTACTTTACTTGGGTTGGGCTCTACAACAAATATTGAGTTCCGTTTCTTACCTTCAATAAACAGCACACTTTTCCCGTTCCACGTTGGAAGTTCTGCCTCTATAGTAGATACAACTCCATCCCTCTCATTGCGGTTGATGCACATTTGAATAAAATTGGGTTTCGCTTTCTCGACGACTATTCTCTTTCCTTTCCATATACACTTCTTATACGTTAATAAGCACTCTCTCAAGTTTTCAGATGTACACAAAAGTTGTACGTGTGCAAATAGAAACCCAGATATATCTTCAGTCCGCTTCGTGGAAACTGGAATTCTGAATACAGTTCCAAACTTAGAGAACATTATATGAAGTCGCTTGGTGATTGAACATTTACTTAATTTACATGAGATCCCACCAATAAATATCGTATTCAGTTCCATTAAAAAAATCCAAAGTTAAACACCCAAATTTTACAATTACTGTTTAAGCGTGGGATAGCCTTGAATTATAATTCGTACAGTATTACGGATAAACCTTGTTTTTGTCGTTCATAATTCATTATAGTTTTCAAAACTCAAACTTTAGTGGTGTTTATCGATCACTCCCACTAAATATATGACTTTCACCGACTAGAAGTTTGCTTAACTGTAAAGTGTAGTGGAAATGACGAGTTCGAACCTAGAACTTGAAGCCTGACTTTTTTCTGACCCTGTGTCCCTGTCACAGAGTCGAGAACTCGAGGAGTCGAGGTAGACATACTAAGAACAAAAACGAAGTCCAAATTTGACAACAAAAAACTCTGAAAGCCACGCGCAAAAAGTACGCACAGAATTGTGCTGAGTTGAGAACGACGCTTCATTAGTCAACCCGGAAGTCAGACTGAAGTCGAAATACTAAACTAATAGAGTATTCCAATCGAATAGGTTCCTACGTAGGTTCCTACACATAATAATTGGACCTGCAGCACCTTTGATCTCCGACTTGTAAGGATATAAAAAATAACTAAAACGAAGTTATGATGAAAAGCTTTGATCAGCATTATCCCACGCATTTGGATGTACTAGATCGCTCGCATAGTTTCTAAGAGAAAATGGACGTTGATACTAAGAGTTCAATTTTAGATGTTGAAGAAAAGTTAAAAAATGATTTAGTATGCTCGACTTCTATGAAATACGAAGGAATAAACACCTCAACAAAGCCTTTGCCAACATTCCCAGAACCTGTACGGAACAAGGTACACTGGGATCATCTGCTAGAAGAGATGTCGTGGCTTTCCGGAGATTTTACAAGAGAAAGGAAGTGGAGGTAAGTTTTTTACTCTGATTAGACTTTTTATAAACTACTTTCTTCCACCTCAGAATCAAAATGTCACATAAATTTGCAGAGCAAGTCAAGCGGGAGAGAGACGAAGCCGTAAAACCAATTCGTCCTGAAGATAGCTCATCAATCAACATTCATAGAGGAATAGCCCGATTTATTTCTAGTGAAGTAACTTCTTTCTGGAGAAAGATTTCCAAAGTGTGTGCTTGCGTTTTTTCTTGTTTCCTGTCTTAAATTTTTACTAGGTTGTTAGATGGAAGGAAGAGTACAACTATGAAAGAGCCCGCGAGGAAGAGTTAGATCATCATCTTGGTAATCTTCTTTGATTTTTGTTTTGTTTTGTGATCTTATGTGATGCTTACATTAGACACTTTATTGAATAAAACTGAGGTATATGCTGATTCAATAGTGTCACCTTTTGAGAAAAATAGGGGGACAGGTTTAGCACTTCTTTTGTCCGATCCCACAGTGCAAGAAGATCTTGAAGGCCAGTCTGATAGCGATTACAGCTGCGATGATTCTGTATCTGATGATGACGAATTCACGATTGAAGAAGAAGTGGAGATGATGACAAATGAAGATTTCTTAAGGGAGAAGGATGAAGCCATTATCCTTGCTTCAGAAGGAAGTTTGCCGGTTAAGATTGTATTAGAAAAGTATGAAAAAAATGGATACTCGATTCCAATGAGTTTCCTGAACTCCACCGCGAGTGTTCTAAAGAACGATGAATCCATTCGCTATCCACCTTTTCTTTTGAAACATTCCCTTCGTGAATATCAGTTTACAGGTTTAAAATGGTTGATGCAGCGTTACTCAAAGAAAATTAATGGTATTCTAGCTGATGAGATGGGACTCGGAAAAACAATTCAAACAATTAGCCTGCTAGCTCAGCTTGCTAGTGAAATTGGTTCATGGGGACCTCATCTTATTGTTGTACCCACCTCTGTAATGCTGAATTGGGAAATAGAGTTTAAGAAGTGGTGTCCAGCCTTGAAGGTACTTACATACTTTGGAAGTGCAAAAGAACGCAAATTTAAGAGACAAGGATGGAGTAAACCCAATAGCTTTCATGTATGTATCACCACGTATCGTCTAGTCGTTCAAGATCAGAAAATATTCCGAAGGAAGCGATGGCATTATCTTATTTTAGATGAGGCTCATATGATAAAGAATTGGAAATCCCAACGCTGGCAAACACTGTTAAATTTTCAAAGCAAGCGTAGATTATTGATCACCGGGACGCCATTGCAAAATGATTTGATGGAGCTTTGGTCTCTCTTGCATTTTCTTATGCCCGACTTATTCCAGTCACATTCTGAATTTAAAAGTTGGTTTGCCTCACCGATTTCTAGTATGGTAGAAGGAACGGGGCAGATAAACCAAAGTTTGATCTCTCGTTTGCACAGAGTTCTTAGACCTTTTATTTTGCGTCGACTGAAAATTGATGTCGAGAAGAATCTACCAAAAAAACATGAGCACGTTATATATTGTCAACTTTCAAGACGTCAAAGGAAACTGTATGAGGAATATATTTCTTCCTCAGAGACTCTTTCTTTACTTTCTTCTGGAAATCTTCTTGGCGTGATGAATTGTTTGATGCAACTACGCAAAGTTTGCAACCATCCTGACTTATTTGCCGGCAGATCGATAATTTCTTCATTTGATATGGTTGTAGGACTTCATATGCGAATTCCAGCTCTTATGCAAAATGTCATGAGAGCTTCATGTCTTATACCAACGTTAATACATTCTGGATTGATATTTGAAGAGCCAGAATGGAAAACAGGTAAATATGGGTTTCATGACATTTCAAATTTTCCGGCTCCACTGGGTAAACTTACTGTTGCGAGCCCCAATCGAAGGTCCATGAATTCTCTGGTGAAGTTGTCAGAAGTGCTACGCTCTGATCAATTTTATCTGAGCACATCACGAAATTGTTGTGATAAACTCCAATTTTCTATATATTTGAGACAACTTCCTTTAACTGAAGTGCTAGCAGTAAAACTATTCCGTGAATTTACGAAGGCAACATGCCTTTCTCAAAATACAGTAAGTAGTATGGTCTTACGATTCTCAGATCGAGTCGAATCTGTGGCTTCTTTAATCCGGCATTTTCTTTTTACTATTCCCAGGGCCCGGGCGAATTCACCTACTTGTGGGCATGTACAAATTTCTGAGAGTTTTAATTCAGTTTTCTCTTGCTTCAATTTTGAGCATTTACGAGATATCTTGATCAGAAAACAGTTGTTTTTTCCTGATAAACGTTTAGTTCAATTTGATAGTGGGAAGTTGCAGTTATTATCCAAACTTTTAAGGCAGCTGAAATTTGGTGGTCATAAAGTACTTATTTTCACTCAAATGACTAAGATGCTCGACATTCTCGAAACTTTTATGAACCTGTATGGATTCACTTACTGTCGACTAGATGGAAGTACGAAACCAGAACAGAGACAGTTGCTCATGCAACGTTTTAATAATGACAAGAAAATATTTGTGTTTATACTTTCAACCCGCTCAGGTGGGTTCGGAATAAATCTGACAGGTGCTGATACCGTCATATTTTATGATTCAGACTGGAATCCTGCAGTTGATCATCAAGCTCAGGATCGCTGCCACCGAATTGGCCAGACAAAAGAAGTGAATATCTACAGGCTAGTGTGTGAAGGCACAATTGAGGAAAATATAATGAAGAAAGCAATGCAGAAGCGAGACTTGGATCATTATGCCATTCAATCGGGACAGTTTGACACAAGTTTTGCAGAAGGTACCTATTTCATTCAAGAGTTAAGCAATCAAACTCACTAATTGACTAGGCGAACAAAATTTATATGAGAAACCATCAAGACAATATTCGGCTCATGGAGAATTTCCGTGTTTCGAATCGGAATTTAGTTCTCTTAAGGAAGTTGAAATTTATGCAATGGTAACTTTTCTCAATATCTAAATCAAAATTTCAAGAGTTGTGTTAGGGGTTCCTTACTAACGAAGAAAGATGGTTATTTAAAAAGTATCCAGATGAGGTAAAATTATTCCTGATTTTCTTACATTACTTACATTTCTCAGAAGTTAAAAGCTACAGCCGTGCGTGAAGTACAAATTGATACCTCACCAGCTGATTCTGATTCGGAAACTGAATTTGAGCAAGATTGTGTTTTGGACGTGGTCGGTTGGGACACTGTCTCAGCAAAATTTCTGTATGACAACAATTCTTGAAAGATGTTGCAAGGAAATCTTCTCTCCTTGGAATGCGCACCTGCAATGCATTGCTTCTTTACTCACTTACACCCTTTCTCTAAACTTTCCACTCATTCTTGGTACTTCAGAGCCCAAATCGGTTGGGTTCAAGTAATATAAATGAAGAGAAAGAGAGGCAGTGATGATGCCCAGAATTAATTGAAGATTTGGTGCAATATCAAATAAAAAAATACTCACAACCATTGTAACAAGCATTGCCATCGATGTACTATACACTTTCACTATGGTGTCAGCAAATTTCATTACCCAACTAACTAATAACCCCGTAAACGCAAGGTTCAGGACCACCAACCAAGTTACAAAACTGTAACCGTGAATTAAAGTGGTTGGCCAAAGAGAACAGCCATTCTTGTAGTTTCCACCAAAATCATCATAAAATAGGCGGAGGGCATTGAAAATAACCCCAAACCCATATAATTGCATATTTTGCCAATATAAGTTATCGTCATTCATTTTCATCAACTTTTCAGTGTAAACACCAGCCAGTGCGCTAAGGCACGCCGATATTATTCCTAATATGTATCCTTCTATCGGAGCAGCGAAACTAGATCCACCATTACATCCTATTTGACTTGTAGTAGCTCCTATCATTAGTAAACTAAGAGCTATCCACTGTAGCCTACTAAGCTGACGTTTGAGGATAACTCTGAAAAGAACCCCAGTTGTCACAATTTTCAAATTTCCTAGTATCTGATATGTTGATGGGTCAACATATTTGAGTGTAAGAAACTGAATATTATTGTGTACGAGATATATTAGGCTTGGAATTGGATACATCAATGTATTTCGCAAGTCGCGAGTGATTTTAACTCCTTTTGGATCTATTATCACCTGACAATAGAGTAGCGCACTTGAAGTAATCTAGAGAAAAATAAACTTTCAGATAGATAACTAAAATATGTAAGCGTACCAGTTTTATCACTTCAGCTAGGAATGGAACGGTGGCAAAGTTATATGTATAGATTCCATTTTCCTTTGATGCTGTAGTCAGGAGACCTTGGGAACTTGTAGCCAGCGTTAAAACTATAGCAATTGAAAGTTTCTGATACACAGAAATACTCATCTGTTACAATCTTCCAATTCCGAGTATGAACAAGGGACAGAAAGGACAGTGGGATGATTCTCGAGATGAAGCCTGTAAAATCAATAGTTGCGAGGATGTAGAATGTAGTGGTATTATGAATTCGAAATGCCTTTAAATACTATGTACGAAAGTTTGTGCAGACCCATTCTTAAAGTTTTCCTGGCTTTTTGGCGTGTTTGTACAGAAGAACAGAATACGTCCACCAGTCCACAGTTAATTGTTTATTATTTTGACTACCTGGTACGAGTAATAAAAATTTTGGCAATTGCTTTTTGAACATACATTTTGTATGATATGCGGTCTTGTGGATAAAAATAGGATAAAGTTAAAGTTCCAAAAAACATCAAAAATAGAGAGAGAACTTTTTTGGCGCGCTTTTTTCTTTCGCCTGGGAGAGTAAGCCACCACGCAACACGCGATCGTTTCTTCATATTGAAAAGCTCGTGATTCATGATGTCGATTTTTTCATCTTTAAGCGCCAGCTCTGCTGCTGCTGCCCATGGAAGTACCTTCGTTTCAAATAGAAAAGTAAACTCCCTTCGCTTTCAGAATTCTCTTGCGCAAGTTCAGGTTACCAAATTACCGTCCGAGTTTAAAGCTAAGTACAGCCTTGAAATCAATGCAAGGAAGTCCAAAACGCTAAAAGCTGCATCGAAAAGATACAAAGTTACTGCCACTGGGAAGGTTAGTTATTCGCGACAAACTATTTGAGTATTTTCAGGAATTTTTCGATTTTTCAGGTTTTGCATCGGCGACCGGGGAAGGCCCACTTGAACGGCCCCAAATCCACTTCTCGCAAAAAAAGGTTGAGCCTCCAAAGAGAGGTTGGGCTGCAACAAATGCCCCTTGTCAGAACTTTGCTCCCATATTCACGAGCGGCTGTGAAAAGAGTTTGATTTTTAACTACGTACAGATGTTTTGAGAAGGTTTTTATATAGACCCAACTCTTACAAGATAGCAAGTTTAGTATTTTTGTTCTATTTTAAACTCTTCTCAATATGTAATACAAGTAATCATTTTTGAACCAAACAACTCAACTATAGAGGGAGGAAAATATGACGGAAGAGAAACGCGAATTAAGAAGTAGAAAGTGTGTGAGAAGGCAGGGGAGAGCAAGTATGTACCATAACTGTGCATACACATAGAATTAAATCTCAAGAATCCAAATGAAACTCGCTAAATCAAGACTCCTGCGATAAGTTCTCCGCCATCTTTTTAAGATTAATGAGGCTTTCTGGTCCTGTGATTGTGAATGTCTTTTTAGTCGAAAGGAGAGATTGGTTCATGACTTTTACCGAGTTGGTTGATGATGCCCGGAAGTAGCTCGTGGATTGCTGTTAAAATGTTAGTGGTTGTTGCAGTGTTAATAGAGAAAATTTTACGTTTTGTTTGAGAAGGCCCACTCACTACGTATGTGTTCGCGGGAAGCGCTGCTTGAACTATCGAAATATTGTGATCAGATTGGAGATGTCAAGCACAGAAAAGTTACCTTTTGGGCTCTTGAATTGTACAACAGTATCCTCGATAAAAATGTTCACTTCTTCTATGCCTGGTATTACATTCACTCCCATCCGCTTCAGCGTTGTTTGCAGTCGCTTATCGTCATTAGTATTAGTTTTATGTGCAGCCTTTTTCTTTCTGGTATGAGCTACAGTCAAAATTTGTAACATATTAAAAGCTTAAACACACCTACGAACAGACCCTTTACCGCCAGTACGCACAGCACCGGCAAGTTTCTGAAGTCGTTGTATGTCCATCTTTATTATTTTTATATTTAATTCCTCAAAGAAAATGAGCAGACGCAATGACTCAACTAAGAGTGTGAGAGTGAATCAGGTTCCGAAAAGTAAAGGTATAACGAGCCGGCCCGTATCACGCTAAGCCACTTGTGCAGGGACACTTCGGACGAAAGTTTTCTTAGGGTCAACCTCTAAACCCTAAATTATATAGTTACAAGAAAAAAAAGGAGGGCTTCGTCAAATTAGAGTTGCACGTGTCTCGCTGTAAAGTGCTTGTTCTATTTCATTATTACAAACGTACATTTCGGTTAAGAATTTACCGTACGCGCGCTGCCGCAATGGTAATGGACGTTTGAAATTTCGCATCATATCTAACTTTTTCTTAATTTTCTAGTCAAGTAAATTTTGGGGAGGCGGAAGCGATTCAAGTGAGTCTAGTTCCGAAGAGGATACGGACTCGTCACTTTCCTACGAGTCATCAGATGACGACCATGATAATCAGGGACCTTCCAAGTAGGCTCTCTCTCTCTTTTCATCACTTCATACACTCAACGTTTTAACACTTGCAGGTATCTTCAGGATGATAGTTCTGACAGTTCCGAAGATGAAAAGAGAATATTACGCAGTGTAAAGGTAAATAACTTTTCCCATCCAAATGAACTTATTTACATGAAATAACGATTAGGATAAAAGGCATGCCGAATTACGAGCCATTGTAGATGAAGTCTACATTGCTATTAGAAATATCGACTGGATTCTTCTACTTTCACTTTTTGAAAAATTAAATAAGCAAGCAGAAAAAGCTCAACGTGCTGTTCATGCCAGAGTTCCTCGAATCTACTTCAGAGTTTTGTTGGATATTGAAGATGAACTCAATTCTTCATTTGACGATAAAGATGCGAGAAAGCGCATGTCTTCTTCTAATGCCAAGGCTTTTATGTCTCTCAGGCAAAGAGTCAAGAAACACAACAAAATGTTTGAAACAGAACTAGAATATGCAAGAAACCATCCAGATTCTTCTAGTGAAAGCGATGTAGAAAAGTTGGATCATTCCGAAGCAATCGAAGGAGAAAAATTGAACGTAAGTGAGATAAAGTTTGAAAGGAGTGAGAAGGATGGCATCCTTATATTGAGAACTGAGAAAAAAGACATTACGTATGAAATGGTGGAGAAAAAGCTTTCTGATCTGTGCGCCTTACGAGGGAAGAAGGGGACAGATAAAGAAGAATTTGTAGATCAACTCACACTCCTCAGCACAGTTGCAAAATGTGCAGCGCAGGAGACTGAAATCCTTATCAATGTTATAAGTGCACAATTTGATATTTCAGGGAGCATGACTTCATATATGCCTGTAAAAGTATGGAACTTGTGTGTGCAGAATGTTCTCAAGCTACTGAGTTTACTTGTTCAAAACCATCATATCTTGATCGTCGATCATAGAGAACCATTATCTCGGCCAAGTCCAGATGCAATTACAGAAGGTTCGGCTGTCGAATATTGGTGTTCTTTGAGTGCTTTTATTGAACGTTTGGATGATGAATATTTCAAGTCACTACAATCTATGGATCCTCACTCTAAAGATTATGTTCTTCGTCTCCAGGATGACAATTCTTTTCTTTCGTTAATGCTTGAAGTTTGTAAATATTATGAATTGAAACATGATGAGAAAAATCTTGTTAAAATTTTCCTTCGATTATTAGAGCATTCATACTGGAAAACGGAGAAATTATGTAGCTCCTACATTTCAGCATTTGTTGAACATATGAGCAACTCTCAACTATTGGACGATGGCATGCAAAGCTATGCCGCAATTTATGGGACACCGAATCAATTGGGTAATTTTATTCATAAAGTTGCGACTTATATTTACAAACATGGAGATGAACGAGCAAGAACTCGTTCCATATTATGTGAGGTATATCAAAATGCCATCTCAGGCAATTTTTTTAAAGGACGCGAACTCCTTTTGCTATCACATCTTCAAGAAAATATTAATCACGCGGATGTGAGCACACAAATACTCTACAATCGTGCATTAGCGCAGATGGGAGTATGTGCCTTCAAAAAGGGAATGTTTATTGAAGCGCATGGATGTCTGACTGAACTTTTTACCAGTGGAAGGGTCAAAGAACTGCTTGCTCAGGGAATAAATATCAGCAGATTTCATGAGCGAAGTTTAGAGCAGGAAAAACTTGAGAGACGTAGACAGATGCCCTTTCATCTCCATATAAACATTGAGACTCTTGAGTCTATGTACATGATCTCTTCTATGATTGTGGAAGCCACACATCTGATTCATAACTCTGGACATTCCCGCTCGTTTGGTAAACCATTCAGTAGATTTTTTGATGTATACGAGCGCCAATCCTTTAATGGTCCTCCAGAGAACATCCGCGATACTATTATGTGTGCCACAAACTTTCTATTGACCGGAGAATGGAGAAAAGCAGCAAAGTTGGTCTCCAATATGAGTTTATGGTCCTCTCTCGGGTCTGAAGGTGAGAGCATCCGAGGAAAACTTGTCGAACGAATGAAAGCGGTCAGTCTCGAAGTTTATCTAGTTCAATATGCCTCTGAATACACGGCAGTTGATTTGTCCACCCTTAAAGAAATGTTCGATCTTTCAGCGTCAGCACTGAAATCAATCTCCTGTAGAATGATAAGTCTAGAGGAAATTACGGGTGCTTTTGACGGGCGCACAAATAGTGTCACAGTTGGAGATCATGTGGACAAGTCTCCCCTACAATTTGCTGCAACTCGTTTCGCTGAAAAAGTCGCAATTTTACTAGATAGTAATGACCGTGCTCTGAACTACCAATTAGGTGCAATTGGCATGCCCTATCAAGTTGAGGAAGATATCGGATATCGGACTAGACGCGGCTCCTCAGATGACTCTGGTTTGGGGTGGAAAAAAAGTCATTTTCGGGCTGGGAAGACAGCTGCATACTCCGAATCTCTTGATAGGAAAGGACACAGAAGAAATGAAGTTGGCAACCTCAAGGGGAAGATGAATCGGAAGGATGATGCTGGAATACGTGGAAAAGTCGAAAGGCTGGAAACATTTTCCTTGGATAGGATGGTAGCCCTTGGTACTTTATAAATTTGGAACGTACTGGGTATGATACTTACTTCTTATTTAATTTACTTGTCGAACTAAATTTCAAGTAATTGCTGTCAATTCTTATCCTCATTTGTGATTTCTTTCGCCACCTGAACATATCTCTCAAGTTCATTGAAGTTCAGATACTTATACGTTTCACCTGCAACTGTATCTAACATTTTAGTGTACTTTAAATACTCCGACGGAGTAGGAATACGGCCCGTCATGGCACACACTGCAGCAAGTTCAGCGGATGCCAGATAAACATTAGCACCCTTTCCTAATCTATTCGGGAAATTTCTAGTTGATGTAGAGACAACTGTGCTCTTCTCAGCCACTCGGGCTTGGTTGCCCATGCAGAGAGAACAGCCAGGCATTTCCG
>Ga0257106_1000016_pt1 | contig 86469 bp, 80 predicted proteins | sample LP_taG_3_FD_190177 | JGI IMG/M metagenome (GOLD analysis project Ga0257106, IMG submission 190177) | Marine microbial communities from Northeast Subartic Pacific Ocean, Canada - LP_J_2011_P26_10m | ecosystem: Environmental > Aquatic > Marine > Oceanic | place: Canada: Northeast Subartic Pacific...
CAACAATATAACATACCTTTTTGGGTTTTCAATTTTAAAGGGGGGGTGTTTTTTATAACGTATCAATTCTACACAATTATATGTGGAAATTACTATGTTTTGATTTCGGGGAGGAGTCGCGATATATTAATGTAGTTTTTTGTCATGATACGCATTTATGTACATTTCAATAATTTATAATCATCTGAAATTTCATTGTGTCTTTAAGATTCGACCCATCCCCATATGGTCTTATCCTCTATAGTTTAAAGGGGAGACGATGTAGTATATATGTGACGGCATTCTACGTAACGGGTTGGACCTTTTTGGGTCCAAATTGGGTTTTTGATGATGAGGGGGGGTGTATTTTCTTTTTAGTTTTATTTTAAAATTATTTGAATCTCATGATTTCAGTTTTCTGATAAAAGGTGTGTTTTATCAGAAAATTGAAATCCGGACAAAGTCATCTATTTTTCAGTTTTCTAAGGTAATTTCTGTGTTCTCTAAGAACTGTGTTTCTTAGAGACTATGTCTCTTCCTTATTTTTTTATTTTTTAGAAAAAACTAGAAAAAAAAAAGAACTCCCCCCCCGACCCAAAATGGACCCCAAAAACTCGGAAAATAGCATATTCTCTGATATAAACACACATCTCCGAGGCAAAAATCGATAAAAACCGGACCCTTTTATGAACTAAACTCGTTCACTCCTCATAAAAATACCAATATATCAGGGTATTTTGAAATAGGGGTAATATGGCGTTTAAATTGATCCAATCCTAGCAAAAGACCCCCGTATATAATTTAAAAATCATATAAATAATTATAATACGGGTGGAGTGTTCGCCATACAAATATGAATAGAGCTAACATACAGGTATACACCTATATAATACTACATGGTTTCTCAGAAAGTCATGATATTTAGAGATAGAAGTCTATGTATACATCAAAAATCGGAAAAGGAAGTTGTCACAAAAGATGATCGCGACGAATAGTTTGAAAATGTGAAGATTTACAAAAGTACTATTTACCCACTATAATCAATAAAAATGATTGTGTAGAAATTATATTTGTACGATATACAAACATTGAAGAACTAAGGGTATATAATAGATGGAGTCAAATATGGCACACACATTGAATACATATAAAGAGGACACACTGAAGCGCGGAGAAACCCAACAATACTGTTTCAATGAACCTATTTGTAGTGATTCAGAAGATTCGGATGATGAGGTGGATGATGAGGTGGATGATGTTCTAAAAACGTTTCAAGACAATTATACTAAATTAAGAAATTATTGTAAAGAATCTCCGAATCATTCGCATAAATATAAAGAAGTAAGTGATGACTTAGTATCTTTTGGCTCTGCTTTGGATACATATAACTCATATGCATTAGAGACAAGACTGGTTGCAGGGTTTCCATGGAGTAGGGAGCAACGAAATAGTGATGATGGGAGAAAGGATCATAATCTACAATCACAATATAAAATATGGAAATTTTGTAAAAAGTATTGTAATTATTGTTCAAAATTTAAGCTCGAGAAAGCGAAAGAGTGTCATAGAAAACTGTTAGAACTTAGGACAGATTTCTTAGAATATTCTTCGAATAATTCTGGCTTGGTTAGATCAACTTATGTTAAAACATCCGAGTTAGATGATGAGTTGAGTTCTGGATTAAAATATAGAAAAAATGTGTGTGACGTAACCCTGCTTCCTGCCACAGAGGTGTACAGACTGGTTGCCAATAGTATGAAGAAGAATTATGATAATGAGATTGAAATGTATGAAGAAGCACATGATCTTAGAAGAGAGTATTCTGAATATAATGAATATATGCTTGATAAGCATCTGAGTATTTTCAAATCTAATTAGGTTTAGTTATTTGAGATTGATTATCAATAATAGTATATTCAACTTGATTTCTTAATGTACGATCAACACGTTTATTGTCGCATATTGGATTCATTTTTTCAGCCCATAAGTTTTGTATAAATTGAGAAGCTTCTTCATTGAATTCATTACCATATTCTGATTGTAAACGTTCAACAACATTGACTATTAAATTTTCAATGGCTTCTCTTTTTCCAACGGTATTCCATGATTCACCGTTAAATGTTTTAGCTTGACTTAATTTTTTGTTTGGAATTTTGATATTATGGTTTTCCGGATGATCTTTATCAAAATGTATTTTTTTGACAATCTCAGGAATACAAGTATTGACCCTTTTCATTATGTTTAGAATATCTGATTTCAAATAGTCCCAATTCTCCGAACCATGTGAATGTTTAGGTAAGTTGACATTGTTCGTGATATTGATAGTTGTGTTTACATTATTATTATTACAGTTATTTTGTCCAATTGTGGATAGGGATAACTGCTGTTCGAGTCTTTCTAGACGTAATTGAAAGTTTTTTTCTCTAATTTCTATATTTTTCTCTAAATCATAATATTTTTTACTTAATTCCATATATTTTGCTTTGTAGACGTTTTCTTCAGACCAATTTTTGGAATTACCTGTATTGCTATTCATTTCATTACTATGAGAGAGGTTAATATGTTTTTGTGTAGTGAGATGGCGATCATATTTACTTTTTTTTTCAAAACACACATTGCATAATGTACATGTAAATCGTTTACAATTTGAATCATCCATTACTAATTATAGTTAATTTTTTCTTAAATATGTATTAAAAACAATTATTTTCTATTAAAAACAATTATTTTCTATTAAAAACAATTAATATTGGATGTAACTCGGTGTTATTTTAAAATAATCTTTATTTTTCTAATAAAAAATGAGAATTATTCAATGATTAAATAAATCATTCAGTAATAATTTATGTATATAGTATATTATTATTAGTCCACTCTCTGCAAAGCTAATAGTCGTCACTTTCACTATTCAAGTCTGCGTGTGTGTCCGTTTTGGAAGCTTCATACTGCGCGATCTGCTGCCTTAAGAATTTTTTAGTGGCAGCGTGTTCCTCATGTTCACTTTGGTGAGTTGCGGCATAGCGAAGCTCGTAGTCGCGATGGTATTCTTCCAACATATCGTTTAGAAGATCATAATTAATATCCATTTCATGATTTGAGTCTGATAGCGAATCTATATCTTTATCTGAAATGATAGATATAGATGAATCATACTGTACTATGGGGGGTGTAACAGCTATTTTTGATGTAAGTACTGTTCTTCGTTTGTTTTGGTTTTTTCTCTTTTTTTTAAGAGATATCATTCCTTTGTTTCGGATTTTTTTGACTTTTGAAACATAGCGTGGAATGACAGCTGTCTTAAGATCTTTTACAATATTTGGGTAAGATGCCTCTATAATTTGTTCACAAATCTCTATTGTTTCATATCCCGGTACTTTATCAATATGGTTGGTAGCGACTCTATACGATATATTTGGGAACATATATTCCTTTTTAATATAATTTGTCCAACTATTCGGATCTTTAAAATCATTTGTTACACTTGGTTTTTTTGATTTAAAATAAGGTATTATTTTCAATAAAAATTTATCAAGAATATTGTCTGGTAATTCGGGATATCTCTCGTGAATAACTTGTAAGTATTCATATTCTGTTTGATATCCTTCATATTGTTTCATATATAGCTCCGCAATTTCATATAAAAAAATTTTTTTATTAAATCTTTCGTCTAAAAAATTTTTCATTGGATCATCCTGTTGGAATAGAAGTGAGCTATCGGTATTTCTTAAATGTATCAGAGAATCGGCAAGACTTACTGTAGATGGTGGTAATCGCATTGAATCATCCATACCACCCCTTCGTCTACGTTTTTTTTTCGAAGATTCCCTCACTATGGTTTGGCGATTTTCTATATCAATTAATCTTGTAAGTGTTCTAATTGCACTATTTAGTTTATTTGAATTATTGGGATACTTGTTTTCTATTATGTTTTTACATTTTTCAATAGTATCATAATCTGGATCGGATTCATCTAAATGTTTAACTGCTATAGTATAAGCAAATTGTGGGATTTCAAATTCTCGTTCTATTAAATCATCCCATTCATCGATTTTATTCAAACGATTTCTTTTAGAGGGAGTGTCATATTTGAAATATGGTAATAATTTGTCTTTGAATCTCTCAATACTTATTATTGTGATATCTGAAGCTAGGTGTGGATAGGAAAGTTGTAAATATGTATGGCAATTATCAATCGTCTCAAATCCATCTTCCAAAGACATATGTTTATGAATAGCGTCATAAATCGCCATACGTTTTACAAAACGTTTTTCAACGTAAAGGTCTAATATATCTTTTTCGCTTTTTAATGAATCTGGAGTAGAAGGGCGTATAAGATTAGAAATGGGTTCATCATCACGATCTGGTTCAGAATCGGAGTTAGATAGCAAATCAGTTAATTCTTCTACAATAGCATCATCAATCTGTTCATCTGATAATTCCGTTTTTTGTACAAGGGTATTATCATTTGTATATTTTGTTTCCGAAGAATTATTCTCCCAATCACGCCATAAATCTATTTCCCTTTTATCGGACCATTGTAGATCCATTAAGTTGTTTGCAGCATTAATAGTTGTAGGTGTGGGTGCTCTTGTGTCAAATATATTATTTAATTCATACGCAGAACTTTCCGCCAGATTTGTAGGGATAATAGGTGGTATACCATAATCTGTGTGAGTGCCTCCATATTTGTAATATAACGGCATATGTTATTATCTTATGAAATATTAAAAATTAAAGAGTGTTTTTCTTTCATCAAAAGATGTTTCAATATCGCTAATGCTTTCCATTTGATCTCCTAACGTTGGTTGAAATATGAACCAACGGTCCGTTTTTTGAAGTTTAAACCAATTTGTGTCAATCGCCCATGTTTTAATGTTTGGTGCCCCGGTTGTTTCGAGTGAATCTTTCATGTTCCAATACGATTGAGTAAAGACTTCAATTAGTTTTTCATAATACGGATAATTAACTATGTAGCCAGATGTTTGTAGAACTCTTGTAGCTCGGGACAGATGTGTCAAATTAGAGAAATGACCATTGAGTTTTCTTAGTTTTGTAGGTTTACCGGAAATCATTAATACATCAAAACAATTTCCCAAAGACCCCAATGTTTTTGATAATAATGCTATAGGTGTTTCTGTTTCTCCTTTGATTGCTTTCTTGAATATAAGATCGTCTTCTATAATAAGAACATTTTTCCATTTCTTTTTTTTGGCAGTTTGTAAAGCTTGTATATGAGACATTGCGCATCCGATGGCTCCTGTAGTATGTAATGCGGCATTAATTCGCATAATGTTATTGGAAAGGGGTATCAATTGTTGAATCTCTTTTTCTATATGTTTTCTTCTATCCTCTCTATATTCTAAATTAATATAGAGGATGCCATCAATTGGATAATTCGGAGTGTTCATAATTATACAAGAGATATTATAAGACAATCGATACACTAACTGTAGAAAAAAGATATGATGTATTAGAGAATATCCTATTGTAGAAATACCGTTTAGAAACTGGGACATCTCCCTTTATAACGATATTGTGCTGGTATTTTTTTTATATCAACTTTTAAGTAGTTTAGAAGGTCGTCAAATTTGTTGAGATCTTCTAATACAATATTTGTAATAAAATCCTGTATCAAATCATCGTCTGTTTCAATGAAGTCTCTAATAAACAGTTCGTTTTCTAATTCAAATTGTCTTGAATCTAAAATAAGATGATAACCGTAATCACTTTTTGATATTGGAGAATATTTTCCGATATTATACGCTTTATTCCATTCTTGGATATTTTTAGGAATGACTACTTGTTTTTTTTGTAACTTTTCGATTGTAATTGTAGATGGTTTTGGTTTACAGATTATTCTTGGACTAATAATATTCCCATTAACATTAAACCATTCAATATTTTTAGTGAGACATTTATAGATACCGAGTACTTTGCCACACGATGTGTTGCTTCCAACTTGAAGAGAATCAATTCTTTGATAAGTACCATTCATCATTCTGACACGGGTTTTACCAGGAAGACAGTTATTTCTTTCTCCTAATTCATATTTAGGGAGAATATTACCTATATTATTAGATCCAAGACTTTGTAAAATGATTGATGCAATTTTACACTGTACTTCTTGTTCTTTAACTTCTTCATAGTCTTTAAATGTAATATTACCCGATTTGATAATATTGTTAGAAGTAACAAGACACATAAGTGTATCAGTAGTCTTAATTTGTGTATTTTTTCCGAGATTAAGATCCGCAACATGTTGCCATTTATTATTATTAATTAAAAGATGATCACCAGTAACATATGTATTTCTACCTAATTGAACAACGTCCGTATCCGGAGTCAATAAGCTAATGAATCCGGTAACAGTACCTCCTCCAGATATTTTGTCTCCTAAAGAAATATCTTTGATTTTAGTTTTATTACCATTGGGGGTGTCAATAAGAGTATCAGGTGTGAAGCAACAATATGCCTTTTTTTCGGCAGATTTTTGTATTAGGTTAACCATAGCTATGAGTGCAAACATTATAACGGAAATAGGCCATATAGCTATAAATTTGATAGTGATTAGAATAGCAAGAAGATTAATAACTGAGAGCATTCTTTGAAATCGTGCGATTGTTATAGCGATTGTATTGATTTGAGCAATTAAGTAGTAATAAATTGACCAAACAACCGCATTTATTTTGAAAAAAACATTCTGGATAGAATGTGATGTATATACCAGAATATTCACGAGACGTTCATAAAGAATATTAATTGAATTAAATATTCCACCAATATCTTCTTTCATATTTTCGGATTCTTTCTGGGTTTTGATAGTTTCTTCAATTGTTTGTTGAACTCCTCTTACCGTTTCGGCGGCGGAAGAAGCCAGTTTTTTTTTGGTAATTTCTCTTATCATGGGCTCGGTTTTCTTTTGTAAACAAAAATTAAAATTTTTAGCAACAGATTCTTTTGGATTTATATAATTTGCAAATGGAAGAGCCAGAATGTTACATCTATATTTTTCCCAGTCTTTTTTCCATATTTCTTTCATATAAAATCCGAATATAGATAGGGTAATCAGACTACATATAATTGTAGATATTGCGACTTGTAATATACCATATGGGACTCTAGTACAAGTGGAACAAGGTTTTGTTGATTCACTCATATCTTTTGTAAATAAATTTTTATTTTACCAGAACTTCTCTCCATTTTTCATAAATCAATGGAGATAACCTCAAACAATGGAGTTCACTCCATTCAAGTATCTTTTTTGAGAGATTTTCATCATCCGTTTCATGATGTATTATATGATAGAAATCGTCTTCTTTGTCTACACCCCCAACCCTTGTAGATATATCAATTGGATGAATAATAAAACTAACCATTTTATTAAGTAATACAGATGGAGTTATATGCGAACTTGTAGTCAAAAATACAAATTTAACACGATGCTCGGACATCCGATCTTCTAAAAAATGTACAAAACTTTCAGTAAGAGTTTCATTTTGTTGATGAATAATAACCACCTTAGGTCTTTTATTATTGTTTTCTGCTACAACAGCTTGTTGATGGCAAAAAGATTTTATTGTTTGAACAAGAAGAGATTCACTATGATTATCCAGAATATGAATTTCAAGTATTAAACTTTTATTGATATAATGTGGGGATATTATGTCATGAGCAACTTTTCGAACATCATTCTCATGTGGTCCACATAGATGAAAATGCGGGAATACTCCATCTTTAACCATAGAAGATATTGTATGAACTAATTTCTTACGAGAAATATTAGAACTGCTCATTATCAGTAATAATTCGGGATACCTTTATAGTGCGCAATAAAGAACTCACTTAATTAGAAAACAGGCTGCAATTTTTGCAAGTATTAATCTTACCAAGCTTTTGTAAAAATGATTGAAATATATAGATTCAACAAATACGTAGAAATACATGAGCCGTACTCACCGAGGATGTCCTTTGTGTAGACTACCTATAGAACAGGCATATATTAATAATGCTGTTTAGTTCTGAAGAGAATTAATACACATTGAATAATACAATCTATTAATGAAATAGAGTATCAGTGGTTGTGCGCAAAGGATTAGCGCATTGGATAGGGGCATTGGTTTTTTGCTCATTAATGATACTAATGATGCTATAAACGTAACTACAAAAAACACAAAAAATATAACGGATAGAATATAAAAATAATCACAGTATTTACTTTTTAATGGGCTAAATAATCCTCGAACATTTAACATAATATAATGTTACATTATATTTTTTTTAAGATATATATGAATTAGCATAATTTTGTGTTTTAATCTGATTGTTTAATAGTGACAATTCGTATTCATATACATAATTGTTATCATGATCTACTTCTGTAAAGTCAGTGTATACAATATGTTCATTATTGTCATTAAGAATAGTTATACGGTGATCAGATGTATCAATATCATATAGATATGGGATTGGTCCCTTATAATTTGTCACATTAGGTACAGACCCACTTTTTTTGAAGATTCCATTATGAAGTACATGGTGGTCAAATGTGGATATAATTCCACAATTATCTACTAAGTATGTGTCTTTGCTGTTGAATTTCATTGTACCAGTCACTATAGAACCACCTAATAATTTATCGCCAATTTTTATATCAACCATATCTTTAAATTTACCATCATCTAATAATACTCGGGTCATTGGACCAAAACAGAATGCTTTTTTAATCTTTTTCCCACCCTTTTTAAAAGCCTTCCCAACCGCTTTTAAACCTTTACCTGGTTTTTCAATTAATTGAACAGCGGTATCAATAGTTCCTTGAGCACCTATAAGAACAGGATCTTTAATCATTGCTTCTAAACCTTTCATCATTGACCAAGCAAAATAAAGAAGAGTGACATATAGAGCTAATAATTTCTGTATCATAGCTTGTATTTTCATCATTAAAAATTGTGCGGTTGAACCCATATTCCCCATTTTTGTCATTACATTGTTGAATGAATCCGTAACATTTTCTTTTAATGAACTCATAACGCCTCTAATATCTTGTAATGAACTTGACATATTGCCATTAGTTGATTTCATTACGGAAAAAAGATCTTCATACGGTTTGACGACAGGTCCTGTCGCATCTGACACATTCTTGGATATACATTGGGAAAATGTGTCAGATGGGTCATATCCAAAAAAACCAGCAAAAGGTAAAATTAATGGACTACATCTATATTTGTCCCAGTTTTTAATAACTGTTCTGCGCATTCCTAAGAGTAATACAACGAAAGTAATTGTAATTAGAATAAGTATGTAACCAAATACTTTTGATGATCCTACAAACCAACTCGGCATAAACATACAAGCCATTAGTGAAACAAAATATTTAAAATATAAATAAGAAAATATGGGACAGTTCACTCAATTTTATCTTACAAATGATTCAGATTATACATTTATGCCTACACAAATAAAAGAATGGTGTCTATCTACATATAAATACTATTATTGTATTGATATTGACAAAAAAACCAAATTCCTCATAGCAACTAAACAAAAAAGAATACCTGATACAAATCAAATGCTCAAAATCATCAAAGGTTTTAGAGAATCATTCACAAAATCGAATTTAGAAATCACAATAACATATTTACCAACACCTTTTAAAAAAATATGGAATGGCATTGATAAGTTGACATCAGACAATGTTAACAGTGGATATAGTAGTATAAATAAAACAAATAATGAAATATTGATTTTTAGAAAGGAAGAATCAAACAAGGTGCTGATTCATGAACTAATTCATGCATTACATCTACATTGTGTATATGATTCTACAATCAGAGGAGATTATAATGGAAAACCCGATGAAAGTATCGTTGAAACTTGGGCTATAATTGTAAATTGTCTTAGATTTAAACCATCCACACCAGGTCGTCTCCGCATCAGCAATAAGTCTTCTGATTATGAGAAATTATTTAGGGGCGAAATATTCAAAAATGAATTAGATTTTTCATTGAAACAGGCTGCGAAATTGTTAAGAGCTCACGAATGCACAATTGATACAGGTATTTGTTATAAGACATGGAACAAAATACCCGCTACATTTTATTATTATATTGTTAAAGCATCGTTTTTATGTGATCCAAATAGATTTGTAAATGAGTTTAGTTGGAATAAAATACAAAAATGTAGAACTATACCCTTTAATATCATCAACTCATATTTGCAAAATCCGGTTTTTATAGCGGGTATTAAACAACATTTCAATAAAAAATATAATGATTCTATGAGAATGAGCAAATATGGTGATTAGGATGTTAATATAAAATTTGGAGAAAAAACATCTATAGATTTAATAAATTCTACAATACCCTTTTTAAATGAGAATACATGAACATTATCAGTGTCTTGATTCGCAACATAAATTTCTGAAAAGTCGGGAATAAATGTAAAATGACGAGGAGTTTTTCCGAGAGTAGAGAAAATCTGAAGGATTTCTATATCAAAATTACAACATTTAAATATTGTGATACTATTGTGACCTCTATTTGATACAAGAAGATATGGTTCTGTTTGGTGTAACACAATCCCACCACATTTACTTTTTCTACTTGGAAAATCGGGCGGCAAAGTAGATTTGGTATTTTTTACTAATAATTCTGGAATTATATTCTTTATTAATTCAAATACCGTCACGGTTGAATTTAATTCGTTTACAACATAAATAATATCATCATTTTGTACTATATATCTTGGACCAGAACCAGAAGGAAGATCCAAAGATGTAATCAGACATATTTCGGGTTTATCATATATGAATTCAAATATATGAATCTTGTCCATACCAAGATCTGGAACAAATAAATAGGTTTTTTTAAGACTTTCTATAAACAATGCAGAATGATAATGTGGCTCGGATTGTCTGTTTACAAGATGTTCTTCTAATCCATTCGCCTTATGACATGCCGCATCTTTAAATATATATATTGGTTCGGATAATAGGTAGTTGTTATTATCAATACTATGAATGCTTATAGATGAGTCCCAATAATTAATATTTACCAAATACTTCAAACATGGATCAAATGTTAAAAAACAGCTTGATTTTCCACCAGAGGTTATAGCTTGTTTTATCTCATTTTCAGAAATGGTAGCTATATGTCCGCCATAAATAGATTCAAGGCAGACATAGTATGTTTCCGATTTCGGATGTTTTATCATAAAGGCGGGATTATATAATTCTTTATTACAAATTGAAATTTCATCTGAATTATCGAATATTAATATTGGGATACTTGCGGGTTTACCAGATGGTAAATGGGCAAGACAATTAAAGTTTGTATATGAAGTAATAAATAATTTATTCATTAACTTATCGCCGTATCTTAGAAAAAATCGTATAATTTAAATACAAGAATCTAATCCGTATTATATCTATGACCTAAACGTTGTAACCAATCTTCTTCATTCATTCCGGGTCTTTTGCCACACGATGGACCTTTTTGACATTTATAGTCTTTGAATATACAATGAAAGGGTTTTTCACCATATAATGCTGAAACATCGTCACCACCACATACATCTTTTTCTAAATCTTCACAGGCTAAGTTACGATAAACAGGTTCTTTACATAAAATCCGATACTGGTCGATTACATGTACGGTTCTGTTTTTCCTGGTAATATGTCCATTGTAATCCTTTACTCTATATGTTAGGACGTATGTTTTCTCAACACTTGTATCTATATGTCCTGTTATTTTTATTCTTTTACTAATATCCTTACCATTATCTAATGCATTAGCCCCAGGTTCTTTATACGGAGTACCTTGTGGTACAATCATTGGGTTTTTCCCTTTTAGTGTAATAGTTGGTTTCGTAGTGTCCACAATATAAACAGCTCTTTCAATTTCTGCCGAATTTCCACTCTTATCTGAAATACTATATCTTACAGTATATTCACCAACAATATTTGTATCTACATACCCACTTACTTGTACTTTTCCATCAAGAATAGTTCCATCATCATCCATCGCATGAGCACCATATTCTATGTACTTTTGTTTATCTGTACCCGCTATTCCAACCTCAATACCTTTTTCTCCAGGATATATTGGATTTTTTAAAACGATTTGTGGTGAAATGGTATCTGGTTTCTGATTTACAATAACATTTCTTTCGATCGTTTCAGATTTATTTCCACTATCATCTGTAACACTATACTGTATAGTATAAGAACCTGGAACTTTGGTATTCACCGTACCATTCATATTTATCTTATTATCAAGAAGAACTCCATCATCATCCACCGCATGGGCTTTAAATTCAATATAATCATTTCCATAATCTATACCATTTTTACCGGGATAATCTGGTTGATATAATGATATCTGTGGTGGTGTTTTATCTACAACTTTCACTAATCTTTCTATTATATCCGTTTTGTTGGGGACTTCAGCTCTATCTATTCCCTGATATTTAACAATATATTCTCCCCGGGTAGTTGTATCTACTGTATCTCCAGATATAATTGGGGCTAAGTACTTGTCGCGATTATCTGTAACTTTCCCCCCTCTTTCTATATACTCGCCATATTGAGGTATTTCAATCTCCTTATCTCCGTTCAAACGTATACTTGGTGCTGTTTGATCTCTAATAATAACGGTTCTGTCTTTTGTAGTAGTGTTTCCCGCCGTATCTGTTGTGGTATATGTAACATAATATGTTCCCAGTTTTCCGGGTATAATTTGATCCGCACCAGATATTGTGGCCTTTAACTTTTTACTAACATTATCTGATACGACCGCACCATATTCTCTGTATTTTCCATCAACACCTAAAAATATAGTATCTTCATTATTCAATTTAATTGTTGGAGGTTTATTATCAACAATTTTAACTTCTCGAGTTTTAGTAGCTATATTACCAGATTTATCAGTTCCCTTATATGTTACGGTATAATTACCCGGTACATTCATTTTAATATTGCTAACACCTGATATTATTGGTTTCAAATTTTTATCATAATTATCGGATATATTAACACCATATTCCGTGTATTTTTTGCCGACGGGAATTGTCAGAGGGTTAGCCCCTTTAATTGAAACATTCGGTTTAACTTTATCAAAAACAGTAACATTTCTACTTACAGTATTTGAGAGATTGCGAGAGGAATCTAATGCGGAATATTCAACTTTATATTGACCTACTTTATTAGCATTTACAATACTACCTGAACCGGATACCGATGTAGTATATTTTAAGTCTGTATCGTAATTATCACTTACGTCAACTCCGTATTCCGTATAAGCATTTTCTCCTACAGGAATTCTTATACTCTTACTTCCAACTAAAGACACTTTTGGAGCTACTAAATCCAATACATTCACAATTCTTTCTTTTTGCGCTTTATTTCCTCTCTTATCTTCTACATTATACATAATCGAATATTGATCAACAGTATTTGTGTTAATCTTATCTAATCCAGATATTTCGGAGGTTTCTATATCACGCGTTGTATCCATATCATCAATAACCATTCCTCCCGGCTCATTATATTTTGTTCCAACATTTATCTTAATTTCTTCGCCATCATTCAATTGAATTGTTGGAGGAGTCTTATCATATTTACACCACTTTTCATCATGGGCTTGATTTTTAAACCATTTCTTATTTTCGTATTTGGAATCATAGTCTTCAGCATTTTTATCTTTACATTTTTTAGGATAAATACAATCCTTCTCATCACTAAAATCATATTTTCCCGAGTTAACTGCATCTGAATCATTACAACCCTTATATTTACATAGTGACGCATCATGAGGTCCAGGCCAATCTTCTACCGCTCCCTCGGCATATTTGCCATTTTTCTTTGATTTTGATTTTATACATTTCTTGGGAAAATCACACTTCCCCCCTGAAGGGAACTTAGAATTTGCTACATAATTATCGGCTCTATTATCCCTACATTTTTTGGGGAAGTCACATTTTCCACCGGAAGGGAACTTAGAATTTGCTACATAATTATCGGCATCCGCATCCCTACACTTTTTGGGGAAGTCACATCTTCCACCGGAAGGGAACTTAGAATTTGCTTCATAATTATCGGCATCTGAATCCCTACATTTTTTGGGGAATTTACATTTATTCGCAGCATGAGAACCAGGCCAACGACTAATTCTGTTATCGGCAAGGGGTTCGTTTTCTGCCTTACATACGGTATCAAAGCTACATTTATTAATATCATTGGCACCGGGCCAACCCATATCTTTGTTTTTTGCCCGATTATCTTTGCATCGGGTATCAAATCGACATGCGCCTTGTTGACCCTTATTACTGGCTCGGTTATCATTACATCTTTCTGTATCAGAACTCGAGTCAGAATCTGAACCAGATGGAGTATCCTTACACAGATGGTTTTTATTAACTTTGGTTTTGGCTGTATTGGTTTTATAGGAGCATTTACTGCCGTTTGGATTACATCTCATTGCCCCTTGATGTGTTGGTGCCCAGGACCAATGGTCCGAGCAGTCGGACGATGCGTCGGAACAATCTGATATGTATGATAAATCACTACATGACGCATTTCCGCCAAAAGATTCCGTTGAAACATTTTTAGTAGAAGTAATATACCAAATTAATATGATAACAAGGAATATTAACAATGGACGATATGGCATTATATTCGAACTAACCATTAATTATAAATATATTATTTCTTAAATCATTGATTATACCGATGACCTAACCGTTGTAACCAAGCTTATTCGTTCATTGGTTCCTCAACGTGTACCACATTCAAGTGATTTTGACATTTATTATTATTCCAAGAACAATGATATGGTGTTCCATAATAAACTGCCGAAACAGAGTTTTTTCCACACATGTCTTTATTCATTTTTCACAGCTTTTATTTCTGTAAACTCTTTCTTTACTCTTATTTCTTAACTCATCAACAACTTTAATGGTTCTATATTTTTTTGTAGTTGTCATATCGGCAGTTACGCTATAAGTCATAGTATAAAAATTGAGGGGTCTTCATATCAAGCGGTCACGTTCGTGGACGTGACGTCCACGCCCACTTAATCACCGTAATCTCCCCCGTCGTTGTCGACCGATACGAAGAAGCAGCTCCCTTCCGCGTGATCGAAGATGACTTGTTTTCCATCTCACACAAGCGCATCTTGTACACTATTTATTCAGTTCCGTAGGACTTGGCCTGAGTTATGGCATCGTTCAATTATTTAAGGGCGGGTGTCCACTCCCATTTACAGTTGTACCACTTGAATGTGCAACCCTCAAACAACTTCGAGGACTTCCATGTAGCTTCTACCACACTTCTCCTCGTCCCGCACGTGGGAGAAGTGCTCGTCACCGCTCCAATCTATATCACTATCCTTACTTGAGTGTCTGAGCACGAATTCTCCTCCGGAGCCGCTTGAGCTTCCGTTGCTGAAGTTGAGTTTCCGAGTCGATTTCACATTTTCCATAACTTGCAAATTCTTTATTGAAATTATTTGCCGCTTGTTGTGCCCTCTTCGGTTCGCTCTCCTCCCAGGCGGCCTGCAACTCCTCCAGGGTCTCGACGGTCACCACGCTGCTCGGGTCGTGTTGAACCACGTTTCTCTCGGCGCGTTGGAAAGATTCCACTAATACAGTGGTATACCAAATTAATACGATATAGCCTATTGTTAATATTCCTTATTATCGTATTCTATTCGAACGAACCATTAATTACAAATATATTTTTCTTAAATTTATTGATTATACCGATGACCTAATTTTTGTAACCAAGCTTCTTCATTCATTGGTTCGTCACGTGTACCACATTCAAGTGATTTTTGACATTTATTATTATTCCAAGAACAATGATATGGTGTTCCATAATAAACTGCCGAAACAGAGCTATTACCGCACATGTCCTTATTCATTTCTTCACAGCTTTTATTTCTATAAACTCTTTCTTTACACTTATCTCTTAACTCATCTACAACTTTAATGGTTCTATATTTTTTTGTAGTTGTCATATCGGCAGTTACGCTATAAGTTATATTATAAATATTGGGGATCTTCGTATCAACTTTACCTTCAATCTTAATATCATTTGTTATATCCTTTCCATTATGAGTTGCGGTTGCTTTAGGATCCGTAAATTTCTGATTCATCATAATTTCCATATTTCTGTCCCCATTTAATGTCAATATTGGAGCATTCTGATCAATAACTTCAACATGTCTTATTTTTTCTACATATTGTCCGTATGGATCTGTGACGCTATATTTGAGTGTATACTCTGATGTAACCCATGTATTCACAGTACCCTCTATTTGTATAGATGATGTTAAATCTATCGATGTCCCATTTACAAATTGTTGCGCAGTTGCACCGGGGTCAATAAATTGTGTATTTACAAAATGTTGCATATTTTTCAAACCAGTTAATGTTATTGTTGGTTCATCTCTTTGAATAACCGTTTCTTCGGGTATTTGACAAAGCGCACCCGAAGGTTCACATTTTCCATTAGTATTTGTACTGGTATTATCACCTGGAATAATATAAGATGGGTTTACATAGCAACCCTTCTCATCATGACTCGATGTTTCAAGTAGTCCAGTTTGTTCATGATATATATCACATCCACGAGTGAACCAGGGTCCAGTTGAATGTACAGTAATACCACTGTATCTATTTTCTCCTACTTTGCTTTTTGCGTAACTTTTACATGAATCTAGAATCATATTATGACTCCAGTTCATAATCTGTTTTCCATCATTATTAGCAGCACCCGCGGCACCTATGTCAAATGCTCTCAACACTATCTTCTTACCACCACCCGAATTAGAATTATTACATGTGCTACCCGTTTTATAACCAGTTGCTCCTTGATTAATTTCCGCTTGAGTTTTTCCAGATAAATTGTTTCCAGATTGATCTGTAAAAACACAATATGTTCCAAAACCGGATTCCGTATTTTCGTATGTACCTTCGCATTCCGTTTTGTTATTATCATTTTGATTACACTGGGTGATTTCATTAAAAGAGGGATCACATGTATTAGTAGGAGTTTCTATGATACAATCACCCTCTACGTTTTGTACAGTACCATTTTCCGATGTAATATTGGCATAATTTGAAGCATCTGGATTTGTACATCCAAGATATATACATTTTTTCTGATCATGTAAATAACCATTTGAGTCTTGTTCATCAATGTTATTTTCGCCGACATTATTGATTTCTAACCGAGTATTATTGTTATCATATTGTGGAGATGCTTGAGTGATTATACATGCTGGAACAGGAGCTTGATAATTTGGACAATCCTTCTCAACCCCTTGATATATCCATTTTGGATTGTCTGATTGTGTATTCAGATCCATTTTACATTGGTCGTATTCAGCACTTTGCTTTGCGGCTGCTGCTGCTTGTTGTGCAGCTTGTTGTGCCGCTTGTTGTGCCGCTTGTTGTGCCGCTTGTTGTGCCACTTGTTCATCCATGGCAGCTTGTTCACTACACGGTTCGTTAGCACTACACTTGTTCTTGCTGTCAGACCATTTACATTTTAATGGACCTTCACCACCAGTATGCCTACCATCTTGCCATCTGCCGACACAAGCCTTTTCTGATTTCCTGCCCCCACAATTAGCTGTTCGCCTGCTAAAACTAGTTCCACAAGACACCAAAAATGACTCGGATGTATTACTTTCCCACAAGAATATAATAAGAACCATACAAAAAAATAAAATAGTTATGTTGCTAAGTCCCTCCATTATCTTCAATAATATAAAATTACTGTAGCATTACATTGAAAACATCTTGTATATTAGAAACAATCTTTACTTGAAAATTTTCATCGATAATATCCGGATGTTCATCGATAATACGTTGTAATGATGCAAGATTATCTTTTGGACATAATACTTTCTTACATCCCGCCATTTTTGCTCCGAAGATTTTACTTTCTAATCCGCCAATTTCCATAATTTTACCCGACAGATCTATTTCTCCTGTAATTGCAATATCATTACGAATCTTTTTACCAGATAGAAGAGAATACATTGCGGTTGTAATTGCGGCGCCGGCAGATGGTCCGTCTTTGGGTGTTGCTCCTTCTGGGCAATGAACATGAATGCCATGGGTTCCAATATTTTTCCAATTATCTTTTAGTTTCATTCTAATAGATTCGGGCAAAAGGCTCCAGGAAAGAGTTTTAGCAACATGCATACTTTCTTGCATAACCTTACCCTGATGACCAGTAAGTTCCAATTTCAGATTAGAATCTGTTGGTAACCATACCGCCTCAATTTGTGTAATACCCCCGGTATCATTACATGTTGCATATAATCCATTAATCTTTCCAATCATTGGCTCTAAATGAACCTTATCGTGTTTATACGGAATACGTAAATTCAGAATATCTTCCTCCAAAATTTTGCGCGTAACTGTATACGGATATTTAATATCTTTATCGGTTAGATTTCTCAAATTTACCTCCCTTACAATTTCATAACAAATCTTCTTTAAATTTCTAACGCCTCCCTCGTGTGTGTAATTTTGAATAATCCATTCAAGAACGTCATCCTTAAATATAATATTTGTGCTACTTACTCCAACATCGTCCATAATATTTTTTAGCAGAAAGTTCTTAGAAATAATCACTTTTTGAGGCAATCTAAAACCTTTCGTTTTAAGATGCGTAATTCTATCCATTAATACAGGATTAATTGCATAAGGGTCATTGTATGAGAATATGAAAATTACCTGAGATAAGTCAATATTCATATCCGCAAAATATTTATCTTTAAAATGATGATTTTGAGACGGATCAATAAGATGAATTAACAAATTATTAATCTCATCTCCCTTCGCTGTACGACTGACCTTATCCAATTCATCCATATAAATAATCGGATTCATACACTTTGAGTTCATTAGAACATTCGCAATTTGTCCCCATCGAGAGCCTTCATAAGTATATCCATGACCTTCAAGGAAACTTCCATCCTGAACCCCGCCAAGTGGAATAGTTGAGAATGGTCTACCCAATGCTTTTGCAAAACCATTTTCAATAAGTGTAGTTTTACCATTACCCATTGGACCTTCAATACCAAGAACCAAACCCTTTGGTGTTGGATTAGAAACATTTTGAGCAACGAACTGTAAAATCTGCTGTTTTGCATTATCATGCCCATGAACAGCTTCATCCATACATTTTCTGGTTCTATTGATAAAAGCCTTAATATCCGGTGTTTTTGATTTAGAATTTACTTTACTTTTAACAAATACACCAAAGGGAATCTTAAGAGCTGCGCTAACATACTCGCGATATTTTGGGCATTCGTCTTCATTTTTTTCTAATGATTCTAATCGTGTAACAATATCGTTTTTAGAATTTTGTGGAATATTTGAAAGCATAATTTGATAGGTAATCGGACATTTTGAATATTTTTTTGCTCTCTTAATTTGAGTAAGTATTTTTTTCCTTTCGTTTTTTGAGAGTTTCTTAAAACTTTCAATATGAGCTTTTTTACTTTGAAATGATGTTTGTTCTTTGTTACGAAGATACTCCCTTATTTCTTTTGTCTCATCCTCATTATTATCATCTTTCATCCACCGACCATTCTTCTTCATCCACCCATCCTTTCTACGATTAGGTGATAACTTACGACGCTTTGAGGAATGATATTCAGAATCTTCAGAATCTTCAGAATCTTCAGAATCTTCAGAATCTTCAGAATCTTCAGAGTCTTCAGAATCTTCAGAATCTTCGGAGTCTTTAGAATCTTCAGAGTCTTCAGACTCAGAGGATTCAGTATTCTCATAACAATCTTCTACATCCGAATCTTCAGAGTCCGAATTTTCATCTTCTGTTTCATCATTACGAGAATTTTTGCCACGTTTCTTTGCGAAATCTTTAAGTTTAATCGGTTCTTTCTCCATACCTTCAATGTTATTAATCATATCTTGATGGCGTTTAATCTGACTATTAATCCAAGGAATAATTTTAGAAGATTTCTGACTATCTGCTTTTTTTAGCCAATTCGAAATTTCTGCAATAACATGTTTGTGAATTCCAATAAGCATTTTATCAAGATTACGTTTCTCTTTTCTAGGCATCTTCCCAGTTTGACGCACAAGAGGTGCTGCCTTTCGTAACTTCTGAATAAAAGATGTAAGTTTTTTATTTGATTTAGTTAGACCGTTATGTATTACATTTTTCTTAAGAGCACGATAATATTCAATCATTAAATGGCATGTACCCATGAAGGATTCGGCAATTTCGGAAGTCATTTTATATACAAACGTATATATCTCAAAAGTTATATCATTTTTTTAAGAAAAAAAGTATTGTACTAAAATTAGATATTATCCGCAAAGACTTATGATATTACATTTTAATATATTTGTGTCTTTTAATGTGATTTACTTTAATTATATAATCTGGTCCAATATGGGCCAATATATTGAATTTATATTGACTAAAATTAGATGTAAATTTATTAAGAGTTTTCGGGTTCATATTTAAATCACCAATTATATAGCCAACATCAGCATATTGCATTTTTGCAAGTATAAAATTGAAATCATCATATCCATAACGAATCCAAGTCTTAAAATTACTACTATTCCCACATTTTGGAAAGTGAATTGAGGAATACATCACTTTATTTTGTATTCTGACAATATATTTGTACCCCTTTTCATAAGGTGTTTTTTTACTTATGATCGGATTAACATAAGTTTCACCAATATTTGATGTATCTTTAATAATTAACGCACACCCAAACGATTCAATATAAATACCATCACGATTGTATGAAATTCGGTGTGGAATAAAGCGACATACATACTTCTTTTGATCAAGATATTTTACTACCTTCATATAAATTGAATACTCGCACTCCTGAAGAGCATAGCATTTATAGTTATATTTATCAATCAATAGTTTTAACTGAGTTGCAATTAAAGAATATCTTGCTTTTTCTGTGAAAACTTTCGCATTAAAATGTCTAACTACATTCGAATCAATATAATCGTTTGAACCGTTATAATTGTAGTGATGTAATACATTCCATGTGAATATATCATTATATATAAGGGGATTATGATCGCTTAAACGAAAACCAATCTTTTTGAATGAATACGATAATGAATTTTCCAACCGATCATACTTTTGTAATTCATTATATGTATCGTGGGTATTTACAAACTTTAAATATGTATTAAAATCAGTGTAAGCATACGAATTTCGATTCATCTTTAAATAACGCCTATTATCATAACAACTAAAATCCGGTAAACATATATATTTGAATAAAATCTCGACTATCTTAATATATTCCTTCCATTTTCGAGTATCCGAATCAAATGTTGTTAATATTGTATGAATTTTACTGAATTTATCTCGTCTAACAATCTGGTTCATTGTCTATTTTTAATAAATTCCAATTTGATATCATTTTTTTTTAACTGCATATGTAATGATAGTCAAAACAGATAAAGTATTCTTACAAAATTTGGAAAAACTTCAAAGTGAGATTGTTGGTTATATTCTCAGTAAAAGAGGAGATATTATCCGAGATGATTTCACTTATACATTTTCTCAAATATTTACAGAATCAATCACCAAAGTCTTTGACATAGAGGGAATTATAAACTCTGATAATTGGACAAATAAGAGTATTGAGAATGCTGAAAAAATTGCATTAGAAATAATATTAGAAGAGGTTAAAAGCCAAAAAAAAGAGAATAAACGGTTTAAAGAAGGACTAATTTATGTTGGTAAAAAACAGGGATATAGTCCAAAGACTGAGAAAAAATCTCTAAGATGGTCAACTAAACCACTTGATATTAAAGAAATTGAACCAATACCATATGAAAGTTATAGAGATTGGAGAGATGAGCTGGAAGAAATTGACGTAAATTCTTCCGGACGGAATGTTATGCGACATATAAAAAGGGATATTCAATTAGCAGAGAATAGAATGAATGAAACTAAAGATGGAGACCTTCATTCCAATTTATGGAATATTATATATGAGAAAGTATTCACAAATTTAATAAACGATAAGATTGAAGAAAATAAGGCAAATGTTATAGCCATACAATCTGCTGAAGAAGCGGTCGAAGAAGCTAGGATACATTTCCCCCAAAAATTTATTAAAACACCAAATCAAATCGCCCAAATATTAAGTAAAAAATCGCTATCACAAGAAGATTCAGAAATTATTAGAGACTCAATGATTAGAAACGCCACGATAAATGATTATATATAGGCTGATTAAATCAAGATTAAATCAAATATAAGTTTTTATGGATAAAGATATAATATATGGGGAACCACAAATATTGGGTAGATTCTAAAGATGAAATGTTAAATATGGCAAAAGACCATAATAAAATCGGCTCTATGTTCGTTTTAGAAGAATCTCCTTATAAATTGATTGGATCATTTGGTGCTAAAAATAATTCTAATTTTCATAGTACGGGGAGTGGCGTCGAACTGTTCATCAAATGTACAAATATTGGAAATTTATCAATGTGGGAAGATAAAAATGGATTTACTTCAATGACGTATAAATATTAACTGTTAATGAATAAATTATTACAATGGACTTTAAAACAAGATTGACCCGTTATTATACCTTGAATGCTCCGCAAAAGCTCGGAGATGTTGAAAAATTAGTTACAAAATATTCATCAAAAGAAAAAGAGTTATTTAGACAATTGACTTTTAAGTATGGACCTGAAAGAGCTCTATCAGAAGCAGAAAGAAAAGCTATTCAAGCACGGACAGCAAAAGTGCCAGTTGTTAAACAAACTAAAAAAGCGGTTGATATAAATGAATGGATGGAATCTTTATTAGACGAGAATGATAAATATTTATTAAGAGAAATCGATAATCATTCGGGAAATAAAATTCCTCAAAGTATTTTGGATAGAATTTAAATATAAATGACCCCACTTTTTTATAACCAACATATTCAGCATCTAAACCCATTGCTCTTTACCTCATGCCAATAGATCTTGTACACCAGAAGCAAATTGAATAAAACATTAATTTTATTCATTTTGCTTTCTTTTTAAAGCTAATTCCTCAATAAAACTCAATTTTGTTTTATTTTGATTATTTAAATTAATTTTTTTAATTATAATTGGCTCTTTTTTGTCTAAATAAGCAGAATTTCTTTGTAACCGTGATATTAAAGTATTATTTTTTTCCTGATTTATCATATCAGTTAATTTTTCTCGAATGCTTGCCAACCATTGCATTTTTTCTCCATTATCGTCGTGTTCAAACTTTTCAGGCATGCATGCATATAAAGCACGCATTTCTATAATATCCAAGCCGGCGAAAGAGTATTTGAACCGTAGATCGGCTAAATGAGTTAACGCTATTTGATTTGGATCCATATGAACAAGCCATAATACTCTATTTCTCATTAGACGAACTGCCAATTCTTTTTTAAGTTCTTTTTCAATAAGAATATGAACAGATGCGCCCGAATAGATATCATTCGGGATAATCTGTTTCTGTATTTCTAGTGATTCAATATTTTTCAAAAAATTATCATTCTTCCAAGCGGCTTCTATCTCTCTTTGTTCTTCAGTATATTTGGGATGGTTTTTAACGAAATCGTCCCAGCGCTCTAATTCTTTAATATTTTGATGGCAATCCGATTGTGATGTATTTTTAATAGCATTTTTGAGAAACTCTTTAGCATCTTCGTATGAGACCATTTCCGATATGGGTTTAATGCCCGCATTCAACAATTGGGATTTCAAAACCTCAATTTGTTCAAGCAATTCTTTGTCTGTAATGTTATATGTATTTGTAATATTAGGTATTCCAAATGCAGATGATTGATTGGTTTGTATATTTATAGCAATGGTATTGTTCATTTTCTGTTTTTTGCTTAATTGTTCTCTTACTTTAGTGTTATATATTTCCATATTTTTGGCTTTTCGTAAATGAATCAAGTTTTCGGGATTTCTGGCTTCTTTTGGATTTTTAAGATAAAATTCAGACAAAGCTATGTTCGAATAACTCTCTTGGTTCTTCATATACTTACCAATATAATTTCGTAGATAATTTGAATTAAAATATATTTAGAGTTAATCACATGAATAGTCATAAAGAGATAGTAACTAAGCGGAAATGTGTTCATATCTACAAGAATATGGATCAAACCCAAGATAATATAAATGACTATCGGTATGGTTCTGTTTTAGAGTCTTATTGTAATACAATTGAAGAATTAGATGAGGTTAATGATGAATTTGAAGTTTTATTGGAAACCCCTTTCCAAAGTACTAATTCGGATAATTCTTCTCAATTATATCAGGATAATTTGAATTTTCAGGGGAATGAAGAATTCAAAATGTTTGGGAATAACGATACGAAGGAAATTTATGAGGGGGGAAGTAAATTTTGGAGTAATCCCGATAAGGATGAACTTAAAGACATAAAAAATAATAGTACAGATTTAACAAAATCGACTTTTGAAGCTGGAAAAGAATTTTGGGAGAATCGACCATTAATTTCTGAAAAGAAGAATGGGGAGGAGTAGAATCTTAAGCGCTTCCCCCAACATTTAGCTTAAACAATGTAGCCTCATATGCTTCTACTTCGCGAGAATAGCGAAGCTTATCATCTTCCGCGAGCTGTGTAAACTCTGTCTTTTTAGTGTCACTAAGCTTACCCCAGTCTTTAGCCATTTTTTTGATAATATCAGAGAAGGATGCATCCTCCGGCAAAGAATCCTTTACTGCCGAACGGTATTTCTCACAATACAACATATATCCCGACTTAGGGCGCTTGGGGTGATTCTTGTCCTTGAATTTTTTAATACGAATCGAGTCATCAATGAATTTTAGCTCAAATTCTTTGCGGCGGTCAGGTGCGCCCAATTCATCACAAAGATGTTCAATAAGCTTTACATGCGAAGAACGAATCGTTTCCATAACACTGCGGCAGGCAAGGTAGTATTCGCGGTGAGCCATTCTCTATAAATATATATTATAGAGTTCTGCTTATACTCTGAACGCATTTTTGTACATACCGAATATATAATCGATCGGAAGATTCAATTTTTTAGAAACATCTATAATTTCTGCAACTAATTTATCATTTTCATCGGTATATTGTGCATTTTCACCAAACATAAGATAATATGTATATGCCCATGGGCTGGCATTCGTTTCCATTACATGTTGAATAGTATTATCGCACGTTTCTTTACATTTGTTCATTCTTAGAAAAACAATTATTTCCGAATTAGATGAAATATTGGAATATAAATTCATTAATTTTTCAGGAGAATCTGAACGTATGAATAATTTATCACCATTCATTGTAACACTAAACCCTTTTGCGAGATCTTTTAACCATTCCCCATCATCAGATTCTTTGATATGAACTTCAATACATTCTATTCTATTGAAAAGGTTTTCATATTGCTTATTCTTAACACGTACCACATTCAGGTCGTGTTTCTCTGTATTTAGATCCATATTTTCAATCTCGGATTTGACCAATTCAAGGAGTACATTCATATCATTTAAGAGTTTTTGGATGAGATCTAATTCACTTCTATTAAAATTTTTAGATAATAATTCTGTCAAAATGTCTTTATAAATATACACGTATACAGACCATTTTCTGGATTCTGATAATCGTAATTTTTGAATCTTTGATAGATTATTGCTAATTATGCGAATAGCATCTTCAACATTACTTGTTTGAGAAATATCATCTAAATTGTTTTGTGTCTTAATTAATTCAGGAATATATATGTTTGTTACTAATTCAGACAAAACAGATTTATATAATGGGCTTGTTGGTATATTAGAGGCTCCAGATATGACTGTATCAGCAAAATCAGGATATTCATAGAATAATAAGTGTTTATACCCACCTATTCTTTCCCGATCCTTTTTAGAATTTGTTTTACGTTCCTTTATTGTAGATGTAAACGCATATATTTTATCTTCATTATTGTGACCTTCAATATCAACACTATCTCTCAAATAATCAATCTCTAAAAGATGTTTGCAAGTTTTGATTGCTTCCATCATTATTTGGTTTTTAGTTTGTGGTACTTCAAACATTAATACACTCATTAATTTAACTAATAAAAATGATTTGAGAACAACTCAAATTTTAAATAACCATGAAATTATGATTGTAAGCAAATTGAGAGAAGCTTTAAAAAGAAATCAGGTCCCTTTGATACATGGTCCACATGGTTCAGGCAAAACAACCCTTATTAAAAAAGTATTTAATAGTTGTAATTTCCATCTATTCTGCCCATTGGAACCAAATGAATGGGAATATATGCGACATGGAATATCAAATAATCCAAAACAAGTTGTAATTATTGATAATTTAGAAGGAGCTGATTCAACAACTCTCAAACAAATCACTCAATTTCTTACAAAAAAGAGTAAAAGTACCATTATGGTTTTGATTTGTGTAGACCCTTATATCAATAATTTGAGAACATTGCGGGCGAAATTACAACTTCTTCCAATGCCAGCAATAAATAAAGCAGATGCAATATTAAAAGCTGAAAAACTTGGAGCATCAGGAGAAGTCTTATCTAATATTGCAAAGAATGGTATTACTGACTATCGATTATTGGAGAATTTAGCTATACATGGTGGGTCATCTTATGATTCACAAACAAATATTGCTATGAGGAATCCATTTAAAGCATTTAGCTGGCTACTTGGACAAAAGAATAAAGGAAATTTAGAATCAATTGTAGAAGACAACCCATATTTCTATTCTTGTGGAATATTTACAAATTATACAAAAGTGTCTAATAATATTGATACAATTGAGCAATACTCAAAACATTTATCTGATATAGACCATTTGGGTTTTGATGTATCTAATATTCAGAATACTTTACTATCTAAATTGAGTAAACTCAAACAAGTTAGTAAGCCATACATGATTCAATTTCCAAAATTAAATGTAAATTCAAAAGAATTTGATATACGATTATGGAGATCAATTGAACATAGGGATTCTTTATGTTATTTGATAAGATATATCAATACAAACAAAGGACCCAAAAAAAGATTGGAATTCTTACAAAATTGTATAAAATATTACAAGATTAATCCGGATATTGCGGAAAAGGCTTTGATAGTATTAAGTGATACTAAGAAACCAAAATTACGAGTTCATATGAAGAAACTATTCAGTTAAGCAATACTTGTTAATCCATGCAAGTAAGCCAATAAATACATCAAGTAATAGGACTATATACGCATTTTTTTCCCCTTTAAATGCGTATATTGAATATAGGACAAATAACATACCATGAACTGGTCGCAATGAATTCCACCAAATCTTTCCACCAGCTTCTATACCATTTTTTCTTAAATCGAACAAATATAATGATATAAATGAGATACCCAATAATAGTGCTGGAAACGCAGACAGTTTCAAAGCTTTAGTCGATAAATTTTTAGCAATCAGTGCTATACACAATCTTACTCCTAAGCATAATATAAAAAAAGTAAGGGCTCTTTTCATTAATAATTACATGATTTTTAACTGCGTCTCTAAGCTGTTTTCTAAATCTGTAACACTAATATTTTTAAAGTTGAATTGTTCTCCAAATATGTCATAATCTCCAACACAAATATTCATAATTTTTTCGCAAATCATTCTTTCTCCTGTTTTTAGAGTAAATACATTTTCGTCTGTAAAGAAGATATGATTACCATATTTATCCTTAATTTCAACGATGATATTCAAGTAATTTAAATGAGTTTGATTTGTCCAGCATTCGTTTCTCTTGCCAATAATTTCATATTGGAAGTTATATCCATAATTTTCAAATAAATCCTTTAAATAATTAAAAGAATATTCCATTTTGAAGATTATAAGTCATATTTCATGAATTTATTAATCATTTTTTTTAATTTTTGGTATAAAAATCAATAATCGATGAATTAATTATGCCGATATATACAGATTACGACGAATGGTCTAAAAATCTGGGTCCATGTGATATTCTTCTTTTTACTAAAAAGGGTGCGGATAGATGCATAAATAATTGTAAATCAAATGATTTAGGTACACATTCTGAATATGTACATGTAGGGGTTGTTTGTCCCACACAATTTATAGATTTTGATAACAAAGATCCAAATGAAACATACATATTAGAGTCTAAGATATATGGCTCACGCGGAATAAAGGATATTCGTACTAATAAATTGGACGGCGGATTACAAATTAGAAATTTAAGAGAAATAGCTACAAAAAAACTAAAAAAAAATTATGCCTTAGCCTGTTATAAAATAAGACATAATAAATTCAAATATAACCTGGAAGAAGAAAGGGATTTGTCTAAAGAGGAATTTGAAAAGTATGTAGAGCACAATTTCAAGGCAACTCAATTAAGAAATATATGGAAGAATTGGCAAAGTTCTTCTTATGATTGGATAAATTGCTATACTGCTCCCGGATTTCATACTCCCGAACTTATTTCCAAAAAAAATAAAAAATTATTTTGCTCAGAGTTTGTTATAAAATTATATCAGAAAATATCAATCATTGATACCGGATTAGAGAGTGAATCAATTGGTCCAAAAGAACTTGGAGATTGGATAAGTGATATAATGGGTGATTCCCCCTTTAATCCAGACGGTTATTTATTAAAAAAGAGACCAGAATTGAATAGACAAAATACGATACATTCGAAAACACAATCTTTTTTTATAAAATGTTATTGGTATTGGGTTGTTTTTTCTGGTTATGGTACTAGTAAATATAATGGATCGGACGAACCAGGATATTAAAAAAATGAAAGGGATTATTAGATATTAAGTATAAAGGATTAACATAGTAATATACGAAAATGCGTGGAACAGCTGTTATTGATGTATTATGGAATAAGTTCTTTGAGAATATGGAGAGTCGAATAGTAGTTCAAGGCTACAAATATGAATAATTTAAGTCGACCGCCAACACATTTTGCGGCGATTGTTCAGGGCGGTCATATAAAGAGTATTGGAGTTCAAAGTTTGGCAGGAACAAGTAAGATAGGGAAGGGTCGGAAGAAAGTTGTAACGCGTCATGCAGAGATGGATGCGATATATAAGTTAAGCAATAAGAGTTGTTTGATGAAAAAGGGAGCCCGATATGAGTTATATAGTGTTCGATTTCGGCAAATTAATGGATGTTGGGTTGTTGGTAATGCGAAGCCATGTGAGCAATGCCAAAATATGTTAATGGAACATGGAATAAATCGGGTCATTTATTCAAATGATGCAGGAACACTTGTTAAGGGAGACTTAAAGAATATGCATTGTAAGCCTACAAATGGAACAGTTATCGCTAGTCGTTCAAGGGATGGTCATAAGATGATATCTCCATTTAGAGTGATAGGGGCATTTGCACAATGTCGTTGCTGTTAAAATAAAATATAAAATAATATAAATGATACAAGGACCTGTTCCACTTTTATGCTTTGTCTTAATGGTTATTCTTGCTACTCTATTTTTTTGTAATTATACTAAAAATAATGATAAATTGGTTAAACTTCCTGTAATGATGACAAAAGAGTCACTTGTCAATATTAAGAAATCTACTGATGAATGTGTTGAAAAACACAAAGTAGAGGAAAAATTACAAAGAAATATGTACAAATCTCATCATAATCTTAAATAAATTATGTATAGATTATATGGAAGCAATTCCTATGTATATCGTCGTAATGTTAGCACTACTATTGATGCTTATCTCTCTAATGGTATATTTTTTTGTAAAAAAAGGAATTTCTTCAGAAGATTCAGACAATGAGTATGTAGAGGTAGAAGTAGAGGAAACGGATTTTTTACCAAATGAAACAAAATTAATGAGAAGGGAAAGAAGAGCAAGAAGAGCAAGAAGAGCAAGAAGAGCAAGAAGAGGTGGTTTACAAAATGAAAAAGAATTAATGAGAAGATTACGAACGGGTGGTTTAGAAGGAAGAGACTGCTGGGGTATATGTAGAATGTGTCGTACAAGGGGATATAATGATTGTAATAAGATATGTAGAAATTGTAAAAAACAAGATAGCTAGAAGTAATGGGAGAATTAAATAAAAGAAGTGATCACATTTTTGTAGGTGGACAAATAATTGGTTATAACTTACTCAAAAATATAGGATCTAATATAAAAAATACTATATTATATCATCAAAAAAGACTACACGATAGTCTTAAAAATAGTCCAAATCGACGTCAGTTTCGTATTGAAGGGATGAAAATGAGCAATATATCTTATGTAAATAAAATATCTTTTACACCTGTACCACCACCAGAGCTGGAATATGTTACAGAGGGTTCATATAATTCTATATTTAAGACAAAAGATAGTAAATATGCTTATAGAATAAGTAGCGAGTCTATAGAGGCTGAGAGCGAAGAGGCTCACGAACAAATTTTAGAAATTTTATTAACAATTCGTCTTTCAAAATTAGGTATTTCTCCAAAAGTTATTGATGCGTTTTTTGTTAAGACAGATAAAGAAGATGGTCTAAATACTAACTCTATAATGATAACAGAATATTCAAAAAATGGGTCTCTTGCGAGTTTTTTTGATTCACCAAAATGTACTTCAGAAATTATACCAAATTTAGTATCTCAGTCTGTAGAACTATACAAAAAAATGGTAAAAAACAATGTGTTTTGTACTGATGTAAAACCTGGGAATATGCTTGTAACAGAGTCACATAAACTTTACTTAATCGACTTTGATGATACTTTTTGTGCTTATAAAGAATCAGGAAGATTTAATGGAGAACATACATATCGGTATGGAAAAGAACTTTGTGAATTATGGAAACCAGATATAATAAATTCAGATGAAATCGTTCAGAAGGGATTTCTCGGATTGAATCTACTTCAGGTTGCGGTTGTTGCTATAACAGATATATCTCTCTTTAACACTGAGAACGCTTTAGAATATGCTAAACAATTAGTATCAAATAATATATTGTTTACAAAAGATGAGTTGGCAAGTATTGTATTATGCTCATATATACCAGTTAGTAGAAGCTGGAATGGATATACAATTCTAAAACACTACTTGATTGGTATGGATGAACCATCTATGCTTTATGGTAATCTTATTAGCGATGATCCTGTAACAATTATTCTTGGAGCATATTTATTATGTATAGTTGGTAAAGAAGATTGTATAAGAATTTTGAAGTCAATGTCTAAGAATGATACGCTATTAAAAGTATCCGATAATAGTGATTTTCCAGTATTTGATCCAATGAAATACTGGAATGATAAGACACGAGGAAAAAACCCGCATATGAGAAAGATACCGAATCCACCTCTACGAGTAGATATTACCCCACCGCCACTCCCATTACCACCAGGAAAAGTTGTAACACCGTTATTACCAGAAAAACCGTTATTACCAGAAAAACCGTTATTACCAGAAAAACCGTTATTACCAGAAAAATATAGAAAGATTGCCGAAAGGCTTCAAAGAAGAGAGGAAGAAAAAGAGATGAATCGTAAAGGGGAACCGTTATTACCAGAAAAATATAGAAAGATTGCCGAAAGGCTTCAAAGAAGAGAGGAAGAAAAAGAGAGGAATCGTAAAGGGGAACCGTTATTACCAGAAAAATATAGAAAGATTGCCGAAAGGCTTCAAAGAAGAGAGGAAGAAAAAGAGAGGAATCGTAAAGGGGAACCGTTATTACCAGAAAAATATAGAAAGATTGCCGAAAGGCTTCAAAGAAGAGAGGAAGAAAAAGAGAGGAATCGTAAAGGGGGAATAAAATTATAAGGGGGGTGGGCGAGAGGTGAGATTCGCTCATGTATTTGAATTTATATAATTCCTCATTTAGAATAGAGATAATTAAATAATCCCAAAAGAAATTTTAATATCTGTATAATCCAATGAAATATGAGAGGTGTTAGATTTTTAATATTAAATTCCCTTCTTGTTTGCGGTCTAGAAATTAGAGGAACTATACAAAGAATGGCAAAATATTCATCAAAAGCATATATGTCACCAGAAAATGCTAAAATAAATACAATAACAAACTTACCAGAAAAACTCGGTATAAGAGTTTTTTTTGATCAGAATAATTTGATAATTACATATCGCGGAACTTGTAATATATCTGATTGGACAACAAACCTTGATTGTTTTCTAACAAAACACCCATATAAGGATTCGGGTAGAGTACATCGAGGATATTTACGTGATGTTTGGAATGTTATAAATATGTCTGAGTTTAAAGAAATAGAAAAGAAAATTTCAAATCATAAGAACAGAGATATTCTAATTGGAGGTCATTCAAGTGCCGGACCAAAAAGTGTTATTATTGGACATTATCTTGCAAGAAGTTACCCTGATAAAAAAATTAGTGTAATTACATTTGGATCTCCTAAAACAGGAAATTCGAAATTCTATAAAGATATAGAAAAGTTAAGAAATCTTAATATAATATCGGTAAATTTTAAAGATGATGTTGTTCCATTATTGGGTTTTGGAACAAGTAAATCAGATAGACAATTTGATATATTTCCAGATGAAAAGTGTTGTCATTTAATCAAGTCTCATTTAATGTCAAGATATGAAGATGCATTAATACATAATACAGAACGTTATCAATTTTCTGAGAGAAAATAATAGAATGTTTTAAGATTTAACATAAACTAGTGATCTACTGGTTTATAGTGTAGAAGTAACAAATAATAATAATCATGTTCAAGAGCTTCACGATAATGTATATGATCCGTACCATCAAAAATCATTAATCCTCCTCTTTCACAATCGCAAGCAATACATTGTTCTTTTGGTGGTATTGGTGTATTTTTATAGCGCCCCTTATGTTTTACATTTTGTTTTTTTAGATCAACATAAATATTCCAATTTTTTCCAGCAGGTTTGTCTATCAAATATGAAACAGTTCTCCAACAATCTGGATTATCAGTATGTTGTGGTAAATCGGCACCTTTAACATAACAGCTCAGGTAAGTATAGGTTGGTCTTAATTTTTCTCCAGTTATTTTTTCGATAAGTGGAAGCAATTCATAATGCAATACTCGTGCAATCGGGTCGTTTCTTGTTTTAAATCTTTGTGATTGTCTGTCACCAAATGGAAATTGTTTTGCATCAATACCCTTATTATAATATTCGGATATATAGTCAATCGCTTTGGGAATAAATACATTATTGACTATAACTGGTGTAAATTCATCAAACTTATAATCTATCGTTAGGGTTTCTGTATTAATAACCCCATTATTTGTATCCCTCATTTCTGAAAGTTTGGAAATTGTATTCTTTATATCATCCCAACCCATCCGAATATTACAGAAACTAAGTGACTTATAGCCATTTTTAGATATACTATCGTCTTTGAAACGTTGATATGTTTCATTCAAATGTTCAATATAGTTAATTGGCTCAGAAATCACAAGAGATGCTTCTTCAAGTTTGGTTTCATCGGGTTTTACCTCTTCTATTTTATTATCATCTCCAAGCACATAGCTTGGAGATGATAATTCGGGTTTAGGTTGCTTGGGAGGTTTGTAAGTATAATTACTCATTCTGCTACGTTCTCGTACATATATATGGAAAATAACCAGGGGGTTATTTGATAAATTTGTTATTTGTTTCCGAAGACTATTTTCACGAACAATTGATCCGGGTTTTACATTCTCATATACGAATAATGAAAGAGGTTCTGGTGTATAACTAAAGCAGTTTTTTATAAAAAAATAATTGATTCCTTTTTCCAAAAAGAAACTAATTGTTTTACAACGTTGCCCCATTTTTTCTTTAATAACTTTTGATCCCGGTATACTACTATCATATGCATCAAAATGCGGGGGATGTGTAAATCCTCCTGGATATTGAACCGCTTGTATTGTTCCGAACTTTTCAATGGATTCTCCTGTAATTCTGGAGATTTTTTGTAATAATCTTGTATTATTACCACTTGGTAACCAGACTACCGATTTCTTAGTATCATCTTCAAATGATAAGTCCTTCTTTAATAATTCTATATCTTCATTTACAAGAACATTCTCAAAACTTTTAATTACTGGATTATAGGATGCACCTATTCTGACTTTTGTTAAGTCGGTAATAATTACATCTTTACCTTCTTCGTTTATCGCTTTGTATGTAATATTTAGATTATTTTTTCTTGGTGGATCATATACTATCTTTTTAAAATCATCTTCGCGAAACCAAAGATTGAATGCCCATTTTTCCCCTTCTTCAACCGGACATCCGGCATGTTCTGACATAGGATGTCTCTTATTTGAATCTTTATAAACATTGTGAAATACCAATAATCTTCCAGCTTTCGGTTCTACATTTATATTTAATCTTGTAAAACATGTATTACCCCCCCTATTTATATTATTCAAATAACAAAGAGCCGTTATCATCCTTTGACCACCCCGACGCATACATCTTCTTGATTTTTCAGAACCATCGTGTGGCCAACTATCGCAATGATTTCTATATTCTTGATTCTTCTCATAATAAATTATTTGATAAGACTCAGCATTAACTAATGGTAAACCAACGTGGGATGCGATTTTGGATGCAACATTTAAAGTTATATCATCATGAGAATGAGAAATCCAACAATTCTTTCCGGTTCTTCCTTGAGAAATTTCCCCTTTTTTACCATGTGAAACAAGAGCTTGTTTTAGTTTCCCACTTGCTATTTCAATGAAATGTAAGCAAGTATCATAATCTATAAAATCGTCGATCGTATGAATATGTGGTTGTTCACTATAATGTATCGTTTTTGTATTATTTGTTGACAAATTCATTTAAATATGTATATTAAACAGGTTCTAATAAAAAATGGAGTATTTAAACACTACTTGGAAATTTACACCTTTTGAAGAAAATAAAGCTTTTAGCTTTTGTATAACTGAATCTGAAAAGAAATTTTTCATTAATATATCAATCATCAATGGTGTTACTTTTGAAAATATGGATCATATCCCGTTACAAATTTGTCCAAATCATGTTTACAGAACAGAAGAGATACCTATAAAAGATCTAATCTATTTAAAAATATATCGTATTAAATTTGTTAAAGTTATGTTAAAATTTAGAAACAATAATTTATCACCAGTATCTTCTTTAACTTTGACATGTGAAAATCTTTCAAATAACTCTTCTAAGAGAATCTTTACAATAAATATGAATACAATCGAAAAATATGGCACTATATTGTCATGATATGGTATGTAACTAAATTTTGACCATGTATTAATCTACTCCCCAATCATAATAACTATACTTTAATGTAATAAAGTGCGATATTCGCTTTACAATATTGGTGAAAATATGCGCATTTTTGAGTAATTTATTAATATATCACCACATATTTGGGTATGGATGGGGATTATGAAATGTTTGGTTTAGATAAACAAACATCTACAACAAAAGATGCTAAAAAGGCATATTATAATCTTTCTTTATTAGTACACCCTGATAGAAATTCATGTCCAGACCGTAAAATTGGTTGTCAGGAAATGCACACTGTAGTGAAAGCATATCATCGAGTTATGGCAAGTATATGTTCGAGAGAGGAAAACAAGATAGTAAAAGAGTGTAAAGATTTAACAAAATATCACGAAGAAGAATTAAGAATTCTGGATGAAAATACGAAAGAAATGCCGAATTTTATGGATATTTATATAGAAACCCACGATGATATACAAAAATTTAACAAAGCCTGGGAACAACGCTCAAATGAACAAAAAGACGATGATTACTTATTGAATTCATCTATAGGTTATACGGTAATTGAATCTGAATATGCAAATATATCAACTGAAAATCTGGTTTATAATCCGAATATAGAATGTGATTCATCCGAAAATATGATAAAATTTGCTAAACCAAAGACAGATATTATATGTGTTGACGATCTTAATGGTTTTAATAGTACAAATTCATGTTGTTTCGACTACAAAGAAGCACATGGTACACCGGAATTTCTGAAAGACAGAATTCCTCCAGAAAGTATTGAAAAATATAATAGTCAGGAAGATATTGAGATAGCTTACAAGAAGAAGTGTAAGGAGTTAGATAATATAATTGTATAATGTCAATAATTATATCAATTAACAAACATGGTTTATTTGGAGTTAATGGACAGCTTGCGTATAATTCAAACACGGATTTGAGTATATTTTCGAGACTTACAAAAACATTTGGTAATGTTGTGATGGGTTCAAGTACATGGTATAGTTTACCAGAACACATGCGACCATTACCGGATAGATTGAATATTATTATTACCCGAAAGCCAAGTGAATTTCCAAAACAACTAAATACGATTGCTGTAAATAGTATTAAAGACGTATTTGGTATTGTAGAAGAGCCATGCTTTATTGGTGGTGCATCTATTTTGAATTCTCTTTTTAAGGATCCAATGTTTAATAAAATTTCAAAAATGTATATTACAGAGTTTGATGATAATAGTGAACACGCAAAAGGAATATTTATAAAATTGCCAACAGAAAACTTCAAAGTTGTTTCAAGTTATGTAACCAAATCTTCAAAGGTAAAAACATATTTAGGCGATGAAAAGATGATGGATATGAAACATATTACTTATAGCAGAGTCTTTCCAAATAACATAAATTTAGAAGATTGTTATGAGAAAAAATACTTAGACTCTATGAAAAAAATTTTAGATTTACCACTGAGAAAGAGTCGAAATGGAGATACATATTCAATGTTTGGATTACAGTTTAAATATGATTGTTCTAACGGTAAAGTTCCTCTAATAACAACAAAGCAAATGGCTTGGAAAACATGTATTAAGGAGTTATTATGGTTTATTTCTGGTTCTACCAGTAATAAAGATTTAGTTAAAAATAATGTTAGTATATGGACTAAAAATAGCTCACGAAAATTTTTAGATTCAAGAGGATTATTTTGTAATGAAGAGGGAGATCTTGGACCAGTATATGGTTTTCAGTGGCGACATTTCGGAGCATGTTACAATGGTTGTGACACAAATTACAAAGAAGAAGGTTTTGATCAGTTAAAAAAATGTGAAGAAATGCTTAAAACGGACCCTTTTTCACGTAGGATTGTTATGACAGCTTGGAATCCGTTACAACTGGACGAAATGGCACTCCCACCTTGTCACATACTAATACAATGGTATGTTTCGAGTGATAAAAAACTATGGCTTCAATTTTATCAAAGGTCCGGCGATATGTTTCTTGGCATTCCATTTAACATGTTCAGTTATTCGGTCTTATTGCACATTATGAGTCAAAGAACTGGTATTGCTCCAGGTGGAGTCGTACATTCGATTGGAGATGCTCATATATATTCAAATCATATTCAGGCTGTATATAAACAATTGAGTAATACTATTTCTCGGCAGCCGACTATTAAGATTGAGAATAAGGAGAATTGGGAAGAATACAATATTAAGGACTTTGAAATATTTGATTATAATTGTTCTGGAAGAATCTCTGCCCCAATGAGTGCCTAAACCTTTAATTCGAGTACAAGCATTAAAGCATACATAAATGCTCCTAGAAATATAAAACCTCCTGCAAGGATGTGTTTTCTCTTACTTTTTTGTAATTCCTCTACATAAAAGATTGAAATAATTAGTGATATCACGGTAAAGCTAACAACTGCAGATTGTAATGCGCTTGAACCCATTTAATATTAAAGAATATTTTTTATGAACGATATAATTATCCCAAATGAAATATTCATAAATATTATAGAGCCATATTCCAGAACACCTCAATCTAAGTGTTTATTAGAAGATATAAAAAGCTTTTATACAACGTTACAACAGGTAAAAAAAATTTATGTAAATTCTATAAATGAAAAATATAGAAGAGATTATTTAGATATAGAGATACAATATTCATTTTACAATGAATTATTGAAAGGTCTTCATATTATATGTGGAAATAGCAACATAGAATACTACTCATTTCAATTTTTAGAATTACAAACAAGATATTGTCGACTTTTGTGGGCGAAAATGATACACGAAGAGAGAATTGAAATCACTATTGCTCTTCGTTCATTACTCACCCGATATTCGAGAAGACCCGGTGATCCTATTTAATAAGGAAAGGGATATACAAACGAATATATCACTCCCATAACATCATCATCTAATTTAGATAAATTGCCCAAATTTGATCTTGTTGCCTTTAATAAATTCTTTTTTGAAGCCCACGAATAACATAAGAAAATATTATCTTTAACATTTACCCTCTCGGTATGTATGTCTAATACAGGAACAATATAATATCCCATTGTATAATCTGTTAACCAACCCATGTTTAAAGCCTTACACATAGTACTTGCCTCTAACCCATAATGAGAACACATTCCAATTATTTTTAATAAGAATCTTCTGGAATGATATCTATGCTTAAATATTAAATTCGCAAGAAAGTACTTATCGTTTGGATTACACCCCTTTTTTAGAAGGAAACGTAACATTTTTAAGGTTACCTCTTCCTTATGCTCTATTCTATATTTAAATGTAGTCGGTCCTAGAGCGGGGGTTTGTACAGGAAAACGACTCACCGTGTCAACGGCGGAACCTCTTAAATTATACTCATCATAATTACGCGGTAACTCATCATAATTACGCGGTAACTCATCAGAATTACGCACAAATTGGTCCAAGTAGGCACTCCTAGGGATAGTTGGAATATACATTGATCTATATCTACTCTCTCCTTTTATCAAAGCCCAAGTTTCTGGCCGCGGTCCCCTGAAATCAAACAAAATGGCTAAACCATATTTAATAAGTTTTTGGGGGTCATCATCTTTTCGAACCATTGCTTTTACAGATTTTAAATCAAAAGCAGTGATTCTTCCATAGAATGCATATCTTACATTCCGTCTTTTTTTTACAAAATTTTTCCAACTAATTATCACTTTACTTAAAAATTTCTTTTGTTTTTTCAACAAAAAGATTACACTTGGATGTGACACGGGTCTCGCGTCACATCCCCCTACCGCGAAAGCGGGTGACGCATTCGCACTAAAGTCTAAATTTCTCATTTTTTTGTTAAACTCTTTTGGATTAACTTGCATTTTATATTTACAAACGAGTTACCGTTTTAAAGTAAATACACTGGAATGGAGCATGCCATTTCTGAAATGGAGTATGATCTTGCCATTTCTTTATACCCAGTACTTAATATTAAATGTCTAAGCCTTATATTCAATCATTTTTATTATAAACATAAGGGTACACAAATGAATATATGAGTCCTTGAACATCGTCGTTCAATTTAGATAAGTTTCCCAAACTTGAACGCGTTGCCTTTAATAAGTTCTTTTTTGAAGCCCACGAACAACATAATGAAATATTATCTTCGATATTTAGCTTATCTTTATGTGTGTCTAACAATGGACTAACATAATAAGACATTTCATATTCTCTTAACCATGGCATCTTTAAAGCCTCAAATATAGCACTTGGCTCTAACCCATAATGGGAACACATCCCTATTATTTTTAATAAGAATGTTCTGGAATGATATTTATGCTTAAAAATCATATTTGCCAGAAAATACTTGTCATTAGGATTGCACCCCTTTCTTAGAAGGAAACGTAAAATTTTTAAAGTTACTTGTTCCTTATGCTCGATTCTATATTTCAAATTTTCAGAATGAGAACCTCTGCTACTTATATAGTCTGTCTGATTACTTGGATGTAACCCACCATGCGTATCGTAATCCACATTAAGTTCATTTCTTTTGATATCCGGCATATATGGAACGTATTGTATCACATGATTCTTCCAAATTAGTAGTCGTCGCGTACCTATCTTAAACTCAAACAAAATATGTAAAGCATGTTTAAGAATTGTACGAAGATTTTCATCTTTTCGAACGATTGTCTTTACAGCCTTTAAATCTAAAGCACAAATTCTCCCATAAAATCTCGCTATTTTCAATGTCCTATATTTTGTATATTTCTTCCAAGCATCTACCACCTTACTTTTTTCAATAAAAAGATCATACATCATATAATCTTCTTATTCCTGAATTAAGCCTAATAGACTCCTAATATTTACAAACAAGTTACTGTTTTAAGTAAATATATAATTCAAAGCAAATTCAGAAATTAGAAATGCTTTGTTCCCTGGGCATGCAGAGTTTTCCCGTACTTATATATTCATTGTCTAAGACTTATATACTATCCCCTTTTTCTAATTAGAATTTCTTATACTTTTGATGCGTTGGAATCAATACCGGATCATTGTTTATATCTGACCCTCCTCAATGATCTCCTCCTCACCACTACTTGAATCGTCGTCGTCGCTGGAGAGACCAGAAAAGGGGCGAGGGGGTGCTGGAGCTGGAGCTGGAGCTTGGCTGGGCAGGCTGTTCGAAAGGGCTTCTGCTTCGGCTAAGGTAGCTTCTCTTTCTTCCTCAGAGGTTGGTGCTGGTGCTGCTGTCGACACATTTACAAATGTAAATGATGTATTATCTTCAAAAAGGTTAATACCTCTATTCTTTTTGAAGATAATATCATCATAAGCAGTCTTATGATTTCTCTTTAAATATTCCATCAATTTAGCGCATTGACCCTTAATTGTATTAAGTTCCTTCTCTTTTTGTTTTAAACGTTTGGATACAGTCCATTTTTGTGGATCTCTTGGTCTTTTTTCCTTAATTTCCGAATGTGGTTTAAAAGGAAAAGATTTAGCAATTAAACTCTTTTTTTTGCCAATTTGATCGTTACAAGTACGAATACTAGCGGGAGCTGTTTCAGGTGAACATAAATTTGGAGTTTGATAAATATCTCTATACCCAATCTCTTTTCCTTTGTGTATAAGAGGCTTCGAAGTAATACCGTCAGGATATTTGGCGGGCTTCTTGTTTGTAAGTATTGCCCATGCATACGTAATAATTGTGCGTTTCAATTTTTCTACATCTGTAAGATTATGTTTCCATCTGTTTTGATCCCTTGCAGTTTTAAATTCTTGGGCAATCAAACTATATTTCTTTTCATCCACTATTTGTTTAAATTCATTGCTTACATCACTTTGACCATATAGATATCCAGAACGGCGATAATCTTCAGGGTCAATATCAAATATTGAAGCGGGACCTCTCCTTCTTGTAGCTGCCTTTATAGTTTCAACCGTATTTCCTCCCCAATCAACACCACCAATCTGTTTTCTTGTTCTTCTTTTCTTTTTCAAAAAGTACGATTTTCTTGCTTTTTGGTTTTCCTTTGGCATTAACTATTCATATATAAATATTTCATATTGTAATAATGGAACCGTCTGATGATGATGATATGCTTGATAATGGGGATACACAAAGAAAAGTGTGAAGAAGTCATCAAAAAAGAAGTTAGGATATAAGTTTCGTAATACCATAAAACAAAAATAATGTGTATAAATAGTAATGGACAAACGTTTAAAATCAAGTGATATGCGAAAATATCTTACCGTACCAATAGACTGTGACTGGATAGATGCTTTTGCGTCAATGTCTACTGGTAGAATTTATACTAAATGGGGGAATATAAAACAATTACAATGTGATCACTTATTACCCGTTATGTTTAGTATTATATTCAATATAGTCCATGTCGAAGAATTATATAACTTTTTAGAAGGTCCAATCAATAATTCCAAAGGTGATCGATTACCAAAAATAAGACTGGAAGAGACAAGTAACCGGGATCCAAATGAGTATTTGAGAGATAGTAAATCGAGAAAATATGAAAACCCATTTGAGATGCTGTCCAGACTTCAAGAAGAAGAAGAGAGATATAATGCTCACGACAAAGTTCACAAAAACATCGGTTATTACGTATATTTAGATTCTGATTTTATATATGATGAGAATTTTGAAACAGAAATTAAAATAGATAAAAAGATAAGTCAGAGTTTACAACATAATCATCCCAACGTTTCTGTAGAAGATTTTCTTTTAAAAAGATTTAAACCTTTAATTGATTTATTTAACAAATTAGTAGGAAAAAAGAATATACCCGATACTTCTGAAGAGAAAAAATATAAAAAACAATCCCGTAGAAAACAACTTAAAAATATAGATGAAAAGGTGAATCAAATGTTTGTCAAATCAGAATCGAGGACACGTCGTACTTTTGAAGAAAGGTATGCAAAATATTTAGATTATTTGATGACTATATATGACAAAATACTTGAGAACAATCATACAGAACAATTTGAAACTGATAATGAAAAATTAGATCAGGTTATAGACATAGCTAGTAAACGTTACCGATTTATAAATGAATTTTTTAAATCTAAGAAATCTGAAATAGATAATCAGTTAAATAGGTTAAAAGAAAATATACCTGAAATAAAAAAACTAATCAATATATCTGGAGGTCGCTCACGAACGATTCCAAAATTTGAACATATTATATATCAGAATGAATTGAACAAATATCTGGTTAATGAAGATTACAGATATGAGTTAACATTTATAGAAAAGCGTCAAGAAAAAAAAGATTATTATCAGAAATTTATTGATATTTGGAATTTGGCTCTTAAAGAAAATTATTTGGATTTTCAATTTGATAAAAATAACTGGATGGAAAACCCAAATAATAATGCTAAAATGAATTATTTAGGTATTAACCATTCTGAATTTTATAAGTCAAGAAATAATAATTTATTCGTTTATAGAGACAAAAAATACGAGGATTTTTTTAATAATAAAATAAACTGGCTGTCTGGGGTAATAGAAGCTGGTAATAAACGATTTGCGGATTCATTTACAAAAACACAGATAGCAGAACTCCAGGGTAAGCGTCGAAGGAACAAAGGGTTACTTACTAAAGTTATAGGAAAATTTAAAGCTTTACAAAAACGTGAACTGTATATACCAATAAAATTAAAATCTTTTGGAAAAGATGTTAACGACCGTTTTGGTTATACCGTTGAATATAACGACATACCCTTAAATAAGAAAATAGCGGAGATAGATGTAGAATTTGAAGAATATGAGAATGAAGAAAGCGACAAGTATATAGATTTATTAAAGAACCATCCCTATATTAGCAGTCCTTCGCCGCCAAATATTTCTGAAATAGGAAATTTCATTCAATTTGATAACAATATTCCATCATATCCAACAGAATCTGGAACTAACCATTTTGAAGATTGGTTGTATAGACGCGCAATAAATAAGACATGTACAAATCAACAAAAACAAATTTGTGACAAATTGAAACAAATGCGTGAAACTATACCAGGAATTGTAGAAAATGATTTCCCTGCAGTTCACGGAAAGGATTATGGAACTCCGACATCCGGCAGATTTTCGGTCAACCAGCAATGGAATAGCGGTAAAAAATTTCCAAAATGGTTAAAAGATGTTGCTATAAGCCAAATAAAATTTAAAAAACATTTGGAAAAAGATATAAAGACGCTTGAGGAAAAAACAAGTACAGACAAAACTCAAGATGATTTTAGAAAGAATATTGCAATGAAAAGAACAGAATATGATATTGATAAAATTGATGATGACTTAATAAGAAAACTTGAAGAAGTAATTAATGAAATTGAAATTAAAAAGCGTAGTAAAAAGAGAGAAACGGGCGTAGAATATATAGCACCTATAGACGACGATGCTGACAACAATGATAACAATGATGATGATGACAACAATGATGATGATGGCGTAGAAAACATATCACCCCCAGATGATGGCAACAATGATGATGATGATGACAACAATGATGATGATGACAACAATGATGATGATGGCGTAGAAAACATATCACCCCCAGATGATGGCAACAATGATGATGATGACAACAATGATGATGATGACAACAATGATGATGATGACAACAATGATGATGATGATGACAACAATGATGATGATGATGATGACAACAATGATGATGGCGTAGAAAACATATCACCCCCAGATGATGACACCAACGATGATGATAACAATGATGAAAATATGGATGCTTCAGATAAAGAATTTGAAAAAAATCTTAAAAAGTTGTATGAAGATGCAAAATACAATGAATTTCCACCACTCATTTACGCGGCAGCCATATCGGGAGGAGTGAAATACATCGAGTCGTTATTGGAAAAAGGAGAAAGGTTTGATGACAAAACGCGTGCAGGGTTAAACGTGCTCCATATTTGCGCTGGAGCGAGTGGTGAACTAAAATTTTTAGTTACTTTCTTGAAAAAAATTGGTTTTGAGAAAGGTAGGGAACTAGTAAAGCAGGATAATAATGCAGAAGGAACGCCACTTAAACGAGCTAATAAACATGGTAGAGATACAATAGAAAAACTTTACATAGCACTTGATGAAGATAATAAATTAAAATATGACAAATTAATAAGTGATGCCGAACAAGAGATTGAACGCTCTAATATGAAAAAACTTCCCATCTCAACCCCAGTCCCGACACAGACTATAGGTGACGGGTGGACTGATAAAAAAGGACAGTATAATTATTCACTCTCTGTGGATGAAAAGAATCGTTTATTGAATAAACATTCAGACCTTGAGCAATTTGCGTACAGATCATCAAAGAAACAACGAACATCAGGGGGAAAAAAATACACAAGGAGAAGGGTGAAGAAGTCATCAAAAAAGAAGTTAGGATATAAGTTTCGTAATACCATAAAACAAAAATAATGTGTATAAATAGTAATGGCTAAAACCAAAAGAAGAGATGTAAAAAAGGGGACATCAACTAAAAAAAAGTCAGATTGTGGATGTAAATACAAATATAATTATGGTGGGACAAAAAAAGACTCAAAGCCCGAATTAAGGGCAGAGATTCCGGATATTATGCCAATGGAAGAATATCCTCAACATAGATTTGAGTCTGGTCTTATACTTCCTGAAGATCAAGCACTAATGAATAATGTTTCTGATAATGAGTGGTTAAATAAATTTGCGGAACAGAATTTAGAAAGTGTGGATAGAGAAGTTGATTCAGATGAAGAAAAAGCGATTGAAGGACTATTAAACCTGTCTAAAATTGATGAAGAAAGAGAGAAATTGGCAGCAATAAACGAAAGAATGTCTAATGTAAGAAGCTTTAAATCACCAAAAAGAAAAAAGAAAAAATCAGGTGGATATTTAACCGGGAGTGATAGTGATAGCGAGTTTCCTTCACTTGAGACTATGGTGTTAACTACTACTACGGCATATAGTGATGATGGTGATATTGTTTACGCTGGTGCCGAAGATGATAATGCAACAAAATTAAAGCACTTATTAATTGCCGGTTCTGGTGTTCTAATCGGCGCCAGCCTTCTATTCTCGGTGGGTGTTTCGGGTAGCGCACTTCTATTAGGATTAGGAGAAATGATTACCAATAGATGATTGAATAAGTAATACAGCAATCTATAATAATGAAACTTGTATCAAAATCCCAAGTTTCATTATTATAGATTGGTTTCATTGTAAAACGTCCAATAAAGTCGGGTTCTGTATACCAAGCAACACTAACATCTTCATCTTCATTATATGAACTGCGTGGTATACTATTAAATTTATTGGAAACGGTATGAAATCCTTTAACATAGAAGGCAATTGATATGAAATGAAATAAGTTCATTACTAATTATATATATCTCATATCACTTAATGTCAAATGAGTTATATTGTAAATATGTTTCTTCAAGGGGAATAGCATATAGTTGTGATGTATATCCTCCAAAAATTGTATCGGATACAGGTAATTTTTCAATTTCAGCATACAAAAATATTAAAGACAATGATATTGTATATGTAGTTTCAAGTGTATTGAACAAGTTTGTAGAAATAATATTACCAGATATTGAAGAGAAAAAGATAAAGATAGTTCTTGTGACGGGATCATCTATTACAAGTGTTCCAAATGAATTGTCCAAAAAACATGGTATAGATTACATAGAAAAAATATGTAATAATAGTTGTATTAAGCACTGGTTTACTCAAAATTATGAATTAAGAGAACCTCATAATAAAATTACAGCTATACCATTAGGTATAGATTATCATACTGTACAGACTGGGAAATGCTTATGGGACTGGGGTCCTCAGAAAACAGCATTAGAACAAGAAGATGAGTTAATAGAAATAGCAAACAAACGAAATTTTGAATCAAGAAAGGACAAAACATTTGATTTCTTTCACTTCAAAAAGTTTAAACGTCATAATAATGACCGTTCTTATGCATCTTCCGCAATAAAAGGAAAATCGTTTAATGTAAGTTTACCCAAAAGGATTTCAAGAAATGAGACATGGAATATGGTAACCGATTATAAATTCATAATATCGCCACATGGAAATGGCTTGGATTGCCATAGAACATATGAAGCAATGTTTTTGGGTTCTATACCTATTGTGGTAACATCACCATTAGATGTAATTTATAAAGATATACCCGTAATCATTTTGAAGAATTGGAATTCAATTAATATCAATGATTTGGTTGAAAAATCAAAAGAAATTATCACAAAGTCAAGAGAGAAATTATATCTTAAATATTGGATAGATCGGATCACTCATGTTTAAGTGGTCTGTTCTCTTTGTCATACAAATGGTAGTGAAATTTTGAGATTTTGATTTTACAGTCATTTTGTTTAATAGCAGAGACATGATAATAAATATGTTCACAACAACATTCCTCATTATCTTCAGATTTTCTGTTATCTAATACATAAGAACCATCATTTTCATGTATATCCATACCATGTTTTTGTCTAAAGTATTTGAAAGTATCTTCCCTTTCTTTATCAGTAATTAATTTAGTTATGCTGGAATAGAACCCGTCATATAAAATACCATTAAATTTTGGCGTCTTATATATTGCGAATCCATTATATGCTGAAAGACAATTAATACTATTTGAGTTTTTAAGAGAGTTTAATTTAATTTTTATATGGTGTTTCATGATTGATAGAGCTTTTTTTGATAATTTTCCAAAACCCCAACAATGGTGTTTGTAATGATCAATTAGAACAGCCCACATATCATAATATGGTTTTCGGTTAAAAGTTATACAATCCCAATCATCATTATCAAAATTTGAAATGTACTTATTGAGAATATCAATATCCCATTTATATATATTGACATCATCACAATCTATCATAATATGATAGTCAACGTTCTTAAGATTGTTATATAATATTTTAATACACTCATTTCTTGCATTTGCTATCCGAACAGTTCGAAGTGAATGTGAGTTATTTGTGCTAATTAGATAAGTAGTTTCTTTATACATATTTTGATAATCAAGCAATAATGATTCAGTATTATCATGACAATTATCATAGCAGAATATACAAGAAATAGTATAGTTCTTATTATCTCGAAATAGTGATATATTTCTGAATATATATGGTAAATATTTTGCACAATTTCTAACTGGACAACAAAATGCGATATGATATACCATAATTTTATTTAGAATTTAAAATATTATAAAAAATCATGATCGCCCACAAAGATAAAAGAAGAGCCGCAGGGTGGAAATATGATAAACCTCATACAAAAGAGGAGAAAAAAGAATTATTAAAAAAATACGGTAAAGATTGTTTTTTAAGAGCGGATGAATTGAAATATCCGATATGTAATCGGGATGGTGATGTAGATTGTAGAGGTATAATTGCTGCAAAGTTTTGGGCTGACGTCGCCGAGATTAAAGCAAAAAAAACCAGAAGGAAAAGACCATATAGCTATAAGAAAGTATCTTCAAAAGCAAAAAAAATAGGTAAAAAAATGGGCTGTGTAGCTTTCAAAGATAAAAGAAAAAAAGATATTTAACGGTCTAAATACCAACCAAATATATCTGTTTCATTCAATTTTGGAATGGTTATATTAGATGGTTTAAAATGTAGATGAGATATTGATTTGTCCCATATAGTTTCCGTATTTTGAACAGATAGTTCTGGAATAGCGATGTAATCACTTTCGAATAGTTTACATATACACCCGAGTATTTGATTCAAATCAGTCATTGCACCCCAAAACCACTTAACATATGCGACTTTATGACTATCTGAATCTGTAATCAATTCTATTGCGATTGTAAGTCCTTTATTAGATAGATTAATGAACTGTATTCCATTACTTTCGAGATATTTTAAATATGTTTTTCTTTGTAATATTGGTACATCAAGCCAAGGATGTTTGGGATAATTCTCGTATAAAACTGTATCATATGTAACTAATGTAAGGCTTTCGGGTATGTTAATCTGTTCTGGTTTAATTTTTTTCCAGTATAGTTCATATATTTTATCGGGTATAGATAATTCTAAATTGGTTGAAAACAGTCCAAATCCACCTTTAGATGTTATTGTATTTGAACTTTTACGCACAATTTGATTTGCGATGCCTTTCCGTCTATGTTTTTCTAAAACCTTGAGATTGTTTCCAATATAAAGAAGGTTATGAATGGTTGGTATTTTCCACGGTATTAATATCAATTTACCAATTATTTCCTCTTCAAAATGAGCATTACATGACATAGAATTTAGAGAGTCATGGTTATATTTTATGGTATATGTGTATTTTGTTAGTGGATTTTGTTTATTATAATGAGAATCATTGAGATAACCAAATTGTTTTGTTCGACGTGTGTTATATTTTGCTAACAGGAATAGAAATATACATACGAATATCAATATTTCAATCATTAATAACAGTAAAATTGATATTTTATGTCTATTATTATACACTAATTATATAAAACTAATGTATGGTTCGGAGTGAAAATTGTCTTGTTTTTGAATTATTTTCAGGAGTTGGTTTTTGTAATCAACTATTTTCATTGGAAACAGCGATATATTTAACAAACATATTGAATAGAAAACTGATTCTAATAATCAGACATCCCTTATGTCATATAGGACATGCAAATTGGGAGTACGGGGAATTTATGGATTTTTTCAGTCATAATTACATGCAATATTTACCACATGGGATAGACATATATTATGGGAATAAAGCCCAACTTGAATTTTCTAAGCTAAAAAGTGATGGATTACACATCATAAATGTCGGAAATTTTTCAGGTATTGTATTTATAGATGAGAAATTGGAAAGAAATTGTAGTACAGATTATTTATCATATAGAAAGAAATATATACTAAATCTATCTGAATTAAAGAAACATAAATATATTTCATTTTCAAGATCAAATGCAAGTCGCTGTTTTTATAACTTTTATACAAGCAGTCATAATTTCTTATTGATGTCAAAAATTTGTGAATCATTAACACAATTCGCACCATTTGTAACGAATATTTGTAAACAACTGAAACTTCCAGACAAGTATATAGCTATCCATTTTCGGTTCGGCGATTTAAAACATACCCCGGATCAGATTGAGGGGTATTTTACGGGTAAGTTTCAGAAATTAATGAATCAAATTATTCTTTTTAATCCAGATAAGACAATACCAATTTATATAATGTCCGACAGAAAAGATACAGAGTTTTTTAAGAGATTGAGTAATGAAAATTTCAAATTTGTATTTACAGATGATATAACCAAAAGATATGACTGTAAAATCAAAAGAAATGACTTATTTCATTTTCTTATAGAAAAATATATTTGCGAAGAAAGCGATATATTTATAGGATCTGAAGGTAGTACCGTATCAAATCAAATACAATATGTCCGACATATAAAGGGTAAATCGTGTAATTTCTATGTTAATAAACAGATTCACTTTGAACCAAACAAGTGCTCTTGGAAATTAAATAACATAGGTGCGACCGGAATTGGATGGAAAGTATACTTTCCAGATAATGTGTATGACTCTTTTTCTACAACAAATATAATAACATTAACGAATGATGGTTATATTCATTATACACAAAATTTGTTAGTTTCAATGAGAAGACTTGGTATTGAGACACTAATGACAATTTATTGTCTTGGAGAAAAAAGTTTTAACTTCTTCAAATCAGAATATCCGAAAAATAAGGTTGTCGCTTTGGATTGTGATGCATCGGCACATCTTTATACAGAATATAAAGCAATACAGAACAAAGATGAGGTCGGTAAAAAGAAATGGGCTGAACTTACATCATATAAATATGCCGCTATAAACAAAGAACTTCGTAATAAAAGAAATGTAATATTTGTTGATGGGGATATAGTGTTTGAGAAAGACCCGATTCCTGTATTAAAAAATTTAGTTATAAGAAATCCGAACACTGAATTATTTATACAAAATGATTCACCTAAAGACAGTGATAGAAAATGTATGTGTACTGGATTTTTCTGGATGAAGTCATGTCCAAATACAATAAGTATTACTGATTTCAAATCAATTCGTACAAATCTGAATTCTTTTCAAAATGATCAGCAATATCTGCGCAAATTTTCTTCTAGAATTCGCCATGAATATTTGAAACTTTCTGATTTTCCAAATGGAAAACACTATCGAGATTCAAAGCCAACAAACCCATATATAATACATTTTAACTATGATGTTGGTCGTCAGAAACTACAAAGAATGAAAAATTACAATAAGTGGTATTTAACACAAGATACAGCGGAAAGTATTCAAAAGTTTATTCATACACCATATCATCCTAAGCCGTTTTCCCGTCTAACTACAAATTCAAATCCAAATTCAAGTCCAAATTCAAGTCCAAATTCCAGCAAAACTTATAGTACAAATATTGAAGATAATACGTTTTTAGAATCGATTACTACAAATGAAAGACTTGATTCCTTATTCAGAAAAACTGTATCAAAATGTTCTTGGATTGATATGTACTATGGAGTTTTTTCGAATGAAATTATTGAGAAAGACTTTAAAAATGCCGTAGAAGTAGGAGTAGGATATGGTACCCATGCGAAACACATTTTAGAATATACAAACATTGAGAATCTATATCTAGTGGATCCATTCCAACCCTATAGTGATTATTTCTCCACGGATGTTAAAAGATTAGGAGGATACAATACGCTTGTTAAGAATATACACATAATGTTAGAAAATAATTATGATAGATATACTGTATTTCAAAGAAAGAGTTTATCTATTACAGAAGAAGATATTCCAAATAATAGTATTGATATAGTATTTTTAGATGGTGATCATAGTTATGATATAATGATACTTGATTTGCCTTTTTGGTATAAAAAATTGAGGAAAGGTGGTATTTTAATGGGTAATGATTACTCACGAAAAGCGTCTGATACAAAAAAAGCTGTAGATCATTTTGTAAGAGACAATGTATTAATAGTTGAGTTTGTACATAAGACTACTTATCCAATTTATAAGATAACAAAAACTTAAGTATAAGGGAATTTATCTAAACCAATTGCTTCTTTTTCTTTTGCAATCGTGAATTCATCCATACTTAATTTATTATCATAATAACGTTTTTGATATATTAATTCAGAGAAACTTGAACCATTTGTACCATAAAAGAAATCAGATTCAATACACATATGTAAATCGATTATTGCATCAAGCATAGAGGTTTGTCTTGTATGATGTATGTGATTAAAATTAATGATCTTTATTCTATCCTTAAAATGTTTGAACAACTCTCTTTTAGCTTTAATACAATCGCTTGCAATATATATATTATGGTTTTTGGGGTATTTCTGTATGAAATTAATGTAATTTTGTGTAGATTCTTGTTTTGTTTTCTTGTGATCGGTTCTTCGAATATGTAATGCAATATATTTACCTAATTCTTCCTTATTATTATTAATAATTGCCTGAGTTTTATTATTCAAGACCAAATGTGTGTATATGTTTGTATATTTCCCACTGTATTTTTTTGCATTACTGTTACCATATTCTCCTCCACTCCCATAAAATGTAAAAAAGCCATTATCTTTTGCGAATTTGCTTCCTCTTTCAATTAGTTGAACACCTCTATACATTTGAATTTGATTTGACATACGCAATTGCGAATACGCAGGTGTACCCCATGAAACAGATTTCCAAATTATATATTCTGTCCCGGGAATTTGTATGTAATAATCAAAAATATTTCCCGGACAATACTTCTCGCATGACTCCCAAATAACCAGATAATCAAGATTCCGGTCTCTTGATAGATAATAAAATGAAAACATCGCCCTCAGCCGATTACACATACCGGCCGCTGGTTTCAATCCTAAAAAGACATTGTTTCTTGCACTGGGTGTCATAATAACTGACAAACAATTAAATTTAAGTAAAAAATCTTAATTTAATAATTTTCCATTCTTATATGAAGAGTGTACCTTTAAGAAGTATGCCTACACCAAATAGAGTAGGTAGTTGTTTATGGAAGTTAATATGTATACTAATCCGAGGACATAACCGGAAAGTTTTTTTACAAGAAACTCATTGTAAATTCCGAAATACCTTGTTCTGTACAGCATTTTTCGATTATATTAAAGCATATAATACTCACTTAAACAACGATAAGAAAATTGTTTGGAAAAATGCCACAATATTAGAGCTAATAACTCATGGTCAATTAGAACTTTGTACATTACCTGTTATTTGTTGCCAAGAGACAAATATGGATATATACTCATATTTTAGACAACATTTCTATACAGATATGTCTCAAATATTAGACAAACATATAGAAAATGGTAAATATATTATCCCAAATAATTGGAAGAAGCGAATATGCATTCATCTAAGAATGGATGACTGTATGCGCGGACAACATTCCGTTGATTATGATGGAAGAGTATCGCACAATTATTTTTCAAATAAGATCAATCAAGATAATGTAATTACTATTGACGAGACAATAGGTCCTGGATTCGTTTCTAAAGAAAGACCAAGTACATTTGATTTGAATGATTATAAAGAATTTTTCAAAAAAAGCGGAGTAAGAATAATCGGTAGAGGTATATCATGCTATCAGTCGCCAATTCCTTATGATAGAATGAATGGAATCATTAATAGACTCAGAAAAGAGTATCCCGAACATGAAATTGTAATAATTTCATCTCCAAAATATGGAAAAGAAGATAATTCGGATATTCGCTTAGATGGAAAATATTCCTGTATACGCAGTGAAGATCCTGATCAGGACTTAATACATTTAATTTATAGTGATGTACTCGTATGTTCCAGAAGCACCTTTTCAATGGTAGCATCTTTTTTTCATAAAGGTAAAAAGGTAATATTTCCACAATGGGGTTATACTGGAGCAGCAGGTTTGGGGTCTAAGTATGATAAATCCGGATACGATTTATATTATTAATTTGCCTTTAATCCAGCACATTTTAATACACTATCGGAGTATTCTTGAAATTCATTGTGCTGTTTAAATTTATGACACCATTTTTTTGATCTATCCAGAATCAACCTTATTTCATGTTCAGAATATTCACTAAGATATAACTTACTAAAATCATATTCTGATTCTAATATCCTTTTGTATTCCTGTTTGAGATAACTCTCACTCAATTCACTGTAATCTTTTGTCCACAAAATTGGTAAACCCTCTAATTTTTGCGCCATTAATTCATTATATTCCACTATTGGTATACCTTTTGAGTAAAGAGCTTCCCATAAACGGTGCGTATCGATGCCGTTACCTTCTGGACATATAACAAATTGGTACTTACCGATATCACTATAATAATTATCTGGTGTTCCCCTCATATTCTGTATGAATTTTTTGTGAAGCAATGTATTTGCAATAGAACGTCTATTAATTTGTGATTTTGACCTTCTATAACGGTCTGTTGATAGATTCATTGAGCACAGGCAACATTCTGTATTAATATTTGGGTGATTTAGGAAAGCATCCTTCATATTAGATGTCAAAAAATAATAACATAATCCAATCGGATGGTCAACAAATGAGTCACTACCATCTTTTACAGAAGCGTTAATAATAATTTCATTCATCCGAATTTTTACACTTATCCAGTCTTTAAATAACATTCTATTATCTATTTATTATATTTAGCATTAACTGTTTTTCCGTGACTTTTATGATAATAAATAAGCCAGCGTTTTATAATCGATTCATTATTATTACATTCAATTCCAAAGAAATAGTACATTATTTCTCCCCATAATGGTAAATCTCCCCAACGATATTGATAAATACCGTTACTTTTATCAATATAATCATGATATTCTGATAATATATCCATCTTTTCTCTAATTTTTATTAGATTTAATCCAAAAACACAAGAAAGAGGACCAACTGCTCTTCTTTTTTTAACATCTTGACCTTTTGATTTCATAAATTCTATTGTTGTTTGATTCATATTTGTCACAACCCATCCGGGGTCTCCAAAAGTTGTTCCATATAAGAATGGTATGTTGCCATTTTCAATTTCTGAAAAGGCATCATCTATAGAAAACTGGACATAACAATCCTCGTCTATTCTGAAAATATAGTTATAATCCGTCACATGTTTGAAAAAATCTTTAAACCAAAAATTACACATATGTCTATAGCCAATTTGCCAAGGTGGGTGATCTGTACGAGGAAAGAATGGTATTGATTTCTTTTCATCTAGGAAAGATGTACTGCTAATATTCACAAAAGATATTTCTAAATCGGGTGATTTACTCTTTATGTAAATCTGATGTTCATTCGTAATATTGCCTTCGTGAAAAAGAACAATGGGTATTAACTTATTTTTTAAATTTTTAGATATATGCTCGTTTCGTGTTAGAAGTTGGTCATATTGTTTCATATCTGAATAACCTCTTGTTAAAACAACAATCGCTTTATCCATAATTTAAATATATCGTTTATTCCTTAATTATCTTGTAAATAGGGTATTTATTATTTGGTTTTCTTAGGAATTCTAACTTATAATTATTTGATCTTACAAAATCATCAACTGCTTTTCTTGTACCCGGATGACAGCTTGCATAATCATCGCCAAGTAAATATCCTCCTTTTCTTAATTTATTATACCAGAATGGTAAATCTTGGATAACAGCTTCATAGCTATGGTCTCCATCCAAAAATACAAGATCTATACTATTATTTTTAATCTCATGGTCTGTTATTGATAAACTTGGTTGTCTAAAATGAGTATATCTATTAGAATGACTCTCTAAATTTTTATAGATATTTCTCAATAAATTGTTAAAACCTTGTAATTTATTCAATATATCTAAAGAAAACACGTCCCCCTCATATGGTATACATGGATCCACCAAATACAATTGCTCCAACTCTGTGTTATCAAGCATTTCTTTGGCATGAACGCCATATCCAATACCCACTTCGACAACTACTTTAAAATTATTCTTATTAATTTCATTTGATACAATACCGTAATAGAGATCTATCCAATTACATTTGGAAACAGCATATTTGTAATTTGCATCAAGTTCATTATTTGAGGATATATTTCCCTTTATATCAGACGACATCTTATAATCTATCATTTATTTTTACTGATAAATTACGCAATTAATAATAAACATCTGGAATTCCTTGATCGTGTTTTCGAACATTATTGTAATATTGTGTTATTAAATCAATATAGTATTCATCCGCAGATTCATCTTGGGTTTTTATGTATTCAAAGTTCCAATACAATATATCACTTCTGGATATAGGATGTCCCTTATTTTTACAAAGCAGATTTCTTACAACATAAGTGTAATTTTCGGATACATTCTCTGGATATTTACAACGGATTAAGTCTAATATTTGTTTACATACATAATTGAATACAAATGGAGTTGGATGATTTTGGGTATAGAATAACTTATGGTTCTTAATATTACTTTCAATCAATTCTGAAACGATTATGTCACATTCCTTTTCTCTCTTCTTTAAGTTATCTAATGAAGCTTCAAATCTATTTTTGTAATTATAATCAATCTCATTTCTTCTATACAAATTTATTATTTCAGATAAACTATGCTCTTTTGATAAAGATTTTATTACGTCTCGGTTACCTTGTGTAGAACCATCATCCTTTTCAATACCCCCTCTAACTAAACACCAAATTCCAGAATTATAAATATATGGAAATGATATCTTTAAACAATTACTTTTAAGATAACTGACTACATTTTCTTGATCTTCACTAAAACTGGTTGAATAAATTCCATGTTCTTTTCTGATTGGTTGATAAATAAACACATCGCATTCAGATATAACATTGATTGGTAATGGTTTTTTCTTTTTTATAAGTGTATAGTTTTCAATCTCAGATATTTCGACACCTTTTATATTTCTTTTTAGATTAGGAACAATACCCCATCTTTGGCAGTTGGAGTAAATACAAATCTTCATTTTTTATCTATCTATATATATCAATATATAATGAATACACACGTATTCATTGTATATCATAATACGATTAATCCGAATGCTATTTTTAACTCAAAACATTATGATACGGAGAGTATAAAGAGGGATTTTACATTTTTTGGTGTTAATGAATTATATGAAAAGAAAATTATCGATGATAAGGGTTATAACGAGTTATATGAGTATGATTTAACAAAATACGACCCCTTTTTACAAAAGAGAGGATATATGGAAACTTCCGTATATCTACATATTTATTGGAATAATTTACACAAAGAATATGATAGTGTTGGAATATGCCAATATGATATGGTTCATTCTAATCCCTTGCCAAAGTTAAATAATAACACAATTATAGTTCAAAGTACCACAAAAAACATTGTCACAGGTAATAAATGGCATAATATGATGTGCCCACATGTTAGAAATTTGCAATTCATACTTGACAGTTATAACGATCATTTTAATAAGAAATACACTATATTTGAACTGAATGGATTACCATTATCTTTGTGGCAAACAAATGTATACCCCATTCTAATCTTTGAAAAGTTATGTAAATGGTTAGAAGTATTTGTCAAAGAAATATATCCTTGGTCAATAGAAGTCCCATATGAGACTCATTGGGGAGTTATAGGTGGATTCACAGAAAGAGCAATTGCTCTTTTCAATGCATTAGAAAAGAAAAATGGAATTCATTTAATTCCATGGATGTTAGATCATAGACCAAGACGTTTGGCAGTTGAAAGATTTCAATATAATCCAAAACATTGGATTAATCAGTTTGATTTAAACATTTATACCAAATTTGACGGGAATATATCTAAAGATTCTTTCAATAAACTAAATTGTATAGAAATAGAAGAGCCTGAGTCTAACTCAAAAAGTGATCTCTATTATATAAAGTCCAATATCAACAAAATAACTCATATATATCGAGTTACACCAACAAACACATCTAAGTCTATTATTCTATACATTCCAGAGAATATAACTGATTTTAAAAAAAAATACTTAGCGATCCAGGATAATTTGGATAAATACAAGCTATATTATGACCAATCTGAAAAAATATACATTACATCTATGAATCAAGAAATAGTATATGTTTGGATTACAAAGATAAATATAAATTCATTATAAAAATTATAGTACAAATGATCAGTGACGAATATAATGCAATTTTTACTCATATTGATAAAACAGGTGGTTCTTCTATTACATCTATGCTAAATAATGGAGGGATTCAAGAAACTAAATACAAACATAGAATCTTATCGGAAATGATTAATGATAATAACAAAGATTATTTCAAATTTGCCTTTGTAAGGAATCCATATGAGAGGGTTTTATCAAAATATTATCATGATGTTAAGATAGCAAGACCAGAAAAACCCGGTTCTACACGAGACTGTTCAAATTTTAATGATTGGGTAATTAAACACAAAAGAGGTCTTGGCAAATTTTTAAGAACTCAATATTCTTATTTATATGACAAATCTGGAAATAATCTTACAGATTTTACAGGAAAATTTGAGAATTTTGAAAAAGATGTCTCATATATTCGAGAAAAACTTGGATTAAAAGCTCCTTTAGAACATAAAAATCAAAATCCGATTAAGAAAGATATTGATTGTATGTCTGAATATACTCAAGAAGGAATTAATATTGTGAATAGTATATATTTTTCCGATTTTCATCATTTTAATTATGAAATGATGTCTGTATCAACGGAATTATAAGAAACCATTTTAACATGAATAATCGATATAAAACGTATATTAGTATGCAAATAATTTATGCTATTTGTATAAGTGTATAATACAAATTTGGTAGTTCAAAATTACTAGTATTACTATTTGAATCTCCACTAATTGTTTTCTTAAAAGCGACCCTTACTATAATATCATTGGTTATTATTTGTGGTGTTCCGATTGTAATATCACTTCCAGTGTGTTTGTATCTTTGATAGAAAAGATGTATATTGTCTGTATTATGACTTACTGTCTTTTTATCTGGGCAATCTATTGGAAATGAATTCAGAAGAAGATATGGTTCGGGAGTATCGGTTTCCTGACTCGTTGAAGACCCAAAATAGTTTCCACTTGAATCTGTATTAAACCAATCTCCAAGATTTATGTGAATGGCATATTTACTTTCAATAGTTTGAAGTGTTACACTATCATCTAATTGCTTAATTTTAAATGACAATTTATATTCTGGACCGGATGCATGAATTTTTGTTGATAAATCTTGCCCACTTGCTTCCGGAAATTGTTGATTAATTAGACTTGTTAAATTTATAGTATGATAAAAACATTCCTTAAAATCACCACCTGGATCGGCATTTGTAGAGCTGCCACTAAGATAATTCGTGTTGTACTGCACGTCACCGTGTACGAGAAGACCCTCTGAATTATATACAGGATGTTTGTGATTACCATTAACAATATCGATAAATGTCGTTTTAAAAACAGATGGTTGGTCTATACTTGGTTGAAATTTAACTGAATTTTTTGAGAACATAGTTGAAAAATTATTATTATGAAACGATAAAGAATTTATACTGATAGAGGACATTTGGTTTGTTGGAGTGTTATTATTATTTTGAATCGTGTATGCATCAAATGTAATATTAGATGCATCAAGAATGGATTCATATCCTATTTGGGTGTTTGAAGTGGATGAGGTATCATCAACTGGAGGCGTGATAAACCGCAATTGTGTTCCATCTATATTACTCGTATTATTACTACTGGATTCAGGTGCACTCACCACATTATCTGTATCTGCCTCTAACACAAGTCTTTTTCCAGTATTTAAGAATACATTTCCATGGACATCAAATCCATTTGTACCCCAAGCACTATTTGCAAGAGACACAAGGATTTGTTCCGTCGAATCGAATTTAAATAAATTCGCTATACGAGCCAAATGTCTACCATCAATTCGGGGTGATCCTACTGGGTTTCCATACGTATTTGATGAGGACGTATATGATGGTGCCACCCGCTGTATCTCTTCGCGATAACCCGCAATGAATTTTGTGGAATTAAAGAATTGATTCGGACGAATATTATTATCATTATAGTCATAATCTTCATAAATCACGGAACTTCCACTTCCGTCAACATTTAAATCTGAGAAATCAATTTGTTTTCTATCACTATCAATACTTAATCGGACAGCACTTGCCCAACGCATAATAAGAACTATTATTATTATTTAAGAAATTTATAACACACTTTTAACCATAAAGAGTATTTATTAATTTACTAAGTTTTACATCTTTTTTTGTTTTCTTCTGAAAACTCTCTAATTCAACATCCATACTATTCAATACAGACGTAGACCACTCACTCTCATTATTTATATACTCTGGATGAAAGGGCAATCTTAAAACAGGAAATAGATTTGTATCAAAATTGAGTCTAAATCGACCATTCGACTCTATTTCACCACTTCTAATCCTGTCAACGAGTTCATCGGAGAATAATAGAAATACATCGGAAGCTATTTTTATTTTGTGTTCCACAACATTTGAAGGATTTTGCTTAAATTTAAAATGTTTTTCAACCGTTCTTAACTGGATAATTATACCATATTCGTTTAAATTTGGATGATCTATATAAAATGACATTTTTATAGTCATAAAATGATTTCCATTATTTTGAATAATTACATATTTCTTCCAAGATTTTGGTTCAAAAGCAATATTATGATTTATTGGAGAAGAAACCATATCAGAATACTCCGTTTGTATTTTTCTGAATTGATTATACTTGTTTTTTATCATTGATATATTTCTTTCACCAGAATCATTCGGTATTGAGGCATTTTTTGACAATAACCTATAGATATCATCATATAATTTTATAGATGAACTTATATAACTTATAAACGACATTACACTACAAAAAGATTATTTTATATGACTCTTAAAGTATAACTGATAAACGATTAAATATATTAATGGGTGTACCAAGTTTTTATAAATATATACGGAATGCTTATAAAAAAAGCATAGGTTTATCCGATACTTGTCCGACCCATGTTGATAGATTATATTTAGACTTTAATGGTATAATACATACTTGTAAAGAACAGGTTCTAATAGACAATGGAACTGAAAAAGATATTTACAATTCTGTATTGAGATACATTCAACATATTGTTAGAACAATTAATCCCAAGGAGTTATTATTTATAGCAATTGATGGTGTTGCACCTAGAGCTAAGATGGAACAACAGCGTCAACGGCGGTACAAGTCGTGTCAAGATAGAGCTCTTGAACCCAAAAAGAAGAATGTTTCTAAAAAAAGTGATTGGGATTCTAATGCAATTACACCCGGAACTAAATTTATGGCTAATATGGATAGAGAACTTTACAACTCCGATTTTCTTAAGGAATTATCCAATAATATTACTGTAATAATATCGAATTCAACTTGTCCAGGAGAAGGTGAACAAAAGATATATCGTCATATTCGAAAAACAGAAGATGGGGTAAATGTTGTTCATGGTTTAGATGCAGATCTATTTATGTTGAGTATATTAGTACATCCAAAAACGATATATCTATATAGAGAGTTTGAAGATAAACCAAGTTATGTATGTATATCTCAACTGGTTAGTTGCTTAAAATCGAGAAACAAAATATGGTCTCCAAAAGATTACGTCGTTTTGGCTTTTCTTATGGGTAATGATTTTTTACCAAAGCATTATTCATTAAATTTAAGACAAAATGCTCTGGATACTGTTTTAGATAATTATGAACAAATTCATAACGAATTGTCACACGACCTTGTAATTGATGGTAAAATTCAAAAAAACTTCTTATTAAAACTTATTAAAAAGTTTTCTGATAAAGAAGATGATTTAGTAAGAGAAAGAGCAGAAACGACTGCTTACAAAAATCTGGTTCGTCATGGTCATTCCCCCGATGAACGTTTCTATCACTGGCCAGATTATCATAGAGATATAGAGGTAAATATTAATTTTGGAAATCCAGGATGGAGAGAACGCTACTATCAAAATATTGAAGTTAATGAATCAGATATACCAAATATGTGTAAACAATATATTAACGGACTGGCTTGGAATCTCCACTATTATACTAATCCCGATCCTGTTAAAAATAGTGATCAAGGATGGTATTATCCACATATACATGCGCCATTATTAGTTGATGTAGTAGAATACTTAGAACATAATACAATTGATCTTCCAGATTCAAATAAACAATATACAAGCTTTGAGCAACTTGCTATTGTTCTACCACCACAAAGTCGTCATTTATTACCCCATAGTTGGAAATTACTGGTTGCGAAAAATAAATCTAATTATCCATGGAGATTTAAATTAGACCCAATAGGATGTGCTTTTAGATGGGAATGTGCACCGATAATACAATCCTATGATGAGGACTTTCTAAAAAAATTAAATACACAGAGATTAACGCCCTTTGAACTTAAAAGAAAGAAGAAACATTCCGAATATATGATTATTACTGAGCCTACTAATACAAATTTGGTTTAAGTAAGAATGCAATATAAAAACTAATGAATGTCATTCCATGGACAGAGAAGTATAGACCCGAAACATCAAGACAAGTTTGCGGAAATGTTTTAGAATTTGAACAAGTTCTGAAGTATGGTTCCGAATCTAAAAATCTATTGCTACATGGTCCATCGGGTACTGGAAAAAGTACGGCAGTTCGTGTATTATTAAAAAATATACCTAAAGATTCAAAACTTATATTGGATGCGAAAGCCAGAGCATCTGGAACTACTCAACAATTGATTCGTAAACTAACGTTATTTTCTATGCAAAAAACAACATCAAAACAAAGATTCGTTTTAGTAGATGAAGTGGATTCAATTCGAATTATTGACCAAAAAATATTTATTCGACCGCTTACAAAAGATATAAGTCGAATAGAGGGAGATTCTGAACGCAGTATAATATTCTTGTTTATTTGTAACCGAATTGAACGTGTTTCTGAGTTTATATTTCGTAATTGTGTTCCAATCGCATATAACTCTCTTACTTTTAGTATGGCAAGAGGATACATTAAAATGATTTGTGATAAGGAAAATACGAAATACGATGAGTCTTCATTACAAGATATTTTCCACAAAGTAGGAAGAGATATGCGGAAGATGGTATCAACCATGCAGTATTTATATCTAATGACGGGTCGTATATCTCATATTGATTTCGTAAAAATTGACCCATGTAACAATCTCAATTACGTTAAATTATTTGACAGAATTCTTAAAAATAGAAATATGGTTAGTGTAACTAATCAATTATACGGGGAATCTTACTCTGTCAATTCATTATGTATATTCTCTTTAAAATACCATGAAGAAAAGGGTGTTTTAACACATGAATATGTTAAAACACTCGCACATCTTTCTCACGATTCACATACAACTGAAAATATATGGTTTATTCTTTATAGACTTATAAGCGAATCTCCAATAAAGTTAAAATCTTGTGATAATTAAGATTGGGTTAATTCATTCTGATTGTATTCAACCTTCTGAAAATTTGGAACAATTCTAATTTTAATATTTTCTCCTCCGCTAAGCATTTCAATTCCGTTATTAACATACAATTCGTTATTATTCATTATCTTCTTTATCCATAATCTATAACCGTTACCATTAAGATACAAATTACCTCCATCATTCTGTTCACATTTTTGCGTTACATAAGAAGACAGAAAGTTTAAAGCTTCCGGTAGTGTATCGAAGATACCATATAATTTAACACTCGGAGCAAGTGTGGGATAGTTTAGTTCATAACCATTCAACGTATAATGTTCCATTTTACTATTTTGTTTATATTTCTCTTTTTAAACATCATTTTTTTTGAAAAAATGATTCTAATTACAATCTAAAATCTACCACTCATTTAAATTGGATACCAAATTCTATAGATCATGTATTCCATGAATTCACATCGTTCTCTCGAAGATAGTATTCATAGACTACTTAAAGAAAACAGATGTCCATTGCGTGTATATAAAGATATATGGTTGTATATACCGCATACAAAAATGCACATTATGGATGATATTCATAAAGAAATGAAGACAAAAGTGTTAGAATACGATCAACAGAAATCAACCATAGCCAAAGCTATTAATCAATGTACTATTACTCCTGAAAAAATTCAAAGTATTTTAGATTTTGCAGGAGGATATACAGGTATTCTAAAAATGGTATCAAGAATGACAAGAGATCGCTATTATTATAGAACAGTGCGTAAATATAATCATTTCCCTATTGGGCGTTTTGTTAAAATACGGGAAATGTTAAAACAAGAAAAGCTTATAATATGACAACAAAAATTATTAATACAGATATTATTTATTATCCTTATTATATCATGGTACTACCTGTTATTCTTTCAATATTTATTGTACTTATCATTTTAGTGATAGTATGCCGCGAATTATATAAACGAAACGAAAGTTTTAAAGGATTTATAAGAACGAAAAACTGTTTTGATGATTATTTTGATATGATCGTATGTATATGTGTTCCAGAAAGAAAAGAACATATGACGAAAACATTCCGCCAATGGGGCATCAAAAATGTAACCTTTTTTGATGCATACTTAAAAAAAGACTATACTCATCAACATTTTATTAATATTGGATTTCTTAATAAAGACTATAACGATTATTTAAATCTTGGTAGAATTTGTTGTCACTATTCCGCTCTATCTGTCTATAAATCTTTTCTCAATTCTTCCTCGGAAAGATTATTAGTTTTTGAAGATGATTTACGAACAGATACTTATAAAAATGTTGAACACTTTAATAGTATCTTAACACCTGTATTACAAACTATTCCAGATAATTGGGACTATTTGAACTTTAGTAAATGTTACGACTTTTGTACTCGAAACGAAGATATTTCAAATGAATATTGGTCAATACCTGTTCGTCCATTATGCCGTACTGCTATTGCATTGAATAAAAAATCAGCTAAAATAATTCTGGAATATACATCAGAAATGAAACATGAGCCTGGAGATAAAATGATTGGAGCTCTTGTTAAAGACAAACGTTTTAACGCATATGCTACGAAAGACATTAAATTTTTGCAACATCGCGAGGAATTTGGCTCTAATTTAGGAAATACTCTCAATGGTAATCCAAGAATGTGTACAGATACTTATTTACCAAATAAATATATAGAATATTACAATTCATTTCAGAATAACTACAAAACAGATAAGCCTTAACTGAAGAGTATACATTAATATTTAATGGAATCTTGTCCCATTTGTTTTACGGAAATTGATATAGAAGCCAATATTCATTTTGTAAAATTAGAATGCAAACATAGTATTTGTAATGAATGTTATCAAAGATGGCACATTCAACTGTGTAATAGTGATTGCGTCATTTGTAGAAAAACAGTTGTTAATATACAACCAACTCCACAACATTCATCCGATAATACTATACAAATATTGTATTCTAATTTAGGTATGATATTAACCGTATTACTTATAGTCATTGTTTTCTTTACAACAGTAATTATTACAGTTAAAGATTCATTTTGGAAAATTATATGTATAATGTTTTCGGTTACAATTATACCTCTTTTGCTTATATCTATCGATAATATTCTATGTAGAATACTACGAATACGAAGTATACAGCAGAATATTGAACTTAACAATGTTCAATCTTAACCATATTTTCTCTGCCTTTGTTCTATTATATTCAGCGTGATCATTATAATATGTAAATAAACTAGTGAAATCTTTACGTACAGATTTATCATCAAATCATTCTTCTTCAGCCAGTATATAGAATCATATAAAAAAATGTTATGAATATATAATGTCTGATCTGAGTATACCAGATTTAATTCTAGAAGCAGAACCAGTAAACATATCACCAAAGTCAAGAATTGTGACCATGTTAAGATCAATAATAAACCAATATGGTGATAATTATGAATATTTTGTGAAGAGTTTACCGACCGCTATATTAGTAATACCACTGGCTCTATTTTTCTTATCACCTACGGCAAGTCGCGGTATATATTTGTTTGGAGCGATATTTACGGTTATAGTTGGGATTTTATTTACATCAAATTCTGGAGAACATTTCACAAGCAATAGTCTATCCTTTCATGGATTGGCTCTTGGATATGTAGTTGGATACTTGTTTATGGAAAATATAATGCTTGAGAAACCGGGATCAATGTTATCAACGGGTGTAATGGGTATGATTCTCGCAGTTTTACTGTCAATTTCTCTATTTAATGGAGATATAATTTATAAAGAGATGCTACATGTTGGAATCGGATTATTTCTGGGTATATTAATTGGTATATTCTTTTACTATGCAGAGTTCAAAACATTAGAATCCACCTCTGACAAAGCTACAGAATTAGTAAAAAAAGAAGTAGAAGAGAAAAAGAATATTATATGATTCTTCTGAATTATTTATACTTATTAGCATTACAGTGTATTCACATATGAGTTTTTGATATGCAAATTTTGTCTTAAATTAGAATAATCTTCCCCCAAGTCTTCATAATATTTTTTTAAATCATCGCATACCTCTTTATATTCCTGTTCGGTCATATGTTTTTTTGAGATAGATTTTCTTAAGTCTGAATCGGGTTCAATATCATTATAAATATAATATTCATTTGGAACTAACTTGTAAGGTTGGATATATAGATTCAATGCGTTGCTATTAAATATAGACATTACGATACCAATAAATTTACTCATTGTTCTCTATATATATTAAAGACATTGTGTATCATTTTTATACTATTTAGATAGTATATGAGAAAGGCAATAATTTCAATAATCATTATGATTTTCGTATTGTGTTTAAATACTATTACAAAAGAGTCCTTCAAACATCGGAGAAAACCTTACAATCGGAGATGGGTAAAGTCAGTGATAAAACCATTTATAAGAGGGGTCAAGCTCAAGCAGGCGAATCAAGATTAATTAAATCAGTAAGATGGATTAGTTCGTTGTAATACATAAGTGTACTATTGGATAATACAATAAATATACATACGTTACACGTTAGCGACCAAATATATAATCCCAATAAACCGATTGTATCAAAAAATTTATAGAGTATGTGTTTTTTGGTTATATACATGATACAATACCATGTTCGGCATATAAACCCGAATATAATTAAAATTATAAGCAAATTTAATAAGAATCTTCTTATTTTTACAGAACTTTTAAGTCGAATTACAATGTTGCCATAAATAGATATAATAATTGAAAACAAACCATATACTTTGGAATAGAATATGAAATATGTTAGGGAAAAAACCCCATCTATAAATAAGAATTTTCTTAATAAATTAAGTTCTATATTCATTCTCAAAATTATATGCGGAGGTATTATATCTGGAATAATATGTGCTTCCGCAATATGAATTGGAATAGCATTGTTAACTAATAGAGGATTATTTTCAATATTAATTATAGAAATAGTAGTGCTAATGGGGTGATTATTGTTTATATAAGATGTAGATGTAGCAATAGGTATTTCATAAGCCATTAATAATTGTTTATGTTCAGGTATAGTTAATAAATTTTATGTTATTTTCTACTAAAACATGTGGTAACATATCGTGTATATTTTCTACAGTTATAACTGTAAAGTCAACGTTAGTATCTGTGATTTCAATGATACGTTCATCGCGGATAATATCATCCAGATCTTGTTTATTATCAAATGGTATCAAAACCTTTTTAATACCTGCTCTTAATGCGCCTTGAATTTTAGATTGTAGTCCACCAATTGCTGTAACGTTGCCATTAAGATCAATTTCTCCTGTCATCGCAACATTATTTTGAATAGGTATACTTGTTAATTGTGATAGAATGGCGAGTGTAATAGCGGCGCCGGCAGATGGTCCATCTTTTGGAGTGCCACATTCTGGAGTATGAACATGAAGAGCAAAAACATTTGACGTATCTTCTTTTTCTTTTTCAGATGAATTGTTAAATTGTTCTTTAAAATCATGTGGAATCAAATTCCAAGCGATAGTTTTAGCACATTTTATACTTTCTTTCATTACATCGCCTTGACTTCCAGTAAGTATAAGTTCTAAGAAGGTTTTACTATATGCTCTGAATACTTCTATTGTTGTTAGTCCACCAATACCTGCCGTAGTAGCGTATAAACCATTTATTAGACCAATTTTAGGTTCTGAATGAATGGATTTTATACGAATCTTATGTTTTTTTCTTAATATATCATTAACAACGTTTTTAGATATTTTAAATGGCAATTCTTGTTTTTCAGACCCAATTATTGTACGTAAGTTAATTTCTCTAATAATTTCATATAATAGTTCTTTAAGCTTACGAACTCCTGCTTCATACGTAAAAGATTCAATAAGAAATGTTGAAGTCTCGTTATCTATTATAATATCATCTTTGCTGAAACCGACCGTCTCAAGTATTGAAGGCATAACATAGCTATCAATAATATGAAGCTTGTCAGATGTTGATAAAGGATTTGTTTCGATCATATGCATTCGGTCTCTTAAGATAGGGTCAATTAAAGATGGGTCATTAAAAGACATTATTATAATAGCTTTTGATAGATCAAAAGGTATACCTGAAAAATATCTATCTTCAAAGTGATCGTTTTGCGTTGAATCGGTAAGATGTGTCAAAATTCCGGTTATTTCTCTTCCATGTTCTGTGCGACTAATTTTGTCAACTTCATCTATATATATAATTGGATTCATACAATTCTTTTCAATTAGAATATCAACAATTCTACCCCATGTTGAGCCGACATAAGTAAAATTATGACCAACTAAAGTAGAAGCATTAGAGCTACCACCAAGTGTTAACATGGCAAATGGTCTTGATTTTCCGTCTGTATCTAATAAACATTTTGACATTCCCATTTTGGCAAGGGTTGTTTTACCATTACCAGGTGGTCCCTGTATTCCAATAACGGTTCCATCCGTACTTCCATTAATCCATTGTCCAACTAATCTTTGTATCTCTAGCTTAGCATCATTATGACCAAAACAAGCATCATCTAATTTTTCTTTAACACTTGCAATATAAACTCTCTTCTGATTCTCATATATTTTCCATTCATTACATAGTTCTTTTAGTTCTATAAATAAAGATTTTTCTGAAAAGAAAGATGTATTTGGTTTTTCTAAATTGGAATCAGATTTATTTTCATCGAATACACCCGTTGAAACGGGTCTATAACTACGTCTTCTTTGTAAAGTGCCATTAATAAGTGTAATTTTTTCATCGAATGAACTATCACTATCATCAGTTATTTGTTTTCTCCGACCGAATGGAGAAGTGGATGAAGAACATGGATTTATATCTTTGATACTTGTAAGTTTATTGATAGATGAGTCACTCGAATTTGAATCATTAAGGCTTGAATCATCTGAATCAGAATTACTTTGGTTATCAAGTACATATTCTAATATAGTTATATCAAGAGCTTCTAATTTAACATCTTTGTTAATTTCCATAATTTTAGATACAAATGTGGATACATTATGAGATGTATATGTTACATCGAAACATAAGTCTTCATATCTTTTTACTAATGACATTCTATTTTTGAGAATCGAAAGTTTATATTTGAATACATCCAATTCATCAATAACTGAATGGGTTTTGTACTTTCCAAATGGAATTTTTAAAAATCCATCCAACCATTGTTGTGCTTTACCACCGCCTTCAGATGAATTTACACTCTTCAGTTTATCAACCGCTTTTGCTTTAGCTTCTTCCGGTGCACTTGATATCAATAAACGTTTGTCGTAAGGAATTTTATCCGTGGAAACTTCCATGCTTTTGATTTTTTCTATAGTATTCTTATAGGAATATTCAAAATTTTTCTGTATAGTCCAATGCATATTACAATATATTTCGTGTACTGTTGCGGATGAGTTTTCGCTATTCATTAGAAAATCAAATAATACTGTTGCCACATATCTTGTATTCGTCTCAAAGAGAAGTAGTAACGTTAGCATATATGCTTTAGATTCAATATTACCATTCATGAAATGGGCAACCAATATATTCAAAGGCATACACTTGTATTCTTTTGCATTACTATATGCCATTGATATAGTACTCATAATAACTGTAATTTCCTTACCCACAATATCATCAATTCTCATCTGTTCCAGATAACCATTTTTGAATTCGGGAGGTATATGAAGACCTGATATATTTTCAATAATCAGATCATATTTCTCATTGTAAAATGTATACAATTTGCGCAAATTTATAGAATCTTTCTTAAAGTTCCCATAAATATTATATTGTATATCATCTATGAAATCATAAATTATTATTCTCGTTTGCTCTTCAGATGCATCAATCATAATCTGATCTTCGGGACACTCTACGGTGATTATATCATCTATACTTTTTTCATAACGTATTGGTATAAAAACGCTCTCTATAAAATCAAACTTTTCTGTAAAACTAACCGTTTTGGGTGAATCGGTTAAACCAACTCCACCAGTATTCATAATCCAATTTAGAAGAATCCGTAAATCTGAACAAGTAATATATGTTAATAGTTCTGTAATTTTTAACTCTACCCTTGTTATATTTAGATACTTTCTGGTTAATCTACCAACAATTGATTCACTTAACTCTTTTTGAATTTTTATTAATTTTGAAGTGTATAGATGATATGAAGTAGTGCTTATTTTTTTATAATGAAAATTACTATCAACGTTATTTAAAATAGATACACATATTTCATTAGATCTGTGTACTCTCATATCCAGAGTTTTGGTTCGTACCAGTCTTTGACGAAATTTATTCTGGATCATTCTTATTCCCATGTTTTCGGCAACCATAATAAGAATCAACTATTTATCAAAACCCTTATTTAAAAAATAGGGTGGTTTTATATTGTCTATTTTAAAATTCTGCGTTAACACTGAAAGATTTCATATTTGAATGTATATCTGTATTAGAAGCACTGATGCCTGCTTTAGAATATTCAGATACTCTCTTTTCAAAAAAATTGGTCTTTCCTTCCATGCTAATCATTTCCATGAAAACAAAGGGGTTCTTTTTATTGTACACTTTTTTACACCCCAATTGTACAAGTAACCTGTCTGCAACAAACTCTATATAATCGGACATGGACCTAGAATTCATTCCAATTAGATTACAAGGCAATGCTTCTAAAATAAATTCCTTCTCAATTATTACTGCCTCCGTTATTATTTTAACTATAATACTCGAGTCGAGCTTCTTCGCAAATTGGTGATAAACAAGAATCGCAAACTCTGTGTGTAGTCCTTCATCGCGACTAATAAATTCATTACTTAAACACAAACCTGGCATAAGACCTCGCTTTTTTAACCAAAAAATTGAACAAAATGCCCCTGAAAAAAATATGCCCTCAACTGCGGCAAATGCAACCAACCGTTCCGCAAAATCAGACTTTTCATCTGTTATCCACTTTGTTGCCCAAACTGCTTTTTTATTAATACACTCAAAATTATTTATGGCATTAAACAGAAGAGATTTTGTCTTATAATCCTTAATTAAAGTATCAATTAAAAGAGAATATGTTTCACTATGAATTACCTCGGCTGCCATTTGAAACGAATAAAACGCCCTTACTTCGGGAATATCAATATCACACATAAAACGTTCTACCAAATTTTCAAGTACAATCCCGTCACTACCAGCAAAAAATGCCAATACCATTGAAATAAAATGTTTCTCATCTTTGCTTAATTTTTCCCAATCTACCCCATCTTTCCCAAGATCTATTTCTTCAGCAGTCCAAAAAGCAGCAACATGCTTTTTATACATTTTCCAAACTTCTGCATGCTGTATCGGAAATAAAGTATACCTCTTCATTTTAGAATCACTATTATCAACTTTTAATTCACAATTAGACATTTTTGTATATTATATTATATATCTTTTATCTGCATATTCTTATCCCCTTTACACAAAAAACTCAGTAAGAATCGCTACTACTACAGATACTTTATAAATCATAGGACAACTTCGGCAACTACTGTTATCTTCTTGTCATTTTGTTCAAATTTTTTACCAACTACTATAACCTGTATATCATCCCCCTTTTTTGAATTTAACAATATATTCATTTTTTCTTTTGTATCACATAAATCGCGTGGTATCAGGATAACCAATGGAGATTTATCACTGTTTAAACGACCAAGAACACCAATCTTATTCTTTGTAACAACTTTACATGTTAAAATAGAACCAGGATTTGGATTACAAAGTGTATATTCGTAAGACACCTGAATAGAATAATGTAATTGTAATGCTTCATGTGGAAAACTTATGCCACCCCGGTTTATCAATTTTATTGTATTCGGAATTACATATCCTGCCCCAATACAACGACCTTCTATATCCGATTTGATTTTTTCTATAGACATTTCATCAACAGAACTTTTAAAATCTCCATCTAAATTTTCTTGAAATTCTGATGAAGTAAATCCAATACGTTTTGATGATTGTGTTGTTCTACAAATCGAACGAAGATTAGCATCATCCATTATATCTTATATAATACATTTCATTTATGTAATAATCATTTTTATCTAAAAATGATTGTAAGTCTATACAGTATTACAAAAGTCAATAATACAACTTAAAATGTCTTGTACAAAAAACTCACACGATATTGAAGACTTGTTGTGCTTTGATAAACTCCATGCTATCGCATATGATGACATCAAACTTCGTCCAATTATCGATGAGTTTGTTAATGAAAATGTAAATATAACTACTTGGAAGATTCTTGAAAAAAAAATGAGAGAATTCCAAAAAATTAACAAATTTACTTTACGTAAAGTTGATATTGTTGCAAGTTATAAAAGATTACAAATCAATCAACCTTTGTTTTACAAGATCATATTGAAACGTGCTATGCGAAGTCAATCGGGTGTTTTAGTTGTAACGGTATTTACACACGCTTTTCCAGAATATACTGACTCAAAAACAGGTGAGAGAAAAAAACAAATGTTTTCGTGTAAACATAATTGTTATTTCTGTCCAAGTGAGCCAGCAAGGGAAGAAAATGGGTGGATCGCACAACCTCGTTCATATTTAGCAGAAGAACCTGGTGTTGCCAGAGCATGTTCGGTCAGTTATGATTGTGTTTCACAAGTCAATTTGCGTATCTCCCAATACTTACGCATGGGACATACAATTGATAAACTGGAAGTACTTGTATTAGGTGGCACTTTCAGCGAATATCCCGATGAATATCAAAAAGAATTCGTACGGGACATATATTATGCTGCCAATACAGCTATCAATTCTAATCGTAGTGAACGATTCCCTCTTGAAACAGAACTGCTTTTAAACGAATCTACTCAAATTCGCATTATTGGATTAACATTAGAAACGAGACCAGATACAATCACTTTGCAAGAAATTGCTAAATTTCGCTCATTCGGTTGTACAAGAGTACAAATGGGTTTACAACACACTGATGACAAAATATTAAAAATGTCTAATCGCGGACATTCTATTAAACATACTATAGATGCTATTGCACTCTTAAAACACAATTGTTTCAAATTAGATATACATCTAATGCCTAACCTATATGGTAGTAATCCTAGAAAGGATATACAAATGTTGGAAGATGTACTTTATAATCCCATGTTACAAGCAGACCAGATTAAACTATATCCTGTTTCGGTTGTTCCTTGGTCGGTTTATGAAAATATGTATAAAAGTGGTAAGTATAAACCATATTCTGACGAAAAATTGAAAGAAGTTCTCATATATGTTAAATCCCGAATGCACCCTTGGATCAGATTAAATAGAGTCATTCGAGATATTCCATTAAGTTATATCGAAGGAGGATGCTCTAACCCAAATATGAGACAATCTTTGTCTAAAATTTCTAATTGTAAGTGTATTCGCTGCAGAGAAGTAAAAGATAAACAGATAACAGACCCATATAGAAAAATTCGTACATATGAATCAAGTCATGGAACGGAAATTTTCATTAGTTATGAAACTAATGACGAAAAAACTCTATATGGATTTATTAGACTCAGAATACCATGGAGAAATTCTAATATTCAAACCTTTTCAGAACTCAAAAATACAGCATTAATACGGGAACTACATGTATATGGTGATTTAAGTGGCGTTGGACAATCTAAAGGCTCTCAACATAAGGGATTCGGTACAAAATTACTAAAAGATGCTGAAAGATTCGCATTATGGTACGGATATTCTAATATTGCAGTCATTTCCGGAAATGGTGTCAGACATTACTACAGAAATCGCCAATATAATGTTACCACTCAACACGGATACCTAAAAAAACATATGTTCAATCCAATTATTACATTCATTTTCAATTGCTTTGTACAAGTTTGCGTTTATATGGGTGGCATATTTCATGAGATATCTTTGAAAAAGAATCTTTAGTATTAGATGTCGGATTCGTTCTTAAACCAGATAAATGCTTTGATAATAAATTCGAATGCGATAATTCCTTATTAAAGGTTACATAGGGAATCCATAATTCGTGATGATTCGTTTCATCCGATTCCACTATCTCATTTATGATATTTTTACATGCTTTTTTGGAATATCTTACTATATATAGATGTGAATACACAAAATCTTTATCTCTACTCAGTAAATTTTTATCACCGACTCTATATCCTGGATACCAAAAAGGCAATTTAGAATCATGTTTACAAATTATATCGGTATTCTGATTTGAATAAGAATCTATGAACTCTTTACAATTTTTTACATACACATCATCTTCAAATACCCACATAAAATCATATTTTTCATTTTGTGAAAACCAATGTAATACACCTAATTTGGCAGGATTATCTTCCCATCTACCATTAAAATTTCTTACCTTCTCTCCATATACCTTAAATAGTTCATCACAGCAATTTATTATATTCAATTCATCTTCTTTCATCTCAATATTTATACCCTTTTTATCCCATGCTAATATAACATCTATATCAGATGTTTTCTTTATTTGCTCGATTAGCGATACATTGTAATCTGTATAACCGGATAAGGTTATCAATATAACCTGTTTCATTCTTTTAGTCTAATTCTAAAAAAAATATGGTATTTATAAACGAACTTTACCTTTTTTTAAACGCCACCCCCCAAAGTTCATACCCACTTTATTATGCTCGGAATGTGAACGTCCATCTGGAGAAACAAGTCTTTCTTCTCTTTTATCTAATCGAATAGACTCCCTTTCTTCATTCTCGGTTATATTATCCGATATTTCTTTTATAAGTGGACTCATTGTACTTAAACGTTCTATCTCCTTTTCAGATGCATCAAATGACCAATTTGAGTTTTCATCTGAATAAAAATTTTCAATTTCTGTATCATTCCCTTCATATTCATCTTGGAGCACTTCATCCAACATATTTCGCCCCCTATATATTTCACTTTTAATTCCTTGTCCACGAACCCCCTTTATTTCTTCCCAGGGTAATACCACAAAACCCTTTATATATATATCATCCTTACCTTCAATAATAATCGGTTGAAATGAATTTCTACTCCTTCCATATATATCTTCAAAGTCATTTTGACGAATCGGGGTTGCTTGTTTATCAATATGTATATCTTCTATTTCTTTTAGAAATAGCGAGAATTTTTTACTATTTTCGGTGTTTTTAGCCAAGTTTTGATTGGATTGCTTGTCCGTTAACGGATCAGTGAACTCCTGTGTCGCTTCGTTCTCAAGATTTTTTTTATACTTTTTCGTATCACCCATACGCAAATGAGATAATAATTCTTGGATTTTGTCGGTTTCTTCAATATAGTTTTCATATTCATCATTCGTTTCTTTCTCCATTCTATTATTGTTTGTAAATATTTTATTAAACACAATATTATATATACATATCATGGAGCAAAGTATAGAAACAAAAACTCACATAAATACTCCAATAACCGAAGGAATATATGTATTTCGAGATTCTGAAGAAAACGAAACATGTCTATTCATTTTCAAAAAACTTACAAAAGAACAAATGGATATAGCCCTTCCTACCGAATCTGGTGAAAGTCCTGAATCAAATTATTTTATAGGTATGTTCCGAAAAGGTTGTGATTATTTAGGTAAAACCGAATATTCCGGTATAGAAAGAATCATGACGGAAGAAAAAATGTATAATTTAGAATATTCATATGAAAAATTATCAAAAGACTTTGATAATCTTTCCGAAGAAGAATATTCTAAATATAAGGACTTCTCAAGCAAACACATGGAAACTTTTCGACAAATTGAAAAACATGTTCCAGATTTATCCTAAACTTTAGACTCTTCTTCACCTTCAAAAAAAGAAGTAGACCCCTCAGCCCACCGTTGTTCTGAGTCAATATTCGCAGATCTTATATATTTGATAGGTAAATTTATATCCATATTGCCATTTTGAGATTCAACAACAATTCTTTTATAATCATATGACCTCCCTATTTCTAATTGTTTTTTAACCCAAGCACTCTCGTCTGAATTTAATGAAGAACTATCCAGTTTTTCTAGAAGCTTTCCAACTTTTTCTTGATATCTCTCGAACCATTCCAGATCATCGTTAAATCTGGAATTCATTTCTTTAAACCCACGTATAGGACTAACATTTGATCCCTTCTCTCTTTCCAACTCATGTATCTTTGTTTGTATACTCAATCGTTTTGCTTGCTCTTCTATTATTGAGTACTGGTCTGAAACAAGTTTTTGTAGTCCAATACGATCTTTTTGTACTTTTAACTCCGACAACTCTATCGTATCTTTTTTTAAAAATTCAAGCACTTTACCCGTTTCAGAATATATTTGCTTCATTTCCCTTTCTAAACCCTCTGAATCATCTTTAAATCTCGATAATCGTACAATGTATGCCAATATAAATGCCGCAGACGATATAGAACCAATTCTTAAACCCCTTATTACCATATCAAAATTCCATTTTGGCATATTTAATCCAGATGTTAGTGTAAAAACCCTTTTAATTATATATCTGTAATATTTTTGGGTTATATGATAACCAGGATTATACACGAATAAGTCAAACATACCTTCGAAAATCTCTCTTAGGTGTGTTCCATCTTTATAAAACGATATCTCTTCAGATATATTTTTTCTATGTGCCTCTCTAATCGCTGCAATTGTATTAGTTAATTGTGTTCCTGATAAAAAACCAAGACCAAGACCATTCAACACTGTATCTTTATGTATAATCCCATCATTGTCGGTAGTCAGCTGTTTTAATTGTGCCGCCTTTTCTCCAATTAAGTTTATTGTTTTATTTTGTCCATATTCAAATCCCTTATCACTTCTTAATTTATTCACCGCCGCCTGAGCATCTTCTATGTAAAAATCACAGATAATATCAGCCGTCAAAGGAGACGGTAATTCTCCATCTTCTTTTAATTCGCTAATTTTCATAAGCTTATTCCAAGAATATAAATCAGGTAAAATTGTATGCCCTACATTGATATCTTCTTGTGACATATTGCCTACCTCCAAATTCTGTGCTTGATGGCGTCGTAGCTTACGTAGCTTACGATTCTTTTCTTGATGCTTTTTCCTAAGTTTACGTGTCTTCATTGGAGAAGGATGAGGATTAATATTCAAACCCTCGAATTTCTTGTCCAGTTGTTCTGGAATCATTTTATTAAATTCAGTTTCAATATCTTCTTTCGCATCCACTTGTTCAATATCTTCTTTCACATCCACTTGTTCAATATCTTCTTTCGCATCCACTTGTTCAATATCTTCTTTCGCATCCACTTGTTCAATATCTTCAGTTTGTACTTGAATTGAATCAACTACCTTTTCTTCGGTTTGAGTATTAGTATCTGTTGTTGGTTCTCTATCAAAACGGGTATTCTGTATTATATTTTTAAGAGTTGTATTCAGAACAAGATTATCTCCCATAACTTCTCCTGTTTTAGGAGAAGTTATGGGTTCGCCACGGTCGTTTTTTATTTTAATCCAATCCTTAATATTTTCTCTTTCATATGAAAAACCATCCTCCGCCAAAGTGGGTTCTTCCATAACTTCCAAAGTTATTGGGCATTTAAAATCATCTTGGTCATTTTCATCGTATACAGATATTACTCCACCTTCTTGTGATTTATTCATATTATAGAGCTATATATAAATATAGTAATCTTATTCATTCATACACAAGAATATGATTTAAACACATTCTATGAGAAAATATATAAAGTACTGAGATGGAATCACACATCTCTACCCTATTTAACAGTATATTATCTTCAATTAAAAATTATGAAGATAGAACTAATAAACAGATTTCAAATCACGATAATATTATAAAGGAAAAAGATCAACAAATTCAAGTATTAAATCATTTAAAACAAAAACAACAAAACGAAATGGAAGATTTCTTAAAGGTTTCTTATGCTACTCGCTGGAAAAATTCGGCAGAAGAGTTTGAAAAAAAAAATATTCACCTACAAAACAAAATTGAATCTCTTACACGAACAAATGAAAGATTAAATTCAAAATTAGATTCATTAACGGAACTTGTATCTGAACAAACACAAACGGATGACGTTGTATGCGCCGAGTCTCACGATGAATTACACCATAAGGAGGAAAAAGAAATTACAATTAAGACAAAAAAAGGAGCCATTTATATTCTAAAAAATGGTCAATTACTAAAAGATAATAAACTTGTCGGAGAAGTTGTTACCTAAAAAAATAAATGAATAAATTATATTCAAACACTACATTCACTGGTTACGGGAAACCCCGCCCAGTCAAATGTTTATGTGTATGAAATTTGATATTAACCAAACCCCGACATAAGCGTCCATGCTGCGACGAACTTACTGGATTTTACCAATAAGTCCGAAAAGCCGACCTTGTCCATATGTCTCCACTGTCAAAGTATTTAGGCTCTCTATACTCAAATCCGTGTTTGAATTATAGAGAGCAGTCGAGGGTCACCGATATTACGCTGATAAATTAGGACGATTTGTCCTTTATTTATACGCACCTTTTGGTACCTCAGTATAAATACTGTATATTGACTCCACCCCCACAATTTATTTTTAAATTGTGTTGGCTAATATCATTTTATTAAGAATCGTTTAGACAATCCTTAAGAAATCGTTCGGTACAAACTCGAGGTTGAAACTTCATTAGTTGATAGTCAGTTACACAATTCATATCATAATATAAATCAGCAATCGACTCTTGAATGTCTTGTCGGAATTCAAAATCCCTACAACTATTCATACTAATATTCAATTTTTTAACCCTCTTTTGTGTATTTACACAAAAGTTATCATACATACTACACAACTCGCGTAATAGGAGATCATCTCCCATTTCACGAGATTCAGTAAATGGATGCGGAGTAAACTCCTTCATAAGATTAACTACATCTGAACCAAACGTACTGTCAAACACATACAATGCGTTAGAACACATTCGTGTATAACGTTTATTATATGATTTGACAATTTAAATATACTCAATATTACTGTCTAAGCTATAAAAATAATCATTTTTTTATTTTTTTGAAGTTTTTCTCAATAACCTTTTATTCTTTTTTCTGGTTTTTTGTTTTTTACCACCGCCCACATCCATACTCGCAGACATGTTGGACATCATATCTTCAAGAGCATCTTCATCATCTCCTTTATTCTCCTCTTCTACATCAGCCCCTCGTCTGGCTCTCTTGCGTTCCGAAGCACGTTGATCCTTAGTGCTAGTTACACTAACACCCATCTTTTGATGTCTCAAGTATGTGATGAGAGTAAGATGTTGGTCATCTACATCTAATTTAATTGTTAATGGAAATTCATCTGCAGAAACTCTTGATCTCCACTTTCTTGGTTCTGGTCCATGCATCTTCTCAAATGTACCTTTTGCAAGATACTTTTGTAATACATCCTTACTTTCTGGACTAAATTTATCCCATTCGGATGGAGTTCTGATGGAATAAACCTTTATAGCTCCATCATCTGTAGATGCACTTGGTTCAAAATTAGCTTCTAATCCTTCTGATAAAGATTTGTACATACCATCATCTAATATAAATGAATCCGAATAAAGTACTCTTTTTCCAGCGTTAGCTTTCAAAGCGGCACATTCTTGTTCAAGTTTTTGTAACCTTTCTTTTAAATTTGAAGAACCATCCTGATTTCCAAGATTCGACATTATATAATAATTATATATATAATAAAATGTATTCTAAGATATGTCCGGTAATATTGCTCTTACAATCATCTTAAGAGATTATCAGGTAATACCAATAAGTACTAAATCATTACTAAAAAAATTCAGAATTATAGAGGATAATTCTGAATTGATTATAAGTTCGGAATATCCTGGTGGCAATATACAGGAGTTAATTATCTTAATTAAGGGATTTACAAAAAAAAATACATATAAACTTAAGAATTTGATAAGCGATATCTCAGATATACCTTTAACCAAAGATACCTCAAATATACACGTTACTAAAGATATATCTGATAATATAAATAGTCGGATTAGAAGACCACTTGGTCTGGTTAATGGAGGTGGAATTGATTCAATTCTTGATAAACTCTCATTACTATTATATATCTTCTATGGCTCTTTGATTTTTGAAGATAATTTCTTCGAATTAAATACTCTACAAAATGATACTCCTGAACAAAAGGGTGGCACAAAACACACACATGCGGCAGCTGCTTTTATTCTACCATCTAACGATAATGCGATATATTCGGAAATAACTGATAATAAGGCTAACATAGAAGATCATGAATCTTGGATTATGAGCAATGATTCAAGAAGAGAAATAATTGCACTTAGATTATATCCAAAAAATGGTACATCAATGTCATTTGCCATTAAATTAAGTGTTGATAAACACTTTTATACACCATATCGTAGAGAAATTATGATTTATCAGTCACTATATAATTCACCCAATAAGAAATGGGACGTTGAAAACGTTGTTAAATATTATAATCCAACCCCAACAGTATCCCCATCATCAAATCAATCCGATTTTAATGTTCATGACAATATAACAGATTTACGGACAACTGAAATAAATGATCATGATGAAGATACAATTACTATAGATATCGAAAATATTGGTTCAATATTATTAGATATTTCCGATTATATTGAAATCACTGAAGAACAAAGAATTAGTGTACAATCAAGTGAAGAAGAATGGTATATAGATGGCAACAAAGCTATATATTTCTTGACTGAATGGGATAAGAACTATAACACTCTTCAGAATTATTATAATGTTACACTTCCTAATGAAAGAGAGAATTTTATGTTGAAAATATATGAAAATTTGACAATTACGCTTAAGGATTTATCTGAGATCGTATCATTTTATCATGGAGATCTAAAGGCAGATAATGTTTTATGTAATCTAAACGGTGATATTCGAATGTTTGATTTTGATTGGTCGGGTATATTAGACGAAAATGTCGGAGGTTTTTTACCAGTTAAAAACCATCGACTTGCTAGAATGCTTAAAAAAAATGTACCACCACCATCTCTGGTATATAAAATTATTACTGGTATTATTGACCCACAAGATAGTGATTCGGATGCATTATCTGGTAGAAAATTGAGTAGTTTAATAGAAACACATCCAGTCCAAGATGACCGTGATTTTCTGTATTTTTATGACTTACATAGATTTACTACGAATAACATTTTCTACGATAGAATAAATCTCGATTTTATATCTAATCAAGGTTTAATTTGGTCGAGCGCCACAAGATTCTATCAAAAACTATATCTTTCTGTTCGTACTGCCGTCGCATTTATGAGAGGGAAAAGAAATTGGAATCATGAAGCAATGGGATCATCGCGAATAATTTATGATAACATCTTGGATATTAATCTTAAAAAAAGTTTTAATTTACACGATAATCGCCTTAAGAACAAAATATATTTTGGAGATAATATAGATAATAGTTCCTCTATATCCAGTACCTTCTTAAAGTCACCAGACACTACAGACAAGAGTGATGAGGAACAAATAAAAGAACCTTCAGATGAAGATAAAATATATGATAAATATGAAAATAATATGTCCATAGACAACATTGCTGGAACATTTTTTCCAACTAATAATTTTGTAGATTCTCCTCAATCGTGGAGAGATCCAACTTCAACCGATCGAATGGAAGATATATCAACACATTTTCCGCATCCTTTCTCACCTATAGATAATTACACAGCATAATAATCAATTATAACTCATTATCACTTTGTTCCCAATCTACTGATTTAGAATCATTCGTAAACTCTTTCATTTCAGAGTTATCGGTTCTATATCCATCGTTCTCTTCAGTTATTTCTTCCCCTTGTTGTGCCCGATCGGTTATTACCGATATTGTTTCTTTATTCACAGTATCATATGTTTCTTCATTAATACTATCTTTTTCATCAATATCCTCAATTTTATTCTCTTTTTCATCACGATCGGTAAGTATATCTACCACCTTATTCCAATGATCCCATGGTGAAACCAAATAAGGAAAATTTGTCATAAAAACCTGCGCACCGATTACGGGTATTTCCTTCCATCTTTTTACTATTACATCTATCTCATTGCTCATCGTTTATTATAACTTATGTGTTTCTTCTTATTCGTATTTTTAATTTTTTTTGTGAACTAATCAAATTTTAATATAAATATATGTAATGGAACATTATACTAAAATATTAGCTGTAGCTATTGTATCTGTTTTAATAGTAATTTTAGTTTTACTCAGATCATCAAGCAAAAAACAAAAACAGAAGATCGCTAAGATGGCATCATTAGAGTTGTGGGTTAAAGAAAAGAAAAAATTCGACGATACAGAAACAAAACAAGATGGTATATTAACAACTATCGGGGGGGAATTACCAGGAGTTTCTTACACAATGAATATTGATATCGAAGAATGGTTACATGATAAGGATATCCATTTTAGAGAAATATTCACTCATGGAACTGGTTCGTTTGGTTTCCTTGAAATAAACGATATAGTTAGTATAGCTATTGATGCGCATAAAAATGATATAATTATCGATGTTAATACAAAACTTTTTGATCCACAAAATGACAATAACATAGAAAGTTGTACAGCTCAAGCTGCAAATAATACAGTATTACCCCATAATAAATTAAAATTTAGAAAATCACAACGGCTTTCTTTGAAATATTTCCCAATCGCCAAATATTTCCATATTGCGATTGTACTTACTCAAAATCGTGTAGATGCTTACATTGATGGTAAACTTGGTGTAACAAAAGTATTTAATGGTAATGTTATAGAACCAAATACACAGGTTACTCTCCCATTCAAGTGGCTACAAGGACAACCAATAAAAGCATATATGTCAAATTTTAGATACTTTAATACTGAATTAGATGTAAGTACAGTTAAAGAAATTTATGAAATGGATATTAATCCAAAATACAATACAGCGTCACAAGTCAACAATAGTCGAACCGAAGATTCGGACAATGAAGACAGTCATAATCGTCCACAATCTGGATGCAATTAAAACATTCATGAATAAAATAAGAAATAAACTTATATTATATAAACATAGCATGAATATTTTTAAACAATTTTCAATTTTTTTTGTGGGCATTTGTTGTATATTTGGAGGAAATAGTGTGATAATGCCTTACAAATATCCATATGATCCAAGAATACATAACTTTGGTAATGTTGGATTTGGTGGTAAAATGCATGCAAATCTTGCAAGACCCATTACAAAATTAATTGACATCGCTGCATATAGTGGTGAAGACATTCGCGATATTATTGTTGATAATTTAAAAGATGATGTAAAAACCGTTTCTGATTGGTGTTGTGGTACGGGTATGTCCACTGATTCTTTAAGCAAAAAATATAAAAATGTACAAATTGTTGCTATAGATACTTCTAATGAAATGTTAGAGGTTGCACGTAGATGTTCAAGTGCAAATGCCAGTTTTATTTGGGGAGATGTAGAAAATGTAAAATTACCAAATTCGGTTGATCTCATTACAATTATGTTTGCTTTTCATGAAATACCGCAGCAGGGTCGTCTTAAAATTTTAAAAAATGCAAGAGAAAATCTATCTGAAAATGGTAAACTATTAGTTGTTGATATCGACACTTCCTACAAACCATCCAGAGCAATGTTAAGTGGGGAACCTTATGTTCTGGATTATATCAAAAATATTCGTTCCGATATAATATCTATATTTCCTATAGTTCGCGAAAACGTTCCAGTTCCGGGTCATGTTCGAGAATGGTTACTTTCTAAATAATTATTAAATCGTCATAATATTAATAGATGAAGACACGCAAACGTCTCAAATACGCAAAAAATACTAGAAAAAGCATACGTAAAACACAATATGCAGGTATGTATAATCGAATTTGTGATTTAAATGATAATATACCAGAATTATTCCCTATTCATTTACAAGACAATGATAATGGCGTTATTACACAAGATACCCAAGGTACCCAAGCGCAACTTTTACATTTAAACTGTTGTTGGATGAATTCGGCATTATATGCTTTCTTAGCTCATGAACAAGTTTATAATATATTAGAACAAAGAGATTATGATAGTTTTGAACTACAAAAAAACGAAGATGGAGATGATTATTCCCTTTATGATTTAGCAAATACAATAAAAGAATTTAGAGATTTTGGGGATACTCCTCCAAATACAGCTACTCGTTGGGATGCATATAGTTATTACGAATTATACAAATTAATTAAAGCGAAATATAATTTTATGCCACAAGATTTCCCAAAATTCGGAGAATTTGGAGATGTAAGAGTTATATTCGAACTATTTTTGAATCTTTTTGAAAGAAGATCCGTACCCAATCTAAGACACGCAAATATTCAAAGAGGATGGGAAAAGCTATTTGGAGAACACGGATATGTTAACACTCTACCAGAATTATGTGAATTCTTAAACAAAAATGAAGGATATACATGTGTTTCTTTCACTAAAACATGGAAATGTATTACTGAAGTAGAAGCCGTGTCAGAGGATGAAGAATTTGATGCCTTTCATTTTGTTGCATATGCCAGGATTACCAAAAATAAATGGAGATTTTTTGATAGCGGTAACACAGAAAAAGATGTAAGTTTAGAGGAAACTATTCTACCGCATTGTTCCAAAGGGAAAGCTTACTATATTAGTGGTCTTTTTATAAAAAATAATATTTTAGAAGAAAGTAATATCCCAAAACAAGAAGAAAGTAATATCCCAAAACAAGAAGAAGGTAATATCCCAAAACAAGAAGAAAGTAATATCCCAAAACAAGAAGAAAGTAATATCCCAAAACAAAACGAAGAAGATGAATTACTACAAAGAGCTTTAGCACTATCATTAATCGAAAATCAAAATGAATCTGAAGAAATGCGCCTTGCAAGACTTGCAGCAGAAGATAACACATTACAATTAGGGGATTCTGATGAGCTCGCTACAGTAAAATCGGATGACGACCAAACCTCTGGTGAAGGAGACGGTCAAAAAGAATATGCGGAAGGCGAGCAACTCTATATGACAGGAAAATATGAAGAAGCTATACCTATATTGCGCAAAGCCTTAATTTTATATTTTAAAGATTCAATATCACATAATCCTCCCATTTTAGAGAAGGATATACAATTTATAGAGGGAAATCTACAAAAAATGGAAACATCCCTCAAACACATGAAGGAAAAAACTGTGAAAGAACAGATCACCCAAAATAAAGAGGATGCTGAAGCAGAAGAATTAAGACTTGCTCAAGAAAAAGAAAAAACTGAAGCAGATCTTGATACAAAAAATAAAGAATTAGAATTGGCAAAAAAGAAGGCAGATGAGGAACGATCCATATCTGAAGAATTTGAAAAAATAATTATTCAAAACGAAAAAACACAAAAGGATTCCGAACAACAATTGAAAATACTACAAGAAAAAGAGAAGGAACGCATTCAAGATGAACAAGTGGAAGTTGAAAGAAAAGCTATTCAAAAACAACAAGAATTAGAAGCCAAAGAGAAAGAAACTAAAAATATGCTTCTTTTAGCCAAACAAGCTGAACAAAAACGCATTCAAGACGAACAAGCTGAAGCTGAAAGAAAAGCTATTCAAAAACAACAAGAATTAGAAACTAAACAAGAAGAAGCTACAAATATGCTTCTTTTAGCCCAACAAGCTGAACAAAAACGTATTCAAGATGAAAAAGCTGAAGCTGAAAGAAAAGCTATTCAAAAACAACAAGAATTAGAAACCAAACAAGAAGAAGCTAAAAATATGCTTATTTTAGCCCAACAAGCTGAACAAAAACGTATTCAAGATGAACAAGCTGAAGCTGAAAGAAAAGCTATTCAAAAACAACAAGAATTAGAAACCAAACAAGAAGAAACTAAAAATATGCTTCTTTTAGCCCAACAAGCTGAACAAAAACGTATTCAAGATGAACACGTGGAAAACAAAAATGTAAAAACTGAAAAACAAGATGAAATTAGAACTACCCTTAGCAAACTAGAACAAGCAAAGAAAGACGCCCGAGAGGATATAAATAATCGTATCAATAAAATGATTAAATATAACCATGAAATCCTTGTACCTGCTTCCGAAAAGAATTTCAAAGATAACGAACAATATTATGCTATCTGGAGAAAATACTGGAAGCAGAAATCAGAAGTCGGACCAGAAAAAGCATGGAACGAAGTATATGATGCCATATCCTTACTTATCGTTGAAGATCCGGAAGAAAAGCTTGCGGTGGAATGGATGCAAAAATATCTTGTTGAAATCGAACAAGATCTAAAAGATGCGGATGAAAACACGACTCAATACGAAAATTTATTAACACTAAAATATGATATTCGTACGCATCTCGAAAAGAGCATGTCACAGAAAAGCACAACAATACAACAAGAATTAGAAACCAAACAAGATGAAATTAGAACTACGCTTAGCAAACTAGAACAAGCAAAGAAAGACGCCCAAGATAATATAAATAATCGTATCAATAAAATGATTAAATATAACCATGAAACCCTTGCACCTGCTTCCGAAAAGAATTTCAAAGATAACGAACAATATTATGCTATCTGGAGAAAATACTGGAAGCAGAAATCAGAAGTCGGACCAGAAAAAGCATGGAACGAAGTATATGATGCCATATCCTTA